>OIYG01000201.1_pt1 | contig 65728 bp, 56 predicted proteins | sample 1587861 | NCBI WGS metagenome assembly OIYG01 (sample SAMN03283272) | human gut metagenome | biome: human-associated habitat; material: feces | host: Homo sapiens | place: Peru | collected 2012
AGACCTATGCCTACAGCAAGCAGAACGACGCTGCGCAGGGCACGCTGGTTCAGGATATGATCAAGTACGGCGATTCCATGGTCGCTTGGAAAATTGGCTGAAAAACCGACTGAAAGCATCGGCCGTGAAGCCCGGCTGAAAATCTGACTGAAAGCATCGGCTTTGAAGCCCGGCCGAAAATCTGACCGAAAGAATCGGTCGTGAAGCCCGACCGAAGCTCTGACCGAAAGCATCGGCTGAGAGCTTCCTGAAATCAGCCGCGCACAATTTCCCGCATAAACAGCAGCGCCCCCGGGGCTCATCCGAGCCCCGGGGGCAATTTTGCGGCTGAATAGCAAAAACTCCGCCGGATCGTCGGCGAAGTGCAAGAAACAGAAAAGCCGGTGTGAATGGATTTCACACCGGCTTTTGGCAAAAACGTTATTTTGGTCGAAACCCGTCGCGAGAGGCAATTTCGGTTCAGAGGGGTGCCTCCTCCGGAAAAGGGGAGCAATTTCTCGATTTAGGGGAGATGTGGTTTTTACCGACTGCATACCCGCGGGAGTAAAGCAAGTGTTCCAACCGTGCCGACAAACCGGAAGCAATCAAAGGCAAATTTCGCAATACCTGCAAATATGCCGCTGCCCCCGATAATCTTCCTCCTCGGTTATCGCTGTCTTTTGCATACCGCATTTCTCCATGACACGAAGACTCGCCGTGTTTTCGGAGAAGTAACCGGCGGTGACCTTCCGAAATCCCATTTTACGCAATTCTGCAATGATTGCATGTACGGCCTCTGTGGCATAGCCGTGTCCCTGATACTGCGGATGAATCACATATCCGATTTCTATTTCATCGTCCTCAATCCCGCAATCGTTGACAAAGCCGATCATTTTATCGTTCAGGTATATGCCGTACTCCAAATGCTTCGTATCGCCGGGCTGACTGAAACCGATCAATTTCCTTGCCAGCTCTTCCGCGCGGCTCCGGGATGCCATTTCCGGTACCATAAAAGTGCTCGTGACCTCCGGATTTGTCAGCAGATCAACCAAGAAATCAACGTCTTGTTCGGAGTACGGCTTTAAGATGAGCCGCTCGGTTTTGATTTGCGGTTTTTTCTTGATGGGCAATTCCATGAATATCCCTCCACAACGTTCGATTTATCGAAATCATTTCTCCGTAAATAACAAAAAACCCACCGTAATTCTCTTGAAATTACGGCGGGTTTTGGTGCGCGAGGCGGGATTTGAACCCGCACGTCCGGAGTGGACACTAGAACCTGAATCTAGCGAGTCTACCAATTCCACCACTCGCGCATATCAATCAGCATCGATTGCTCAAATATCATACCACAGAGTTCCATGTTTGTCAATCCTTTTTTTCAATCCCACAAATTTTTTTCGTGGGAAGAGGGAAATGGGACTTGTGCGCGGCGCAGGTTTTGTGTATGATATAAAAAAACACGCCGCAACGGCATGAGGCAAGGGGAGAGAAACATGAAAAAGATCCTGACGGGGATGCTGCTTGCGGCACTGCTGCTGAGCGGCTGCTCCGGCTGCGCAAAAAAATCCGCCGAGGCGGCTGCCGTGCCTCCGGCGCGCGTGCAGATCGGCGTCGTGCTGATCGATGCGGAGGACGCGGCAGCATCTGAGGCGCAGCGCGAGGGCGTGGAGCAGGCGCTCGAGTCGCTCGGTATGCAGGATACACAGGTCGTCTGGCGCTTCGAAGCCGGAGAGGAGCAGGAGCTGCTGGAGGCGCTTCAGGATTGCGTGGACGCAGGGTGTAATCTGATTTTTACGAATCCGCACACCGGCCGTCAGCGCCCTGTGGAGCAGGCGGCGCAGAGCAATCCGGAAACGGAATTCGTCGCCGTTGGCGGCGATACGGCGAAGACCTCGGGGCTTGCGAACCTGCATAACGTGTCGCCACGGCTGTTTGAGGCGCAGTACGTTGCCGGGATCGCGGCCGGCCTGAAGCTTCAGGAGCTGGCCGGGAACGGTGAGTTGGATGGCGGCGATGCGGAGGAGGACGTTTCACGGCTGGGCTATGTGGCTGCCTTCCCCAATGCGGAGGCAATCTCCGCCTACACGGCGTATTTTCTCGGCGCGCGCTCGGTCTGCGAGGAGCTTACCATGACGGTGCGCTACCTCAACGCGTGGCAGAGCGACACGGCGGAGTATGAGGCGGCGAACGCGCTGCTCGATGCGGGCTGCGTTGTGCTCGGGAGCGACGCGGCGGCGTCCGGTGTTGCGCTGGCCTGCAGCGAGCGGCGTGAAGACGGCGCAAACGTCTTCTGCGCTGCGGATCTGAACGCGGCGCAGGCGAAGTGGCCGTCGGCCTATGCGGAGCTGATCGATGCCTTCCGGACGGGCAAGACGCTGCCGACTGACTGGTCGGCCGGCTTTGACCGGGATGCGGTCGGGCTGACGCAGACGGGGGATGCGGCGGCGGTCGGAACGGCTGACGCGCAGAAGACGGCAATCGACGGGCTGAAGGACGGCTCCTTGCAGATTTTTGCGACGGATGCGTTCACGGTCGACGGCAAGACGGCAGCGTCCGCATTCGTGACGGATACTGACGGCGACCTGATCGCCGATCAGGACGAGGCAATCTACGACGGGGCATTCCACGAGTGCGTGTTCCGCTCCGCGCCCTATTTCACGCTTCATATTGACGGCATCACGGAGGCGTTTGACTGATCCGGCGCCCGATCGGAAATGCCGCCATTTATGGGAGCGTTTCACAGTTTGCGGGCTTGCAAAAAGGACGAAAATCAAGTATAATCATATTGTATGCACAAACTCATCGAATGAACACCGCATAGTTGGCGAACAGCGCCAGAACCGGAATGGCCGTGCCGACGAGGAGCTGCGGGATGGAGTGACGGCCGAGCTTCTTGCTCGACCAATAGATCGGCGTCAGCAGCAGATAGCCCAGCATGAACCACGGACTGATGAAGAGCGAGAGCATCGCGTTCGGACCGGAGCAGCCGCAGGCGTGGCCGCTGGCCTTGAAATGAAGGAGCGTGCAGAGCGCCAGCAGCGTGCCGGAGCAGAGATACGTGCCGAAGAGGACGCATTCCGTCGGCGTGCCGCCGAAAAGCAGCCCGGTCAGGAAGCCGCCGAGATAGCCGACGATCGAGAGCGCGATTGCAAGATTCCGCTGACCGTCGCGTCCCTTGCGGCGCAGCGCCGGGATGACCGCGGAAATCGGATAGGCCAAAACCGGCAGAACGGAAAGATAGCCGAGCGCCAGAACAAAATGCAGCGGCGAGGCGAAGCTGTTCGGAACGAGCACATATAAAAGCGTGCACAGCAGCGCTGCGAAGATCGGAGCGGTGGTGATGACGCGGATCGCTTTGGCACAGTATTTTTTCAAATTGTTCATCATGGGAAATCCCCTCCTTGCAGCCGTAGCTTAGCACAGTTTTCGGCTCGTGTCACGCTACCGGTGCGAGCGAACGCTCCACCGGGCGCAGACCGCCGTTCTACGGCAGCGAGAAATCGGCTCTACTGTGAGTAGAGTCCAATAAAATCAAGGCTTCGCGGCACGTTTGCCGCGACGGGAGGGGGATAAGCCCCTCGGCGGAGAGCCATCGGGAAGGAGCAACGTAATATGACTGAAGAACTCGACCGGCAGCGCGCGGTCGAACCCCGGAGCGAGGAACAGCTCCGTATGCAGATTGCGGAAAACATCGCCTATTATCGCAAGCAGAACGGCGACACCCAAGCCGAGCTTGCGGAAAAGCTGAACTACTCGGACAAGTCCGTCTCAAAATGGGAGCGCGGCGACGGCACGCCCGACATTTACATTTTAGCCAAAATCGCCGCACTTTATAAGATCACCGTGCAGGATCTTCTGCGCGAGAAAAAGGTGCCGAAGGCGAGCATCCGCCGCATCCTGATCTACCTGCTGTCCATCGGCCTGGCCTGGCTGGTCATGACGGTCGTGTTCTGCCTGTCTCAGATCACGGGGGTCCTGGAGCATTCGTCGTGGCTTCTGTTCATCTATGCCATCCCGATCAGCGGCATCATCAGCGTGGTCTATTGCGCCATGTGGTGGAACCACCTGCTGCAGGCGCTGTCCTCGTCGCTGATCGTCTGGGGCGTCGGGCTGAGCATCGTGCTGAGCATTCCGTTCCGGTCGATCCTGTTCTTGCTCATCATCTGCGCCGTGCTGCAAATCCTGCTCATTCTCTATTTTATCCTGATCCACCAATCCCACAGCAACGCCAAATAGGGGAAGCCTCTGAGGGAAGCGCGGCCGCGTGGCTGCACAGTGAAATTCGGCCTTTGGCCGCACCGGCAATTTAACAATTTAATCAGAGGTGCCCGAAAGAGAGATTCCCGAAAGAAAAGAGGTCTGCAAAATGGATGCGTCGTTGACGGAAACCTACACCGCCATTCTCCGCGAGGAGCTGATCCCGGCCATGGGCTGCACCGAGCCGATCGCGATCGCGCTCTGCGCGGCGAAGCTGCGCAGTCTGCTCGGCCGTGAGCCGGAGCAAATCACGGCGGCTCTGAGCGGAAACATCATCAAAAACGTGAAGAGCGTTGTCGTGCCGAACACGGACGGCCGCAAGGGCATCCGACCGGCGATTGCCGCCGGGATGGTTGCGGGCGACCCGGATGCGGGACTGCTGGTCATTGCCTCCCTGCCGCACGAACGCCTGCCCGAGCTGGATGCGTTTCTGGAGCAAACGCCGGTCGAGGTGCGCTGCTCCGGCTCGCCCTGCAAGCTGGACATCGACCTGACCGCAACGGCCGGAGCGCATCATGCGCGCGTGCGCATCGCCGGTCAGCACACCAATATCATTTATCTGGAGCGTGACGGCGAGATCCTGCGCGATGAGCCGCTCCCGCAGACGGCCGAGGAGCGCGGCGCGGATCGCAGCGCGCTGAACGTCGAGGACATCCTGCATTACGCGGACGAGACGCCGCTTGAGGCCGTTGCGCCGCTTCTGGAGCGGCAGATTGCCTATAATTCCGCCATTGCCCGCGAGGGGCTGACGGGCGCATGGGGCGCGCAGATCGGGCGCATCCTGCTCGAGGATTACGGCGACGACGTCAAGCAGCGGGCGAAGGCCTATGCCGCCGCCGGGTCGGATGCGCGCATGAGCGGCTGCGAAAAGCCGGTCGTGATCCTCTCCGGCTCGGGCAATCAGGGCATCACGGCCTGTATGCCCGTCGTGGTCTATGCCGAGCATATCGGCGCGACGCGCGAGCAGCTGCATCGAGCGCTGTTGGTCAGCGACCTCATCACCGTCCATCAGAAGCGCGGCATCGGCCGCCTGTCGGCCTATTGCGGGGCGATTTCGGCGGGGGTCGGCGCGGGAGCGGGCATCTGCTATCTGCTCGGCGGCGGCTATGAGGCCGTGGCGCACACGGTCGTCAACGCCGTGGCGATCCTCTCAGGCACGATCTGCGACGGCGCGAAGCCGTCCTGCGCGGCCAAGATCGCCGCTGCGGTCGACGCCGGGATATTGGGCTACCGGATGTACCTGCACCACCGCGAATTCTGCCGCGGCGAGGGCATCGTCGGCAGCTCGGTCGACGCAACGATCGCAAACGTCGGCGTGCTGGCGCAGCAGGGAATGCGCCAGACCGACGCCACGATCATGGAGATCATGCAGGAATGACCGCCTAAAGGAAAATTTCATCGCGCCCCCGCACGTGCAGACGGCGGAGGCGCGATTTTTATGCGCGTTCAAAAAACATTTGTACGCCGGACATATTTTCGTAATATTCCGGTTTTATGATGATAGCATCAAGATGAAGCAAAGGAGCGACAGTCATGAACGAGAATCCTTTTGATTATGGAATGAACGAAAACGGGCAGGAGGCGGCGCAGACCGTCCCGCAGAACGAGAACACCGAGCCGCAGCGGGCGGCCTTTGAGCAGTCCGTGAAGCAGGCCGAGCCGCAGACCTACGCCGGGGAACAGGCATGGACTCAAGAGGCTCCGCAGGCGCAGGCCTACGGCGCCCCGCAGATGCAGGCGCCCGGCGTGCAGCAGGAGCACGCAAACGAGCAGACCCCGCGCGCTGCCGCGCAGGAGCAGCCGCAGACGCCCCATGCGCAGGCCGATCGGCCGATGCAGCAGCAGGCGGGCGAGCAGTATTACAGACCGGCACAGCCGTTCTGTCAGCAGCCGGACTACGGTCGGCAGAGCAGCCCGGGCTACACGCCGTACAGCAGCTACCCGAATTACGGCGGCTATGCGGCGCAGACGCCGCCCGCACCGCCCGTTCCGCCCCGCGCCGCTGCCCCGGCCGGTGCGCCGAAGCAGCCGAAGCGCGCCAAGAAGCACAACGATCTTGGCGTGAAGGTCGCCGTGCTTGCCCTGTGCTGCGCGCTGATCGGCAGCCTTGCAGGCGGCGCGATCGTCGGCGCGGTGCTGCATAAGGACGAGCAGCAGCCCGCCTCGACCGGTCAGTCCGTCAGCAGCTCCTCGTCGCACACGCAGGCCGCGAAGGTCAATTCCGACGGCAGCCTGATGACGCCGTCTCAGATCTACGATGCCAACGTCCCGGCAATCGTCGGCATTGCGAACGAGAGCACCAGCTATAACATTTTCGGCCAAGTCTCCGAGACTGCCAGCAGCGGCACGGGCTTTATCATCAGCTCCGACGGCGAGATCCTGACGAACTACCATGTGGTGGAAAATGCAAAGAGCCTGACCGTCACCACGAGCGACGGCACCCAATATGACGCGACGGTCGTCGGCTATGAGGCTGACAGCGACGTCGCCCTGCTGAAGATCGACGCGACCGACCTGCCCACCGTCAGTCTCGGAAGCTCCAATGAGCTGGGCGTGGGCGATCAGGTCGCCGCGATCGGCAATCCGCTCGGCGAACTGACCTACTCTCTGACGGTCGGCTATGTCAGCGCGAAGGATCGCGCGGTCAATACCGACGGCTCGCCGATCAACATGATGCAGATCGACGCGGCCATCAACCCCGGCAACTCCGGCGGCCCGCTGTTCAACATGTACGGCGAGGTCGTGGGCATCACGACGGCAAAGTATTCCGGCTCGACCAACAGCGGCACGACCATTGAGGGCATCGGCTTCGCCATCCCGATCAACGACGTGCTGGATATTCTCGACGACCTGCGCCAGAACGGCACGGTCGTAGACCGCGCCTACCTCGGCATCATGGCCGACACCACCTCCACCGACGGCGCGCGCATTGCGAGCGTTGAGGACGGCTCAGCGGCTGCGAAGGCCGGCCTGCAGGCCGAGGACGTGATCGTCGCGATCGGCGATACCAAGATCACGAGCTATACCGATCTTTCCCGCGAGCTGAAGCACTATCGTGCAGGAGACACGGTGGAATTTACCGTGCAGCGCAGCGGGCAGACGGTCACCGTGACCGTGACCTTCGACGCCAAGCCGACCGACACGTCGAGCGAGGCCTCGCAGGAGACGCAGGAGACCCAGCCGGAGGGCGGCTGGAATCCCTGGAACATCTTCCCGGAAAATCCGTAAGCCTCTTTTCCAAACAGGGCGCAACCCGAGCGGCTGCGCCCTGTTTTTCTGCAAAATCGGGGATTCTCGAAAATTAGCCTTTACTTATTGCCGATTTTCGGTTATACTTATGCAGGAAAAATCTGTAATGGAGAAACGGCTATGATCGAATTTGAAGAATATAAAGCGAAATTAAACGAGCTGAAGCCCAAGCTGGTCGAGCTGAAGGCGGCCTTCCTGCCGCAGAGCGTGCTCGACGAGCTGGAGCGTCTGCACGCAATGGCAGAGGCGCCGGGCTTCTGGGACGACCCTGCGCGCTCGCAGAAGGCCGTGATGCGCACGAAGTCGCTCGAAAGCAAGCGCGACAAATACGCACACATGACCGCCGCATGGGACGACCTGATGACCATCTGCGAGATGGCGCTCGAGGAGAACGACGACTCCATGCTCGACGAGCTGAAGCACGGCTACGACGCGCTGGAAAAGGATATGGAGGAGGCGCGGCTGGAGACGCTGCTCAAGGGCGAATACGACGGCAACAACGCCATCGTGTCCTTTCAGGCCGGTGCGGGCGGCACGGAAGCGCAGGACTGGGCGCAGATGCTTTATCGCATGTATACCCGCTGGGTCGAGTCGCACGGCCTGACCTATAAAATTCTGGACTACCTCGACGGCGACGAGGCCGGGATCAAATCCGCCAGCATCCTCGTCGAGGGCGAGAACGCCTACGGCTTCCTCAAGAGCGAGAACGGCGTGCACCGTCTGGTGCGTGTTTCGCCGTTTGACGCGAACGCGCGGCGGCAGACCTCGTTCGCCGCGGTCGAGGTCATTCCGGAGATCGCGGACGATTCCAAGGACGTCGAGATCCGTCCGGAGGATATTGAGATGCAGGTCTACCGCTCGTCCGGCGCGGGCGGCCAGCACATCAACAAGACCTCCTCGGCCGTGCGCCTGATCCACAAGCCGACGGGCATCGTCGTCGCCTGCCAGACGCAGCGCGACCAGTTTCAGAACAAGGAGACCTGTATGCGGATGCTGCGCTCGAAGCTGATCGAGATCAAGGAGCGCGAGCACCTCGACAAGATCTCTGACATCAAGGGCGCGCAGATGAAGATCGAGTGGGGCAGCCAGATCCGCAACTATGTGTTCATGCCCTATACGCTCGTGAAGGACACCCGCACGGGCTATGAATCCACGAACATCAACGCGGTCATGGACGGGAACCTCGACGGCTTTATCAACGCCTATCTGACCTGCGCCGCCACGAACACATGGGTGACAAAATGAAAAAGACTTTTTTCTAAAAAAGTCTTGAAAAACAGCGCGATTTGTGCTAAAATTAATATTACTGCTTGAAGCTTCGTTCATTTGAACTTGAATTCGGCCCGCCGCCAGCCGTAAGCGCGGCAATTTTGGGAGGTTTACTATGTCTGCACTTCAAATCGTCCTTCTGGTTGCCCAGTTGATTTCCTGTGTCGTCCTGACGCTTGCCGTGATGTTCCAGTCCAGCAAGGAGGACGGCCTCAGCGCCCTGACCGGCGGCAATTCCGAGAACTACTTCAGCAAGAGCGGCGCAACGCTCGATGCCAAGCTGCAAAGCGCGACCAAGTGGATCGCAGCGGCCTTTGTGCTGCTGACGCTGGTCAACGCCCTGCTGCTCAAGTAAGAAGCATTCAAAACGTGCGCATCAAGCGATCTTGATGCGCACGTTTTCCGTTGAACTGTTGCATTTCGGAGGAAGTATCATGAAAAACAGTGGGATCATTCGCCGTGTCGACGAGCTGGGGCGCATCGTGCTGCCCATTGAGCTGCGGCGGATGCTGGATATTTCGGAGCATGACCCGGTGGAGATCTCTGTCGAGGGCGACCGGATCATCCTGCACAAGCACCAGCTGACCTGCCTGTTCTGCGGCAATGCGGACGGGCTGATCGAATTCGGCGGCAAGCGCGTCTGCCGCGGCTGCATTGCGGCTCTGTGCGAGGCCGACGCCTGAACGCGGGCGGCTCAGCGCTCCAGCCCGAGCGTCAGAATGCCCAGATTTTTGGCGTAGATCGACGGAAAATCCGTGATCGGCAGAGGGTTCACGCCCAGCCCGACCTCGACCGTGTAGGCCGGACGGTTGAACTCCTGAAGAAACCAGTCCTTATAGCCCGCGAAGGAGGATTGAAACGCCGGGTCACACAGGGCATAGCCGCTGACGAGGGCGAATTCCTCGCCGATGAGCTGCGCGCCGGTCGGCGCAAAGTCCAGAAATTTCCAATAGATCTCCTCGCCCTGACTGTGATAGGAGAGCGTCAGGCGCGGATTGACCTGCCGCGTCAGCGCCGCCATTGCGCGCGACTCGGGCTGATCGAGCGGCGCTTCGCCGACAAAATCCCGCGGTGCGGGGCCGTCAAAGCCCTGCGCCGCTTTGATTTTTTTCGCCTGCTCCCACTCGGCCGGGTAGTTCAGGTTCAGATCGACGCCGCTCAGATTGGCCTTCCAGCCGTCCGGGAAGCGGATGGCGGGGTAATATGCCGCGATCAGCTCGGCGGTTTTGTAAAACTGGTCGTCGGGGCGGAGCGCGCCCGTGACGAGGTCAACGCCGTCCGGATTGACCATGGGCACGAGGTAGAGCTGCGTCCGCCGGAACAGCGCGCGTGCGTCGCGGCCGAAGATCGTGCCGCCGCCGGAAACGGCGTCGGCGTACTGCTCCAAAAAGTGCAGCAGGATCGGCGTCGTGATCCATTCGTTGGCGTGGTGGCTGGCGTTATAGAGCACGGAGCGCGGCCCCTGCCCGAATTTCAGCAGTGTGACGGGTTTCCCGCGCAGCGTGACGGCGATCGGGCGGCTGCTGATGGCCGGGTAGTGCGCCGTCAGACCGCGCACGCACAGCGCCAGCAGCTCCGAGGGGAACGGTACGTCCGTCGGCACGACCGGAAAGCCGAGCGGGACCGTCAAGGCCTGCCCGATGCGCAGCCGGCTCGCATCGACGCCCGGATTTGCCGTCTCAATGGCGCAGACGCGCGTCCCATAGCGCCTTGCCAGCGTCCAGAGCGTGTCGCCGCGCTGCACGCGATGACGTTCATAGCCCAAGAGCAGCGGCAGCAGCCGTTTCTCGGTCGCCTCGTCGGTCTGCCCGGTCTGCGGCAGGCCGTTCTCCTGCTGAAAATCCGCGAGCGTCGCAGCTCCGGCGCGCCGCAGCGCCAAATTCACCAATTGCTCTGTCATTGCACACACCCCTTCGGAAAACTCTATTCCGAAGGGGTGTTGCATATTCCTAGGGAACCTCTGATTCAATCGCAAGAGCGGTCAGCGAGGGATTTTGTTCCAAATTGAGGTTTGGAAAACGCAGGAATCCTTTCCGTATTTCAAGATTTTCAAGCCGACAAGTTGGGGCAAAAGATCCGCTGAGCGCCGCAGCCGATTGATTCAGAGGTTCCCTAGATCATGTGCGGAGCAGCTCGTCCAGATAGGAGTAAGCGGCGAGGAGCTTTTCCAGATGGTAATTCATGACGAGCGTATCCTGCCGGGTGCATTTGCGCCCCTGAATGCCTGCCTCCGGGATGGGCAGACCGAGCGCCAGCAGCTTGGCGCCGTTCTCCAGCGAGAGGTCGCCCAGACTGTCCATGCCGCAGATGGCCTCCAGCTCCTGCGTCATGCGTTCGGCAAGCCGGAAGCAGCCGCGCAAAAGTGCCTCGTCGTCGCCCCTGCGGTGCAGGATGCGCTGGCTGTGGTACAGCTCCAGCTCGTGGTCGAGCTGCCGCAGCAGGGTGATTTCCCGTTGAAGATCGGGGAAGCATTCGCGCACCACGACCTGCGCCAGATCGTCCGCGACGGTCTGCCGCAGCTGGTGCAGCATCCCGACGATGCGGCGGCGGTTGTTATAGGGGCGGATCGCGATATTGATGACGAGCGCTGTGGCCAGACCAATCGCCGTGCAGAGCAGCCGCTGCACCGAGTCCCCGACAAGGTTTTCCGTCGGGATCAGGCTGGCCGAGAGAAAGATCACGCAGGCCAGCGAGGCGGCGTAGTCCATGTGCAGATTATGCAGCAGCAGGAGCAGGAGCAGCACGCCCAGCCCAGCGGCCCAGAAGGGCGCGGGGGGCGGGAACAGCAGGCCGCAGGCATAGCCGAGCAGCGTGCCGCAGAACACGCCCGTGAGCTGGACAAGCCCTTGCCGCAGCGCCTTGCTGAGCGTGGTCTCCATGGCGATCAGCGCACCGAACCCGGCGTAAAAGAGCGATAGCTCGGTCTGCGTGAGCAAATGCGCGATGAGCACGGCGATTGCAACGGCCAGCGCGGTCTTGAGCATACGCGGACCGGGGTAGAGACGGTTCATATGCGCCCTCCTTTCGGTTCTCTTATCAGCATATCAAAAAAATCGGACTTTGCCAAGTCCCGTGCTTTACTTTTGCGGCGGAAACGCGTAAAATAGTGTCCGAGGTGAGCAGAATGACGATTCGTGACGCAAGGCGGTCGGACGTTCCGGCCATGCTGGCGATCTATGCGCCGTTCGTGGAGCACACGGCGGTCAGCTTTGAATATGACGTACCGACGGAGGCGGAATTCGCGCGGCGGCTGGAGGAGCATCAGGCGGCCTTTCCGTGGCTCGTCTGTGAGGAGAACGGAACGGTCATGGGCTACGCCTACGCCGGGCGCGCCTTCGAGCGCGCGGCCTATGGCTGGAATGCCGAGATCTCGTGCTATCTTGCGCCGGAGCTTCGCGGCAGGGGCGTCGGGCGCAGGCTCTATGCGCGCATCGAGGAAATTCTGACGCGGCTGGGCTACTATAAGCTCTTCGCCGTGGTGACCTCGGCGAACGCGCCGTCCGTGGCCTTCCACCGCGCGCTGGGCTTTCGGGACGCGGCGTGCTTCCGCAATGTCGGCTATAAGCAGGGAGGCTGGTACGACGTGCTCTGGCTGGAAAAGACGCTCTGCGACCGCCCTGAGCCGCAGTGTCTCCCAAAGAATTACGAAGTATAAAAGACAGAGGGCTGCTGCAAAATTCGTTTTTGCAGCAGCCCTCTGTGTTTAAATCAGTCCGAAGTGCGTCAGGGCGCGGGCGAGGCCGTCGTCGTCGCAATCCGGGGCGACGTAGTCGGCGGCGGCCAGCGCATCGGGCGTTCCGTTGGCCATAGCCACGCCGATCCCGGCGGCGCGGAGCATCTCCACGTCGTTCTCCGAATCGCCGAAGGCGATCGCCTCCTGCGCGGTCAGGCCGCAGCGCGCCAGAACGCCGAGCATGGCGTTGCGCTTGCCGCCCTCGACGGAGATCACGTCGTGTCCGCAGGGAAACCACTGCGTCGTGCGGCTGTGCGGCGCGAGCAGGAGCGCCTGCTCCAGCTCGGCCTTCGGAACAAAGAGCACGATCTTATAAATCGGTTTTTGGAGCATCGGGCGCAGGTCGCCGAGCGTGGGCGGCTGCGTGTGGATGGACACCATGGCGGCCTCGACGTCCGCGTCAAGGCGGTTGAGCAGGCTCTGCTCGGCGCTGACCATCCAGCAGGCCGCGCCCGTGCGCTCGACCCAGTCGAGCAGCGCCGCCGCGTCGCCGGGGTCGAGGGGCGTGCCGTAGAGCAGCTTGCCGTCGGCGCTGTAGGCGTCCTGCCCGTTGTTGGTCAGGTAGCCGTCAAAGGCGATGCCGTCGAGCAGGTGCTCCGAGGCGATCTCGAATTTTGAGCGCCCGGTTGCAACGAAGCATTGCACGCCGTTTTCCCGCAGGCGGGCGATGGCGGCGCGGGCCGAGGGAGGGTAGACCTTGGTTTTCAAAGAGACGAGCGTCCCGTCGATGTCGAAAAATGCGGCTTTGATCTTTGTCATAAGGTGGGAAAGCTCCTTAGCTTGCCGTGATTTGAATTTTATCGTCGGCGGCGGTCAACGCGATCTGCGAAATGGGAGCCTCGAAGCTGTCGATGATCTTCTCGGCGACGCCGTCCTCGATCTCGCGCTGGATCGTGCGGCGCAGGTTGCGCGCGCCGTAGGTCACGGAGTAGGACGTCTTGACCAGCCGGTCGATCACGCTCTCGTCCCAGCGCAGCGCGACGCCGTGCTCCTCGAGGTTCTCGCGCAGCTCGCCGAGCATGATGCCCGCGATGCTGCGGAAATTCTCCTCGGAGAGGCGGTTGAAGCAGATGATCTCGTCGACGCGGTTCAGGAATTCCGGGCGCAGGAACTCGCTCAGCGCCTTCATGGCCTTGTCCTTGCTCTGCTCGGAGAGGCTGCGGCCAAAGCCGACGGAGCCGTCGCGGCGGTCGGAGCCGGCGTTGGAGGTCATGACGATGACCGTGTTCTCAAAATTGACCACGCGCCCCTGCGCGTCGGTGATGCGTCCGTCGTCGAGAATTTGCAGCAGGATGTTCAGCACGTCCGGATGCGCCTTTTCCAGCTCGTCGAAGAGGACGACGGAATAGGGCTTGCGGCGGATCTTCTCGGTGAGCTGCCCGGCCTCGTCATAGCCGACGTAGCCCGGAGGCGAGCCGATGAGCTTCGAGACGGAGTGGCGCTCCATGTATTCCGACATATCCAGCCGCACGAGGGAATCGACCGAGTCGAACAGCTCGTCGGCCAGACGCTTGACCAGCTCGGTCTTGCCGACGCCGGTCGAGCCGACGAAGATGAACGAGACGGGGTGGCGCTTCGTGCCGATGCCGACGCGGTTGCGGCGGATGGCGGCGGTGACGGCCCGAATGGCCTCGTCCTGTCCGATGATGTGCTTTTTCAGCCGCTCGGGCAGGTCGCGGAGCTGCTCGTATTCCTGCGCGCGGATCTTGCTGGCCGGGATCTTCGTCCACAGCTCGATGATGCGCGCCAGATGCTCCACGGTCAGCGTGGGGGCGGGGATGGCCTCGAGCGCTGCGATCTCGCCGTCGAGGCGGCAGATGTTGCTGCGAAGGGTCGCCAGACGCTCAAAATCGGGGTGCTCGGTGTCCTCACTGAGCATTTTTTCCTCGAGCTGATAGTCCGCGCGCTCCTTGCGCTTCTCGGCAAGGTCGGAGATGGACTTTGTGTGCAGATTCAGGTCGGAGCAGGCCTCGTCGAGCAGGTCGATGGCCTTGTCGGGCAGGAAGCGGTCGGTGATATAGCGCTCGGAGAGGATGACCGCCTGCCGCGCGATCTCCGGCGTGACCCGCACGCCGTGGAACAGCTCGTAATAATGCGCGATGCCGCGGATGATGGCCACGGCCTCCTCGATGCTCGGCTCGGCGACCGTCACGGGCTGGAAGCGGCGCTCGAGCGCAGAGTCCTTTTCGATATATTTGCGGTATTCGGCGAAGGTGGTCGCGCCGATGACCTGAATCTCGCCGCGCGAGAGCGCGGGCTTGAGGATGTTCGCCGCGCTCATCGAGCCTTCGGCGTCGCCCGCGCCGACGAGATTATGCACCTCGTCGATCACGAGAATGATGTTGCTGCACTCCTTGACCTCGGTGATGAGGCTCTTCATGCGCCCCTCAAACTGGCCGCGGAACTGCGTCCCGGCGACGAGTGCGGTCAGGTCGAGCAGATAGACCTCCTTGTCGCGCAGCTTGAAGGGGACGTCCCCGGCGGCGATGCGCTGGGCAAGCCCCTCGGCGATGGCCGTCTTGCCGACGCCCGGCTCGCCGATCAGGCAGGGATTGTTTTTCTGGCGGCGGTTGAGAATCTGCACGACGCGCTCGGTCTCGACCTCGCGGCCGATGATGCGGTCGAGCTGATTTTCCCGCGCCTTAGCGGTCAGATTCAGGCAGTAATGATCCAAAAACTTGCGTTTTTTGGGCACCTTCGGCTTATCGGACGGCGCAGAGGGCGCGTCCTTCTTCGGCTCGTCCGTCGGGCTGAGCTCGTTGCCGAGGCCGCCGAACAGGCGGTTCATGTGCGGGAAGGTCGCCGTGCGGCTGCCGATGTCCTCGTCGTCGTCCTCGGGCTGGATGAGCTGGTTCATCTCGCTGTTCAGGCTGTCGAGATCCTCGTCGGTGATGCCCATCCGTTCGACGATCTCGTCGACCTGCTTAATGCCAAGCTCCTTGGCGCATTTCAGGCAAAGCCCCTCGTTGGTGCTCTTGCCGTTTTCTACTTTTGTGATAAAGATCACAGCCACGTTCTTTTTGCAGCGGCTGCACAGGGTCGGTTTCATGGAGTTCCTCCTTCGCTTGGAAATTCAGGGGTTAAACGGCTGCGCCTCGCCGGTTCGCACGGCGTAGGCCACGCCGTCGTCGCGCATCAGCACGAGACGGCTGCCGGAATGTTCGGCTTCAAGGGTGACGCGGAGCTGCTTGTCGAAAACGGTCAGCCTCCGCTCGGTCAAAACGGCGGTGTAGCTCCCGGCGCTTGAGAGCGACAGGGGCGCACCGTCCAGCGCGGCCTCGGCCAGCACGGCGCCGGTTCGGTCGAGGCGCAGCAGCGAGCAGGCCGTTCCAGCGGAGAACGACTCGGTCAGGACGCTGACGCCGTCCTCCGAAAAGCTCCAGCGCAGCAGGCGGCCGCCGTCGGGAGCGTAGCTGCCGAGCAGCGCGCCGTCCGCAGAGAGAAAATAGAGCGTGCGCTCCCCGACGGCGCAGAGCGTCCCGTCGGAGAGAAAGGCCAGATCGCAGAGCACCTCCGCGCCGAGCGGCAGACGGAAAACGACCTCTTCCTTGCCCGTGCGATAAAGCTCGACCGCGCTCTCAAACGCGGCGTCGGCCTCGCCGGCTGTCGCGGCGGCCAGCAGCGCGCCGTCCGGGGAGAGCGCGCAGGCGCTGAGATACTGCGTGTTGGAATTGCGCCGGTAGCGCAGCGTGCCGGTTCGGTCATAGACCTCCAGCACGGCGAGGCAGTCCGCGCCCGCGCGGAGCAGGGCGGCGTCGCCGTCGGCGGTCAGCGCGGCGTCATAGACGGCCGTGTCGACCGGGAGCGTGGCGGCGGTCTTGCCGTCGTCGCACAGGAGCAGGGCGCACGAGCCGCCGACGTCATAGGCCAGCGCGAAGCGGCCGTTCGTCAGAAGGGCAGGCTCTGCCAGACTGCCGGAGCGCTCGGCGGCGGCAGTGCCGTCGGTGTTGAAGAGGCGCAGACCGGCCGGGTCTGCGACGGCGAGCGTCTGACCCAACAGAGCGGCGGTGCACGGCTCATCGGCGTCGAACACGATCGTGTCCGAGCCGGTGGCGCGGCGCTTCGCGCCGTCCAGGGCGTTTGTGTTCAGCAGCAGGAAGGCCGCGAACAGGCCGATCACGAGCACGACCAGCCCGAGAAAGAGCGGCAGCAGTCTGCGCGGCGAGACGGCGCTATTCGACATGGAAGGCCACCTCCCCGTCGTCGTACCAGAGCTGCGTCATGGCAAGCCCGGCAGCCGGAACGGTCGGCCCGGCCGCCGTGCGGCGTCCCTCGGCCAGAATACGGGGGATGTCCTGCGGACGGAGCTTGCCCTCGGCGGCGTAGACGGCCGTGCCGGTCATGGCGCGCGCCATGTTATAGAGAAATCCGTTCGCGCAGATGCGGAAGAGCAGCAGGTCGCCGCGGCGCTCCACCTGAAAATGGTGGACGGTGCGGACGGTGGATTTGACCTCCGTGCCGACCGAGCGGACGGCGGCGAAATCATGCGTGCCGACGAACTGATCGGCGGCGGCCTGTAGGATCGTTTCGTCGAGATGCTTGGGGTAGAACCATGCGCGGTTTACATAAAACGGGTCGCGCATGGGGGAATTGTAGATTTGGTAGGTGTATTCCTTTTTGACGCACGAGCCGATGGCGTTAAAGCGCTCGGGCACCTCGCGCGCGTCATAGACGGCAATGTCCATGGGCAGGTGGGTGTTCAGCGCGTAGGGGATGCGTTCGGTGGGAATGCGGGAATCCGTGCGGAAATTGGCGACGTAGACCCGCGCGTGGACGCCTGCGTCCGTGCGGCCGCAGCCGGTCATGTGGATCGGGTGGCCGCAGACCTTCGCGGCGGCCTCCTCGAGCGTCTGCGCGACGGTTCGGGCGTTCCTCTGCACCTGCCAGCCGTGGTAGGCCGAGCCGTCATAGCGCAAAAACAGGGCGATGTTTCGCATTGCTGCACCTCCGAATGGTCAAAGCGTTACAGGCCGAAAATACGCAGCGTGATGATGCCGCCCAGCAGGAGCAAGCCTGCCGCGAATGCGGCGGCGTCGCGCGCCCCGAAGCGGAGCTGGCGCAGCTTGGTGCGCCCCTCGCCGCCGTGGTAGCAGCGGCATTCCATGGCCACGGCCAGCTCGTCGGCGCGGCGGAACGCGCTGACGAACAGCGGCACGAGCACCGGCAGCAGCGCCTTGGCGCGGCGGATCAGACCGCCCGTCTCAAAATCGGCGCCGCGCGCCTTCTGCGCGGAGATGATCTTGTCTGTTTCTTCGATCAGCGTGGGGATGAAGCGGAGCGCGATGCTCATCATCATGGCAAGCTCGTGTACCGGGAATTTGATCCTTTTCAGCGGCGAGAGCAGCGACTCCAGCCCGTCGGTCAGGGAGATCGGCGAGGTCGTGTAGGTCAGCAGGAAGGTGCCGGCGACCAGCATGACGATGCGCAGCACGAGGAAGCACGCGTTGCGCACACCCTCGCGCGTGATCTTGAAGATCCAGAAGCGCACGAGCACCGTGCCGTCAGTGTAAAACAGATTCAGCAGCGCCGTGAACGCGATCAGGATCAGCAGGGGCTTCAGCCCCTTGAAGAGCGCCTTCAGCCGGATGCGCGAGACGGCGACCGCTGTGACCAGAAAGACCAGCGCGACGGCGTAGGAGAAGAATCCCTTGCAAAGGAAGAGCGCGACGATATAGACCATCGTCAGCAGCAGCTTCGTGCGCGGATCCATGCGGTGAATGGGCGTGTTTCCGGGGAAGTACTGCCCGAGCGTGATGTCCTTCAGCATGGGCGGCCTCCCTTCCGGAGCGCCGAGAGCTGACGCAGCGCGTCCTCGAGCGTGTAGGTCGCCGGGTCGACCGGCAGCCCCAGCTCACGCAGCCGCAGGAAGAGCGACGTGACCTCCGGGACGGTCAGACCGATCGCGCGCAGCCGTTCGGCCTGCGCAAAGACCTCGGCGGGTGTGCCGGAAAGCTCCAGCCGTCCGTGGTTGAGCACGAACAGGCGGTCGGCCAGCCGCGCGACGTCGTCCATGCTGTGGCTGACCATCAGCACGGTCGCGCCGGTGGCGCGGCGGTATTCGGCGATGTTTTTCAGCAGGGAGCGGCAGCCGGCCGGGTCAAGCCCGGCGGTCGGCTCGTCAAAAATGACGACCTCCGGCTCCATGGCGATTACGCCCGCGATGGCCACGCGCCGCTTCTGCCCGCCGGAAAGCTCGAACGGGGAGCTTTCGAGCAGCGCCTCGTCTACCCCGGCAAAGGCGGCGGCACGCAACACACGGCGGCGCACCTCGTCCTCGCTCAGACGCATGTTTTTCGGCCCGAAGGCAATGTCGCGGAAGACCGTCTCCTCGAAAAGCTGATATTCCGGGTATTGGAACACCAGCCCGACGCGGAAGCGCGCGGCGTGGGTGGTCTGCTTGTCCTTCCAGATGCTCTCGCCGTCGAGCAGGACGTCGCCCTCGGAGGGCTTGAGCAGACCGTTCAGATGCTGGATGAGGGTGGATTTTCCGGAGCCGGTGTGGCCGATGATGCCGATAAATTCGCCCTTTTCCACGGAAAAATCCATGTTTTCGACGGCAACGTGCTCAAACGGCGTGCCGACGCTATAGGTGTGACTGAGGTGTTTGACCTCGATAATGGCTGACAACGGGTAATTCCTCCTGCGTGGGTCAAGCCTTCGCCCAGCGGCAAAGTGCCTGCGCACATTCTTCTGTGGAGAGCGCGTCAAGGGGCAGGGAAGCACCCTGACGATTCAGCTCATAAAGCAAACGGGTGGTCGCCGGGACGTCCAGCCCGGCGTTTTGCAGCAGCTCGACCTGCGGAAAGACCTCCTTGGGCGTGCCGTCGGCGAGGACGCCGCCCTCGTGCAGCACGATCACGCGCTCGGCGCGGACGGCCTCGGTCATGTGGTGCGTGATGAGCACCACGGTGATGCCCTTTTCGCGGTTGAGCGTCTCAATGGTGTCAAGCACCTCTGCGCGCCCCTGCGGGTCGAGCATGGCGGTCGGCTCGTCGAGTACGATGCACCGCGGCTGCATGGCGATGACGCCGGCAATGGCGACGCGCTGCTTTTGCCCGCCGGAGAGCAGGTGCGGCGCGTGCTCGCGGTATTCGCTCATGCCGACGGCGGCCAGAGCGGCGTCGACGCGGCGGCGGATCTCATCGGGCGGGACGCCCAGATTTTCCGGGGCAAAGGCGACGTCCTCCTCGACGACATTTGCAACCATTTGGTTGTCCGGGTTCTGGAAGACCATGCCGACCGTGCGGCGGATGTTCAGCAGATCCTCGGTGGAGGTGTCCATGCCGAAGACCCGCACGCTGCCGCCCTCGGGCAGCAGGATCGCGTTCATATGCTTGGCGAGGGTGGATTTCCCGCAGCCGTTGCGGCCGAGCACGGCCACAAAGCTGCCCTCGCGGATATTCAGACTCAGCCCGTCAAAGACGGGGATGGGCTCGCCGTTCTGCGCGGGGTAGGAGCAGCGCAGACGGTCGATCTCGATGGCGTTGTTTGTCATAGTGCGTCCTTTATTTTGTCCAGCGGCCGGATGCGCCGCAGGGAAGCACCAGCCCGGAGTCCGTCACGGGGAGACCCAACTCGTCGGCCTCACTGTGCCCGCCGAAGCGCGGCGTGATGAGGCTGTCGAGCAGGCAGGTCAGAACCGACGGGGCAAGCCCGGTGGTGTAGGAATTGATGAGGAAGAACAGCGGCTCGTCGGACAGCACGCCGCTCACGAGCTGCAAAAACGGGAACAGGTCCTTTTCCAGCTTCCAGATCTCGCCGGACGGGCCGCGGCCGTAGGACGGCGGATCCATAATGACGGCGTCATAGCGGCGGCCGCGCTTGATCTCGCGCTCGACGAATTTCGCGCAGTCGTCGACGATCCAGCGGATCGGCGCGTCGCTCAGGCCGGAGGATGCGGCGTTCTCGCGCGCCCACGCGACCATGCCGCGCGCGGCGTCCACATGGCAGACGCTCGCCCCGGCCGACGCTGCGGCCAGCGTGGCCGCGCCGGTATAGGCGAAGAGGTTCAGAACGGAGATCGGCCGCCCGGCGGAGCGGATCTTTTCGCCGATAAAATCCCAGTTGGCCGCCTGCTCGGGGAAGACGCCCGTGTGCTTGAAATTCATGGGCTTGACGTTGAACGTCAGCTCGCGATAGCGCACCTGCCAGCGCTCGGGCAGGCGGTTTTTTGACCAATGGCCGCCGCCGGTCTCCGAGCGGGAATAGCGGGCGTCAAAGCTGCGCCAGCGCGGGTCGAGCTTCGGCGTGCGCCAGATCACCTGCGGGTCGGGGCGAACAAGAAAATAGCGCCCCCAGCGCTCCAGCTTCTCGCCGTCGGAGGTGTCGAGCACCTCGTAGTCCTGCCATTGGTCTGCTTTCCACATAATTCAGAGTCTCTTTCTAACGATATTATAATAATGTATGTGCTCAAAGCCCCAGCCGCAGACGGCGCAGCCATTCGGCCTCCGTGGGCGGCAGCGCCGCATGCTCCGGCGCCTCGGTGGTCGGCTCGGTCGGCTCCGGCTCGTCGGTCGGGTCGGTCGGTTCGGTCGGCTCGCCGGAGTGCACGTGACACATGTTCGAGTCGGTCGGGTCATAGATATATTCCGAGTCCGGCTGCATCTCAAAGTTGTTGTCCTTGACGATCAGGCCGACCTGCGAGATCGTGTTCCCGGCGGCCTCGCGGCAGGCATCGGTGGCATATTTGCCCGATGCGCCGCAGATGTCCACCAGAACATGGCAGGTGCATTTCTCCGTCGGGGCGTCCTCGTAGAACAGGTTCACGCTGCTGACGCGGTCGCTGCCGTCGCGGATGTCCTTTTCGCAGGCCTCGGTGGCCAGCTTGCCGCAGTCGTCGCAGATGGAATAATAGCCGACGCCGTCGGGCTGATAGAAGGTCGCGCCCTCGAGCGACTCGTGCAGGGGCTTCATGACCTGATTCCACATCGTGATGGCCGGGTTCTGCCACGTGCTCGAGAGAATGATCTGCTCCGGCTCGTCATAGCCGCACCAGACCACGGCGGTGTAGTACGGCGTGTAGCCGGCAAACCAGCGCGTCTGGTTGTTGCCGGAGGTGCCGGTCTTGCCGGCGACGTCCATGCCGCTCATATACGCGCCGCTGGCAAGACCGTAGTTGACGGTGCTGCGCAGCATATAGTTGGTATAGTATGCCGCCTTGGCGCCGATGGCGGTGTGCGTCTCCTGCGTGTTGTCCAGAACGACGTTGCCCTCGCTGTCCTCCACGCGGGAATAGCTCCGCGCCTCGCGGAACACGCCGTTGTTCGGGAAGGTTGCGTAGGCCTGCGTCATCTCGCGCACGGTCAGACCGTAGGTCAGCTCGCCCAGCGCCAGCGGGGCATAGGCAATGTCACTGTATTCCTGCCCGCCGATCGTCACGGAGTCGACCAGCGTGGTGAAGCCGAGCTTCTGCGTCATGAAATTATAGCTGTTTTCCAGTCCGAGCCGGTCGAGCGTCTTGACCGAGATCGTGTTCAGCGAGCTGGTCAGGCCACGCAGCACGAGGCACTGGCCGCTGTAGTAGCGGGAGTTGTTCTGAGGCCAGTTGTCGAACAGCGGCGAGTCGGAGAGGGCGGTCGCGGGCGTGACGACGCCGGCGTCGAGCGCCGGGGCGTAGACCGAGACGGGCTTGATGGCCGAGCCGGTCGGCAGCGCCGCCTCCGCGCGGTTATAGGTCAGACTGCCGTTCTTCTCGCCGACACCGCCGCGGATGGCGATCAGGTCGCCCGTGGCGTTGTCGACGATGGCGATGGCAGACTGCATCTGCTGGGCGCTGACGGTTCCGGGAACGTTGTTGACGTCGCCGTAGACCCGGTCGACCAGATTCTGAATGTCGGGATTGATCGTGGCATAGATGCGGTAGCCGCCGGTCAGCAGCTTGCGCTCGGCCGCCTGCGCGCTGAGGTCAAAGGCCTCCTGGAAGTCCTCGACCACGTCGCGGTAGACCGTGTCGACAAAGTAGGAATAGCCCTCCGAGTCGTCCACGGAGAAGTTCTGCACGCCGCATTCCGGGCAGAGGTAGGCGTTCTCCTCGTGCACATACGCGCTGCGCGGGCCGGTGAAGCCGCACGAGCCGCAGGTGTATTCCTTCTCGTCATAGCGGCCGTTGTGGAAGAGCATTTCCTCGCCCTCGGCCGCAGCGAGGTCGGCCTCGGTCTTGATGTAGCCCTGCTTGTACATTTCCTCAAGGATGGTCGTCTGACGCTTGCGGTTGTTGTTGGGGAAATAGTACGGATCATAGAGCGACGGGTTGTTCGTGATGCCGACGATACAGGCGCATTCGGCCGTCGACAGCTCGCTGACGTCCTTGCCGAAATAGACCTGCGCCGCGCTCTGCACGCCGTAGCAGCCCTGGCCGAGGTAGATCGTGTTCAGATACCATTCCATGATCTCCTCCTTGGTATAGCGCTTTTCCACGGCAAGGGCGCGGAAGATCTCCTGCACCTTGCGGTTGACGGTCACGCTGTCCTCCTTGGAGAGGTTCTTGATGAGCTGCTGGGTGATGGTCGACGCGCCGAAGGACGAGTCGCCGCCGACGAAGTTCCGCACGGCCGAGACGGTGCGCAGCCAGTCGACGCCGTCGTGCTCGCGGAAGCGCTTGTCCTCAATGGCGATCGCGGCGTTGACAAGATCCTGCGGGATCTCGTCATAGCTGACCCAGACGCGGTTCTGCGTGGCATAGAGCTGCTGCAGCTCCTTGGCCTCGCCCGTCGCCGGGTCGAGATAATAGATAAAGGAGGTCTGATCGAGCGAGATGTTATCCAGCTCCAGAGAGGCGGCGTAGTCCTCGGCCTTGGGGATGACGTCGGTTTTGAGATAGTCCGAGAACTGATTCATGAAGATCGACCCGGCGATCACGGCGATCACGGCGACCGTCCCGGCGGCGACCAGCGCCCAGAGGCAGATTTGCCCAAGCACATGCAGGACGATCTGAACGACGCGCCATGCGCGGCTGGGACGCTTCGCGGACAGTTGGTTGTTGTCTGGCATAGAATTGAACCTCGCTTTCTGTAATCGGCGTCCGGAGCGCCGGAAAAACGCAGATGCATATGCGGCGGAGCACGCCGCCGCCGGAGATGTGCATTACCCATTCTCCCTATTTAATAATTATATCACGTCTGTCAAATCCTTATAAAAATTTTTTCCGTTGGATTTTCTACGGAAATCCGGGAAAATGAAGAGGAAAAACGCCTGAAAAGTGCCGTTTCCTTCCGTCTGGAGCAAAAGCGGGCGCGTGAGGCAAATCCGGGAAGATTTCTCGCCGGATTTCCACTTGATTTTCGCGGAAAATCGGTTAAAATAAAAGGGAAGAAAACAGCGGGAGGGCAACACAATGGATCAGGACTTCGGACGCGACGTGATCTCCATCACGAACGAGGAAGGCGAGGAATTTGAGCTGGAGGTGCTGTCCTCCGTGACCTACAAGGGCGCGGAATATCTTGCGCTCACCCCGGCCGATGCCGACGAAGACACCGACGAGCTGGAGGTCAACATCCTCAAGACCGCGACGGATGAGCACGGTGAGCCGATCCTGGTCGTCGTCGACGACAATGAGGAGCTGGAGACCGTTTATGACCTTCTGATGGAGAACCTCTATGACGAGGATGAGGACGAGGACGAGGACGCCGCTCCCGAGGAGTAAGCTTTTAACGGTTTTGGCCGTTTATGATTCGTTCAGACGGTCAGAAACGGTTGAAAGCCAAGCAGCGCGCATACGTCGGCGTACAAGGGTACGGTAGGATGCGCGCTGCGCAGGAAGACGAAAATCGATCCGATCCTTTTTCGCAGCTTGAAACGCCTTGCGAGATTGGGCACACGTCAGAAGACGGATAAAAATGAATCCCGATTTTCGACGGTTTCGACCGTTTATGACCGTCTGAACCTCCCTGCTTGGTGCGTGATAGCCTCTTTTAGACCCACATTTTTGATAAGGGACGCCGGAACTTCCGTCTCGGCGTGCAGGCCTCCCGTTCCGGCTGTGACCGAGAATGGACGTTGGAAGCTGAAAAGAGGCGGAGAGGCGACCCACCTGCCGAATCGTGCAGGTTATAAATGGGGCTACACGGCTATAGCGGGGAGCCAGCATAAGGCTTGGCTTTTGCACCGAAAATTCAAAAAAATCGCGGTAAACACGCTTGTTTGCTGCGATTTTTTTGCGCCTGACCTTCCGCCGTGTATGCAGCGGCGGAATTTTTTCGCTTTTTCACACTTTTTGCTTGCAACTTCATGCGTTCCTTTGTATAATAGACCAAGTTATACGTTCCGTATAATCCGAAAAACGTATGAAAGAGGTATGTTCAAAATGAGCGCTTCCCGTGAAAGAAAAAAGCGCGTTGAGGTAGAGCAGTCTCCCGCAGCGCCGAAGACAAAGAAAAAGCTTTCCCAAGGCTGGGTCTATGCCATTGTGGTCATCGCCGTGACGGTTCTGGTTTTCGGCGGCATGTTTGCGTACCGTGCAGCGGAGCGCAATGCGACCGTCTTGACGGTCGGCGACTATGACCTCTCCGTGAAGAATTTCAACTATTATTACGCCACGCTGGTCAACAACATCAGCGGCTATAAGTCCTATCTGGGCATCGACGGCTCCGTCGCGCTCGACGAGCAGAAGATCTCGACCCAGAGCGTGAGCTATCTGGGGCTGTTCGGCCTCAGCACGGACTATCTGAGCAATGTCAAAAACGACGGAACGACCTATGACGCAACATGGGCCGACCTGCTGGTCGACGTCGCGCAGAAGAATGCGACCTCCGCGCTTGCCGTCTATCAGGAGGCAAAGAAGGCCGGCTATGAGCTGGACGACGAGACAAAGGCCGACATCGAAGAGGAGGTCGAGACCTTCAAGGGCTACGCGAAGAACAACGAGCTGAGCCTGAACGATTTCCTTGCCCGCGTCTACGGCGAGGGCTGCAACGAGAAGAGCTACCGCGAGTATCTCGAGATCACGCATATCGCCAGCGCCTATCCGAACTCCCTGACCTATTCCGACGAGGAGCTTGATGCGCGCTATGCCGAAAGTCCGGAGACCTTTGACAAGGCCACCTATTATCTCTACACCGTGAACGCCTCGGATTATGTCGAATCCACGACCGACGAGGAAGGCACGACCAGCACGCCGGAGCCGACCGACGCCGAGCGCGACAAGGCCAAGGAGGCCGCCGAGGCCTTCGCCGAAAAGTTTGACGAGGCTGACGAGAAAGTCAAGGCCAACGCCGACCAGACGCAGGAGACCGTGAAGAGCTCCTCGACCGAGGATGCCGCGAAGTGGCTGTTCGAGACGGCAAAGGCCGGCGACGTGAAGCTCTTCGCCAGCGAGGACGGCAACACCTATTACGTTCTGAAGCTGATCGACAAGGCCGATTATGACACCTTTGATCTGCTCTACTTCTCCATGGATAAGCCCTCCGAGGGCAACACGTCCGACGACGCCGAGTCCGAGACTGCTGAGGTCTCCACCGCGAAGAAGGTCGAGATCTACGAGAACTCCCTGAAGGAGGACGGCTCTCAGGAGAACTTTGCGAAGCTGATGCTCGACAACAACGCCGAGGCCAGCACCGAGCCGGTCGAGGCCATGGGCCGCGCTTCCCTTGCCAGCATGGATCGCGAGATCCTGAAGTGGGGCGCCTTTGAGACCCGCAAGGCCGGAGACTGGAAGAAGTTTGAGACCGACAGCAAGATCTACTTCGTCTATTACGTCGGCACGAACGCGCATACCCTGCGCTATTACAATGTGACCAACCAGCTCCGCACCGACTGGTACAACGGCGTGACCGAGGCGGCTCAGGCGGCCAACGGCTTCGACCTTGACAAGGCCATGAAGGCGGACATCGGCCGCATCCTCGGCACGAGCAACTGATCCGAAGATGGAGCAGCCGTTTCAGCGTGAGCAGACGCTGCTCGGGCGCGCGGCGATGGAGCGCCTCGCGCGGGCGCACGTCATGGTCGTCGGGATCGGCGGCGTGGGCAGCTATGCCGCCGAGGGGCTTGCGCGAGCCGGCGTCGGCGCGCTGACGCTGGTCGACAGCGATACGGTCGGCGTGACCAACCTGAACCGCCAGCTCTGCGCGCTGCATTCGACCCTCGGCCGGAACAAGGCCGAGGTCATGGCCGAGCGCATCCGGGATATTTCGCCCGATTGCCGCGTGACCGCGCTCGCCGCGCATTATGACGAGGCGCATAAGGAACGCTTTTTTTCCGAGCCGCTCGACTACATCGTCGACGCGATCGACCTGGTCTCCTGCAAGCTCAGCCTGATCTGCACGGCGCAGGAGCGCGGCGTTCCGATCATCAGCGCCATGGGCACGGGCAACAAGCTCGACCCCATGCAGTTCTGTGTGACGGACATTTATAAAACGAGCGGCTGCCATCTGGCGCGCATCCTGCGCCGGGAGCTGCGCGCACGCGGCGTGAGGCGTCACACCGTGCTCTACAGTCAGGAGCTTCCGCTCCCGCAGCTTGAGCAGGGTGAGACGCCGCCTCCGGGCCGCCGAGCCGTTCCCGGCTCGGTCTCATGGGTGCCGTCCTGCGCGGGTCTGATGCTCGCCGGATACGTCGTTCAGACGCTGATCCGCGCGGAAGAGCCGTGAAGTTCGGCAGAATACACAAAAGCGTGAAAATGACGGTATATGGTCATTTCCGGCCATGCGCAAGATGCGTAAAGCGATAAAAAACTGCCGAAAAAAAGTAAAAACCGTTGAAATTCACAAAAAATTCAAAACAAAATGCTACAGGGACTTTCCCTGTAGCATTTTTTGTTCTTTTGTGCTATGATTAAGTTATCCTAACTAGGCTCATTGCGCCCTTTTGCAGAGTCTACAAAATTTCAAGGAGGAAAAGACATGAGGAACCATCTCAAGAGATCCCTTGCCATGCTGCTCGTCGTGGTAATGGTTCTCGCAATGCTTCCGACCATCGCGTTTGCGGCGGGCGAGAGCTATCCCATCACAAAGCTAGATGCGATTCCCGCAGACGGACAGGCCGTTGTGATTTACAGCGCCTCCGCCTCCGGCATATTCGCAGGCAGCGCCGACGGCGGCTCCATCGGTGCAATTGCGGCTGAAGACCTGCGCGCAGGAGAGGGCGCCGGCGTCTATAAGCTGACGAAAAACGCCGACGGCACCTATTACATCACCTGCGGCGGCAAATATCTCGCCACCGACTCCGCTGAGAAGCTGTCCCTGCAGGACACCGCTATCACGGGCACGAAGTGGAACATCCGCGAGGTCGCCAAGTTCGGCGGCTACACGATCTCCAACGCCGAAGTGAAGTACAACGGCAAGGAGATCTACATCGAGTACTACAACTCCTTCAAGGCGTGGACGCTCAAGGACAACGTGGTCACCGACATTTACACCTTCCAGTTCTGGGCGATCGACGAGGCCACGGCCGATCCCAACGGCGACGGCTATATCGGCACCAAGCCCGAATCCGGCGACCTGCCCGTCTCCGGCTCGCAGTATGTCGTTTATAATGAATACGGCGCTGCCTGCTTCGGTATGCAGTCCGACGACGCGGTCGCCCCGTCCATCAACCCGGTCGCCTCTGCTATGGATGCGAACGGCAAGCTGGTCCCCGGCAACGGCGCTTCCATCTTCACCGTGACCGAGGCCGGCGGCTACTACACCTTCGCCGTCACCCAGAACGGCACGACGAAGTACCTGAGCTGCTCGAAGAACGAGACGGTCGACGGAAAGATCTCCAACGCCGAGACGCTCTTCTTCGAAGAGACGCAGAGCGACTACACCCTCTGGAGACTCGAGAAGTGCACCGGCGGCTACATCATGTATAACAAGGTCGCCAAGTACGGCAGCAACTCCGTCTGCATCGAGTATTTCAGCAACGCGTTCAGCGGCTGGACCTTCAACGGCTCGACCAACCTGTTCGCCATGAAGTTCGTCCCCGTGACCGATCCCTACGGCCTCGGTTTCGTCCTCAACCCGTCCGTCGCCATCACCGCCGGTGATGCGAACCTCGGCGTGGACTACACCTTCTCCTTCGTCGTCGACGAGCTGACCAAGCTCACCGACCTCAAGGCGAGCTTCAGCGTCGACGGCGGCGCTGCGAAGGCCGTCTCCTACACCGAGCTGGGCGACCAGAAGTACTCCGTCACCATCCCGAGCGCGGAGCTTGCCGGCAAGTCCTCCCTGACCGTCACGGTCAACGCGAAGAATGAGCACGGCATGGAATACGGTAAAACCGCGACGGTCGCGATCAACGACGAGCCGATGATCGTCTCCGTCTCTCCGCTGCCCAATGCGGCGACCAAGGACGACAAGCAGCCTGAGATCGCTGCCGTGATCGCCAACTGCGGCGCGAACCCGACGGTCGTCATGACGGTCGACGGCGTTGCCGTGCAGCCCACCGTGACCGACAGCAAGGTCAGCTACAAGTCCGCCGATAAGATGACCGACGACCGCCACACCGTCGCCCTCACGATCACCCGTGCAGACGGCAAGGTTGCGGAGATGACCTGGTCGTTCTTCGTCGGCGAAGAGGGCATGAGCCTCTACTTCGGTCAGATCCACTCCCACACGGCGGAGTATTCCGACGGCGCCGGTACGCTGGAGGATGCTTATGAGCACGCCATGGAGGCAAAGGACGTAGACTTCCTGATTGTCACCGACCACTCCAACTATTTCGACACCACCAACAGCGCCACCACCTCCAGCTACTATGATCTGAGCAGCCTGACCAAGATCGGCTCGACGACCAAGTGGGAAGAGGCGAAGGCGACCGCAGCCGAGTACAACGCGAAGTCCACCGACTTCATCGCGGCTTACGGCTACGAGATGACGTGGTCCGGCGGCCCCGGCCACACCAACACCTTCAATACCTACGGCCCGGTCTCCCGTAACAACGCCAAGCTGAACGAGAAGACCAACAGCTATGCCGGTATGCACCTGTATAACGACCTGATGGTCAACGCGGACAAGGGCCTCGACGTTGACGGCAAGCCCGTTGCCGAGGGCGTGAAGACCAAGGCCATTGACGACGCTCCGGTCGTCTCCCAGTTCAACCACCCCGGCACGACCTTCGGCACGTTCGACACTTATGCCGGCTATACGCCTGCCCGTGACGCCATCCTCAACCTGATTGAGGTCGGCAACGGCGAGGGCGCCGTCGGCGGCTCCTCCTACTGGCCGAGCTATTCGGAATACGACATCTGCCTTGCCAAGGGCTGGCACGTCGCTCCGACCAACAACCAGGATAACCACAAGGGCAAGTGGGGCGATGCCAACACCTGCCGCGACGTCATCGTGACCGATAACTTCACGGAGGCCGGCCTGTACAAGGCCATGGCGAACCGTCAGGTTTACGCGACCGAGGACCAGAACCTCCGCATCTACTACTACCTGAACGACAGCATCATGGGCACCATCATCGACACCGGTGATTCCACGGTCGATACGGTCCACATCACCGCCAGCATCTCCGACCCCGACAACGAAACGCTCGGCACGGTCGAGATCATCGGCGCGAACGGCATCTCCCTGAAGTCCTATGAGGCCACCGGCGCGACCTTCGAGCTGGACGAGACCCTCAAGAACACCGAGCCGTATTACTACATCAAGGTCACGCAGGCCGACGGCGACATCGCGGTCACCGCTCCTGTCTGGGTCGGCAACGCCACCCCGATCACCTGCGACCTCAAGAACGACGTTGCTCTGTCCGTCGAGGGCGAGGCTCAGAACCTGACCTCCGTCCTGACCAACGAGGCGACCGAGAACTACGAAGTCAAGAAGGCTGCGTTCTATGTCCTGAGCGACGGCATCTATGACAAGATCGAGACCGTCCTCTTCAACAACACGCAGGAAGGCACGACCGTCGCTGCGGGCACCGCCAGAACGACCACCGTCTCCTGGACTCCGGCCAGCAAGTACGTCGGCAAGCATGTCACCGTCCTTGTTGAGTACGCCGGCACCTACAACGGCAAGTCCTTCAAGTGCCAGGCAACCATGAAGCTCTACGTCCACTCTCAGGATATGGAGCGCGTCGCCGTTGACTACGGCCACGACAACTACTACATCTCCGGCGACTACGCAGGCTCGGCGGGCAACTTCATCGAGTTCTGCGCGAACAACAACGTCAAGTGCGAGTACATCCTCGAGGGTCAGTTCACCAAGGAGACCCTGAGCAAGTACACCACGCTTGTCATCACCGTCAACTATCGCCGCAACACGGCGAAGGCCAAGGATTACACCGATGAAGAGATCGCTGCCCTGAAGGAATTCATGGCCAACGGCGGCAAGCTCATCATCTGCTCCAAGTCCGACCGCGACAACAAGTTCGACAACTGCGCGGAGAACACCAACAAGCTCCTCGAGGCGATCGGCGCGCACAGCCGCATTGCCAACGGCATCATTGTTGATAACGAGCTGAAGGCCAACGAGGCATACCGTATCTACTTCTCCGATAAGGCCTGCTTCAACACCGAGCATCGCTTCACCAAGGGCGCCTACACCTCCTCCAACGCGTTTGGCACCAAGCCCGCGGCCGACAACCAGACCGGCTTCCAGGTCTACAACGGCGCTCCGGTCCTCATCATGGACGGCTGCGAGGGCACCGGTGCGGGCAAGGTTCAGACGCTGGTCCGCGGCTTCCAGAGCACCTGGGCGACCCACTATGACGGCTACTTCGACGGCGGCTCCTTCGTCCCGGATTACGAGAACAAGGATCAGGTCGTTGTCGAAAAGGATAACGTCAACATCATGACCTACGAAGACACCGCTGCCGGCGGCTGGATCATCACCTCCGGCGTGACCTTCTTCTCCAACTACGACATCAAGAGCGATCAGGATTACGCCAACCGCTTCATCCTCCAGAACATCCTGCGTGAGCTGACGCACATGGAGGACGGCGACGTCGTCACCCCGATCAACGAGGTCAAGACCAAGACCGAGGGCGAATACACCATCGAGGGCTTCGTGACCTCCAATGCTTCCGGCTACGACAAGGACACCGCGTTCTTTGACTGCATCTATGTGCAGGATAAGAACGGCAACGGCCTGAACGTCTTCCCGGTCGCCGGCAACTTTGCCGTCGGCATGAACGTCCGCTGCCACGGCGGCGTGACCTTCTACTGCGGCGAGATCGAGCTGAACCTCAGCACGGACTACAACGGCTCCATCCGCATCATCTCCGACGAGATCAACAAGATCCAGCCCGCGGCGGTCGACTGTGCGACGGCAATGTCCGACGCGGCGATCGGCAACCTGATGAAGGTCACCGGCATCGTCACCGACATCCACAAGACCGAGGGCGTCATCGACAAGATCATGGTTCGCGATAACACCGGCGAGGCCTGCCTCTTCATCAACGGCTATATCACGAAGGACTACACCGGGCTGGATGAGCTGGCCGTCGGCATGAAGATCGAGGGCACCGGCATCGGCTCCCGCGACGTCGATGAGACCAGCGTTGAGCAGAAGATCTTCGCGCGTCTGCGTGTCCGCGACCGTTCTGAGATCAAGATCCTCAGCACGGAAGCCGAGATCACCGATGTCTTCACCGATCTCAGCCCGAACGCATGGTATCTGGCAGCCGTCAAGAACGCCTATGAGAAGGGTCTCCTGAACGGCGTCGGCGACAACAAGTTCGATCCGAACGGCACGCTCAGCCGTGCAATGGTCGCGACGGTTCTCTACCGTATGGCCGGTTCGCCCGCTGTTGCTTCCACCAGCCCGTTCACGGATGTTCCGGCCGGCAAGTGGTACAGCAACGCGGTCGCATGGGCTGCCGCGAACGGCGTCGTCAAGGGTACCTCCGCGACGACCTTCGATCCGGACGCTGACGTGACCCGTGAGCAGATGACCACCATGCTCGTCCGTTATGCCGAGAACGTCCAGAAGCTCGACGTCACCCCGAAGGGCGACCTCAGCGGCTTCCCGGATGGCGGCGACGTGACCTACTATGCGCGCAATGCCATGATTTGGTGCGTCGATAACGGCATCATCAACGGCATCGACGGCCGTATCGCTCCGAAGAACACGGCGACCCGTGCGGAGTTTGCGACCATCATCATGCGTCTGCAGAACGTGATCGCCTGATCACGAGCGAATCACAAAGCAAAGGGTGCAGGGATTTTCCCTGCACCCTTTCTTTCAGACTGTCAAAAAAGTCCGGAACCGTCAAAATCAGTCAACAAATAAGAAACGCTTTACGGATTCCGAGGATTGAATTTTGCGTTCCGTATTTTCAATCCAGCCTACCGATTCTGTCATTGCGAGGAGGGCGCGTGCGCCCGACGCGGCAATCTTTAACGATGCGATTTGTCATCCCGAAACGAAATATGGTAGGGCGGAACGACGCAGCAGATCTCCTGTTTTTTGTGATAGGGATTCCCTTTTGCTACGTGCTCCCGTGCTTCGCAACGGGATGCCATGCCTCAAACTTTAAGATTGCCACGGCCGCGCTGCGGCCTCGCAATGACACAAAAATTGGGACGTTTTTGGGTAAAAATTGCTTGCCTCGATGGTTTTCTTGATAAGCTATAGCGGGGCGCTCCGATCGGAGCGCCCCGTTTGCTTCAGGAGCCAGTTTCCAGCCGGTAGCCCATTTTGTAGACGGTCTTGATGTGATCCGTCCAGTCGAGCTTTTTGCGCAGCTTCTGGATATGGACGTCGACGGTGCGCGTGTCGCCGTAAAAATCGATGCCCCATGCCAGATCGAGCAGCTTTTCGCGCGAGAGCGCGATGTTGCGGTTGCGGATCAGCGTCTCGAGCAGCTGATATTCCTGCGGCGTCAGAGAGATGGGACGGCTGCCGCGCCGCACCTGCTGCGTGCCGAGGTCGACCGTGACGCCCGCGAGGGTGAAGACCTCACGCTTGGGCTGCCTGCGCCGCAGAACGACGTCTACGCGGGCAATCAGCTCGAGCATTTCAAACGGCTTGACGATGTAATCCTCTGCGCCCAGCGACAGTCCCTTGACCTTGTTCATCACGCCGCCCTTCGCCGTCAGAAAAATCGCAGGGGTCTCCTGCCCGATGGCCTCGATGACCTCAAAGCCGCTCATTTTCGGCATCATCACGTCCAAAATCAGCAGATCGATCGCTTCGCCCGCGTTCAGATGCTCCAGAACCGCCGCGCCGTCATAGACCTGCACGCAGGTGTGCCCCACGGCCTCCAAATTGCGGACGACCAGCTCGTTGATCATTTCGTCGTCTTCCGCGACCAGAATATGTGCCATGTATGCTCTCTCCCTTTTGAAAAACGATCCATTATTATGATAGAAGAAATCGGGGGAAAAGTCAATGAGACATGCGAAAAATGTGCTTTTGATGTTATGGTGTAGGCATAGCGAATGCCGCTTGTATGCGCGCATACAAGCGGCAGAGATTCAGTTTTTCAGGCTTTGCAGCGGTGCGGGGAGGCGGCCGCCGCGGGAGATGAACTTCGCGGGGGAGGCGGTGTTGATCTGCATGACCGGCCCGCCGCCCAGCAGACCGCCGAAGTTCAGCTCGTCCCCGGCCTTATGGCCGATGGCGGGGATGACGCGCACGGCGGTCGTTTTGGAGTTGACCATGCCGATGGCGGCTTCGTCCGCGATCAGAGCGGAGATGACCTCGGCGGGCGTGTCGCCGGGGAGGTTGATCATGTCCAGACCGACGCTGCACACGGCGGTCATGGCCTCGAGCTTTTCCAGCCGCAGACAGCCGGAACGCGCCGCGTCGATCATACCGGCGTCCTCTGTGACGGGGATGAACGCGCCGGAGAGCCCGCCGACGTTGTTCGACGCCATCACGCCGCCCTTTTTCACGGCGTCGTTCAGCATGGCGAGCGCCGCCGTCGTGCCGCACGCGCCGCACTGCTCCAGACCCATCTCCTCGAGAATGTGGGCGACGCTGTCGCCGACGGCCGGGGTCGGGGCGAGGGAGAGGTCGACGATGCCGAACGGGATGTTCAGGCGCTTGGAGGCCTCGTTCGCGACGAGCTGGCCGACGCGCGTGATCTTGAAGGCGGTGCGCTTGATCAGCTCGGCGACCTCGCCGATGTCGGCGTCGGGCACTTTGGCAAGCGCCGCGCGCACGACGCCGGGGCCGGAGACGCCGACGTTCACGGCGCAGTCGGCCTCGCCCGTGCCGTGGAACGCGCCGGCCATAAAGGGATTATCCTCCACCGCGTTGCAAAAAACGACGAGCTTCGCCGCGCCGATGCAGTCGCGGTCGGCCGTGCGCTCGGCCGTCTCACGGACGATCCTGCCCATGAGGGCGACGGCGTCCATATTGATGCCCGCGCGCGTCGAGCCGATGTTCACGGAGGAACAGATGTGCTCCGTCTCGGCCAGCGCCTGCGGAATGCTGCGGATCAGCGCCAGATCGCCGGGCGCGAAGCCCTTCTGCACCAGCGCGGAATAGCCGCCGATGAAGTTCACGCCCACGGCCTGCGCGGCGCGCTCGAGCGTGTGCGCAAAAAGCACGGGGTCGCTCTTAGGGCAGGCCGCCGCGAGCATCGCGATCGGCGTGACGCTCAGGCGCTTGTGAATGATCGGAATGCCGTATTCCTTTTCAATGCCCGTGCAGACGGAGACGTGGTGCTCCGCGACGCGGCAGATCTTGTCATAAATTTTGTTGCAGGCGGCATGGATATCCGGGTCGATGCAATCGAGCAGGGAAATGCCGATCGTGACCGTGCGGATGTCAAGATGCTCCTGCTCGATCATGCTGATGGTTTCGAGAATGTCGTTCGTGTTGAGCATGGGCGGCCTCCTAGATGCGGTGCATGGCGTTGAAAATATCCTCGTGCATGACGTGGATGACCATGCCCATCGACTCGCCCATGGCGGCCATTTCGTCGGCAAAGCTGCCGAACGGGATCTGCATCCCCTGAATTTCCGCAAGCATGATCATGCAGAACATATCCTGCATGACCGACTGCGTCACGTCGATGATGTTCAGGCCGTTTTCGCTGCATTTCGCGCTGACCTTGGCCAGAATGCCCACGCTGTCCTTGCCGACAACGGTGATAACTGCTTTCATTTCTGTTGCCTCCCGAATTTTTTTTCATTATAGCGCACTTTGTCGGAAATTGCAACGCCGGAGATACAATTAAATCCACTCTTGAAAAAAATGTACTATGTGGTATAATAACAAAGAGTATATGGTATTTTAACTCGAAAGGACGCAACGCATGGAGCGCATCACCAGCGCGAAGAATCCCCTGATCGCGCATTTGAAAAAGCTGCACACCGACCGCGCCTACCGCGCGCAATGCGGACAGTTCCTCTGCGAGGGACGCAAGCTGCTGCGCGAGGCGCTGCAATGGTATCCCAAAATCGACACCGTCGTGGCGACAGAGGGCTTCGGGCTGCCGGAGCTGCCGCCCGGGACGCGGGTCGTGACGGTTCCGGAGAGCCTGATGGAGCGCATCTCGGTCATGAAATCGCCGCAGGGCGTGCTTTTTTCCTGCATGCTTCCCGAGCCGGAGCCGCTGACGGTGCGGCGCGGGATGCTCCTGCTCGACCGCATCCAGGACCCCGGCAACCTTGGGACGATCCTCCGCACGGCGGACGCCCTTGACGTGCCGGTGCTGCTGACGAACGGCTGCGCCGACCCGTTTTCGGAGAAGACCGTCCGCGCTTCGATGGGCGCCGTGCTGCGCACGCCGCCGCAGAGCGCTCCGATGGAGGAAATTCTGGCGGTCTGCCGGGCGCAGGGCGTTCCGCTCGCGGCCACGGCGCTCGCGCCGGATTCCGAGGATCTGCGGCGCGTTCACATGAACGACTATCTCGTCGTGATCGGCAGCGAGGGGCAGGGCATCTGTCAGGAGCTGCTGGAGGCCAGCGACAAAAAAATCATCATTCCCATGCAGCAGCGCTGCGAATCTCTGAACGCGGCGGTCGCTGCAACGATCGTACTTTGGCAGATGAGAAATTAGACAATTCTGAGGAGCGCGGCGCATATGGAAAAGCATTGGATATGGCTGACGACCAGAAAGGGGATCGGGCCAGTCGGACGGGCGGCGCTGATCCGCCTGTTCGGCTCCGCCGAGCGCGTCTATGCCCTGACGGAGGAGATGTGCCGCAGCACCGAGGGCTTTGAGGCGCGTTGGCTTGAGGGCGTGCTCGACAAGGATCTGAGCGCAGCCGAGCAGATTCTGGTCGACTGCGACAACAAGGACATCCATATCGTCTGCTACCATATGGACGAATATCCAGACCGGCTGCGCAGCCTGCCGGACGCGCCGCCCGTGCTGTATTACAGAGGCTCGCTGCCGAATTTTGACGACGAGGCCGCGATCGCAGTGGTCGGCACGCGTAAATGCAGCGCCTACGGTCTGCTGCACGCCAAGCAGTTTTCCAGACTGATCGCGGCCAGCGGCGGCATGATCGTCTCCGGCGGCGCGCGAGGCATTGACACAATGGCGCTGCGCGGAGCGCTCGATTCCATGATGCCGGTGGCCTGCGTGCTCGGCTGCGGCGTGGACGTCGTTTATCCGCCGGAAAACCGCTTCCTCTTCCGCGACATCGTCGCGCATGGCTGCCTGCTCAGCGAATATCCGCCGGGAACGCGCCCGGATCGCGGCAACTTCCCGGCGCGCAACCGCATCATCAGCGGACTTTCCGTGGGCGTGCTCGTGATCGAAGCGCCGGAGCAGAGCGGCGCGCTCATCACCGCGCAGCACGCGCTCGAGCAGGGACGCGACGTCTTCGCGATCCCCGGCAACATCGGCGTGAAGAACAACGAGGGGACGAACCGCCTCCTGCGCGAGGGCGCGCAGATGGTCACCGACGGCTGGGAGCTGCTGTCGAATTATACCTACCTCTTCCCGGGAAAGCTTGCCGACGCGCGGCGTAAGGAGTCGCTCGAGCGCATCTACCGCACGCGTTACGGCAGCGCGCTGCCGGTCTATTCGCCGGTGGCGGAGCCGCCCGAGCCGCCGGAGGAGAAAAAAGTCGTTGACAATCCGCCGCGAAAGACTTATAGTGACGGCAAAGAGCCTGTTCTCACCGACGACGAGCGTCGGCTGCTCGAGGTGCTCGGCACTGAGCCGGAGCCGGCCGACGAGGTCATCGCCCGCGCCGGTCTGCCCACGCAGCGCGTGCTGGCGGCGATGACGATGCTGCAGATCAAGCGGCTCGCCGTCCGGGAAAACGGAAATCTGCGGAAGCTCTGAAAGGCTTCCGAATCTATCTCAAAGCTTGGAGGTTCCTTCATGTCCAAGGGAACAAATCTGGTGATCGTCGAGTCGCCCTCGAAGGCCAAGACGATCGGAAAATATCTCGGGCCGGATTACCGCGTGGAGGCCAGCATGGGTCATCTGCGCGACCTGCCCAAAAGCACGATGGGCGTGGATTTTGACCACGATTTTGAGCCGGAATACCGCCCGCTGGCCGGGAAGGAGGCCATCATCGACGAGCTGCGCAAGGCGTCGAAAAAGGCCGACTGCGTCTATCTCGCAACCGACCCGGACCGCGAGGGAGAGGCGATCTCGTGGCACCTGAAGGTGCTGCTGGGACTGCCGGACGACAAGACCCGCCGCGTGACCTTCAACGAGATCACGAAAAAGGTCGTCACGGAGAGCATCGCAAAGCCGCGCGACATCGACTATAACCTTGTCGACGCACAGCAGGCGCGCCGCGTGCTCGACCGCATCGTCGGCTATCAGCTCAGCCCGCTGCTCTGGAAGAAAATCCGGCGCGGCCTGTCCGCCGGACGCGTGCAGTCCGTCGCGACGCGCTTCGTCGTGGAGCGTGAGCGCGAGATCGAGGCCTTTGTTCCGAAGGAATACTGGACGCTCGACGTGCTCCTGCGCTGCATGGACAAGCCCGGCAGCTTTACCGCGCGCTATTACGGCGACGGCAAGAAGCGCGAGCTCGCCAACGAGCAGGAGGTCAACGAGCTGCTTGCGGACATTCAGGGGCAGGAATTCACGATCGGCAACATCAAGCGCACGGAAAAGCGCCGCGCGCCGACGCCGCCGTTCATCACCTCGACGCTCCAGCAGGAGGCCTCGCGCAAGCTGAACATGACGCCGCGCCGCACGATGGCAATCGCGCAGCAGCTCTATGAGGGCGTCGACATCAGCGGCGAGGGCACGGTCGGCCTCATTACCTATATGCGTACCGATTCTCTGCGCCTCTCCGAGGAGGCGCTGGCCGCAGCGAAGGACTTTATCTCCGCGCGCTACGGCGAGCGCTACTATGCCGGGTCACCGCGCCGCTTCCGCAAAAAGGAGGGCGCGCAGGACGCGCACGAGGCCATTCGCCCGAGCAACGTCCGGCTCGACCCGGAGTCCGTCAAGGACGACCTGACCAAGGAGCAGTACCGGCTCTATAAGCTGATCTGGAGCCGCTTTGTCGCCTGCCAGATGGCCGACGCGCTCTATGACGCCGTGCAGATCGACGCGGTCTGCAAGGAACACGTCTTCCGCGCGGGCGAGCAGGTTTTGAAGTTCCCCGGCTTTACGGCGGTCTATGAGGAAGGGCGCGACGACGAGAGCGCAGAAAAGCCGAACACGCTGCCCGAGCTGGACGGCGGCGAACGGCTCACGGCCGAAAAGACCGAAAAGGAGCAGCATTTCACCAACCCGCCCGCGCGCTATACCGAGGCGACGCTGGTCAAGGCAATGGAGGATCGCGGCGTCGGCCGTCCGTCGACCTACGCGACGATCGTCGCAACGATCCAGGACCGCGAATACGTCATTAAAAAAGACAAGCGCCTGTCCCCGACGCCCTTGGGCGTCGTCGTGACGGATCTGATGATCGAGCACTTCAACGACGTGATCGACGTGGAGTTCACGGCGAATATGGAGCATCAGCTCGACGAGGTCGAGGCAGGGAAGCGGAACTGGAAGGCCGTTCTGCGCGAATTTTACAAGGGCTTCCACGCCGAGATGGAGGAGGCCGAGGAGGCGCTCGACGGCAAGCGCATCAAGGTGCCGGACGAGGTCTCCGACGAGGTCTGCGAGCTTTGCGGGCGGCAGATGGTCGTCAAAAGCGGACGGTTCGGGCGGTTTCTGGCGTGTCCCGGCTTCCCGGAATGCAAAAACACCAAGCCGCTCGTCGAGCGGATGCCCGGACGCTGCCCGAAATGCGGCAGCGGCATCCTCAAGCGCAAGAGCAAGAAGGGCTATGTGTTCTATGCCTGCGAGCGCGGGGCGGAATGCGGCTTTATGACGTGGGATGTGCCCACGGCCAACGACTGCCCGAGCTGCGGCCAGACGCTCTTCAAAAAATCCGGCAAGGGGCGCATGAAGCCCTTCTGCATCAACGAGGCCTGCCCGGAATTCGTGCCCGAGGACAAGCGCGGCTATCGCCGCCGTATGCCCAAGGCCACGACCGAGACGGTCGACACGGCCGAGGCCGTGGAGGAGACGCCTGCCGAGGAAGCGCCGAAGACCGCTGCGAAGAAAACCGCCGCCAAAAAGACGACGGCCAAGAAAACCGCCGCAAAAAAGTCCGCAGCGAAGAAGCCGGCCAAGGCCGCAAGGGAGCCGAAGGCATGAGCGGCCGGGTCGTGAGGGTGATCGGAGCGGGGCTTGCCGGATGCGAGGCGGCATGGCAGTTAGCCGAGCGCGGCTTCTCCGTCGCACTTTATGAAATGAAGCCGGTCAAGCGCACCCCGGCGCACCATACGGACGATTTTGCGGAGCTTTGCTGCTCAAACTCCCTGCGCGGCGACCGGCTGGAGAACGCCGTCGGTCTGCTCAAGGAGGAGCTGCGCCGCCTGAACAGCCTGATTCTGTCCTGTGCCGACGCCACGCGCGTTGATGCAGGGGGCTGCCTCGCGGTCGACCGCGAGGGCTTTTCCAAGCGGATCACGGAGAAGATCCGTTCCCATCCGAATATCACCGTCTACGCCGAGGAGGTCACGCAGATCCCCGAGCCGCCCGCGATCCTTGCGACCGGGCCGCTGACCTCCGACGCGATGAGCGCGGCCATTGCGGCCTATTTCGGTCAGGCCGAGTATCTGCATTTCTATGACGCGGCTGCGCCGCTCGTCACGCGGGAATCCATCGACATGGAGCACGCGTGGTTCGCCTCGCGCTATGACCGCGGCAGCGCGGACTATATCAATTGCGCCATGAACCGCGAGGAATACACCGCCTTTGTTGAGGCGCTGCGCACGGCCGAGCAGGCCGAGGTGCACGGCTTTGAGGACAAGAAGGTCTTCGAGGGCTGTATGCCCGTTGAGGTCATGGCGCGGCGCGGAGAGGACACCCTGCGCTACGGGCCGCTCAAGCCCGTCGGGCTGCGCGACCCCAAAACGGGGAAGGAGCCGTATGCCGTCGTGCAGCTGCGGCAGGACAACGCCGCCGGTGCGATCTATAATCTCGTCGGCTTCCAGACGCACCTGAAATTCCCGGAGCAGCGGCGCGTGTTTTCCATGATCCCGGCGCTGCACGAGGCGCAATTCGTGCGCTACGGCGTGATGCACCGCAACACCTTTCTGAATTCGCCGCGTCTGCTCGACGATACCTATGCCGACCGGCGCGAGCCGCTGATCGCCTTCGCCGGGCAGATGACCGGCGTGGAGGGATATGTAGAATCCTGCGCTTCGGGGTATCTTGCGGCCGTGTCGATGGCGGCGCGGCTGAACGGCGCGCCTGTTCCGGATTTCACAAACCGGACGGCGATCGGCGCGCTCGGAAAATACATCAGCGATCCCTCCGTGACCGCATTCCAGCCGATGAACGTCAACTTTGGCATCATCGCGCCGCTGGAGCAGCGCGTCAAGGGGAAGAGCAACAAAAATCTGGCCATTGCCGAGCGCGCGCTGGCGCAGCTCGAGGCAATGAGAAACGAGGGACTTGCATGAAGATCATCATCGACGCAATGGGCGGCGATCACGCTCCGAAGGAGATCGTGCTCGGCGCTTTACAGGCCGCAGAGGAATACAAAACGGAGATCGTTTTGGTCGGACGCGGCGAGGACGTGCTGAACGCGATGCGCGCCGGGGGCTGGGACACCCTGCCGGCCGGTGTGGAGGTCGCCGACGCGCCGGATGTGGTCGACATGCACGCCGATCCGACCGAGGTCGTCAAGCAGCACCGGACGTCGTCCATGGTGCTTGGCCTGAAGATGCTCGCAGACGGCGAGGGCGACGCGTTTATTTCCGCCGGGAACACCGGCGCACTGTTGACGGCGGCCACGCTCGTCGTCAAGCGCATCCGGGGCATTCGCCGCGCGGCGTTTGCACCGATCATGCCGATCGGCAGCGGCAGCGTCCTGATCGATGCCGGGGCGAACGCCGAGTGTACGCCGGAATTCCTGCTGCAATTCGGCTGCATGGGCTCGCTTTATGCCCGAAAGGCACTGCATAAGCCGCAGCCGCGCGTGGCGCTGCTGAACAACGGCGCGGAGGATTCCAAGGGCGACGGGCTGCATAAGGAGGCCTATCGCCTCTTGCAGGAGGCGTCCGGGCGCGGGCTGCTGCATTTCACCGGGAATATTGAAGCGCGCGACGTGCTGAACGACAAGGCTGACGTGATCGTCGCCGACGGCTTCTCCGGCAACATCCTGCTCAAGGCCGTCGAGGGCACGGCGCAGTATATGGGGCGGCAGATCAAGGGGATTTTCCTGCGCAGTCCGGCCTCGAAGCTCGGCTATGTCTTCTGCCGCAGGGGCGTCAAGGCTCTGCAGGAGCAGATGGACTATCGCAAGGTCGGCGGCTCGATGCTCGTCGGCATTACGAAGCCTGTCATCAAGGCGCACGGCTCGTCGGACGCCGTGGCGATCCGCGGCGCGATCCGTCAGGCGATGGATGCGGTGAACAGCGGCTTCTGCGACGAGATCCGCGCGAATATCGCGAGCATCACCGATGCGCGTCAGGAGGCAGAGCATGTATCAGAGGCTTGAACGCGCGCTGGGCTATCATTACCGCAACGCGGCGCTTTTGGAGCAGGCGCTCTCGCACACGTCCTATGCCAACGAGATCAGCAAGGACGCGCGGAAGAGCTATGAGCGGCTGGAATTCTTGGGTGACTCGATCCTCGGTTTTGTCACGGCGGACTACCTTTACCGCAGATTCCCGGACAAGCTGGAGGGGGAGCTGACGCGCATCCGCGCGGAGCTGGTCTGCGAGAACAATCTTGCGGCGATCGCGCGTGAGCTGAAGCTGGGACAGGCGATCCTGCTCGGCCACGGCGAGGCACAGAACGGCGGCTGCGACCGCAGCAGCATTCTCTGCGACGTGATGGAGTCGGTGATTGCCGCAGCCTATCTGGACGGCGGCTTTGAGGCCGCAAAGGGGATCATCGACCGGCTGATCCTGCCGAAGCTCGCCGAGGCGGAAAAGCTTCGGGATTTCAAAACGGAGCTGCAGGAGCTGGTGCAGCAGAAGCGTGAGCAGACGCTGAGCTATGAGCTGCTCGAGGAACGCGGCCCGGATCACTGCAAGGAATTCTGCGTGCAGGTTTGCCTGAACGGCAAGCCGATCGGTGTCGGCGTCGGCACGAGCAAAAAGCGCGCCGAGCAGGCAGCAGCACATCAGGCAATCGACGCGATCCGCGGAAAGCACGGAGCGAAATTCGAGGGAAGCTCTGATTAAATCGCAAGAGCGGTCAGCGAGGGATTTTATTCCAAATTGAGGCTTGAAACTTTCAGGAATCCTTTACGTATTTCAAGATTTTCAAACCGAAAAGTTGGGGAAAAAGACCCGCTGAGCGCAGCAGCCGATTGATTCAGAGATTCCCGAGCGTTCGCCTGCATAAGGCCAAACACAGAAACCAATAACCGCCCACCGGCTTATCCGGCGAGCGGTTTCTGTTAAGACGGGCAGCGTGGAAGGAAATTGACGCGCACGGATGCCGCCGGTGCGAATGCGATGGCCAGCAGGAGCTTTTTTAGAAGTTGAAGAAGGGATCATAAGCCGCAGCGGGGGTCGTGCCGGGTTTAAAGCGGCAAAAAATATCCTGTTGACAGGAGGATATGCACTTGAATCTGAACAGGAGGACATGCACTTGAATCTGAAACTGAAAGAAAAAATCAACGAGTCTCTCTCCGCCGTTCTTCCGATCACCGGAATCGTTCTGATGCTCAGCGTTTTCCTGGTTCCGATGGAGCTTGGCAGCATTGTCATGTTTCTTACCGGAGCGCTCATGCTGATCGTCGGAATGGGGTTTTTCCAGCTCGGCGCGGAGATGGCGATGACGCCGATCGGAGAGGGCGTGGGCGTGCAGATCTCGAAAAAGAAAAAGCTCATAACGGTTTTGCTGACCGGCTTTGTTATGGGTGTTATCATTACCGTATCCGAGCCGGATCTGCAGGTTCTTGCCAGTCAGGTGCCCTCCGTTCCCAATGCCGTGCTGATTCTGACGGTAGCGCTCGGGGTCGGCTTTTTCCTGGCGCTGGCAATCATTCGCATCCGCTATAAGATCGGCCTTTCCGTTCTGCTGATCATCTGCTATGCCGCGCTTATCCTTGTATCGCTGTTTGTGCCGAAGGAGTTCCTTGCAGTGGCATTTGATTCGGGCGGCGTTACCACCGGCCCTATGACAGTACCTTTCATTATGGCAATGGGCGTCGGTCTTGCCTCTGTGCGAAGCGATAAAAATGCAGCCAGCGACAGCTTCGGATTGGTTGCGCTTTCCAGTGTCGGGCCGATCCTCGCCGTTCTCATCCTCGGCTGCTTCTACAAGCCGACCGAGGCCGCGTACACGCTCACCGATGTGGCGACCGTTGTCACCACGCAGGATGTTGCCCGTGTGTTTGCGCAAGGTCTGCCGCTGTATGCCAAGGAAGTCCTTGTGTCGCTGCTGCCGATCATCGCGGTATTTGTGATCTTCCAAACGATGACCCGCCGTTACCATAAGCGGCAGATCAAGCGCATTGCCGTTGGCTTTGTGTATACATACATCGGGCTGGTGCTGTTTCTCTGCGGAGCCAACGTCGGCTTTGCGCCGGTCGGCTCCTACCTTGGCAAAGAGCTGGCCGGGGTGTCCTTCCGATGGGTCCTGATCCCCATCGGTATGCTGATCGGTTATTATATCGTAAAGGCGGAGCCTGCAATCCAGGTGCTGAACCATCAGGTGGAGACCGTTACAAACGGCGCCATTTCCGTAAAAATGATGAACCGCTGTATGTCGATCGGCGTCGCCGTCAGCGTGGGGCTGGCGATGCTCCGTGTCCTTACCGGGGTCTCTATCCATTGGCTTGTGATCCCCGGATACCTCGTTGCTCTGGTGCTGTCCCGTTTTGTTCCGGATATTTTTGTCGGCATCGCGTTTGACTCCGGCGGTGTCGCCAGCGGCCCGATGACCTCGACGTTTTTGCTGCCCCTCAGCATCGGCGTATGTGGGGCGCTTGGCGGAAATTTGATGACCGATGCATTCGGCGTGGTTGCACTGGTTGCCCTGACGCCGCTGATTGCCATTCAGCTTATGGGTCTTGTATATAAGCTGAAGACCGGAAAGAGAACATCGACAGGAACGGCTGGAATTGCCGACGATTGCGATGCGATCGTTGATCTTGAGGAGGGAGAGTAAATGAATCACGACGAAAAGGCGGCTTTTCATCTGCTGACACTGATCACGACTCCGAAGCTGGCCGACCAAGCGGCAGAATTGTTCAAAAAAAGAGCGCTGCCGCTGCAATACCGATTTAGCGCCGAGGGCACTGCCTCCAGCGAGATCATGGATATGCTCGGACTCGGCAGCATCGACAAAAGCGTTTTGATCAGCATGGTCCCGAAGAACCTGTCGGATGTTCTGATGGACAAGCTGCGTTCGGAATTGAGGCTTCATGCAGCAAACAGCGGCATTGCCTTCACGATCCCGCTGAACGGAGCTACCAATCTGATTTTTCGTATTCTCACGCAGGGCACAGAAAAAGAAGTGCCGGGCATCAAAGGAAAGGAAGAGAGCAGAATGTCAGAAACAAAGTATTCGCTCGTTGCAGCGATCGTAAACCGTGGCTTCAGCGGCGATGTGATGGAGACTGTTCGTGCTGCCGGGGCCAAAGGCGGCACCGTGATCCATAGTCGGCGCATCGGGGATAAGGACGCGACCAGCTTTTGGGGCTTGAGCGTTCAGGATGAAAAAGAGATCGTTTTGATTCTGACGGAATCTGTAAATAAGGTGGCACTTATGAAGTGCATCGGAGAAAGCTGCGGTATGCACAGCGAGGCTCAGGGAATCGTCATGTCTCTGCCGATAGATTCCGTCGCCGGAATATAACGGAACAGCTTGGAAAATTGTGCCGTACCGGATCGCTCCGGTTATTTCCGGTCGGCCGAACGACCCGTTTGCCGATCCGGATCGGCTTCGTTATCCTCCGGCAGTCAGGAAGACCGCCCCGGAGCTTCTGCGTCTGATACCGAAAGCGCATCGTGTGCTCGTTGCCGCCGCAGCGGTGCAGACTTCCCAAAAGACGGTTTTTGAAGCGTCAGCTGTGCTAAGTGCGGTTGACGCTTCAAAATATCGGGGCAAAGCTGTGGGTTCTAATCCCGTATCAGGGTCGCATCAGCGACTGATAACGGAGCATCCCGAAATTTTTTCTAAAAAACGAAAAAAGTGCTTGCATTTTGGAGAAAAGTCTGATATAATACCCTTGCACTTGAGAAATGCACAAAAACTTGGGGGTATAGCTCAGCTGGGAGAGCGCTTGAATGGCATTCAAGAGGTCAGCGGTTCGATCCCGCTTATCTCCACCAAAAACCATCGATTACAAATGAAATCGATGGTTTTTCTATACTTTTCAGCCTATTTTGTGCTGGGTAGTTTCGCCTTGGACAACAAATGGACAACAGACCTTCTCAATTTCTTTTTCTTACTGCAGTAAGGTCGTTATAATGAGTTCAAAGGCTCTTGCTTCGTTCAGATGTCTGACGTCCATATCGCCAGTGTAAAAGTTGATGGCGAAGAAAGCAAAACAGAGTTCTATATCATTGGCACAATTCGTGCAAAAAACAGTTTTGGGTGGATGTGGTGATATCATTAAACAGCACAGAGGTTAGGACAGATTCGCCCGATTGCGTTTGTGGTATTGGATAACCCATCGATACAACTCCCTTGAGTGCATAATTTATATATTGCAGCCAAGAACCAAATTTGGAGGGAAAAGTGAGTGTACTTATCATTATAGGGATTATTGCAGTAATTGCGCTAATTATTGTATGTATTATGATTGATGAGGTGAGGGTTATTACAACGGCAACGCTTTGCATTGCCAAACTAATTGTCGCGCTGTTTGTCAAAGGTTGGGGAAATGTTTTATTTGTCTATGCAGGATTGTCTGCTATACACATGATTATAATGCTTGGAACTGACTGCTTCAACTCTGACACAAAGGGGACATGGATCCCTCGCAAGGACGGAAAAGGATTACAAGAAGACATAAATCATCCGATTGGCGCGTTCATCGGTTCCCTTTTTGCGATTACAATTGTCTTGTTAGTAGAGTACGCTCTCTGCTATTTTTCCGGGTCTTATTTGCTTTTTCCAATTGTCAGCGGAATTATGTTAATACTGGATATCGTAGCGTTGATAAATGTCTTCTGTTGGAGCTAATGGGCTAGACACTATAATGTCCCCTGAATATTCAAAGAAAATTAAATCTTACATTTCTTGATAAGAAATTACTTGCTTTATAAGGAGTTTATCATATATGAAAGCTGCTTATCCGGTTATTATTACACCAACCAACAACGGGACGTCTTTTGTGGTCGACATTCCGGACTTTCGCACGGGAACAGAAGGTAACAGTTTAGCTGATGCGTTGGAAATGGCGCGCGATGCAGTCGGTTTGATCGGAATTGATATGGAGGATGATGGCGAGACCTTGCCGGATCCCTCTAAGTTAAAGGATATCGCTGCACAAGCAAAGGATGAAGAAATCGTGACATTGGTTGACGTGGACTTACAGCTTTATCGACTCAGACATGACACGAAAACGGTTAGACGGAATGTATCGCTTCCCTGTTGGCTGGATCGCGCCGCAGAGGAAGCGGGCATAAATGTATCTGCGCTGCTGCAGCAGGCATTAAAAGATGTGTTAAAACCGGCGCAACCACGCTGATTCCCTAACGGTGTAAAGCTTGACCGTCCCTTCAGCAAAAGAGGGACGGTCTTTTTATATTTTGGGAACCTCTGAATCAATCGGCAGCGGCGCTCAGCGGGCCTTTTTCCCCAACTTATCGGTCTGAAAGTCTTGAAATACACAAAGAATTCCTGCAAGTTCCAAACCTCAATTTGGAACAAAATCCCTCACTGACCGCTCTTGCGATTTAATCAGAGCTTCCCTGAAAAATGCCAAGTACGAGCGCGACGAGCGGCCGATCGATTCTGCGTGCGACTGCCCGGTTTGCCGGCGCTATTCGCGGGCGTATCTGCGCCACCTGTTCAAGGCCGAGGAGAAGAAAAAGCAGAAGCAGCAGGAAAAGGAAAACAAGAAGAAGGGTCTTTGATTTCCAAACGACGGTGCGCTTGCCCGCATTTTCGAAAATACGTTCCGGAGTCTGCGATATGCAGGCTCCGGCCCTTTTTCCGCATTAAGCATCCGGAATTGCCGACTGAGCTGCGAAATGGACATCTAACGGAATACAGCGACGCTGCAGAGGGGAGGAAAGCGGAGCTGCCGTCGCGCTTGACAGACTCCGGCGCATCCGATATAATAAAAATGACGTCGGTTTCTCACAAAAAACGACAAAAAAGCGGCGGTGCTGCCGCCGCGGGAGAAAATCATGATTAAGGCGGTATTTTTTGACATTGACGGAACGCTCGTCCCGTGGAAAAGCGGGCGTATTCCTGCGTCGGTCTTCGAGTCTGTGGCTGCGCTGCGGCGGAAGGGCATCCTTTGCTTTGTTGCAACGGGGCGTTCTTCCTTTGAGATCAGCGCGGGACACCTGATCGACGGACTGGACTTTGACGGCTACCTTTTGAACAACGGAGAGCTGGGTGTGGATGCGGATGGAACGGTGTTCTATCGCTGCCCGGTCGATCCGGACGATTTGGCAAGACTGCTGGACTGGGTGGAGGCGCGCGGCCTTTCCTGCTGGATGGTCAGCGAGAAGCAGTCTGCGATCAACCGTCTCACGCCGGCGGCGGCACAGGCGCTGAAGGACATCCGAACGCAGCCGCCGAAGCTCGGCGACCTGCGCGCATTGTGCCGGGAGCCGGTGTATAAATTTTCCCTGTTCCTGCCGCCGGAGGAGCTGCCGATGGAGCTGCTGCCGCACTGCGCCAAGACGCAGTGGCACGCCTTCGGCCACGATCTGTTTTCCGCTGCGGGCGGGAAGCAGCAGGCCTTCGCGGCGACGCTGGCGCGCTACGGCCTGACGCCGGCACAGTGCATGGCCTTCGGCGATTCGGACAACGACATTGGCTTGCTGACTGCGGCCGGCATCGGCGTTGCGATGGAGGCAGGGACGGACGGCGCGCGGGCGGCTGCGGATTTTGTCACTCGCGATTGCGAGGCGGACGGCATCCGTTATGCGCTGGAATATTTTTCTGTACTGTAATCAACATTTTGGATCAGGGCATGGTCGTGTTTTCACCAGCGCAGCTTTGCTGCACCGGAGGAAACGGATAGCGAGAGGATCCCACCGGGATCCTCTCGTTCTTTTCACAGAGGCCAATTTAAAATCCTGCACAATAGAAGCTGAAGAACGACTGTGCATTTTAACAAAATGACGAAAAACCACGAAATTAAGCTTGCCAAGGTAGGGAAGCACGTGTTAGTATCGGGCTGTGAGAAGCCCGTCCCGACTCGTAACTTCCGCATCTTGCAGGCGGAAAAGGAGACGAAAATAGATATGATGAATCCGGTAATGCAGCGCTGCTCCTGCCGGGAGTACGCGGAAACGGCAGTCCCCGAGGAGCTGCTGCGCCAGCTCGCGGCAGCGGGGATGCAGGCACCCTCGGCGAAAAACGAACGTCCGTGGGAGTTTTTGATCGTCTGCTCTGACGAGGGAAAGCAAAAGCTTGCACAGGCCAGTCCCTATGCAAAAATGTGCACGAACGCCTCGGCGGTGATCGTGGTGCTCGCAGACGAGGCGCGCATCTCCGAAAACAGCCCGTGGTGGGTGCAGGACATCAGCGCCTGCACAGAAAACATCCTCATTCGCGCTACGGAGCTGGGCCTCGGAGCGGTATGGCTGGGCATGTGCCCGCGGCAGGATCGCGTGGATGCGATCCGCAGGGCCTTTGCACTGCCGGATCGGTACGTTCCGTTCGCAGCAGTTCCGGTCGGCTATCCGAAAAAGCCCCTGTGCCCGCAGGATCGCTTCGATGAAACGCGTATCCGCTGGGTGCGCTGAGGATGCAGGCATGAACGTCTATCTTTCCACGTCGCAGGCGAAAAGCATCGTCCTGCAGCTGATGCAGATCTTTCCGGAGGGCGTGAGCCTCTGCGATGAGGACGGCGTCATCCTTTCCAGCTCGGACACCGGGCGCATCAACCGCACCTCGCCGCTGGCAAAGCAGTGCGTTGAGCAGGCCAATTCCGGCAAGCTCTATAACGAGCGTGTGGTAGACGGCAACGTGACGGCGACGCCGCTGCTTTTCAAGGATGTCTGTGTCGGCGCGGTGCTGATGCTCGGCGATATCGAGCAGATTAAGTGCCTGACCTCCATTGCCAAGGCGGTGGGCGAAAGCGTGATCTACCAGCCGTATCTGAAGGACACGAGCCAGGTGAGCGACGTCATCAACTTTGAGTTTTTGAGCGAGTGGCTCAACACGCCGGGGGAGTATTCCCTTGCCTTTTATCGCCGCGGTCTGCGCAACGGCATCGATGTGTCGCAGGAATACGGTGTGGTCCTGCTCGACGGGATCTGGAACCAGCTCAGCGCGCAGAAGGCCGTTGAAAGCATCCTTCCGCACTCCAACTATTACATCTGTCTGGGCAACAACAGCCTTGTGCTCATCATGCGTAAGGGCTATGACCCGAGCATCATCAAGGAGCTCAGCATGCTGTTCAACGATGTGAGCTTTGCCATCGGACGCTCAGGGCCAAACCTGAACGAAGCGTTCGTCTCGGCACAGAACACAATGTTCGCCGGAAAACGTCTTTATCCCGAGAGCATGATCTATGACTACCGAGACTTTGAATTTGCTTATGCAATCTCCGGCCTGCGTCAGGTACAGTTCGACACGAAGATCAACGAGCTGTTTGCCCAGCCGATCTATGACGATTTGGTGCAGACCCTCGAGGTGTTCTTCAAGGAGAGCGGCAACCAGGCCGAGGTGATCAATAAGCTCTATATCCACCGCAACACGCTGAAATACCGGCTCGATCGCATTCAGGAGATCACCGGTAAGAATCCACGTGTGTTTGAAGACCTTTTTTATCTCTATACGGCGTATATCCTGCACAAGCTGAAAAAGTGACCTTGTGATTATAGGCGCGAGCCTGTAAAAAATAAAAAGGAGGACCCCAAGAATGAAAAAGTTAATCGCATTGCTGCTTGCCGTTTCGGTGCTGTTTTCCCTAGCGCTGACCGGCTGCAAATCGGAGACGCCTGACGACACCGGAGACAACAAGCCCGCTGCCTCCGGCAAGGATCCTGACCGTCTGATCAAGATCGGCTTTGTATTCAGCGCAATCGTCAGCACCGACGCCTGGGCGCAGACGTCTGAAAACGCGCGGCTGTATTTGGAAGAAAACTGTCAGAACGTCGAGACCTACAAGGTCGAAAACATTGCGGGCGGCGCGGACTGTGAGCGCGTGATGAGAGAGTATATCAACGACGGCTGCGAGATCATCGTCGGTACCTCCTTTGACTATGTGGACTACATGCTGTCCCTGGCTGCGGAATATCCCGATGTTACCTTCATCAATGGCTCCGGCTACGAGACGGCGAAGAACATGTCCGTCTATATTGCCAAGCTCGAGCAGGGCCGCTATATGACCGGCCTCCTCGCCGGCAAGATGACGAAGGTCAATAAGATCGGCTACGTTTCCAGTATTCCGTTCCCTGACCCCATCAAGCAGCTCAATGGCTTTGCTGTCGGTGTTGCCGAGGCCAACCCCGATGCGGAGATCGTTACCCTGTGGGCAAACTCCTTCAATGATCCCACCGCTGAGGCGGTCTGCGCCAACACCCTGATCGATCAGGGCTGCGACCTGATTTGCATTGACCTGAGCTCCTCCGCAGTTGCGCAGGTCTGTGAATCCCGCGGCGTGATGTTCATCGGCAGCTCTGTCGATATGCGCGAGTTTGCACCGACGCAGCAGCTGACCTCCAACTGCTGGACGTGGGGCCCGTGGATGGCTGAGCAGGTTGAGGCTGTCCGCAACGGAACCTTCGTTGGCAAGTGGTGCGAGCTGGACATCAATGACGGCGCAATCTCGCTGGCTGAGTTCAGCGACAAGGTGCCGCAGGACGTCCGCGACCTTGTGGCCGATGCCGAGAAGCGTCTGCGTGAGGGCTTTGAGGTCTTTGCCGGCCCGCTCTATGACAATACCGGCAAGCTGCGCGTTGCTGAGGGCGAGGTGCTCTCCACCGAGGACGCCAACGCCATGCAGTGGTTCCTCCCGAACGTCATTGACAACTGGGCGGACAAGCCGACCGACTGAGGCTGCGCAGCAGGAAGCAATAACGATAAAAGTCGGGATGAAAATCCCGACTTTTATCAGAAAGGGAGAAGACAATGGCAGAAGCAACTGTGCAAATGCGGGGGATCCGCAAACAGTTTCCGTCCTGCCTCGCCAGTGATAATGTGGACTTCACCGCCTACCGCGGCGAAATTCACGCTCTGCTCGGCGAGAACGGTGCGGGAAAGAGTACGCTGATGAGCATCCTGACCGGCGTGCTGCAGCCCGATGCGGGGGAGATCTGTATCAACGGCAAGCCGGTCATGATCCGCACGCCGAAGGATGCGCTCCAGCACGGAATCGGCATGATCTATCAGCATTTTAAGCTGGTAAAGCCGTTTTCCGTGGCGGAAAACATCGTTTTGGGCGACGACCATGTCAAGGTCATCAACAAGAAAAAACTGGAGGCGCGGGTAAAGGCGCTTTCCGAGCGCTATTGCATCGAGATTGATCCCGGCGCGCTGACGTGGCAGCTGTCGATCGGCGAGCAGCAGCGGGTAGAAATCCTGAAGGTGCTGTACCGCAATGCAAACATCCTGATTTTGGACGAGCCGACGGCCGTGCTGACGGCGCAGGAGGTGCAGGAGCTGTTCCTTACGCTCCGTAAAATGACCGACAGCGGTTGTACCGTGATCTTTATTACGCACAAGATGAACGAGGTCATGGACTACGCCGACCGGATTACCGTCCTGCGCGACGGCTGCCTTGTCAGAACGCTGACTAAGGCCGAGACCGACGAAAAGGAGCTGGCCAAGCTGATGGTCGGCCGCGAAATCTCGATGGGACGCCGAAACACGACCGATACGACGACCGACCGCGAGCTGCTGCGCGTGGAGAACCTGACCGTTTTAAATGACAAAAAGCTCGAGGCGGTGAGGAAGCTCAGCTTTAGCCTGTATGCGGGCGAAATTCTGGGCATTGCTGGTGTTTCCGGCAACGGACAGAAGGAGCTGATGGAGGCGCTGTCCGGCCTGCGCGCCGCTGCCGGCGGGACGATCACCTTCAAGGAGAAGAATATCACGAAAACAACGGTACGCCAGCGCATCTCCGACGGGCTGGCGTTTATCCCCGAGGATCGCTACGGCTTTGCCTTGGTGCGAGAGCTGAGCGTTGCGGAAAACGCGAGCATCAAGTCTTACCGTTTGCCGGAATTCTCCAAGGGCGGCATCGTCGACTATAAAAAGCTGAACAAGCAGGCTGAGGAATTCATCGACAAGTTCGAAATCAAGGTCGGCGGGACGAAGAGCCTCGTGCAAAGCATGTCCGGCGGCAATGCACAGAAGCTGATTCTTGCGCGCGAGACTGCGAGCAAGCCGGATGTGATTCTGGCCAGCTACCCGGTGCGCGGCTTGGACATCAAGGCAACGGAGAGTATCCACAAAATTTTGGTCAACGAAAAGAACCGCGGAGCGGGCGTTTTGCTGGTGTCGGAGGACTTGGACGAGATCTTCCAGCTCTGCGACCGTGTTGCGGTGATGTATGAGGGCGAATTTATGGGCATCGTACCGATCAGCCGGGTCAATCTGGAGACTATCGGCCTGGCCATGTCCGGCGCCGCAAGAATGGACGGTGAGCCGAATGCGTAAACAACGATATCTGACACTGGAAAAGCGGCTGAGTGTCCCGTTTTGGACGAAGCTTGCCGTTCCGCTTGCCTCCATTGTTGCAGGCTTCCTGTTCTCGGCAATCTTTTTGCTGATTTCCGGAGAATCTTCCATCGAGGTCTACTCGGTCATGTTCGAGGGCGCGTTTGGCTCGGCCTACGGCCTGAGCGAGACGGTCGTCAAGATGATCCCGCTGATGATCATCTCCGTCGGTGTTGCCTTTGCGTTTAAAATGCAGATCTGGAACGCGGGCGGCGAGGGCCAGCTGCACATCGGTGCGGCTGCGGCGACCTATGTCGTCCTGCATCTTACCGGGTGCAGCCGGTTTGTAACTGTGCTGTTGGCGTTCCTTGCGGCGTTTATCTGCGCGGGCATTTACGGCGTCATTCCGGCCATTTTGAAGGTAAAATGGAAGGTCAACGAGCTCATCACCTGCCTGATGCTGAACTATGTGGCGACATTCTTTGTGTCATGGCTCATTCAGGGCCCGTGGAAGGACCCGACAGGCTTTGCCTTCCCGCGCACGAGAAAGATCCCGTCTGCGGGCGAGCTGACAACCTTTTTCGGCACGCGCATCCACACCGGCCTGATCATCGGCCTTGCGATTGCGCTGGCTTTGTGGTTTGTTATCTATAAAACGCGTTGGGGCTTTGAAATCAAGCTCATCGGCGCAAAGGAAAAGGTCGCACGTTATGCAGGCATGTCCGTCAACCGGAACATCCTGCTGGTGATGTTCCTCAGTGCCGGTATCGCCGGCGTTGCGGGCATGGTTGAGATTTGCGGCATCACACACCGCCTGCAGGCAAATTTTGCCGCGCAGCTCGGCTCGTCTGGTATGACCATCGCGTATCTGGCGCAGTGCCATCCGCTGGCCGCCGTCGTGGTGTCGTTCCTGTTCGGCGGTCTGCTGGTGGGCGGCAATACCATCCAAAAGCTCGGGCTGCCGGTCTCGACGGTGCAGATGATCCAAGGCTCCATTTTGATTTTTGTCGCAGCAGGCGGCATGTTCACCAAATATCGCATCGTCCGTAAGGAAAGGAGGCTCGGCAATGATTGATATTATCCTTCGTGCCACGCTGACCGCTGCGGTCGCACAGGGCACGCCGCTGCTCCTGACGGCGCTGGGCGAGATCATGAACCAGCGCGCCGGTGTGCTGAACCTCGGCCTTGACGGCATGATGCTCTTCGGCGCAGTCACGGCGTTTATTTCCCTCATCGCCTCGGGCAGCCTTTTTGTGGCGGTGCTCGTGGGCGGCGTCTGCGCCGCGCTGCTGGCGCTCATCCATGCGTTTCTGTCCGTTACCTGCAGAGTGCATCAGGTCATCTGCGGCCTTGCGCTGAACATCTTTGCTGCAGGCTTCAGCGCCTTTGTCGGCAAGGACTACAACGGCATTGCCGCGCCCAAGGTGCTGGAAAACATCCGCATCCCGCTGCTGGCGGACATTCCATATCTCGGCGAGATCTTCTTCAACCAGAATCTGTTGGTCTATCTTTCGTATGCTCTGGTCATTGTCCTGAGCTTTGTTATGTTCCGCACACAGATCGGCCTGAAGATGCGCGCCTGCGGTGAAAATCCCTCGGCGGCGTACTCGACCGGTGTGAACGTGAACCGGACGCGGTATATTTATGTCATGATCGGCGGCCTTCTGGCCGGCATCGGCGGCTCCTTCCTGATCCTCAGCACGATCCCGACGTGGACGGAGAACATGACCGGCGGCCGCGGCTGGATCTCTCTGGCCATCGTGACCTGCGCCATGTGGAAGCCCTCAGCGGCGATGATCACGGCCTATGTTTTCGGCGGTATGGAGGCGCTGGCCTACCAGCTGCAGGCTATCAGCATCGCAGTCTCTCCGGTGCTGCTGAAAATGCTGCCCTATTTGGCCACGGTGATCGTTTTGGTCATCGTATCCATCGCCAACCGTAAGAAGGGCGCGACCGGCCCGGAGGCCATGACCATTCCGTTCTCTCCAGAGGACAGCTAAAAAAGAGGTGCAGAGCAATGAACAATATGACAGAGACAACGGCCTTCGGCGAAGCATTTCTGCGTGACTGGTATCGCAAGATCGACGGCAAGGCGCCGTTTTCCGAGCTGGCCAGACTGACCGTGGGCGAGGGGCTTGTGGTCGATTTTCCGAACAACCCGCTGGATATGGCCGGGTTTGAGCGGTGGTATGCCGCCCAGTGCCGCGACTTTTGCGGGGAGCACTGCATTCACAGCATCAAGGTCACTGAGGATGCGGACGCGATCGTGATCTTCTCGGAGATCACATGGCGCGCGAAGAACAAGGCGGGCGAGGCCATCGAGCTTACCCCGAATGTGACGCTGCGCCTTGACCGGGCGAACAGAGCTGTGTTCTACTATGGCTGTGTTGACCGCCCGACAAAATGAAAGGAGATTCGCATGAGAAAGAAAAAATTTGACGGAAGCATCAGCGAGATCATGGTCGCTTATCAGCCCAACCAGGAGCTGGATTTCGGACCTGTGCGGAAAATGGTGGAGTTTCAGATCAAAAACGGCATCGACGGCCTGTTTATGGGAGGACTTTCGACGCAGACGTACCTGCTGACCATGGAGGAAAAGCGCCGCGTCGGCGAGGAGCTGTGCAACGCTGCGGCCGGCCGCGTTCCGGTCATGATGAACGTTATGGAGGACTCCATCAAAAACGCCAAGCAGCTTGTGCAGGACTATATGGACATCGGCGTGGACGCGGTTTGCATCTCGCAGCCGTCGGTCTTCCCGTACACCGAGCAGGCGCTGGTGGAATTCTTTGACGAGGTCATCCCGGAGGATTATCCGACGTATATTTATAATGTCCCCCAAACCGGCAATACATTGTCGCCGCGGACGGTTGCACGGATTGCCAACGCCCACCCGAACGTCCTGGGCTACAAGGATAGCACGCAGAACATCTCCGCATTGCAGGATCTTCTGCTGCAGGTGAACGATCCGGACTTCCAGTGTATCGCGGGCAGCGATGCGCTGACGCTGCCGATGCTGGCCGTCGGCGGCGTGGGTGTGATCTCGGCCACGTCCGTGCCCTTCCCGAAGGTCATCCTTGCCATCACCGACGCGTGGTACAACGACGACCCCATTGGCGCAATGCAGGCGCAGAAATTTTCTATGAAGGTGCGTAAGCTCCTGAAGACTGCGTCGGACATGAACGGCTATTACTATGCCTGCGAGCTTCTGGACATGCCCTTCCATGGGACGAGAATGCCGCACAACATGACGTACATAACGGACGAACAGAAGGCAATCATCAAAGCAGGGCTTCAGGAAATGAAGCTCATCTGACGGGAGGGAAGACAGATGAACAACCGAGTTGTGGTGCTTGGGAGCTGCAGCGTTTGCCACGTCTTCACCTCGCCGGAGCTGCCTGCCCGCGGTGAGACGCTGATCGGCGACGATTATCACATCGTCGTCGGCGGCAAGGGCTCGGGACAGGCCGTTGTTGCGCAGAAGCTCGGCGGTGACGTGTTCCTGCTGGAGCGGCTGGGTAACGATGCGCACGGCCGCGCGCAAAAGCAGTTGTATGCCGACCTCGGCATCCACACGGACTTTGTCTACCTCGATGAGACAACGCCGACCGGCAGTGCGGGTATTTTCCTTGACGAAGCAGGGCAAAACAAAATTGTCGTTGTGCCCGGTGCAAACGGGCAGGTCACCTGCAGCGACGTCGACTGCCTCTACGAAACCATCCGCGGCGCAAAAATTCTCGGCGCGCAGCTGGAGGTACCGCTTGAAACAGTCGACCATGCCATCCGCGTTGCGGCCTCGCTTGGCGTGCGGACGATGCTCGACCCCGCGCCGGCCGCGCCGATCGACGAGACGCTGTATCCCTATATCTCCATCATCAAGCCGAACGAGTGTGAGGCACAGTCGCTGACCGGTCTTCCCGTGACAGACACCGAAACGGCCTATGCTGCGGCGCAGGTGCTGCTGGACAAGGGCGTGCGCGAGGCAGTCATCATCACCCTCGGCGAAAAGGGCACGGTTTTGGTCACCCACAAGGAAAAACGTTATTTCCCCGGCATTCCCATGAAGACGGTTGATACCGGCGGCGCGGGCGACACCTTTGCCGGTGCGCTGCTGGCCTCGCTGGCGCAGGATTGGAGCCTTGAAAAGTCGATCTGCTATGCACAGTGTGCCTCGGCCATTTGCGTCACACGCACCTCCGACTATGCCGCAACGGAGAAAGAACCTATCGACGCCCTGTTTAAAAAAACCTATCCGCAGTACACCCTCTGAGCCTCCTTACAGGGGTGGCTGTAAGCAAACGATTGGTGTCAGGCACATTGCCTGACACCAATCGTTTTTTCTGACACCAGTTTTTGACGGGCACGCTTTGATTATATTGCGTTACCGGAGCTGTTGTCGCTGCCGGGCATTTGACCCGGCTGACCGCCGTTCTGCGCGGTGGCCGTTGCGGCGGAAATGCTGTCCGCAGAGAGCGTGTAGGTCTTGTCCGTGTTCAGATCAGCGGAGGAGAAGAACACGAAGGCGACGCTGCAGGCTGCCAAAGCTACCGGGCTGGCCGCCCATATTGCCCATGCCACTTATCCCGGCAGAGGCGAAGGTGACGTAGGCCTGCGTGGTGCTGAGATTCATGCCCATCCCGGCGCTGCCGCCTGCGGCGAGCACCGTGCCGCCGAAGTGATCGCCAAATTCAAAAATACCAAATACTAAATGATAACGCCCCTGCACCGTAGCAACGTTAAGTACTAAGGTGCAGGGGCGTTTTTATGCGATGATAAAAGTGACGGCGCCGTGCTTTCTTTGCCGCCGCCCCAGAAAAGCCCCGGAGTTGGTTTGAACTTTTTTCGGGAAAATTCCGGGATTAGATAGAAAAAACTCTCGCAATCCCTTGAAAATAAAGGGGTTACGAGAGTTTTGTCTATGGGCTACGAAAAAGATATTTTCGGCAGTTTTGCGTATGACTTCGAACTCTCGCAAAAACTTATATTCGGTTAATCATATATGCGACTTTTATTTTATTATTCGGAAATAAGAACATCCCCGACGGAGATTACCACGTCAGATGCAGAAATGGCACTGTCAATGGTATTCGATTCGTCAATTTCGCCTTCGTATGTTATCTGAACATTTTCTCCCACTCGGATAGCTCCGCTTTCTGCATAACGGGAGATGCGCAGATCATTCAAAAGGATTTTGTACGTGATTCCGTCATCGGGATTGGCGCAGAGAATGGAATCGTCTAACAGAATATATTCATCGGTTATCTCCGTAATCTTACCGACAATGGTATTCTGATACGGCTCATACTCTGCTTCGGTGGAATTCTCTTTTGCATATTTGATAATCTTACTGGCTGCATCTTCTCCGATATTGAAGAGGTATTGGTAATTAAAAGCGTTTGTCCACAGATAGCCATCTACAGTAACATACATGGCAACTTTATATACGCCGAGAGTTTCAGATGTGATCGTAAAACTGTAATACTCTCTATCATGTGCAACCCATTTCTCATCCTCAACAAATGGTGCATTTTCGCATCCGGCAAGAACTTCCCATACATAGTCATCATTGCTCAGTGTATAGTGTTTTTTGTTCGGACTGTCGCCGTTTACAGAGAACCGCTTCAATTCAATTGCTTTTGGGAGGTCTACCAGCTTGAAGAGCTCACCGAGCGTGTGCGGAGGTTCATAATTATCCCTCTTGAAGGTATAACAACTACCTTCCATCCTCACGGCGACAAGCTGGCTCTTATCGGCATATTTTAACTGATACACTTCAAATTTTTCAGTGTATCTATCTCCTTCAATTTCGTCAATGCCCAATACGGTATATGTTCCAATCAAATCGCCAAGGAGTTCTTCAGACACAAGGCGACCGTTACTTCGGTATACAATACCGTCAATTGTTACTTCAGTGTATTTCTCAAAAACGGTTTGATATTCCCATGGCCATACAATTCCTGATTCGCCTGCCATAATGTTAATGTCTTTATACCTATCGTTTGTGCCTCCTGGTGTAGGTTCGCCGCCTAAAAGCGATGGAAGAACAAGCGCGCCTACAACAATGATCACGGCAAAGCAGGCTGCTATTGAACCCAATTTGAGCAAATGATTTTGTTTTTTCTTGCATTCTGCTGCCGCCTCGACAAGATCCTCATCGAGGTTACCGATGGCATTAGAAAATCTCGGTATTTTCATATTTCAACGCCCTCCTTAATGAGATAGTCCCTTAGTTTGTTTCGGGTGTAGAACAACATATTTTTGACCTTACTTTTGGTAAACCCAAAGCGCTCTGCAATTTCTCCGATAGAATCGAAGTAGAAATATTTCCGGATAAAGACATTTCGCACGTCCTCCTTTTGTGTGCGCAGGAAGTGGCTGACCAGTTTGCCTACGTCCTCATCACTCACGTCGGGGGCATACCGATCATCCGGCAGTACCGATTCCAGTTCATCCAGGGACAACATTACATCCGCTGACCGTTTTTCACGCTTCATAAACCCCAACCGCTTCAGAGACAGGTTTCTCGCAATCTTACAGACAAAGGACATAAAATTACTCGGTCTTGTAGGCGGAATTGCATTCCACACTCCCACGTATGTATCGTTGACACATTCTTTCGAATCCTCGTGATTGTTCAGAATGTTATAGGCAATACTGTGGCAGAGCTTGCCGTACTTTGCATCCGTTTCCTTGATTGCCTGCTCATCCCGTTCAAAGTAGAGTTCTACGATTCTCAGATCATCCATGTTGTTCACCTCCCTTGTCAGACCTAAAAGCGCTTTCACCCATTAAGTACGTTTTTTCCGGCGTTGGTCTTATAATTAATAAAAAGTCGTGAATCTTTTTATCAAATAAAAATGATTGTTTTTCTAACTATATCATATTTCCACATTTCTTTCAATTCCTACAGAAAATGTCGTAAAATTATTTCAATGCATTCAATATAGGAGTTGAAAATATGAGAACATACACCCAAGAATTTGATTTTATATGAAATTTGTTGCGGACAGGGGCAAGCCATGTCCCTACGGTTTAATGTATTTTTCAAATTTGATAACAGCCAAACAGGCGACTTGAGCGTGACCTGTTTCGGAAAGTAGGAACAGCGGAATGAGTGCGAGGCGATAAAAAAATCGCCGCAAGCGATATGTAGCTTGCGACGACATGGCGCACCCGACTGGAGTCGAACCAGCGGCCTTCAGAGTCGGAGTCTGACGCTCTATCCAACTGAGCTACGGGCGCTGATAATCAAATTTTATCAAACATTAAATCTAAAGAGGACAATATCGCCGTCCTGCATAATATAGTCCTTACCCTCGGAACGAATTTTGCCGTTTTCTTTTGCCGCCTGCATTGAGCCGAGAGCCATAAGGTCATCAAACGAAACAACCTCGGCACGAATAAAGCCTCTTTCAATATCGGAGTGAATTTTTCCTGCCGCCTTAGGTGCTTTTGTGCCTTTTTTTATCGTCCACGCTCTGACCTCAGGCTTGCCAGCCGTGAGGAAGGACATAAGACCGAGCAAGTCATATGAACGCTGAATTAAAAGGTCAAGTCCGCCCTTATCAACGCCGATATCGGAAAGGAACATTTCCTTTTCTTCCTTATCGAGTGAAGAAATTTCAGCCTCAAGCTCTGCACAAATCGGAAGCACCTCTGCCCCCTCCTTAGCCGCAAGCTCTCTGACTGCATTATAGCGTTCATTGGTTTCAATGTTATTCTTAAAATCATCCTCGCTCATATTACAAGCGTAGATAACAGGCTTTGCCGAAAGCAAGCCGATACCCGAAAGTATTTCAGCCTCTTCCTCGTCCGCTTCAACAGCTCTTGCATTCACGCCGCTGTCAAGCTCCGATTTAAGCCTGTGGAGAAAATCAACTTCTTTTTGAAGTGATTTATCGCCTTTAAGCTCTTTTTCAGCCTTTGCAATTCTTCTGTCAAGAATTTCAGCGTCCGACAAAAGCAATTCAAGGTTTATGGTTTCGATATCTCTTGTAGGGTCTATCGAGCCCTCAACGTGAATTATATCATCATTTTCAAAGCATCTTACAACGTGAACGATTGCATCAACCTCACGGATATGCGAAAGGAACTTATTTCCGAGTCCCTCGCCCTTTGACGCACCCTTTACAAGTCCTGCAATATCAACGAATTCGATTGAAGCGGGAGTTACCTTATCGGGTGAATACATCTCAGCCAATTTATCAAGTCTGTAATCCGGAACATCGACAACGCCGACGTTCGGCTCTATTGTACAGAAAGCATAGTTTGCCGACTGTGCACCTGCGTTTGTAATAGCATTAAAAAGTGTGCTTTTACCGACATTCGGCAAGCCTACTATTCCTAATTTCATTTATTTCATTCCTTTATTTTGTTTTCGGCACAGAGTATTATACACTATACCTCTTGTTTTTTCAATGCAATTCGTGAATAAATAAACCGCTTAAAAGCTTCGGCTCAAACCAAGTCGATTTCGGAGGCATAATAAGTCCTGCGTCCGCAATCGCCATAAGCTCGTCAAGTGTGGTAGGATACATTGAAAACGCAAGCTTCATATCGCTGTCGGCACGTCTTTCAAGCTCGCCGAGCCCTCTAATACCGCCGACAAAATCAATTCGCTTATCTGTTCTCGGATCGTCAATTCCGAGGATGGGAGAAATGAGATTATTCTGCAAAATCGAAACATCAAGGCTCTTTACGGGGTCTTTTTCGTCAAATGTTCCGTCCTTCGCTTTGAGGCAATACCACTCATTTTCAAGGTACATACCAAAGGTGTGGCGTTTTTCGGGTTTGTAAGCGGAATTACCAAACTTTTCAACCTCAAATTTATCGGAAATTTTATTTATAAACTCATCTTTTGTATTGCCGTTGAGGTCTGCAATTACTCTGTTATAATCCATAATAGCAAGATCGTCCGCACAGAACACAACGCAGAGGAAGAAGTTAAATTCTTCGTCGCCTGTATAATTCGGATTTGCCTCACGTCTTTTAAGTCCGACCTTAACGGCAGAAGCGGCTCTGTGGTGTCCGTCTGCAATATACAAGGACGGAATGTTTGAAAATTCCTCGGTTATTCTGTTGATAACCTTGTCGTCGTCAATTACCCATACCTCTTGACGAACTCCGTCAGAAACAAAATCATATTCCGCTTCGTGATACTCTTTCCAATCAGTAATGATTTCTTTGAGTATATCGTTTTTACGGTGAGCCAAGAAAATGGGACCTGTGTTTGCGTCAAGAGTATCAACGTGATGTATTCTGTCAGCCTCTTTATCGGCTCTTGTAAGCTCATGCTTTTTGATTATGTTGTTCATATAATCGTCAATGGAAGCACAGCCGACAACACCTGTTTGCACCTTGCCCTCTCTTGTCTGCTCATAGATGTAAATGCACGGCTTTTCGTCCTGCTGAAGAACGCCGTCCGATACAAGCGAAGAAAGGTTTTCGTAAGCCTTGTCATAGACTTCCTCGCTGTAAATATAGGTATCCTTCGGCAAGTCTATCTCCGCCTTATCGACGTGGAGAAAGGAATAAGGATTTCCCTTAACCATCTCCCGAGCCTCCTCGGAGTTCATAACGTCGTAAGGTAAAGCGGCTACCTTGCTTGCGTACTCTTTTTTCGGTCTGATTGCTTTGAAAGGTCTTAAAACTGACATACTTTTCCTCTTTTTCCACAGTGTTTTTTATATATTAAATAAACGATTGACAAAACAATAATGCACACGGCAGCACCGCCCGAGTCAATTAGGACGTCCTTAAACATACACGCTCTGCCGTCAACGAAAATCTGATGAATTTCATCCGATACCGCATATAGCACGGTCAATATAAAGGATATAAGCGGTTTGAATTTCAAGGTCGTTGCACCGAAAGCTAAATTGAACAGCAGACACAGGCCGCAAAATTCCAATGCGTGTGCCGTTTTTCTAACAAAATGTTGGCTAAGGCTTATCCCAAACAAATCGTAAATCCATTGTATGCAAGAGCCTGACGCCTCTGAAGATTTCACGGCAGGTTGAGCCGATAGCATAAAGATAGTTATCATACAAGCGACAACCAATATCCACGAAAGAACTATAAGAAATTTTCTTTTATTACTCATTTTACTTCTTCACCGCATTGATAAAATACATTATATCCCCTGTCGGATAGAAATATATTCCGCTGACGCCCTTGCTTTGAATGAAATAGCTGTATTCATATATAACAGGAAGCATAACCGCTTCGTCGATTAAAACGCTTTCTGCGTTTTTGCAGCTTGCCAAAAGCTGAGAATTATCCCGTGAAGAAGCTCTGACCTGCTGTAAAGCGGCTTCAAAACGATCCGATTTATAATTCAGCTTTGAGTTGTTGCTGAAGCTTTCAAGGAATTCGTTTGCATTGACGGTGTTTGCGGTAAACGGATAAAACACAGCCGAATAATTGCCTGAAGCTACCGTTGAGTCAAGCTCGTCGCCTGCTGCTACGCTTACGGTAACGGCAAATTTAACACCCAGCGTTTTTTGCCAAACCTGAACGATTTGTTTTACAAAGGTTTCGTATTCCTCGGTGCATTTAATTTCAAGCTCAACGCTTGACGAACCTGTTTCAAGCAAACCCTGCTCAAAATACTGCTTAGCCTTTGTCGAATTAAAGGTATATACGGAGCCCGTCGCATCCGACGGAGTATATTGCGTTGTGCCGACCTTGCAATACGGCGGAACAAAACTTACGGCAGGCTTAATATCCTCGGAAATTGTGCCTGCAAGCGACAAATCGGCAGAATATGCGAGGGCAAGTCTGATGTTTTTATTTCCGAGATATTTGTCGGACTGATTTAATATAAACGAATAAACCGTGTTTTCAACGGTATGTGTATTAAAGCTCGATTTATCGGTAATGCGTGAATAGTTGAGATTGTTTAGATACGCAACGTCATAAATACCGTTGTTCATTTTATCCGCAACGGCATCACGGCTTGTGTTCACATAGAATGTTACAGACGAGGGCATAACCTTGTTTTCGCCGCTGTATTCATTGTTGCGGTCAATTCTGATAGAAGTGCCGTCAATCCATTTGCCAACGTTGAAAGGACCGTTACAAAGCGAATACTTGGCGTCAAGTCCGTATTTTCCGCCCGTAAGCTCGTAAAATTCTCTATCACACGGAACAGCACCTGCGGAAGCAAGATTGTAAAGCAGATTATCGTCCTTTGAATTGAGAGTAATTGAAAATGTGTATTTATCGTCTGCGCTGTAAGAGGCTATGGACGAAAAGAGTGCGGAATAGGGCGAATTTATGGCAGGGTCAAAAATCCTGTCAAAAGCAAACGCAAAATCCTCAGCATAAACGTTTATGTCAAAGGTGTCGGCGTAATTCTCCCCCAAAACGTTTTTGTGTCCCGAGAAAAGTGCCCATTGAGCGTCCTGTCGAAGTTTAAAGGTGTACCGCAAGCCGTCGTCAGACACGGTATAGCTCTCGCAGACGCCGTTTTCGATTGCGCCGTCCTTATTTATTCTGAAAAGTCCCTCATAGCAGTTGAGGACTATCATTTTTTCGCTGTCGGTCTTTGCAATTTGCGGATCGAGGCTCGTAGGTTCGCCGACAATCGGCACAGCAAAGGATTTGTTCGCCTTTCCCCTGCCGAAGCAACCGCAGAACGACAGCATTATTAAAATCAAAGAAGTGATAACACAAACAGATTTCTTAAACATATTAACTCCGATATTTTAAGCACAAAGCTATTAAATCTACACTTGTTTTTAGATATTATACAACAAAAAATTATTCATTGCAATTCACACTTGATTTTTTTCAAACAATCGTATATAATATCACAGGTGACACGGAGAGTTGTCCGAGCTGGTCGAAGGAGCACGATTGGAAATCGTGTAAACCGCCAAAACGGTTTCGAGGGTTCGAATCCCTTGCTCTCCGCCAGAAAATAAAGGGTATAGCATTTGCTGTACCCTTTGTTTTTTTGTTGATAAGACAGCAAGGGATTCGAACAAGGACGGTCGGCTTTGCCGATGAAAACAGTCCGGTGGACTGTTTGAAAGTCCGTGGTTAAAGAGCGAAGCGATGCGAAGGCGTACGGCAGTACGCCGAAAAATCCCTTGCTCTCCGCCAGAAAATAAAGGGTATAGCATTTGCTGTATCCTTTGTTTTTTTGTTGATAAGACAGCAAGGGATTCGAACAAGGACGGTCGGCTT
>OIYG01000204.1_pt1 | contig 65450 bp, 78 predicted proteins | sample 1587861 | NCBI WGS metagenome assembly OIYG01 (sample SAMN03283272) | human gut metagenome | biome: human-associated habitat; material: feces | host: Homo sapiens | place: Peru | collected 2012
CGACAACGTAATTTTAATTGTTTGGATAGCAATCCAAACCTACATTGGTCTGAGTTGCTTTTGACTTTTTTCTTTACAAGCAACAATATTGCGAAACGTAATGTTGAGTGTAAAATGGCGGAAATCTTTGCTAAATATCATTAAATTTCTTTTATTTTTCCATTGCGAGAAATTCGAGCAAACTCATGACTTTGATTTTTGAACCGGTTAGTCCAATCGTCAAGCCTAATTGGCATAGCGGGCAGGTCGTAATAACAAAATCTGCGTTTGTCTTTTTTATATTTGATATTTTTTGATTTAGTAATTCTTTTGAAAGTCTCGGATTTTTTATTGCAAAAGTTCCTGCAAAGCCACAACAATCGTCATATCCGTCCATTTTTATGTATTCAACATTAGAACAATTCTTGATTATTTTTTCAAAAAATTCTTCGTTATCTAAGTGACACGGCTTGTGGAAGGTCACTTTCATATGTTTGGAAAACTCAAATTTAAGATTTTCGTTTGCGATTAAATCGCCCCAGTTCACGATTTCGGGAGTTTTTGTTCCATAATTTTTGAGTGTATTTTGGCAAGATGCACAATCTGTAACTATGTAGTCGGCGTTGTTTTCTTGCATAAGTTTTGAATTGTGGTGCATAACCTCAAAATAACGGTTCGTATTGCCTTCTGACAAAAAAGGTATCCCGCAACATTTGAAATCAGGTTCAAGAATTTTTATCGGAGTGTTTTGGAAAATCTTTGAAATAGCGTTATCGTTTTGCGGAAAAACTTTATTGACGCAACCTTTGAAATAGGCTACCGTTTTTTGAGAAGTTTTTACGTTTGGCATTTTTTTTCTAAACGGAAGACTGAATTTTTCAAGTGTATTTATTATATTGTCAAAAATAAACGGGCTTTCGAGAAAATTTATAACTTTCCCGAGCGGTTTATTTTTCATATATTCATATTTCGCTGTGGCTAAAATCTCGCAGATATCAATGCTTGCGGGACAAAAGTCCTTACATTTCCCGCATTTTAGACACATGTCAATGTATTTGTTAATGTTTTTGGTTATTTTCAAATCTCCTTTTGCGACTCCGTGCAACATAATGAATTTCCCTTTGCTTGCTACGCAATCGTTAGGGGTAATTTTGAACAGCGGACAAACCGTTTCGCATAGTCCGCATTTTGAACATTTGTTTAATTCTTCCTTATAGCCTTCAAAATCCTTCATATCAAAATCATAGCACAACAATAGTTTACATTCGTTAATATTGAGAGGAAATGATTAAACTTTTTGAAAAATTTTGCCGATATAGAGAGTAATCTTAGTTAATAATAAGGATATTTAAAAATGGCAGAGTCAAATTTCGCATTCAACAGACCGTTTAAACCTTTTGGAATGAACGTAAGAGTTCCGGAAAGAACAATTCAACAGGCAGGAGAAACACTTGAAGATATAATCAAGGCTCCGGCAACTCCGTTATTTGAATATTTGGAAGAAAATGAACCTGTTTTTAACGGTAATGTGGCATTTGAGATTAACAAAACTTCTGCTCAAAACTTTACGATAGGTTCAGCAATGAGAATTGAGGACGAACGTGTTAACGGTAAATCCCCGAGTTTTGATATGCACTTTTAAATTTTTTTCAAAATCCACATATATAACATTTCGGTAACATAAACTTGTTAAATAAATTTGCTCATGCTAAGATTTACTTGACTGAGGACACTCGGTTTAACCGATTTAAAGTATAGATGAGGGATAAGAAAAGTGGATTTTATTACATGGACGATTTGGTTTTTAAGCAAACTGGCACATCTTGTCGGTAATTATGGCTTAGCAATTATAATATTGACTGTCATTGTGCGTGGTGCAATGTGGCATTTGAACGTTCAGCAACAGCGTTCAATGAAAATGATGCAGTCTTTACAGCCGAAAATCAAGGCTATTCAAGACAGATATCAAAAAGACCCGCAAATGATGCAACAAAAATTGATGGAGTTTTACAAAACTCACAAATTTAACCCTGCGGGCGGTTGTTTGCCGTTACTTATTCAGATGCCGATATTCATTTTGTTGTATTCAGCGTTAATCAGTCCGCAATTTATTCAAGTTGCAGGTGACCAACATTTCTTATTTATTAAGAGTTTGGCAACAACTATGCGTGCAACTGCGGGAATTTCTGAAAATGGCGTAATTGGTGCTTCAACAGGTGATAAATTTATTTTGGGTAACAACGCCGTTGTATATTTGAATGACAAAACAAAAACTAAGGTTAAAGTTAAAGACCCTTCAAAAGCGGTTGATATTGTAGGTGATTTAGTTCCGGGGAAAGATGTTGATTTGGCAGTAAGTCTTGACCATATTGATATGAAATACAGTGAATTAGATAAGATTGAAAAGGCTGAATTAACCGTTACAAACAGCAATATCAGAGAAAACGAAACTATTACGTTTACAAGACATGACGGTGATTTGATTGCCACCTTGCCGACGACACAAATTAACAAAACTCTTCATTGGGATGTTCTGTTGTTGATTGCGTTGTTTGCGGTAACTATGATAATTTCACAAAAAGTAATGATGGCGATGAACAAAACAGAAAATGCCGATCCTACACAACAAGCGTTGCAAAAATCTATGGGAACATTTATGCCGTTGATGATTATTGGTACTTTTGTTGTAATCCCTATCCCTGCAGGTGTTTTGTTGTACTTGATTACAAGTAACTTAATCCAAATTTTGCAAACAGTCCTAATAAATAAGCAAATGGAAAAAGAAGACGAATTGAAAAAAGCGGCTGTTGATGATGCAGAATTAAAAAATGCTAAAAATGCAAATAAATAAATTAACGACAAAATAAAAATATAAAAGGGCTTTAGAGTAAAATCTAAAGTCTTTTTATTGTATAATAATGAAAAAAGGAAGTTTTTATGGAGATAAAAGAGTTTGATTATGAATTGCCTGAGCGTTTGATTGCACAGATGCCTGCAGATAAAAGACAAAATTCAAAAATGTTGGTGCTCGATAGAGCTACTCAAACAATGGAGCATAAACATTTTTATGATATCATTGACTATTTGGACGACAATACCTTGTTGGTTTTGAATAATACTAAGGTCATGCCTGCAAGATTGTACGGTACAAAAGACACAGGTGCGAAAATTGAAGTCTTTTTGCTTGAGAGAAAAGACGAAAATAACGACAAAATTTGGTCTTGCTTAATCAGACCTTCAAAAAAAATCAAACCGGACACGATTATTACTGTTTCTGACGAGTTGAAAATTAAGGCGATTGAACGACTTGAAGAGGACGGCGAATGGCTGATAGAAATGCAATACAAAGAAAATCTTTTTGATATTTTGCACAAGGTCGGTAATATTCCGCTTCCACCGTATATCGAGCGAAAATTGTCTTCCGAAGAATTAAAACAATTCGATAAAGAACGTTATCAAACTGTTTATGCAAAAGATGAAGGCTCGGTTGCCGCTCCGACTGCGGGATTGCATTTTACAAAAGAAATTTTGCAGATATTGAAGGAAAAGGGCGTAGAGATTGCTTATGTTACCTTGAATGTTGGGTTGGGAACATTTAGACCCGTAAAATGTGAGAATATTCTTGACCACAAAATGCACTCAGAAACTTTTGAAATCACCCAAGAAACGGCAGATATCATAAATAAGGCAAAACAAAACGGTAAAAAACTGGTTGCAGTCGGTACTACAACGGTTAGAACTCTTGAAACTGCTTATCAAAAATACGGAAAGATACAGGCATGCAAAGACCATTCTGAACTTTTTATTTATCCGCCTTATGAATTTAAGGTTATTGATGGCTTGTTGACGAATTTCCACTTGCCAAAATCAACTTTGTTGATGCTTGTTAGTGCGTTGGCGGGTAAAGACTTGATATTCAAGGCTTACGCTGAAGCGATAAAAAATGAATATCGTTTCTTTAGTTATGGAGATTGTATGTTTATAAAATAGTGACTCAGGCTTTGAAACCAGCAGCACGGATTTCTTTTTTCAAAATGGCACGTCTTTTTTGTAGTGCGGAATCTGTTGTTTGGTTGTCGGGATTTATTTTGTTCAAAACCCAATCTGAAAATTTATGAATCACTTTGCTTACATCATCGTTAAGATTACGTTCTCGCAATACAGCATTGATGTAGTCTAGTTCCTGTTGTTTTTGAGAAATCCTACCAAGTGCTTCTTTTGATGCGGTTTTTGTTTTAGGTTTTGCCGTCCGTTGAGTTTGTGTTGTTGCAGTTTTTTTTGTGGTTGGTCTTGCCGCAGATACATTGTTTACTTTTAATACCATTTTTCTTCCCCCAATTATCCTTATTTATATAAAGTAAATTGAGGTGTGAAAATTGCGTTTTGTTAAAAAATATTAATTTTTGACTTTTTCTTTTAAAACCTTAAATCATTTGGTGGATACATTATTTAGAAATTTTGTGTAAACTAATGATGTATGGGAGGTAGTTTAAAGTTATGTTCTCGGAAATGATACAAAGTTTATTAAATTCCGGCGGTCAAGCGGCTTCTATGAAGCGTGTTTCGCAACTTAACAGTTACATTAACCGCACGCAGCAGAATATAGATTCTATTTATCCGCCGAGTTCAAATAATGTTCAGTCGTTTGAAAAAGTTTTGTCTAATACCACAGCGGCAAATTTCGGTTCGCTACTTCTCAATAAAAATTCTTTGGACGTAAACGGAAAAATTTACAATAACGAATCACTCTCAAATCTTTCTATGTCACAGGCTTTGCAAAATTTGGAGCCTGAAAATGAAACCTCGTCTATAAATTCAACTTATGCAAGCAAATCTCAGTTAATAAGCATGATAAATCAAGTTGCTCAAAAACACGGAGTTGATGAAAAACTTGTTCAGGCTCTAATCAAGCAAGAATCAGGGTTTAACCCGAATGCGAAATCTAAAGTCGGTGCAATCGGACTTATGCAACTTATGCCGTCAACTGCCAAAGCTATGGGAGTTAAAAATCCTTACAATGCCGCTCAAAATGTTGAAGGTGGGGTAAAATATCTGAAATCTATGTTAAACAAATATAACGGTAACATAATTTTGGCACTTGCGGCGTATAATGCAGGACCAGGGGCAGTTGATAAATATTCGGGTGTTCCGCCATATAAAGAAACCGAAAATTATGTGAAAAATATTTTGGCAAATTATCTATAATTTAGATAAAACGTGTTGTAATTTGTCTAATTTCTTAGAATCCGTGCCGATTCCGCAAAGTAACATTGTGGATTTTTCGTTGGTTCGTTCGTCTTCTATGCCAAAATCGTTATATAACATTTCAGATAATTCGTATCCTGAAACTCCCGGAACTCTTATCAAAACTTTTGTCGGGTCATCTCCGAAAAATTCACAACCGTAATCTTTTGAACAAATTTTATCCAATTTTTCAACAAGGGTTCTGATTTCTTTTCTGCCTTCTCGAGAATTTAAGTATGCAATATTTGCCTCAATAGATGCCAGTAGCGGATAAGATGGTGAAGTTGTCGTAATAAGGTTCAATGCAGGTTTAACTTCGATTTCGCAGTTGCAATGCAAAAGTGCTGTCGGATTTAGCCCGCCTGCTGTTTTGTGTAGTGATTGAACTGTGAAATCCGCAACATTAACCGCCGATAACGGTAGCAAATCGCTGAACGGATATAATGCTCCGTGAGCCTCGTCAACAATTAAAAACGCTCCGTGTTTTTGGCAAATCAGTTTAATTTCTTCAATATCTGAAATTATACCCTCGTAAGTTGGTGAAGTTACAATCACAGCTCTGATATTGTAGCGACTCAAATAATAGTCGATAAGTTCAGGTTTTGTTTCTAATGGAACTCCAAAATCTGGGTCTACATCTAAGTTATAGGTTAAAATTCTACCGCCTGCAAGTCTTACCGCATTGAAGTGGCACGGATGAGCATTTGAGGCTACCAAAACTTTGTCACCTACTGAAACGCAAGACAAAACGGCTGCTAAAATTCCGCCGGTTGAACCGTTTGTTAAAAAGGTTGTCGAATAGGTTTGATATATTGATTTTGCCCAATATTGAGCCTGTTCAAGTGCTTCTTGCGGGTCTTGACAATCCGTTTCCGAAAAATCTATTTTATACATTTCCTTAAGCGGTTCATAGATGTCAAATTTCTGCCCGTGACTTGGGGTTGTAAAAAGCATTTTTGAAGGTTTTTGGGATAATAATTCTACCAAACTCATTGTTGTTTCACCTACTTGTTTTTTATCTCAACGCTACGTTTTGCACAGTATTGTGTCAAAACCATTCTGTCTTTTGCCGAATTGTAAACAAACTGTCCTGAAACAGTGTATCCGTCATTGTTTGTACTTCTTTCAATTCTAATCGGTTGGAACGAACAGTTCAAAGTGACAGTGTCTGACAAAGGCAACGAAACGGCGTAAGTTCCGTTAATATCGAGGTTTTCGTTTGTTCTTAATTTCATACCGCCGGCGGAGATATCAAGTGTTGAAACAGGAAATTCTACACCTTCTTTTGTTATGTTTAAGTTGTTGAAGAATTTGATACGAGTATATTGTCTGCGTTGCAAAAATTTGTGTTTAGCCGGAGCTGCAACAACGATTGAACGACCGTTGATTTCTTTCGGGAAGGATTCAAAATATAGTTTCCCGTGACTTGTTTGTGTATAAAATTCGCAATAAACATTTAATAACAAACCGTCTGCATCTCTATCCAATTCCATCGTGAAATCGCCTGCGTTTACGGCGGTAACTCTTCCTTTGCATGCTTTTCTAAAATCGTTCGGAATTACTAATATTTCTTGATTTTCAACAACTAACTCTCTCATACCTAACCTTTCTAAAATAGTGATATAGTGTAATTATACAACAATTTTCTCAAAATTTCATTATGTTAAGAAAAGAAAAGCCCCTCATAAAAAGGGGCATCTAAGCAATCAGAAGAGTTGAGGATTTACACATACAGAATAGAAAATTTTTGAGGATTTTTCATTAGCAAAAATAGTAATAATTTTTACAAAATTATTACCGAAAAGGTTTGGGTATAAAGGTTTAAGAAAAAGTAAATTTACTTTTTAATTTTTACCAAATCATTTTTTATTAAGTTAAAGAACTGTTCTTCCATGTTGCATTTTTGTGAAATATTTACGACATACGGAATTTTACTTTTGTTGAAAAGTATGGAAATTTCTTCTAATGTATTATATGGAATTTTATCCGTCAAAATATCAAGGTCAGAGCTTGAGGTGAAATCCCCTTTTACTCTAGAGCCGTAATAATAAAAATCGTAAGGGTATTTGCTGAGAATTTCCTTTATGATTTTTTCTTCTTTTTCTGAAATTCCTTTAATCATTTGTTAAAACTTTCTCAATATTAGTTATAAAAAAATCAACATCATCAATAAATTTTGGTATTATCTCAATAATAGGATATGTCTTTTTGATGTCGTATTCGTGGGCTGTCGTGTTTCTTTTTTCTCTATATTCAGCCCAGTTTTCAAAGTCTTTTATCAGACCGAGTGCGAACATTTCTCTAAAAATATTGTTTATAGACAAGTCTTTTTCTGTTTTGTCGTACTCTTTTTTCAGATATTTGTTCATGATTTTTTTAGCGGTTTCGTAGGTATATTCAAACCTTTTGATACATGAATCTTTTATGTAAATTCTTAATTTTTCGTCAGATTGATTTGTGTAATCCGAATAACACTCTTTTAGAGTTTCAAAACAATTCTTTAATAGTGATAAGTCTAATTCTGATTTTTTCATAAAAATTCCTTTTTTCAGATTATATCATAATTTTTTTTGAATTGTTTAATTTATAACAAATATTGGTTAAGGATTGATTTTTTGTAAGAGAACATGTAAAATATACTTATATCAGTGAGTAAGGAGTGTAGCTATGAAAAAATTATTAATCGCTTTACCTGCGGTAGCAGTTTGGGGGTATTTGAGCGTTAGCGGAGCATTTGCAGCACCTGGCTTCCCGACAGGAACAGACAATGCAACAAGAAGTTTTGCACCGATTCAACAACGTCAGTTTGAAAAAGAAGAAACTTTAGACTTTGTAAATCAGCCTGAACAGTACAAAGAAAGACGTGACAAAAAGAACAAATATCTTGACTATCAAGAAGGAAAAGTTGATGTTTTGCCGTCTGTGAAAACTCAATATAACACGACAAATTCTCGTCCGGGAACAAGTAATCTTCAATTCGTGAAGGACGAAAACGGCAGAATTAAGATTAAAAGTGTTCAATAAGGCAATTTTAAATGAAAAAAGTTATTATAAAATGGTTGCTGTTTGCCTGTGTAATTATGGCGACATGCTATCTTCCGGGAGTAAAGGTTGAGAATTTTGCCTTTGCCATGCTTATTGCGTTGATTTTAACGATAATTAACAGTTTTATTAAACCGATTATAAAATTGGTAACGTTTCCGATAAATCTGTTAACTTTCGGTATTTTTAACCTTATTTTGAACTTTGTAATCCTTTACGGTGTTGCTTATTTTATTCCGCAGTACAGTTTTGAAAACATGCTTAGTGCGTTTATTTCATCAATCATAATTGCTGTTTCTTACTGTATTTTGAAAAAAATTTAGTCCGAATATCACCCGTAAAGAGGTTTTTTTATTACAAAAAGTGTTAAAAAACATTAAATTACTTGCATGATATAAAATTTTTTATATAATGAAAAGGTACACAAGAAGAAGGAGTTTAACTATGAACAAAGAAGAATTAGTACAAGAAATTTCTAAAAAAGCAAACGTAACTCAAAAAGAAGCTGCTGAAGTATTGTCTTCATTGATTGATACTATCCAAAAAACAGTTTCTAAAGGTAAAAAAGTTACATTGGTAGGTTTTGGTACATTTGAACCTCGTAAGAGAGCTGCTAGAACAGGTAGAAACCCTCAAACCGGTAAAGAATTGAAAATCCCTGCAAAAACAGTTCCGGCTTTCTCTGCAGGTAAAAAATTTAAAACTGTTGTTAACGGCAAATAGTCTTTTAACAATAAGTGAAAGTTTAACAGGCATTTCTCATTTTTGAGGCGTGCCTGTTTTATTTTTCTTCACAATATAGTTTTTACAATAAAAAAAGAACCCTTGTTATAAGAGTTCTTTTTCAATTATTTTTCCTCAAAATTTTCTTAGTTCATGTCGCTATTGCTTGGAACGTAGTATTGGAAACCTTCTGATGAATTATTAGAGAAAATAAGCGTGAAAGGTTGATTTTGTCTTACTACGTTATATCTGGATTTGATGATTGCAGGAAATTCTTTAGATAGCGGGATTTGTTCTTCTTGGTAATTGATGTAGCTAACAGGTACAAATACATAGCCACCGCCTGATTTTCCAACGATTCTGCCTGTCACATGGAAACCCTGAAATAACATTGTGTCGTAATCAAGTCTTACGTTACCGTTCATTTGAATATGCAAAACTTGTGGCGGATTGTTCGGTTGGAAATCTTCCAAAGTAGTTACCTGAACGGTTCTTGCCGCTTGAGCTGTTAATGACATTGTTAGTGAAATTACTCCTGCTATAAATAACATTAATAATTTTTTCATCTTTCGTTACTCCTTTTCTGTTGTATATGAATAATTTTGTCCATTAAATACGTTTGAATCATTGCTTTCTTCTGTTGTTGGTGGGGAAAACTTCAAAAAGAAATGATTGTTTTTTTCAATGTATAAATCATCACCTTTTTTTACCAAAGAGAAGGGGGAAGCTTCATACATTGCACCGGCAGACGATTTAAGTCTGTTGTCGTCTTCGTTTTTGATTGCTCCAGAGACTGCCGCAACTCCCATTGATAAACCTTTTACAAAATAGCTTCCGACACCCAGTGTTACGTTTTTGGCAAGTTCTGCCTTGCTTACCGGTTCTGTGTATTTTGCGGTAATGTGAGAGTTGATTTTCTTTGATTTTCCTTTTTCGTCAATATAACTTTTGGGAACAAATGAAAATCCTGCATCTCTTTTCAGTCTTTTAGGGCTTACAACGTCCGTCAAATCGCCTTTTACGATAGTTCCCGCCTTCAGTGTATCTTTTTCAGAAATTTGTAATGTGTCTAAAATCATTACAGATATTGAAGTCGGCGGTTTCTCGGTCGAGAAGGTATCTTGCGATATAACTTCTATTGTTTGAGCATTCGCTTTTGAGAATGTACAGAGTACAATTAATAAAAAACAAAAATATAAAATTTTTTGCCTAAAATTTATACTTTTCATACAATATATAATAGCAAATTTTTTTATAAATTTCAAATATCCAGCAAAATCAATCCTTTTCAAGAATTTTTGCTAAAAATTGACCTGTATAAGAAGCTTTACATTTAGTAATCTCTTGCGGAGTTCCTTGAGCAACAATTTGTCCGCCGTCAATTCCGCCCTCAGGTCCTAAATCAATTATATGGTCTGCAATTTTGATTAAATCAAGGTTGTGTTCAATCATTAAGATAGTATTGCCTTGATCTGCAAGTGCGTGCAAAATCTTTGCAAGTTTGTTCAAATCCGCCCAGTGTAGTCCGACAGACGGTTCATCAAGCAAATACAAGGTTTTTCCCGTTGAACGTTTGTTGAGTTCCGAAGCTAATTTTATACGTTGTGCTTCTCCCCCTGATAGGGTTGTAGCACTTTGTCCAAGTCTCATATAGTCCAATCCGACATCATTCAGGGTTTGAAGCTTATTTTTTATGGACGGAATACTGTCGAAAAATTCCAAAGCTTCTTTTACGCTCATATCAAGCACATCAGAAATCGTTTTGCCTTTATATTTAACTTCTAAAGTCTCTCGGTTGTAACGTTTCCCCTTGCAAACATCACATTTTACATAAACGTCTGACAAGAAGTTCATTTCGATTTTGACAAGCCCGTCACCTTTGCAGGCTTCGCATCTTCCGCCTTTGACGTTGAAGCTGAATCTTCCCGGTTTGTAACCTCTTACTTTTGATTCGTTTGTTTTTGCGAAAAGTTCTCTTATCGGAGTGAAAACGTCCGTGTAGGTTGCAGGATTAGAACGTGGAGTTCTGCCGATAGGTGATTGGTCGATATCAATTACTTTGTCAATGTTTTCGAACCCTAAAATCTCGTCAACACCTTGCGGTTTAGGTTTGTTTTTTCTAAGTTTATGAGCGGCGTATTCAAAAATTAAATCCTGCATAAGTGTTGATTTTCCCGAGCCTGAAACTCCTGTTAGTATTACGATTTTTCCTAACGGAATATCTACATCAATATTTTTCAAATTGTTGAGATGAGCATTTTGGATTTGCAGGAAGTTTCCGTTTCCTTCTCGTACTTTTTCAGGGATAGGAATGAATTTTTCACCGCTTAGATATTTGCCAGTGATTGATTTTGGTGCGTTGATTATATCTTGAACTGAGCCTTGAGCAATGATTTCTCCGCCGTTTTCGCCTGCTTTTGGACCTATATCGACCAAATAATCGGCACTTCTAATTGTATCTTCATCGTGTTCGACAACAATCAATGTATTGCCGAGATTTCTCAACTTGAACAAGGTTTTTATTAACATATTATTGTCACGTTGATGCAAACCGATTGACGGCTCGTCAAGGACATACAAAACTCCGCTCAAACCGCTACCGATTTGGGAAGCCAATCTGATACGCTGAGATTCCCCGCCGGAGAGAGTCCCCGCCATTCTTGCAAGGTTCAGGTAGTGTAATCCGACATCACATAGGAATTTCAATCTTGCTCGAATTTCATCAAGTATTTGCTTTGCGATTTTTATTTGATATTCCGTCAAATCCAAGTACAAATCCGTGATAAATTGCAGTTCATCGCTGACTGACATTGTGGTAAATTCATAAATATTTTTGTTACGAATTTTCACTGCAAGCGGGAATGGTTTTAATCTCGCTCCGCCACATTTCGGACAAGGTTGAGCTTTCATGAATTTTTCAATTTCTTCTCGCCAGTAATCGCCTGAGGCATCATTGTAACGCTTTTCCAAAAATGGAATAACACCGACAAAATGCTGAATATTTGAGGCATAGCGATGAGTTCCGAACTGTTGAACTCGTATTTTTATCGGGTCAGGGGAGCCGTAAAGTATAATTTGTTGTTCTTTTTTTGTTAATTCGCCAAACGGTTTGTCCATGTCGATTTTGTAGGCTTCACAAACCGATAATAATAAATCGTGATAATAAGTAGTGGCACTACGGGTTGCCCAAGCATAAATCGCTCCCTGATTGAGTGACAGACTCTTATCTGGGACTACCAAATCCGGGTCAACGATAAAGTCAGCCCCAAGTCCCGCACATCTGTCACAGGCTCCGTATGGTGCGTTAAAAGAGAAAATTCTCGGAGTTAATTCTTCAAAACTCAAGTTACAATCAGGACAGGCAAGTTTTTCGCTAAAAATTGTTTCCTCATTATTTGGAATATCGATAACAACGATTCCGTTAGCCTTTTTTAGAGCAAGTTGAACACTATCGGCAATTCTTGACCTTGCGGCTTCTTTTACAACAATTCTGTCAATAACGATGCTGATATCGTGTTTTTTAGTCTTTGCAAGTCCTATTTCATCTTCATCAAGACTGTACATTTCGTTATCGACTTTTACTCTGACAAAGCCTTCTTGTCGTAATTCTTCAAAAGTTGATGAGTATTCCCCTTTTTTCCCTCGAACAATCGGGGCTAAAATTTGAAGCTTAGTACCTTCTCCGAGTGCCATAATTTTATTTACTATTTCATCAAGTGTTTGCGGTTTAATCTTTTTCCCGCAAACAGGGCAATATGGTGTACCGATTCTTGCATATAGAAGTCTTAAATAGTCGTAAATTTCGGTAATTGTTCCTACTGTTGAACGTGGGTTGTTGCTTTTCGATTTTTGGTCAATAGAAATTGCAGGTGATAATCCGTCAATGTATTCAACATTTGGCTTGTCCAGTTGACCCAAGAATTGTCTTGCATAGGTTGAAAGGCTTTCTATATAACGTCTTTGCCCTTCTGCAAAAATCGTGTCAAAAGCAAGCGAACTTTTCCCCGAACCCGAAACTCCCGTAAATACAACGAGTTCATTTTTCGGAATTTCCAATGAAACATTTTTTAGGTTATGTTCCTTTGCTCCCACTATTTTTATAACTTCGCTCATAACTCAATTATGATACGATAGCATTTATTTTTCAAATATTTTCAATTTAACTTTACATATTTCAGAAAAAATAGTATAATATATATGCTGTTCGGTTATTGAATAATCTGATATTTCCTTGTTAAAAGGAGATATTTATATGAGTAAAAAATCAAAATACCCGTCATATTCGTCAGGTTCTATTACCGTGAACGGAAAAGAGGTGGCAGCTACCAGAAAATCAGGTAACAAGATTGACTCTTCTTATAATATGACAGATGCTGAAAAGTCTATTTATGATGGTATTCAGAGTAATTTAGCTTCCTCGTTGAAAAATTTATATTCTATTTCAGATGAAAAACAAGAGCAATGGAATAACGAGTTGAAAGCTTATAAAAATGCGGGTTTGAAACAGATTAACGAAATTTATACTCCAATGGTGAACGATTTGAGGGATAATATCGCTTCTCGCTTTGGAAATCTTGATAATTCCGTTTTTATGGATAATTTGGACACTATCACTGACAAACAGGCTCAGGCGGTTTCGGATTTTAGTAATGACTTGTTAAATAAACAAAGTGAACTGTATTCTTCCGAAATCGCAAACAGATTGAGTTTTATTTCACTTTTGGGCAATCTTAATTCTGCAATGAATTCAAATATGATGAATTACATGCAAATGGCACTTTCTAATTCGGACTCAGGAAATAACTATAATAATCAGGCTTATCAGGCAAGTAATGCCAATTCCGGTTTTTTAAATTCCGCAATAGGTGCGGTCGGAAAACTCGGTTCTGCGGCTTTGTCGTATTATACAAAGGGCGGTACTGCTGCAAAAGCAGGTCAAAACGTTGCATCTTCCTTAAAGTAATATGAAATATTAGGGGATAATTTGTTTTAACATTTTATCCTCTTTTTTTATTTTCTGTTAAAATAATGGTAGCAAAATTTATTTTTAGGGGTTTTAGTTAATACATGAAAATTTTAGGTCTTAAATATTTTAACGGATATGGTGTATCTGATAAGAAGTCTTTGACAAATGTAGAGACCCAACGTTATGCAACGCCTTCTTTTACTACGTCTAATGATACCTTCGTCAAAACTGTTCAAACGCCGAGTTTTACGGGGAATGTCGGAAAAGTAAATAAATTGTTTGAAGTAGAGTTTCCGAAATCTTTTTTTCAAGATTTAATCACTTCAGAGAAAGTTCCTGATGCTTACACGGGAGTTACTTTAGTTCCACGCAGTCAGGTGCCGTATTTTAAACAAATGGGCGTTTTTTCTTGTAAATCTTCGGTTGCGATTAACAATTTGAAGTTTTTTAAAGACAGTATGTTCCCTATTGAAAAAGAAGCATTTCAACTTCTTGAGGGGCTTTCCAAAAAGCACCCCGACATGAATTTGCAAGAATTGTTACGCCTGAAATATCCGCAGGCAGAACAAATTTTGATTACTCAACAGGCTGCAATTTTGAATAAAATTCATTTTGTGGTTCGTCAGCTTCCTAGAAAAGAATACAATAGGGTAAAAGAAGTTTTGAACAGATCGTTTGACAAAATCTTTGCACCTAATCCGATTCCCGAAAAAAGATTTAGCAGAAAAGTTTTTATAAAAGAACTTGAAGGACTTGATATAAAACCCAAAGTTCGTGAGAAAATTATTAAAATTGCCGAAAATTTGCCACAATCGACAAATTCAATAAATGCGTTTATTGTTAAGTATTCTCAGCCGTATAAATTGAGATATAACGAAAAAACGGGAAGAACCGTACGGATAACAAGGGATTCCGCTGAAATCGGTGAGAAATTGTTAGAACCGTCTATCGGAACGGTTGACCATATTCACCCGCAAGCAGCATATCGTGCAGAACAACTTGCAAGAGAAAAAGGCGAAAATCCGGTCACAGATTTGAGTACGTTTAAAGTTACCATTCTGACTTCAAAAAGAATAAATGAGTTAAAAGGTGATACTTCATTGGACGATTTTATTAAAATCTCGAACTATGATATTCCGACAAATATTCAAAATCATTTTGATGCTCTGATTAAAATTGTTGATAAGTGGCTTCGTCACGGCAAAATTGAAAATGCTGCGAAGTTGTCCGATTATATTCTTGTATTAAGAGATGAAATGTTATTGCGTTCTAGAATTATCAAACCTGATTTGAAGGGTTTTGAAGATAGAGTTCCGAAAATTAAGGCTCAACTTGATGATTATTTGGTAGCAACGGACGTTAAAAAAGGTAGCCAAAGTCGTTCAACAAACGCCGCAAACAGTCACAAAGAACAATATTTTGACAAATCTGGACATCCTATGGAAAATCGGAAGGTTCATAAATTTTCATCTCGCTATCATAAGTAAAAATAAAATACTTGCAAAAAACTGAAAATAGTGTACAATGATTTAATAAGCATAGGTCTAAAAACCTAACAGTACACAATCAGGAGAAAAAACATGTTCGAAGATGAAAAATTGGTGTGTGAAGATTGCGGCAAAGAGTTTGTCTTCACTGCAGGAGAACAGGAATTCTATGCAGAAAAGGGTCTCGTAAACAAACCGAAAAGATGTCCGGAATGCAGACTTGCTCGTAGAAAAAACAACAGAAAAAAGAGAAAAATGTATGATGCAGTTTGCTCAAAATGCGGAGCACAAACACAAGTTCCGTTCAAACCGGTCGCAGGCAGAGAAGTATTTTGTAAAGATTGCTTCCAAAAACCGGAAGAATAATTGATATATTAAATATTCAGTTTGACAAAATTCATAGAGAAGTCTATGAATTTTGTTGTATTATGATTAGATTGTATAACAACTGTTTAAGTATTCAATCGTACTGACTTTTTCGTCATACAAATATTTTATAAAGTTTAAAAAAGAACTGTCGTTTGACGAGATTACCAAATTTATCTCAAACCCGTCAGTGCAGAAGGGTTCGTAATCATAAACCACATAGCTGTTATATTTGCTTTTCCATTCTTTTCTCTCTAATCGTGCGTAATTTTCATCGATTATATCTTCTAACCATGGCAAAAGTTCTTGGTCTATATTTTTCATTTCCAATCTGGCATATCTGTTACAGTCATTGCACCCGTTAGTAAAAAACATATAACTTACTCCCTAAATCTATATATATGAATTTTAACAACTCAATCAGATGAAATAATCACCAAAATGTATAAAAAATTATTAGCAAAATTACTTATATTATATTCTTAACATTTAGTAATAATAAAATATATTTTGGCAATTTTTGCGATTATTTAAACTTTATATATATAAACAATAATTACGAGGAAAGCTATGTTCTGTATATCAATGCCATATATGGGTGCTCCTTGCCACTCCAATTCCAGATATGCCGACACAATGAGTTTGTGGGGCAGCATTAACTGTGGCTTGGCTTCTGTTGTTTCTCTTATTGAGGCAAAGAATAACGGAGTTCCGACAACCAATGCTCTTGTTGATTTTGCAGGCAATATGGCAAACGGTATCGGGCGAAATATGTGGGCTGCAGATATGTACAGGCATGGTAATCCGAGCGGATTTATGATTAATTCAATGGCGGGTTACGGCAATCCGTATTCAAATTTTGTCGGCACAATGGGGTTAATGGCTTGTTCGCCGCCGATGTTTTTCGGATGTATGCCTTATATGTATTCGTGTATGCCTATGTATGGCGGGTATTGCTGGACTTGCTAGAAAAATTTAAACTAAAAAACTCGCATATATTTGCGAGTTTTTTTAGTAGTATTACAAGTTTTTGAATTACGCATTCATTGTTTTAGTATTTTCAATATTTGCGGTAATGATTGCTACAAATGCCCAAAATACGAATTGCAACTGTGGTCTGAAGAATATTGTATCGACAAAGCCGTGAAAGCATACTGCTAATATTGAGATTACTGCGGTTGAAACAAATATGATTTGTTCAATATTTTCAGAGTTAAATATGTAGGAAATTGCACGTTTAATCAAGGTGAATAAAAATCCTAAAAATGCAATCAAGGCGAAAATTCCGCTTTCTACTGCTATTTCAAGATAAATATTATATGCACTCAATGCATCAAACCCTGTTTTCATGTACAAACCGTAAATTTCTCTAAAGTTTTTATTTCCGACACCGATACCAAAAAGCCAGTTGTCTTTGAACATCTGAATCGCAGAATTATACACGTTAAATCTGAACGAGTTTGAAGAGTCGTTTCTCATTGCAAAAATTGACATAAATCTGTGTCTTAATGAACTTACACAAGTTATTGCACAGAAAAATAATGCAATTATTGTTGAAATGAACGAGGTATAAAGTTTTTTATACTTGTTCCAAAAGAATTTTGCGGAAATCAGAAATGCACAACCAAAAATCAGCATTAGTGCCAAATATGCACCTCTACACCCTGTTTGGAAGATTGTGTAAACTCCGAGCAATGCCAAAATTAACGAAATTCCGACTCCCTGAAGGTTCTTTTTTAAGCCGAAATATAAGGTACTTCCAAGAAATATCGGGTAGCCCGCAATCAGATAACCGCCAAATAAATTAGGGTTCAACGGTTGCAAAGTTCCGTAAACTCGAGAAATTACGTCCTCAGGATTTATTCTTGAGGTGTCTTGCCAAGTTGAAATCTCATCAAGGTGCAAGAAACTTTGCATAAATCCAACGATTGTTTCGCTTGCCGTACACAAGCCGATTATTGCCAAAATCCAAAGGGTATGGTTTTTGTGACTTTTTAAATATTGTACTACCGAGAAGTAAAATCCAAGATAAACGAAGGTCTTGAAAAATCCTTTCAAGCTCAGCGAAAATAAGGTCGAACCAAACAAACTTATAATAACTATCATAAAGTAGGCAATCAACCAAATTTCAAAGCTTTGGAAAGATAAGTTTTCCTTTGGTTTTGTCAATAATTTGACAAAAGTCAAAAACATTACTATCAGAGCAAAAAATCCTATCGCATCAGAACTCATTACGGTTGATGTAATGAAGGTTAATGCGATAAACAGCAAAATAAACCAATCAATTTTTTGTAAAAATAAACTGTTTTTATATACCCAACCCAATTTGTTTTGGCTAAAACTAAAAATTTTATTGAACATCATCTGTCGTATTTATATCTTTACCTAAATTTTCATTAACTGCATCAACAATATTTATGTCGGAAACCGAGCCTGTGAATTTGTAATCAGGGCCTTCCAAAGTGATTGGCAAGCCTAATTTTACTTTGTTACCGCCGACAACAGCACCGTCTTTTGTAATTTTTGCTTTATCCGTCAATGTTACGACAACATCATACAAATCAGGTTGAGATTCGTCTTCAACAACGATAACCAAAGTTTTAGAGTTCAAGGTCGGCAAAACAATTTTTCTTCTGTCTGCTTTTACATCCAGAATTTCCAAATCAGAATATGGTACATTTCTGATACTGATAAAGGTTTTGTCACCTTTTTTGATTGGAATGTCGTTACCCGAGAAAGTTACCCCTCTCATGTAAACTTTGAATACGATGTTTGAAGTTGCTTCAATTTGTTTGCTTGCAGTTTGTCTGTAGCCTTTATATGTTACAAAACCTACCCCAAGTGCAATAAATACGCATAAAACAATTATCGCATCCACTAATCTGATTTTTTTCAAAAGTTCTTTTAACTTCTCCATTAAAAAAGTCTCCTTCTTAATCTAAATCCTTAAACCGTTTATGGCTTTCAATAAATCGTCAACCGTTGTCGTTGCACAACCGAATTGGCGAACAACAATACTTGCCGCAACGTTACCGATAAGTGCCGAGTAAACAGGGTCAATTCCCGCACCCAAAGCCAACGAATAAACCGCAGTAACCGTATCACCCGCACCTGTAACATCAAACACTTCAGATTTGTTGAAAACAGGAATTTTTGTATAATTTTGGTTAGGCATAGCCACAAACATTCCGTCAGCACCGCAAGTTATCAAAACTGATTTTGCATTGGTTTGGGATAACAATTTTTCGCCCGCTTTTTTCAAATCTTCTTCCGATTCAATCTTAAATCCTACTGATTTTTCGGTATCCGGCAAGTTTGGAGTCATTGATGTTACGTTTGCATAAGTCCCCAAATCTCTTTGAGCATCAACTACGCACGCTTTGCCTAATTCGTTCGCATAATCAATCGTGAATTTTATGATTTTCTCCGTCAAGGTTCCGATGTGATAATTTGATAGAATTACAACATCATAGTTTGGCAAAACCTTTTCTATATTTTTAATGATTTTTGCTTCAGTTTCTTCGCTGATTTGTCCCTTTGACTGACGGTCAACTCTCACTATTTGTTGAGTAATTGAGGTGGTGATTGAGCCTGAAATTCTTGTTTTTACAATGGTTTTTCTGTTTTTATCTTTAACAATTTTTGAACAATCAATGTTTGCTTTGTCAAAAGTATCAAACAAAAGTTCAGAATAATAATCATCTCCTGAAACTCCGATAACGCCGACTTTTCCGTTGTTTAAAGTTGCAACGTTGTGAGCAGCATTAGAGGCTCCACCCAAGATTAATTTTGTCTTAGTGTGTTGCAAAATCAAAACGGGAGCTTCTCTTGAAATTCTTTCAGCATCGCCGTAAATCATTTCATCCAGTGCCAAATCTCCAATAACCAAAACCCTAGGTTCTGTTATCTTTTTTATTGAAGATATCAATTTGTCTTTATCAATATTCATATACTAACTCTCATAAATTCTACATCTACAGGTTACCACAAAGAAAAATCATATACAAACCGCCCTACCAGTTTGTGCGGGTAAGGGTTTGGCGTCCGTTTTTGTCATACATTTTGTCTTTGTACCAAATGCCTTGAAATTCTTTTTCCGGTCCGAACATATATTGCATATCTTTTGTTACAAAATATATTGCACTTTTAAGTTTTCCGTTTCTGTCATATTGCATTGAGGTATAAGGAAAGTTCGGATATTCATCAGACATTACGTCCGTGTAGTACATTTTGCCAAACGCTGTGTAGTAAAACGCATGTTTTGGGTCGTTTTTGTATTGAATTGCGTACATCACAAGGGTATTTTTCTTGTAGAAAAATGCACAATATTTTGCGGTTTCGTCTTCCGTTACTCCGTTATTTGTCAACATATAATGATGTTTGAAATCTTTATCCTTCATAAAGTTTGAGAAATTCTTTTTGAATTCGTCTTTTGTAAAGTAAATTTTGCTTGAATTGTTGTCAAAAAGCTGACTTTTAAAATAATCTATTTGCTCCTCTCTTTTTGCCTGAGATAAATCAAGCCAATCAAAAACCACTTCCACTTCTAACGGTGTTGCCATATTTTCGTTAGTTGTAATTACCTGTTCTTGAGAAGTTTGTTCTTCTTCATCAAGGCTAACTATGTTTTCAACAGAAAACGCACTGTTTCCGTTTAGAATGAAAAATAATGCAAAAATTATCGTAAAAATCTTTTTCATAAACATTCTCCTATAATGTATTGTGTAAAATTTTGTAAGCAATACGCATTTTTAGTGAAAATAAATTATCTTCGGGTGCAAATAAGTTTGCCTCATTGACGGCATATTCTTCGGGTGTGATAATCCCGTTAATTTGAAACCCTAAAAACTGATTTTTCGGACCTCTGCGAGCTTTTGTTGCCATTGCGTAAATGTAGGCAGCCATATCGTGTTTATCAATCAAATTGTCGCCCGATAATTCCCCGTGAGCCGACAATTTATTAAACCCGTTTCTTATCTGAACTTTGATTTTTGCAAAATAATCAGGACGATTCATCAGGTCGTAATGTCCGAATCTGTAGCGAAATTGGTATGCTTCATACTGTGCGTAATCAAGTTTCCCAGTTAAATTCCCAGTTTCTCTTGCAATAAACAGAAGATAAGACTCGGCGATACTTTGAATTTCTTCTTTTAGCGTATCATCAAGTTTTTTTATATCTTCGGGTGTTTTGTCTGGTTTGTCCGCCAATCGCCGCCAAGAATTTGGCAAAACTTCAAACGCTTCCGCCTTCGGATTGGTGATTCCGCTTTGCGTTACCATTTCATTAAGCAACAACCCTACAGCCTGCCCCAATTCAGCATTGCCGTTTGATAACTCCTTTAAAATAGAAGTTCTCTGTGGTTGTATATTACGTCCAAAATTTTGCATACGCAAATTATCCTAATGATTAGCTAATATCCCAACGACCGCAAGTTCCGCCCCAACGAGCGATGATATTGCCTTTCACATCTTTAATTTTTTCTACATGTTGAATTTCGTTTACGCCTTCTACAATGGTAATAACTTCGCAGTTGTTTGAACAACCCGTGCAACCGCAAGTGATTGAAGAAAAGTGCATATCAGCAACATTCCACCCCTTGAATTTTGTTGCAACTTCTGTGTATTGGTGGTTTTCCATTGCAAGTAATGCCGCACCGATAGCCCCCATTGTTTGGTGATTTTCCGGAACTACGATTTTTGTATTAAGTGCTTCTTCAAACGCTTTAACCATGCCTGTATTTGTAGCGACACCGCCTTGGAAAGATACAGTCGGTAAAAGTTCTTTACCTAATGCCAAGTTACTCAAGTAGTTACGAACCAAAGCCTGACAAAGTCCGTATAATAAATCTTCTACGGGATATCCCAGTTGTTGTTTGTGGATAAGGTCACTTTCTGCGAATACACCGCATCTTCCCGCAATTCTTGCAGGGTTTGAAGAACGAAGTGCTGTTTCACCGAATTTTTCAATCGGAACATTCAATCTTTGTGCCTGGTGGTCTAAGAAACTTCCGGTACCTGCCGCACAAACAGTATTCATAGCAAAATCGGTAACAATACCATCTCTTAAGATAATAATTTTACTGTCTTGTCCGCCGATTTCCAAAATTGTTTGAACTCCAGGAACATTTGTACTTGCAGCAACGGCATGGGCTGTGATTTCGTTTTTAACGATATCCGCACCGACCAATGCACCCGCCAAAGTTCTACCGGAACCTGTTGTTCCGACACCCATAACCTCGTAATCGGTTAATCTCTTTTCGTACAACTTGCTCAAGCCTGTTTGTACTGCCATTACAGGTTTACCTGCCGTTTTTAGCATTACGCTGTCAACATATTTGCCTGTTTCATCTACCAAAGCAAGTTTTGTAGTTACTGAACCTACGTCTATCCCTAAATATACTGTTAAACTCATATCTTTTTCCTTTACTATAACAGTACTATGATAGCACGAAAAATTCAATTACGACATTTTTAAATATTTATTTACAAAGAATTAGTGCATTACGTCATTTTTGTTAAGTTCGCCGATGTAATTAACGGGGCTTGAATTTGACATGGTTTCAAGTGAATCCGAAAGTAACTTTTCAATTCTCGAAATTCTGCACATTTCGCTGATCTCTTTTACTTTTGATGCTATATCAAAGGTTCTTTGTTGTCTTAAAATTGCTTCCATAAATCTATATCCTCTTAGTGTAAAATCATAAACTCCCGATACATTTTATATACCCGTAATTAGTGTAATTATGACATTATTTTAAGATTTATTAACGAGAATAAAATTTACATTAGTTAATCTATTAGATTTTTTAAGATTTTAAATTATAATAAAACTATGAGAAAAATATTATTATCATTATTTTTGGTTGTAATTGGTTTGACTTGCGTGACCATGCCGTCAGAAGCTTCATTGATTTCAACAAGAAGTTATAGAGCAGAACAAAAACAAATAAATAAACAGAATGTAAAAGACATAAAAGAATTGTTTGCAAAGCACACTGAGTATGCAAATTCGCACAATTTGGTAGGTTTACGAACCTTTTATGCTGACAATTATATTAATAGTGACGGCTTTAATAAAGAAGCTTATTTTAAAAGTATAGAATCAACTTGGAAAGATTGTGCCGATTTATCTTACACTACAAAAATCGTTTCGGTAAACGTAAATGGTGATTATGCAAGTGTTAATGTTGAAGAAACTGCGACAGGTACGGTTTATGAGAAAATTGAAGGTGTTTCAATAGCGGGCGAAATTCATTCAAAATCTCAAGGGATATATCATTTGACAAAGATTAATTCAAAATGGTATATCTCAGCTGAAACAGCCGTAACTGATGAATCTTCACTTTTATATGGTGATGCGAGGTTTATGGAAATTGAAATTCAAGCACCTTCGCAAGTATTTTCGGGCAACGAATACACCGCAACAGTAAAAGTTGATGCAGATAAAAATACTTTTATTGTGGGTTCTATCGACCGTGACCCGGTGACTTATCCTACAACACCACCGAAAAGCGAACTGAGAGCTCTTAATCCCGAGCATTCTTTAGAACGTGTATTGAAAGCAAATTCGGATAATATCAACGAATACGCTGTGGCATCACTTGCTATTTCAAAAATCGAAAACGGTTCTGCTGCCGAAAGTTACAGAATATATATGGCAGGGCTTGCTTGTGTGATGAAGAGAGTTAATATAATCCCGAAAAATAATTTTATTAAGATAGAGGAAGATAAATAAATGAATACATCAATCGGAAAATATTTGTTTTTAATAGCTTGTTTTATATTTTGGTTATTTTTGGCATTATTTTCATCAAAATTAATTGTAGATAATTTAACTTCCGGACATCACTATTCAAATGCCGTATTTACTTTGCACTATTTGAAAAACTCGGGTGCGGCATTCAGTTTATTGCAAAATGCAAGGGAATTTTTAATAATTGTAGCTATTGTTGCAACGACATTTTTATTCCTTTATGTACACAATCACATCAAGGCTATTCACTTAATCTCGGTGTCTTTTATCGGTCTGTTATCGGCAGGGATTATGAGTAATTGTCACGAAAGAATAGTATTAGGTTATGTTAGAGATTATATCCAGTTGAATTTCTTGCATTTCCCGATATTTAACGTTGCGGACATTTTTATAACAATCGGCGTTATTGCCTTGATTGGAATTTTGCTTTGCTCAAAGGGTAAATAGTCATGCTTATTATAATTGATGAAAACAACGATAATATAAGATTAGATTTGTTTTTGTCGGAGTTGTATGACGGAATTTCCCGTTCAAAAATTCAAAATTCCATAAAAAAGGGTTTGGTAAAGGTTAATCAGGAGATTAAAAAGCCATCTTACCTGTTGAAAGAGAAAGACAGTATTGAATTTGGTAACCTGATTGAAGAAAAAAGTTTGGAAATTTTGCCCGAAAAACTTCCGTTAGACGTTGTTTGGGAAGATGAAAATATGCTTGTTGTGAACAAGCCGTCAGGCATGCTTACTCACCCGACCCCGCTTGAAACCTCAGGAACATTGGTTAATGCGTTGTTGTATAAATATGGCGAAAATTTGTCTGATTTGAACGGAGAGTTCAGACGTGGAATAGTTCACAGATTGGATAGAAATACCTCGGGACTTTTGATGATTGCCAAGAACAATAAAACTCACGAATACCTTGCTCAAATGATTAAAGAACATAATATGACAAAGAAATATCATGCAGTGTTGAAGGGTGTTTATCCGCTTGATGAAGATATTATTAACGAACCTATCGGGCGACATAAAACTAAACCGCATAAAATGACTGTTACTCCTGACGGAAAACCAAGTATTACGGAATTAAAAGTCATTGAAAGATATAAAGAGGCAACTTATGTTGAATTAAATTTGATTACGGGAAGAACTCATCAAATCAGGGTTCATACGAGTTTTAAGCATCACCCCGTTTATAATGATACCTTGTACGGTGCAGGACAGGGAAAAGTTAAAACCGATGAGCAGGTGTTGCAGTCTTTTTACTTAAAATTTGCAAAACCTTTTTCCTCTGATATAATCGAGTTAGAAATTGAACCTGACGAAAAACTTGCAAAGGTTTTGAGTTATTTCAGAAGCGGGAGCGTGTAAAATGAAGAATTCGTTTTTTATATTAAGTATAATATTATTGCTTGGAGTGTTGTATTTGGTAATTATGAATTGGGGTAATTATCAACAAATTATTTATGCACATCAGGCTATTGGTTCTACACCTACAGAGATGAGTGTAGTTATGAGATTATCCTCTTATACAATACTTGTAATGCTTGCGGGATTATTTACGGGGGCGGGAATAATTTATATGTTCTTGTCGGCGACAAAGGCGAAAGTCAAAGCGTATGAAAGAGAACTCGAAAAAACTTCAATTACGGGGCAAAATAATGCGTCAAAAGTTGATGTGTTGGAAGCAAAAATTAAAACCCTTGAAAAAGCCTTCAATACAGTGATTGACGAACGTACAAAACTTGAAGTTCAAATAAAAACCCTAAATGCAGAATTAGAAAGTATCAATAATAAAAAGGATTAAGTTTTTTATGTCGGAATGGTAATTTCGACCTACATTGGGTGGTAGAAATAAGAGTTCAATGTTAAATATATAAAAACAGATTCTGAATAACAAGAAAATTTATTTGCTCATTGCAATTCGCAAAAATTTTCTAAGTTTTCAGAATGACGAATCTTTTGGTAAGCCCACCCAAAAGTCATTCCGGACTCCGATTCGGAATCTGTTTCAATTATAAGCAAAATTATCTTACAGGTTAGTTTTAATTCTTTGTTTTTATGATATTCTTAACTTATGTATCAGAGAGTCTTTAGGGTTATATTTATTATAGTCATTGTGGCACTTTTGGGGAAGGCGTGTCTTATAAAAGACCTTCCGAGTGTTGATGACAAAGTAAAAGTAACCACCAATAAACCGCTCATGTTTACTTATCCTGAACCTGTAAATAAGACGGTTGGCGGAATTGATTATTTGCAATCCACAGCACCTGTCGGAAATTTTGGCGGAGAATTTATCGCCTCGACAATCGGGCAAGGTCCGAAAACTTTTAATCCGTTCAACTGCAAAGATAACATTTCGCAAACTATGGCGGGTGTTATGTATGACGGATTGCTTACGTCTGACCCGATTTCAGGGCAACCGACACCAAAACTTGCAAAATCTTTTGAAATCTTACCTGACGGAAAAACTTATATAGTAAAACTTCGTCACGGCATAACTTGGTCTGACGGCAAGCCGATAACGGCAGATGATGTTGTTTTTACTTGGCGAGATATAATTCTTGCGGGGCTTGGCGATACTTCAACTCGTGATTCTATGGTAATTGACGGAGAATTACCAACTGTCAGAAAAATAGATAATTATACGGTTGAATTTGTTACTCCAAAACCTTTTGCACCGTTTGTAAGGTTGCTTTCGGTATCGATTGCTCCAAAACATGTTTTTGCAGAGGCTGTTAAAAAAGGCGAAACTTATTTTGAAGCCTTTTTATCGACGACTACAAAACCTAAAGATTTCGTTGTGTCCGGTGCGTTTAAGTTAAAAGAGTATATTCCTGCACAGCGTGTAGTTTTTGAACGTAATCCGAATTATTATGAGATAAACACCCAAAATCAGAAACTTCCGTATTTGGACAAACTTGTTTATTTGATTGTCGGTGATTTAAATAATGAGGTTTTGAAGTTTGAAGCAAAAGAAATTGACGTAATCACACTTCAAGGTTCTAAAGTTGCACGCTACAAGGCTTTAGAACCTCATTCTGATTTTACTTTGTACAATCTTGGACCAACTACGGGTACTATGTATCTTTCAATGAATTTGAACGACAGAAAAGGTGAAAATAAAAAGTATTACGTCAATCCGATTAAGCAAAAATGGTTTCAGGATTTGAATTTCAGAACTGCCGTTGATTATGCGATAGACCGCAAAAACATGGTGTTTAATATTGCAAACGGAATCGGAGCACCGCTTTTTACGCCCGAAAGTTTAAATTCAATATTTTTAAACAAAAATTTAAAGCCTTACGATAGAGATTTGAATAAGGCAAAAGCATATTTGAAAAAATCAGGATTTTACACGGATAAAAAAGGTGCATTGTACGATAAAGACGGTCATCGTGTGGAATTTGACCTATACACAAACGCCGGAAACACAGAGCGAGAGGCGATAGGTGTAATGGTTAAACAGGATTTGGAAGACTTGGGAATGAAGGTTAATTTCAAACCTATTGAATTTAATTCGCTTGTTAATAAACTGGTCAGTACATTTGACTGGGATATGGTAATAATGGGACTTACGGGTTCTCCGCTTGAACCGAACGGCGGTAAGAATGTTTGGCTCTCTGACGGACGTCTTCACATGTTTAATATGAGAACTCCGCAAGAGGGCAAAGCTAATATTTTGCCGTGGGAAAAAAAACTTGATGAAATGTATATAAATGGGGCTTTGGCAACAAAATTCTCTGAACGTAAAAAATATTACGACAGATACCAAGAGATTGTTTACCGTGAAAAACCAATGATATACATCTATTCACCAATAATAATCACGGCAATAAGAGATAAATTTAAAAATATTTATCCGTCACCGCTGAGCGGGGTTACATACAATATTGAAGAAATTTATATCGGGAAATAATTATGGAAACATTAAAATATATAATAAAGCGAATACTCCAAACGATACCGTTACTGATAATTGTGTCATTTATCAGCTTCTTTATCATAAGGTTGTCCCCTGTTGACCCGCTTGCGGAATTGAAGCTTAATCCTTCAATTTCTCCCGAAACAGTGCAAAAAGAACGGGTGCGTTTGGGACTTGATAAACCTGTAATTATTCAGTACGGCAAATGGGCAATTTCGTTTGTTAAGGGCGATTTGGGAGTAACTTCAAACGGTGAAAAAGTTAGTCAAAAATTGAAGGAAAGAATCCCGAATACTTTGCTTTTAACTTCTATTGTAATTGTGTTGACGTGGCTTGTCGGAGTTCCGTTGGGAATTTTGGCTGCCGTAAATTGGAAAACTCCGTTTGACCGATTGCTGACAGTTTTAACAAGTATCGGTATGGCTATTCCGTCTTTTTTCTTTGCAGTGTTATTACTTATGTTTGCGGTAAAGACGGGTTGGTTTCCTATTGGGGGGCTGACTTCGCCAAATTTTGCCGAGATGAATTTCTTAGGTAAGTTTTTGGATATTTCTTCGCATTTGGTTTTGCCCGTGCTGGTTTTGTTTACGATATCTTTAGCGGGTTTACAACGTCAGATGAGAGCAAATATGCTTGATGTTTTAGATAGCGATTATGTAAAATTTGCAAGGGCTAAAGGGTTGTCTGAGTTTACCGTTGTTTATAAACATGCTTTACGAAATGCGATAAATCCGATGATTACCTTGTTAGGGTTTGAGTTTGCCGGACTTTTGAGTGGGGCTGCTTTGACGGAATATGTCTTTAACTATCCGGGGCTTGGAACTTTGATTTTGGAAGCCGTTATGAAATCGGATATTAACCTTGTTATGGCATCTCTTATGATGGGTGCGATTATGCTTATTGTCGGTAATTTGATAGCGGATATTCTGCTTATTGTGACAGATCCGAGAATTAGGGTGAAATCATGATTAAAGATGTTTTAAAACAATTATGGAAGGATAAATTTGCAAGGGTTGCTTTGATAGTTCTCGGAGTGATTTATTTGATGCTGTTTTTTGCTGATTTTATTTCCCCTTATACAAAGGATTTTTCTGACAGAACTATGGCTTATGTTCCGCCGTCAAAGGTTTTCACGATTGATGAAAACGGCAAATTATCAAAACCTTATACTTATAATTATGTTCGAGAATTTGATAATGATACTCTTGAAATTAAATATCGTTTGGACAGAAGTAAAAAACATTATATAAATTTCTTTTCAAAGGGTGAACCTTATAAATTTTTAGGACTGCTTCCGGCAAAACTTCATTTGTTTACGACAGATAATTCAGGCAGAATTTATTTGCTCGGAACGGATATTAACGGGCGAGATGTATTTTCAAGGCTGTTATTTGGCGGTAGAATTTCAATGACAATCGGTTTTTTGGCGTTGTTTGTGTTGTTCCCTATCGGACTTCTTTATGGCGGAATCTCAGGTTATTTCGGAGGAAAAGTCGATATGATAATGATGAGATTTGCGGAAGCGGTTATGTCAATCCCGAGTTTTTATTTGTTGATTATTTTAGCATCAATTTTGCCGTCAGGAATGACGAGTACCCAACGATTTATGCTGATTGTCGTAATTCTTGCTTTGATTGGTTGGGCTGGATTTGCAAGAGTTGTTCGTGGTATGGTTTTGTCTGTCAAAAATCAGGAATATGTTTTGGCGGCACGTTCTATCGGTGCATCAAAATTCAGAATAATTACCAAGCATATTTTGCCTCAAACCACAAGTTTTGTAATCGTTGCAATGACGTTGTCCGTCCCGTCTTATATTCTGTCGGAATCAGGGTTGAGCTTCTTGGGGCTTGGTATTCAACAACCTGATGCAAGTTGGGGAAATATGTTGAAGGAGGCTCAGGAATTTACTAATATAATCTATCGTCCGTGGCTGTTGACTCCCGGTTTGTTGATTTTTGTATCGGTGTTGGCTTTTAATCTTATCGGTGATACTATTAGGGATATACTTGATCCGCAAAGTAAAGTCAGATAATTTTATTAGAGTAAAAGAATAGGAAATAGGAAAAAGAAATGGACTCAACATTACAACATTTAATGAATATTATAAACGTTGATTATATCATAAGGGTTACTATTGCCGTTGTTTTCGGCTTTTGTATCGGTTTGGAACGTGAATTGACAAACAAATACGCCGGTTTAAGGACACATATTTTGGTGTGCTTGGGTGCTTGTGTTTTTACAATTCTTTCAATTTACGGGTTTCCGACCTTTGCTCCGGGGGATAATGTTGATTTAGCTCAGGCTACGGGAATTCGTGATACTTCTCGTGTTGCCGCTCAAATAGTTACTGGTATCGGTTTTATCGGTGCAGGTACGGTGTTGAGAAACGGACCTATTGTTTTGGGACTTACAACGGCGGCGACTTTGTGGATTGCCGCAAGTATTGGTATGGCATGCGGGGCAGGCATGTTTGAGATTGCTTTTGCGGGAACTTTGCTTGCTATTATTACTCTTGTTATGATTAGAGTTTTGGAAAAGAAATGTTTGCCAAACAGTACAAAAAGAACTAAAAGAGTAAAGATTTCCGTAGTTTGCGATAATGAACATATTGAAAAAATTCAGGATTTTATTATTGATAAATTTCAAGACCTTTCGGGATTGACCAAAAAACAATTCAATGCGGAAGGTAATACTTCTAAAATCTCTTGTATTGCTGAGGTTTTGAATAAAAAATCAATCAAAGATTTATACAAAATGTTCGTAAATAAAGAAGGTGTTGAATCCGTATCGGTACAAGAAACTTTAGAGTGATAATAAACCTTAATAATTTCTTTACATACGGGTATCTTTGGGGTAGTATAAAGCCAAAAGTTAAGGGAGAAGTATTTTGAAATATAATAGAATTTTATTAAAAATAAGCGGTGAAGCGTTGTTAGGCAGTCAACAATTCGGAATTGACCAAGAGCCTGTTAAAATGATTGCAAATGAGATTAAAAAAGTAACTGAAGCAGGGGCTGAAGTTGCGGTAGTTGTAGGTGGTGGAAATATTTTTCGTGGTATGAAAAATAGTGCAAAACTGGGTATGGATCAAGCCTCAGGAGATTATGTCGGAATGCTTGCAACCGTAATGAATGCAATAGCTGTTCAAAGTGCGTTAAATCAAATCGGTGTACCTTGCCGAGTTCAATCGGCAATTACAATGAACCAAATTGCCGAACCGTATATCAGACATCGTGCAATCAGACACTTGGAAAAAGGTCGTGTTGTTATATTTGCAGCAGGAACAGGAAATCCGTTCTTTACGACTGATACGGCTGCGGCTTTGAGGGCGTCCGAAATTAACGCAGAAGCAATGTTAATGGCTAAAAACGGAGTTGACGGAGTTTACACTGATGACCCTGCAGTTAATAAAGAGGCTAAAAAATTAGATAATATCACTTATGACGATATCATTAAAAACGGTTTGAAGGTTATGGATACGGCAGCGTGTGCTTTGTGTAAACAAAATAAAATTCCTATTGTCGTTTTTGACTTCAAAAAAGAAGACGGCATAAAAGATATTCTTGAAGGTAAAGAAATCGGAACATATATAAGTTAAACAGATATAAGAAAGAGGTAAAAAATGACAGAATCTTTAGAAGAATTATTTTTATTCGGCGAAGAAAAAATGGAAAAAGCCATTGCCCAACTTCAAAAAGAATTCGGAACAATCCGTTCTGGACGTGCTAATCCTGGTATTTTGGATAAGGTAATCGTTGAATATTACGGAGCTCCTACTCCGTTAAGACAAATGTCACAAGTTTCGGTTCAAGACGGTACAACTCTTGTAATTACACCTTATGATAAATCCATCATGAAGGAAATCGAAAAAGCAATTATCAAGGCTGAAATCGGTATTACTCCAAACAGTGATGGTATTTGCATCAGATTGACATTCCCGCCGTTGACTGAAGACAGACGTCGTGAAATTTCTAAAGATGTTAAAAAATTGGGTGAAGATGCTAAAGTTGCAATCAGAAATATCCGCCGTGATATGACTGATAACTTGAAAAAACTTGAAAAAAGCGAAAACTTACCTGAAGATATGGTAAAAGATAATCAAGATAAAATCCAAAAATTGACAGATAAATACACTGCAAATATTGATTCTGCAGTAGCAGTAAAAGAAAAAGAGGTTATGACTGTATAATGAATATTAACTTGGGCTTGAATAAAAATGCAGTAAGAATGTTGACAGGGTTCATTATGGGAACTTTTGTTATGCTCTCCCTTATTTATGGTGGGGTGGCAATGCTTTTAATGCTGATTTTTATGGTGGTAATGGGATCTAAAGAATATGTAAAAATCCTTAATCATAAAGGTTTTTATCCAAGCCTAAAAGTTATATATTTTACACAGGCAATACTTACGGCGGTTGTATTTTTCAAACGCTTTGATTTGGTTGCGATAACATTGACCATTTGTGCAATGTGTTCCTTTATGTGGGTATTATTCAAAGGTCGTCAACCTTATATTGCAAATGTTGCAACGACCCTTTTGGGTATGGTTTATTGCGGTTGGTTTCCGCTTCACTTGATATTTTTGAGAGATTTGTCTTGTGCAAAATATGACTCCGGATTAGGGTTTGTAGTTTTGATGTTTACGGCAATTCTAATGACTGATGTCGGTTGTTACTATGTCGGAAGCAAATTCGGTAAACACAAATTGGCACCAGTAATCAGTCCGAATAAAACCATTGAAGGTTCTGTCGGTGGAGCGTTCTTTGCTATTTTAGGCTCTTTGATGATATGGGCTTATATGGCATTTTTGTTGGGAATTGATATTCATTGGTATGTTGCTGTTGCGGCAGGCGTAATTTCTACAATCTTTGCTCAAATCGGTGATTTGTGTGAATCATTAATCAAACGTGATGCGGGAGTTAAAGATTCGGGAACAAGTCTTCCTGGACATGGCGGATTTTTGGACAGAACGGATAGTTTTATTTTCACAATTCCGATGATGTATTATTTTTGCAAATGTTTTGTCTTCCATACCGAATGGATTAGCACGGTTGCTAATTTTGTGAAAGGCTTGTTTTAATGACTAAAACGGTTGCAGATATTTTTGGCATAGAAACGTTGACTCAGGAAAATTACAAGTATGCCTTGACACATTCTTCTTTTACTAAAGAGCAAAATCAACCGCATACGATGTGTTATGAAAGACTGGAGTTTTTGGGCGATGCTGTATTGAAGTTGACGATTTCTGATGTTTTGTTCAAATTGCACCCTGAAGCAACAGAAGGCGAATTGTCAAAAATCAGAAGTATAATTGTTTCTGATAACACTTTGGCTCAAATTGCGAAGGCAAACGGGTTGCAAAAATTAATAATTTTGGCAAAACACGAGGAAAAACAAGGTTGTCGAAATCTCAATTCGATTTGTGCGTGTGCTTTTGAGGCTATTTTGGGAGCTTATTATTTAGACGGAAAATATAACGAACTGGAAGAATATATCCGCAAAACTTTTATTCCTTATATAAAAGATGTGGAAGAAAATTTTGCAAATTATAATGCGAAGGCGATTTTGCAGGAATACACTCAAAAAAAAGATAAGACAACTCCGAATTACCTTGTGTTATCTGAATCAGGACCTGAACACAGAAAAACTTTTGAGGTTCAACTGAGTTATAATGATGAGGTTTTGGCGGTAGAAAAAGGCTTTAGCAAAAAAGAAGCAGAGCAAAAATGTGCGTATTCTGCGTGTAAAAAATTAGGGATTATTTAGTTATGGGTAAAATTATTGTTTCACCGTCAATTTTGTCGGCTGATTTTGCAAATTTGGAACGTGATATAAAAAAAGTTGAAGATTGCGGAGCGGATTGGGTTCACGTTGATGTTATGGACGGGCATTTTGTACCGAATATTACTATTGGAATTCCTGTTGTGAAAGCGTTACAGCCTGTTACAAAGTTACTGCTTGACGTGCATTTGATGATTGAAAATCCTGAAAAGTATGTTGAACAGTTTGCAAAAGCGGGTGCCGATATTTTGACATTTCACTATGAGGCTGTCGAAAAAGAGGAAATTATTCCGCTGATAAATAAAATTAAATCATTGGGTGCTAAAGCTGGAATTTCGATAAAACCTAAAACTGCACCTCAAGTTTTAGAGGAATTTTTACCGTTGGTGGATTTAGTTTTGGTAATGACAGTAGAACCGGGGTTTGGCGGTCAAAAATTTATGTCTGATTGTGCCGATAAAATCGAATATATCAAAAAATACGCAAAAAATGAGTTGATTATACAGGTTGACGGTGGAATTAATGCTCAAACAGGTAAAATTTGTACGCAAAAAGGTGCAACTTCGCTTGTTGCGGGAAGTTATATTTATGGGGCTGCTGATAAAAAAGCTGCTATTGAGTCCTTGAAAAATTAAGCGTTAGTCTCGACTTCGCCTTTACGAAGTTTGCGTTTTAACAATTCATCAAGATTACCGTTTGCGATTTTTTCTTCTTTTTTCTCAACATCGGTTTTCTTATCATCAGACATATTTTCGTTATCTTTTTCTTTTTGAGCAAGTTCTTTTTCTGCTTTTATACCTTGAGTTTCGGTTGTTGCAGTTTTTTGCATTTGATTGTCCGTAGAATTTTGAGCGGTGGTCGTTTTTTCTTCTTTATTTTGGTTTTCTTTGTCTTGCTCATCATTTGGTGTAACTTCGCTTGTCGAAACACCAGTTTTTGCAGTAATTGAATTTTCGTCTTGATATACAGTTTGTAAATTTGATTGGTTGCTTTGTCCAACGGTGGTAGAAGTGTTTGAGACCGAACTTCCTGCATTAACTGCATTTTTACCTGCCTCTTCGACTCTTCTTCCAATTCCGTAGTTCCAAATAAATTGTTTTATTTTAGCCCCGAGTTGTTGAGTTTCATCGCCGTATTGTTGAGCATCTGTGCCGAGAGGAACACCTGCTTCAATTATCGGCTGAAATCCGCTCAGTTCGGTATCGTACCCGACAGCGGTGATTTGCCCTTCTTTGCCAAGTGCTTCAAGTTGTTTTTGTAGTTGTTGAATTTTTGATAATTTATTTGCATTATCTTTTTTATTTTTTTGAGCTTCAATTTTAGAATTGATGTTGTCGGCTTCGGCAAGTAAATTGCTCATATAACTATCCAATGCCGCTATGGCATCATTTGAGGTATCGCCAAGTGCTGAAATCGTAGATTCACCTTGTTTTGAACTGTCCGTTCTTTTGTTACTTTCGTCCTTAAAAGCATTTCCCATTCCGACAAGGCTTTTGCCTTCATCTTCAAGTTTCTTTTTGAACTGTTCAGCGGTTAATGGTTCGTTTGGATTTGTTTCGTTGGTTTCCGTTGTGTTATTCTCTTCTGTTTCGTCTGTTTGTTGAGTTTCGCCGTCTTTTGTCACTTTGTCTGTTGATTGGTCTTGGTCAGTATTTTTAACCTCAGTACCTGTTTTGTCACCTTCGTTGTCTGTTTCGGGTGTTTTTTGAGTGTTTATTTCATCTTCTTTATTATCTGAGTTGTCGATATTATCAACATTTTCGGGGTGATTTTGAGTCGGTTGATTTTTCGCAAGTCCGTTTTTTGTTCTTGTCGCAGGTTTTGAAACCGCCATTTCATAGGTGGTTTCATCTGTGTCATTTTTTTCTAAATCGACATGAAATGCTCTTGCCCACTGCAAATATTGGGACGGAATTTCCATACCTTGAGCATCGTATTTTATAATATCTTTTGCCGTTAACTTTCGCCAATCGATTTGTTTTGGCGTTATCATACTAATTCTTGCAACGTCCATAATAAGTCCTTGTTTTTTATATTGTCGGATTATTTTTAGAAAATCTTTAATAATATGTCGAAAAGTAAATTTCGCTTAATATAACTTAATAAAGTGCGTAAAATCAGAAAATATCGCTATAATAAAAGAAAGAGGATTTTATTATGATGAACTACGAAGATTTGATGAAAAAGGCAAAAGAAGTTTCGGCTAATTCATATTCGCCATACTCAAATTTTGCGGTTGGTGCGTGTGTTTTGATGGAAAGCGGAAATGCTTATCAGGGTTGTAATTTTGAAAACTCAAGTTACGGAATGACAATTTGTGCGGAGCGTAACGCTATCGGAACTGCGATTGCCAACGGCGAAAGAAAAATTAAAGCGATTGCGATTTATTCACCAAACCAAGATGACTGTATGCCTTGCGGTGCTTGTAGGCAAGTTATTCACGAGTTTTGCGACAATGATGCCGATGTTGAAGTGATTTTGGAAGTCGAAGGAGCTTTGAAAATCTATACTTTGGCTCAGTTGTTACCGTCAAGTTTTTCATTATAATGTATATTTTTGAATTGATTGCAAATGCTTTCAAGTCTAAAAAGTACCGCAGATTTGAATATGCTGATGAGCAAAACGAGGCAAAATATCTTGCAGAAGAAACAGAAAATTGTGAACATGTATTTTTGCCGATTGATAGCACAAATACTATGTTTGCTTGCAAATTTTGCGGTTTAATGGTGTCAAAAGACAAGCTAAAGGACAGAAATATTTTTAGAAATTAACCTCTATTTCCCCATTTGGCGGATTATTTTGTTTTTAATATTTACTAAACTTCTTTTGTTATAAAGGAGGTTTTATGGTCAAAAATTTAGGCGAAGTAATCAATAATATTATGGAAGAAAACGCAACAAATCGAGTGTTAATTTTGACCGAAAGGTTGCATATTTTGGGAACTATTCACGATTATCACGACAAGTGCGAGGAGTGTCACAACTGTTTGATTTCGCTAAAAAATGTTAAAATCGCAAGGATTGAAGATTTGTGTCACTGCGGGATTGATGATTGTGAGTGTAATTTAGAGTCGTTTGTTGAGTATAAATGGTTTAATATTTGTACAAGTTCGATAGTCGGATTTAGTATTTTGGGTAAAAATAATTAATTTAAAAAGAGGAAGGCATAACGCTTTCCTCTTTTGGTTATCTTTCAAAACCTTACACTTTTCTCTTACGAGCAGCTTCAGATTTGTGTTTTCTTTTAACGCTTGGCTTTTCGTATCTTTCACGTTTTTTTACTTCAGAAAGAATATTAGCTTTTTGAACTTTCTTTTTGAAACGTCTCAAAGCACTTTCAATGCTTTCGTTTTCGCCAACTTTAACTTCTGCCATTTATATTTTCACCACCTTCATAGCTTAATTGTATGTTACTATTATAGTATAAAACCCGAAAATGAGCAACTTTTGCGGTTTTTGTGAAGTTTTGTAACGAAAATAGGCTGGTTTGTAAGTACTTATTTTTTTACGAAATCAGAAGAAGACTAATTAAACCGAAAGTTTTGCTTCTACTATTTGTCTGAATTTTTCCAAATCTTCCTTCGTATCAATTCCCACAGGTACAAAGTCAACAACAGAAGTCTTAATTCTCATTCCGTTTTCAAGAGCTCTTAATTGTTCCAAACTTTCTGTTTTTTCAAGCGGTGTTTGAGTAAGTGAAGTCATTGTTTCCAATGCTTTTCTCTTATATCCGTAAATACCCAAATGTCCGTAAAAATTGCCGTTTATCGGATTTCTCTCAAACGGAATTTTTGAGCGTGAAAAATATAAGGCAAAGTTATTTTTATCAATAACACATTTTACCAAATTCGGATTATTTATTTCCTCTTCATCTGTCAAAACTCTGATTAATGTTGATATATCTGCATTTTCATCTTCTTTAACATTTCTGATAACAGCATCAATACTTTCAGGTTTAATCAACGGTTCATCGCCTTGTAAATTGCAAATAAACCCGATTTCAGGGTGACGGGAAACTACTTCCATAATTCTGTCAGAACCGCATTTGTGGTTTGTTGAGGTCATTTCGACTTCCCCGCCAAAACTTTTAACCTCGTTAAAAATTCGCTCATCGTCTGTTGCAACAATAATCATATCTGCAAGTTTTGCCTGTTGAGCCTTTTCATAAACCCATTGAATAACAGATTTTCCCATTACTTTTAGTAAAGGTTTGCCCTCTAATCTTGATGAGCCGTATCTTGCAGGTATTATTATTGCTGTTTTTGACATTGTTTTCTCCTTATATTTTTAATCTTTTAATTCTTTAGCAAGCCACAATGCGGGAATAATGATTGGAATACTTAGCACTGCCACATATATTCCGGATTGTTGCCAATGACCAAATTGGTTTATCCGGTCTGAAGCAATTATAATTACCTCAATTATCCAAAAAATTATTAATAAAAATATTTGCTTCTTGGTCATTAATTGTTGAATCCTTTATGGCTTTTTCACGACAAAAGATGTCCATTGGTCTTGCTTTATTTCTTCTACTATTTCAAGGTTTTCTCTTTCGATAGCGTCAAGTACCATTTGTTTCTTTTCGTCCAAAATCCCACTAAGTGACATTATAGCACCGCTTTTCATTATATTTTTCAAATCATTCATAATTTCAGCCAGTACAAAATGCAAAATATTTGCACAAACAAAATCGAATTTCTCCTGAACTTTGTCTGCCGTGTTCAGTTCAAAATAACAGTCAAAGTCTTTTGAGAGTTTTTCACCCCACCCCGAAATCGAAGATTTCGACCCTCCCTCAAGGGGCGGGTTTTGTCCATTTGTATTTTTTTCTATGGGAGTATTATCTAATTTTGCACTATCTGTATAAATTAGTTTTTCTTTATCGGAAATCTCAATGCGTGTATTTTTTTCACTTTTTAGCAGATATGTGGTATTGCTACCCTCCCCTTGAGGGAGGGTGAAAATCTGTGATTTTCGGGTGGGGTTACTTATAATATTGCGAATATAATCGACCACACCTTCAATATTATTATATACTTCGTTATTCCAAATTCTAATTACCGTAAATCCTTGCTGCACAAGATATTCATCTCTATTTTTATCTTGAGAGATGCTTTTAGGTTCATTATGTTGACCACCATCAAGTTCTATAATCAGTTTTGAAGAAGTTGAAGCAAAGTCAACAATGTAATCTATGATAGGTTGTTGTCGTCTGAATTTTACACCATCAAGTTTGCTGTTTTGCAAATAGTTCCATAAAATTTTTTCAGGAGTTGTTGCATTGTTTCTTAAATTTTTGGCAAGTTGTATGTTATTTTGATTATATTTATGTGATGCCTCTTTTGAAGTATTATTATTCGCAAAATCTAATGTTTTTGCGACTTTTAGACCGTTTTTGCGGGCGTTTTCTTTTGCTACATCGATTACAGTTTCGTCATTGTCGCAACCATAAACAAATGAAGCTCCGAGTTTTTTTGCCAAAATTGACAAAATTCCTGACCCCATGCCTATATCCGCAACTTTATCCCCTTGTTTCATATATTTTTCAAGGGCTTTCATGCAAAGTTGTGTTGTTTGGTGTGTTCCTGTTCCAAATGCACATCCCGGTTCAAGTTTTATGATAACTTCACCGTCTTTTGGTGTATATTCTATCCAATCTGGAACGACCGCAATATTTTCGGTAACGGGGGTTACGTCCCAGCTTTCCTTCCATTTTTTTGACCAGTCTTCGTTTTCCTTCTCTTCAAGAGTAAACTCCCAAGAACCCAATTCATCTTCGGTTAATCCTCTTGATAAAAATTCTTCTCTAGTTAAGTCTAGGACATTTTCTATATCGTAGCGTAAATCCTCAATATCATCGTAATCATTTCGCAAAAATACTCGCAAAGTCCCTTCCGTCGTTGCGACCATTTCCAAGTCTTTGTAAGTTTCTTCCGCCAAAACGATACCTTCACAATCAAAGTTGTCAAAAAATATCTCAGACAACAAATCTTCCATATCAGGATTGATTTGTAATCTTAGTTCATAATATTTGTTTTCCATTGCTTAATTCCCGAAATTACTTAAAATAGTGAACTATTCTAAGTAAGCACCCATTCTTCTGAATTTGTCGTATCTTTGATTACGCAAATCTTCTCTTGACATGCCTGCCAATTCGCCAAGTGCCTGCTTGATTGTATCTTTTAATTCCGCAGCCATTTCATCGTAATTTGTGTGAGCTCCTCGTACAGGTTCTTTAATTGCTCCGTCAATAATTCCGAATTTTAGCAAGTGTGGAGCCGTGATTTTTAATGCGGTAGCGGCTTCCAAGTTTTTAGAAGCATCACGCCACAATATTGAAGCACAACCTTCTGGGGAAATTACTGTGTAATAAGCATGTTCCATCATGTAAACTCTGTTTGCAACTGCAAGTCCTAACGCACCGCCTGAGCAACCTTCACCTGAAATTACCGCAATTACTGGAACTCCCAATTTTTGCATTTCTTTTAGGTTTGTTGCAATCGCAGCACCTTGTGCGTGTTCTTCGGCACTAATACCGGGGTAGGCTCCAGGAGTATCAATGATTGTAACAACCGGAATATTAAATTTATCGGCGTGCTTGAATAATCTCAACGCTTTTCTGTAGCCTTCAGGTTGTGGCATCCCGAAATTGTATTCCAAATTTTCTTTTGTTGATTTACCCTTCATTGTACCGATTATCATAACAGGTTGACCGTCAATTTTTGCCAATCCGCCTACAATCGCTCTATCGTCAGTGCCGACTCTGTCTCCGTGAAGTTCGACAAAATCTGTACAAATTCTGCTTACATAATCCATAAAGTTTGGACGTTCAGGGTGACGTGCAATCTGCATTTTTTGTGTCGGATTCAGATTTGAAAACAATTCTTTTTTAAAATCTTCCGCTTCTTGTTCTAATACTTCAATATCTTTATTTACGTCCATGCCGGATTCCTGACTCATTTTTTTTAATTCCTCAATCTTTTCCTGAATTTCCAATATAGGTTTTTCAAAATCTAAAACAGTAGTCATAATTACTCCTTATTCGTGCATAGCCAAGATGTTGGATAAGGTTTCTCGCAACTGTTTACGAGGTGAAACAATATCAACTTGTCCATACTTCATTAAATATTCCGCAGTTTGGAAATCTGACGGAAGTTTTTGTCTGATTGTTTGCTCAATAACACGGCGTCCTGCAAATCCGACACGAGCACCCTGTTCTGCAATAATAATATCCCCAAGTGTTCCGAAGCTTGCTGTTACACCACCAAAGGTAGGGTCTGTTATAAGGTTAATATATAATAAACCTGCCTCATCAAGTCTTGCACAAGCACAAGATGTTTTAGCCATTTGCATAAGACTCAACGCACTTTCCTGCATTCTCGCACCGCCTGATGATGAAACTACCAAGACCGGTAATCTTAATTCGATAGCTTTTTCAATAATTCGTGTAACTTTTTCGCCAACTACACTACCCATTGAACCGCCCATAAAATCGAAGTCCATAACCGCTGTAGCAGTTCTATGACCTTCGATAGCTCCGATACCCGTAATAACTGCATCGTTCAGGTTTGTTTTCTTTTGAGCCGCTTCAATTCTGTTTTTGTAAGATTCTGTATCTACAAACTCCAACGGGTCTGTCGGTCTAATTTCCGCAAACATTTCTTCAAAAGAACCTTCATCAAATAATTGCTTGATACGAGTTCTTGCATTTATTCTGAAATGGTAATCACAAACAGGGCATACCATTGAATTGTCTTCTATATCTTTTTTTAAAAGTTGAGCATCACAGTGAACGCATTTTGTCCATAAATCGGGGTTTGCCTCAATTTCGACACGAGCTTCAAGTGCTCTTCTTTGAATTTGTGCCTCTTTACGCTTTTCAAACCAATCTTGAACTGTCATATATTTATCCTTTTATATATCCCTACTTACTCAAAATACAAGAAAATATTTCATTCTAACAATGAAATTATACATGAAAAAAATGTGATATGCAAAAATTTCACAAAAATAAAACAGAACTTAATATAATGCTTAATAATTTTTATCATTATTAATAGAGGTATCTCTGTGATGTTTTCTTATTTGTTCGGTCAATTCGCCCGATATTTTGATGTTTTGGAGAGCCATGTGATATTTTCGCAAATTCGCAATACTTTCGGATTCTTCCAGTAAATTTCGGTCGGGTTTTCCGTTTGAAACTTCATCTTTTACTTTTTCAAATTCTGTTTTGGCACTTTTGTTAATAATTTTTGCCACCACTTCGTCTAAATCATTCCCGCCAACACCGTATTTTGCGGCAATTTCAGGAACTGTTTTGCCTTGAGGGAAGGTATAGAGCCAATTTACAGACAATCTGTCACCTTCTCCGACATTCATAATTCCTTTTTGATGCGGAGTGTACATAATATCATTTTTGAACGGACTGTGTCCTAAACCTACGGCATGACCGATTTCGTGCAAAATCGTATGATAAACTTCGCCTTCGTCCATATAATCGGCATGGACAAGTCCGTCTGTTAAGCCGATTGAAACATTTGCACTATACAATCTGTTTGCCTTGTCATAATGGAAATAGCAATATCCCAAGGCTTGACGTTCAACTCTTTTCCATTCAATATCGACATTTGAACTGTTTAAATTATCTACAATAAGAAAAGAAACTTTACCGTTTGAAATCTTGTGCCATTCGTCTAAAGCTTTTTTTACCAAACCTCTGTATTTCAAGTCCTGACCTTGTTTTGAGTAAAACTTCATAGGTGCGATATAGACCTTCAACGGCATAAATGTCCAACGAATTAATCTGCCGTTTTTTACGGATTCTTGTAAATAAGTTTTCTTCTCCATATTTTTATTGTATAATAAACTGTACTATAAGAAAAGTAAGTTAGATTAGAGTAATAAACACAGACTAAGGAGAAAAAATTATGGGTATGAATTTAATGAACATCATGAAAACTGTTCAAAAAGCACAAAGCAAAGCTGTTGAAGTTCAAAAAGAATTGGAAGATTTGGAAATAACAGGTGTTGCAGGTAACGGTTCAATTAAAGTCATTTGCAACGGTCAAGGTAAATTCAAATCAATTAAAATTGCTCCTGAAGCAATCAATCCTGAAAATCCTTCTTCTGTTGATTCTGATTCAATCGAAATGTTGGAAGATTTGATTACGGCAGCAATGAAACAGGCTAATGACCAATCTTCTAAAATCATGTCAGATAAAATGAAGAAAATTACAGGTGGAATCAGCATTCCGGGATTAAATTTCTAATGATTTATCCAAAATCCATAGCGGCACTTATCGAACAATTCCAAAAATTCCCTTCGGTAGGTCCAAAATCAGCACAAAGAATGGCTTTTCATCTTTTGAGAATGACTGAGGCTGATGTGGAAAATTTTGCAAAAGCAGTGATTGAAGCAAAGAAAAACACGCATACTTGCGAAGTTTGCTTCAATCTTTCTGCTCAAAGTCCATGCGAAATTTGTTCCTCTACTTCTCGTGATAGGTCAGTAATTTGTGTTGTGTCAGAAACCAAAGACCTCATTGCGATTGAGAAAACGAACGAATATAGGGGGCTTTACCATGTCTTGCAAGGCTTAATTTCCCCGATGGACGGAGTCGGAGCCGATGATATTCGTATAAAAGAATTATTAAATCGTTTGACAAGCGATGAGGTTAAAGAGGTTATCCTTGCTCTCAGTCCGTCAGTTGAAGGCGAAGCAACAAGTCTTTATCTTACAAAATTGATTAAACCCTTCGGAATTAAGGTTTCAAGAATTGCGTTCGGGCTTCCTGTTGGTGCAGATTTAGAATATGCCGATGAAATAACTATAGCAAAAGCCATTGAAGGCAGGCATGAAATTTAATTTTTGCAAAAGAAAACCTGATTTCTAAGAAATCAGGGAAAAATTTGTAGGGGAAAAATTAAATTGGAGTTATTAAAAAAAAACTTATGCGATGTGCAACAGTTGCTTATTGTAACTTGCGATAAAATTCATTTGTTCCAATAATAAATCTGATCTGTCAACATAAGGTTGAGCAGGTGCAACTGCTGTTGTTACTTGGTTTTGATATATATCGTTTAACTTTTTGTCAATCTTTTTTAAATTTTTAAGTGCCATAATTATCTCTCTCGTTTCTTATTTATTTATCTCTCGTATATATATAAAGTATATACACTTTTAAAAATTTCAGAGTTTGTTTTATTTGTTACAAAACTTAATAAAGATAGCTTAGAGAAAAGGTAAAGCCTTATAAATATTGGATTTTAAGATTTAATGTGAAGGATTATGATGTCAAGTTTGTATATAATATGGTATATCATTGAGTTTTTTGTGGGCGGAAATGTTAAAATACATAGTTTATACTATATCCAATATTTAATTTTATTATAAAATAGCTATATAATAGGAAATAAAAACGAGATATGTTAAATATGCAGGATAGAAATAATAAAAAGAGGGTGTCTTCGTATTCAAGAAAACGTAAATATTCAACCGGAAGTGCTGATAGTGCTTTTGAAGCATACCCTACTTACAGAAGAAGAAAACAAACATCATTCCGTAAGGTTCTTACTTTGATGACTATTGTTTTCTTTATATCAGTGTTTGCAATTTTTCTTTTTGCAAGCAATAAAGACTTTTTGAATGATAAGTTTGGTGAAAACTCCTTCTTATCGGGAATTTTGACAAAATTGTCAAGAGGGAACAGTTCAAAAGAACCAGGGTTTACTTTGCCGTTTGGAATGAGAAGGCAAAATATTTTGTTGTTAGGTGTTGATTCAAACGGTGCAGATTCTGACTTGTGGGTCGGAACTCGTACTGATACTATGATTTTATTAAATATTGACCCGAGAACAAAAACCGTCAATGCGTTGACTATTCCTAGAGACAGTAAAGTTTATTTGCCAAAAGGTATGGGTATTCAAAAGATTAACGCAGCACACGCTATCGGCGGTGTCGAAATGACTAAAAAGACTATTGAAGATACTCTTGGTGTACACGTTGACAGATATATTATGTTCCATGACGATGCGGTTCGTGAAATCGTTAAAGCTTTAGGTGGTGTTGATATTTATGTTGAAAAAGACATGCACTACAATGATAATGCGGGACATTTACATATCAATTTGTCAAAAGGTAAACACCGTTTGACCGAAAAAGATGTAGTCGAATATTTGCGATTCAGGCACGATGCTCTTGGTGATATCGGTAGAACTCAACGTCAACAATGGTTCTTGAGAGGGTTGCTTGCTGATTTGCAAAAACCTGAAACTATTGCAAAAATTCCGCAAATTATTTCAGTTGCGAATAAATACGTTAAAACTGATATGTCGGTTTATGAAATGTCACAGTATGCGGCACTTGCAAAGAGTTTCGACAAGGATAATATCGAAAGTGCAATGCTTCCGGGAGCTCCGAATAAGCATGGCTATACAAGTTATTGGATTCTTGACCCTAAGAAAACTCAAGAAGTTGTTGACAGGCTTGTTTATCGTCAAATGGCTAACGAAAGAAAAGAAACTTACACCGCAAGTATTATGAGTGCTCCTGGAAAATCTCAAGAAGCAAGAGAATTGAAAGAAGCACTTGAAAAAGCAGGCGTTCAGGTTAAATGTTCCGGAACTTTGAGAACTGCTCATTCTCAGTTCATTGCCCATTCAAAATATGTAACTATTGATTACTATTCTGATTTGAAGAAGGAAGTTCCTGAAGTTAAATCAAGACAGTTTGTTTACGACCCTGCAACATATATGTGTGCAGATACCGATTTTACAATAGTAACAGGTGGCGATAATAAATTTTAATCTGTATTAAGGAGGGCTTTTTATGGTAATGAATGCAATAATTAACCGAAAAAGTGTCAGAAGATACTCAGAACAGACAATTCCTGATGATGCTATAGCTAAAATCTTGGAAGCGGGCAGATTGGCTCCGTCTTGGGTTAATGTTCAGCCGTGGAAGTTTGTGGTGGTTACAAATCAAGAAGTTAAAGATATTCTTTGTGAGGCTTCAGGCGGGCAAAAACAAGTGAAAACAGCACAAGCCGTAATCTGTTGTGTTGCAGATTTAGAAGATTGGACTAATACGAGATTTGGCAAGATTTTGGCTGAAAAAGGTATCGATGATGCGACAATTACCGCATATTTATCTTCTAAAACCTTAAATCCTTCAAATTTGGGCGAATATGAAGTGCTGTTGCGTAGTGTGGAACAGGTTACTTATGCCGTTGCTTATATGACATTAGAGGCTCAAGAATTGGGAATCGGAGCGTGTGTTGTCGGAGCGATTGCTAACGAATTAACCAAAAGTGATGAAGAGTTAACTAAAAAAGTGAAAAAAGAACTAGGTTTGAACGATAAACAAATTTTGGTTGATATGATAACTCTTGGCTATGAGTTAAATCCGAAAGAATCTAAAAAATTCAGAAAAGAAGCAAAAGACGTTATATTTTTTGAAAAAATTTAGTGTGTCGTCAATGATTGAAAACCATTAAACAATATGTTATAATTACAAATAGAATTTAAATGAGGATACAAATATGATTTACTTAAATGAAGGAGATTTTACAATTATGGTGATTTCTGTAATCTTGCTGGTACTTGCAATTATTTTGGTTGTTGCGTTCTACGGAATGTACACAGGTTTAATAAAGAAAAAAAATAAACTTAATGAGGCAATGAGCGGTATTGATGTTCAACTGAATAAAAGATACAGTTTAATTCCGAATATCTTGACTATTGCTAATAAATTCATGGAACACGAAACTGAGTTGTTCGGTCAAATTTCAGCATTACGTTCTCAGGCTGCAGGTATTCGTTCAACTCAAGACACTATTGCAAAGAAAATTGATTTGGATAATCAAATTGCCGCAAAAATGGGTCAGTTGATGGTTAATGTTGAAAATTATCCGCAACTGAAATCAGACCAAACAATGGCAAATGCTATGCAAACGTATAATGAACTTGAGGAACATATTGCCGCTGCAAGAAGATTTTATAACAGTGCGGTTAATGATATCAATAATTCTATTGAAATCTTCCCTAGTTCCTTGGTTGCTGGAATGCTCGGATTGACTGTTTATCCGTTCTTTGAGGCGAGTGAGGAAGCAAAAAAAGAAATAAACGCATCTGATTATTTAAAATAATTGATTTTTTTAACGGATAATCTTCGGGTTATCCGTTTTTAAGTGCTTGTAGCTCAGGAGAATAGAGCGTGAGTTTCCGAAGCTCAAGGTCGGGGGTTTGATTCCCCCCAGGCACGAATTTAACAAGAAAAGGTTACTTTTGGTAAGTAACCTTTTTTATTATGCTACAGGAATGAAAACTGCTGTAAGTCCGGGTTTTATGTTGTTTGTGATACCGTCAGAAACTGCTCTTCCCGTACCTGTTGTAATTTCGGTGTGACCGTAACGTTTGCTGTATCCGCCTTTACCTTTGCCGTATACCAAAATGCAACCTGCAGGTAATTTTTTAGGGTCAACGCTTGAAACAGGAATTTCTTTGAAGTTTTTATTTGCTCTTAAAATTCTTACCATTTCATGAGCATTGCCGTTTACATATTTTCCGAGACCTGCTGCAGCGATTGCGTTTTTAACATATCTTGCACAAAATCCGGTAAACCCTACGGCTCTTTGAACTGCTGTTCTTGCAAGTCTTAAACCTGAAGAAGCACAATATCCTAATCTTTCCCAGAAAGACAAGTTTTGTGTAGAAGTTCCAATGTTAAAAAATCTGTTGTATGAGAATTGACTTACTCCTGTCGTTAAACTGCCAAATTTGTAGTTTGACAAGTTTGGTTTAAAGGTTGATAAGAATTGGTTTTGTTGCTTAACTCTGTTAACATAAGCGGCTGCAATATTTCTCATATTTTGAATGAAAACGTTACCTGCGGCAAAGAACGGATTCACCATTGCGATAGGTGCTGTTGCCATTGCCATAAACGGGTTGAAGGTTGGCATCGGCACTAACGGACGAGGGCAACATACAGGCATAGCCATAGCAAACGGGCTAATTTGCACAGAAACAGGCAATCTGCAACCGTGAGCAATGATTGGTCTTGCAACCATCGGTCTAAAATAATTCGGTCTAATTACTTGTGCAAACATTTCTCTATAATATCCCCTTAATCGTCCCTTATTTATATAAAGTATATAAACTTTGTATAATTGCTATTTATGAAGTCTATTATTAAGAAATATGAAGAAAAAATTAATTAAACGTTTCTTCGTCAATCAGGAGTACAGGTTTGGGAATAGGGTCGGTGGAAAGTTCATCAACTGTTGCTCCTGCACTTTCGAGGTCTGCTTTTACCTGTTCAGTGTTTTCAAGTCTTTTGTTTACTTGTGCACGTTCTAAATATAGTCTGTCTTTGAGTAGGAAAATCCTATCCTCATCTGCGTTTACTATCAATGTGTCGTAGATGTCGAGGGCTTCTTCAAGCATTCCTATATTGTATAAAAATTGAGCTTTGTCCCACAAAAATTGGTCACGTTCGTTTGAGTTTGTGGATTTTGTAATTTCGTTGTCAAAATCTTCCAAGGCTCCCGTGTAGTCGCCGATATAGTATTTTACAAAAATTTTGTTATCAAAGTTCATTATGTTAAATTCATCGGCACTGAGTTTGTAGGCGGTGTCGTAATCCTCAATGGAACCCGAGTAATCTCCGATTTTGAATTTAGAATACCCTCTTAGAGCGTACCATTCCTGAGCAATCGGGAAAATTTTAGCACCGAGTGTGGTTAATTTTATGGCTTCGTTATAGCGTTCGTTTGTCACGAGATTTTGAGCAATTCCAAACGGGGAAATATATATAAACGCTGAAGCAATGATGATTATTACCGTTAAGGCTTTTATAAGTTCAATTTTGAAGATTGAATAGTATTTGTTATCAATTTCCTCTGATATCGGAAATTTTACGATTTCGTATTCCCCATAGTGCTTAAGTAAACGCTTTTGAAAAATATATTTGCACAAAAGTGTACTCAAATTACAAACAACGAGCAAAACCGAAAGCATCAGTATTGCGTTAACCACCCAAGTATTATTTACAAAGAGTGCAAAATGAGGAAATATCAATTCATACAACGAAGCAATGAAAAGAATAAATATACAAATCGTTGAAATTCTTTTGTGAAATCTAATTTCTTTCCACACGGCAAGGATTTCTTCTGTCGTAAATTCTCTTGCAAAACTATACCCGACTGACGGGTTGTGGGTTGATTTTATGATTGTATGATTATCTATATTTGTATAAAAATTCAAAGGTGAATATTTATACAGTAAATTAAATATATTCTTCTTCGTCATGGACATTCCTTTAGAAGTTATAATAGCATAAAATATAGCAACTTTAGCACTGCAAAATCTGCGAAATTTTCAATTTGTTACTATAGTTTAATTCCAGCCGTTAATTAAATATAATTCTTCTTAATACACTGTAACAATTACAATAAAGCACGAATTTTATTGGTAATTTCTTCTTTTGTTGAACCTTTGTAATTTATTCTTGAAGATGTTATAGGTTGCTTGTAATCGTATTTGTTAATCGAACGGGAATCAACAATCACTGACGGCGGTAATATAGACCACTTATACAGTGCCGTTGACATTCGTCTGTAGAATTTGTCAAGCCATTCTATTTTTTGTTCTTTAGGAACTTTCTTTTTCTTTTCGTACAAAAATTCTGAATTTAGCATGTCTTGATAATATTCTTTTCGATTTTCAATTCTCCAAATTATCTCGTCCAAAAATTCATAAGGCATAAGAGCATCTTCCGCAATCAACGGTTTGCCTGTTTTAGGGTCTATTGCAAGTTCAGCACCAGGTTTTTTGAGAATAACGGATTCAGGTATTGCATTTTTGACTTCTCTGTTTTCGTTAATCCAGCGGGCAAGTGCAAACAGTTTTGTTTTCGGAACATCTGCAATCGGTGCAAATCCGCCGGACATATCACCGTTAATCGTTGCATAACCCATATAAAGTTCTGATTTGTCTGAGGTTGCGATAGGCAAACAGCGACCAAATTCATTACTTATTCCCCAAAGAAACATTGCACGGGAACGAGCCTGGATATTATCGGGAGTAAAGGATTTTGTGTATCTTCCGTTCCATTTCTTTTCAACCTCTTTGAACAAATCGTTTAAGCAGGCTGTTGCTGTTTCAACCATTGGTTTTATTGTTGCTTCAGTGAAGTTTATGCCAAGATTATTGGCAAGTTCTTCGGCATCGGATTTGCTTTCTTTACTTGTCAGTTTTGAAGGCATACTGATTCCGAAAACATTTTCTTTACCTATAGCATCAGCAAGTAAAACGGCACAAACGGTAGAGTCAAGTCCGCCCGAAAGTCCTAATACTGCACGCTTAAAACCTGTTTTGGCAAAATAATCTCTAATACCTTGTATTATGGTTTTGTAAGTTCTTTCTAAATCAGGTTCATATTCAAGGGTGTAAATCTTTTCTTCAGTTAAACTTTTTTCTAACCCTTTTGTAAGCGGATAAATTTTCCCGAGACCTTGCAACGGGTTGACTATCAGGAATTGTTCTTGGAAGGATTTTGCTCTGGCTAAAAGTTTTCCGTCCTTGTCAAACACTCTGCTGGACCCGTCAAACGAACTGTTGTCAATCGCTCCGACTTGGTTTACATAAACCATTGGAGTTGAGTATTCTTTAGCAATATAAGATAGCATATTGTGCTTTAATTGCTCTTTTTTCGCTCTTGTCGGAGAGGCGGAGCAGTTTACGAAAATGTCGGGTGTTTCTTGTGATAATTCTTCAATTGGGTCCTTTGAGTACATTGTGATTTCGTTGAAAAATTCTTTGTTGTTCCAGCAATCTTCGCAAATTGAAATCCCGTATTTTATGTTGTTGATAGAGGATGTTTTATTGCAAGTTACAACGCTGTCCTCGTCAAAGTCCCCGAGAGTGTTTTCAGGTTGAACCCCGACAACGGGTGATGGCTCAATATATCTGTAGTCGTTAAATTCCGAATATGTCGGAAGTAACGATTTTCTGATAATACCTTGAATTTTGCCCTCACCAAGTACCGCAACCGAGTTGTAATACTTTTTACCTGTTAGGTGGTCAGGTTTTCTCGGTTCAACAAACCCGACTAAGGCTGTAGTTTTGGTTGTGATTTTAGCAATTTCTTTGAGCCATTTCACATTTTCCGAAACAATAATCGGGTGGCGGTCTATAGTGTCCTCAATCGGGTACCCCATTAAAATAAGTTCGGGAAAAACTACCAAATCCAATCCGATATTTTGTGCGTGAACAATATTTTCAACAACCTTTTTGGCGTTATACTCAATATCACCGACAATAGGGTTGATTTGTGCTAAACCTATCGAGCCTTTTTTGAACGGTGCTAAAAGTTCTTTTAATTCCTTTTCAATTCTTTGTTTTTCAACTTTGTCCTGACATTTGTCATAATTTTCGGACAATTCGTAAATCTTATTAATATTTTCGCTATTCATTTTAAACCTCGTGATAATTATATATAAAATGAATAGATTTGTCTAATTTCAAATAAAAACTGTGTCCTTCTTTCTGTTATTTATATTGATTAGTAATTTGGATACTTCATGTTGCCATATTTAATTATGTGCTGAGAACAAGAAGCACCGGTATTGTGTTTGGTGCAGGTATTGCCATCATCTGGACGTAATCTGTTATCACTAAGAAGTGCAAAAATAAAAACATCTTTTCCTAATACATTTGGTTGTTTACTAAAACCATTAGTGTCATACCAAATTGCACCGCAAACATCATTGCTAGTTGTACTGCAATTTCCATTAGTCCTTAAAAAGAAACTAGACCCATCGTTCATAATGATACGAATTCCATAGTCAGCAGCATATTGTCCTACTCTTCTTGAAGCATCACTGAGACTATAAACTCTGTAGTAGTAATTTCCACCACAAACAGTGGAAGAACCAGCACTTTCTGATTTAGTGCATACGTTTGCAACTTTTAGATAAGGAGCTAAGTTAGACCATAAACGATACCCCGATTCGTATGTTGCTTTTTGCCAATTACTTCCCCCTGAAGACTTACTAGCTTGTTCTGCCCAAGAGAGGACATCTTCTCCGCTTTCTTCTACTGCTAATTTGATTGTTTGATTCATTGTGCTATAAAATTTTTTTACTCTAGAAACAGTTTGTATTTCATTAATTTTATTCATTAAACTAGGAATTGATAATGCAGCAACTACACCAATAATCCCCAAAGTTATCAATACTTCCGCTAAAGTAAAACCTTTTTGATAATCTTTTCTCATCTCTCGTTCCTTAATAATATATCTTAAATAAAAGATAAATAACTCATATTTCTATTTTATTTAAGCGAAAAATCTCATATTTGTCAATATTTACCTAAGTTCTTTGAATTATGATGAGGTCGAAACAATTGCCGATTTACTCGGGTATGAAATAAAAATAGAGAAAAAACGACAAAATTAATATTGTATTTTAAAAGTTTAGTGTTAAAATATGAATACGCATAGCGGTATCGTCTAGTGGTTAGGACGAGAGATTCTCATTCTCTAAACAGGGGTTCAATTCCCCTTACCGCCGTTTACCTATGGTATAGGCTTTTATTTTAGGGAATTGAACCCTAAAGTCAACCTCTCAAAAAATGCTCAACGGTTCGCATTTTTTTCGGCAGAGTCCTTACCGCTATGTAAAACAATACACCAAAAAGGTCACCCTGAACTGGTTTCAGGGTCTCTTCATGTCAAAGTTTAACAAGGTTTTTGGGACTTAATTATTGTTTTATTTTGATTATGGAAAAGATGCTGAATCACCGCACTCGCATTAATCGTGCCTTCACTTCGTTTTCGGCACTTGAACTCGTGCTGTTCAGCATGACTACTTGGAGAGCCTACCAAAGGACACGTCATTCTGAAAAGATTAAAAATCAAGCAATCTTGATTGCGTAGATTTTATCTTATTCAGAATCTGTCTCGAGTAATCCAACGTCCACATAAAAACAGATTCCGGATCGGAGTCCGGAATGACTATTTGGTGGGCTTACCAAATTTTGACATTATTTTTTTTTCAATATTGAACTCTTATTCTTAACTCAAATGTAGGTCGGAATTGCTTATTCCGACACCATAAAAGTTTTTCGTGCCTTCACTTCGTTTTCGGCACTTGAACTCGTGCTGTTCAGCATCACTATTTGGTAAGCCTACCAAGTGGTTCGTCATTCTGAAAACTTAGAAAATATATATGAACGTTAGTGAATATAATATTTTCAAGTTATTCAGAATCTGTTAAAAACTTCCTAGCAGGTTCGCTTTGTAATAAGCTGTTAGTGTTGATTTTAAAAACTTTTTGTTTAATATATAATCAAAGTATGAGAAATATTTTATCTTCAATTAAGGGAACTATTGTTGTATCTGTTCAGGCTATGCCGTCTGAGCCTTTATACAAGGAAGATTGCATGCTTGCGATGATGCGTTCTGTCGTAAACGGCGGTGCAGGAGCATTAAGAGTTGCAGGGGCTCGTGATGTCAAAAATGCTAAGGCAAATTTTGATATCCCCGTAATTGGTTTGACCAAGCCGAACGTAATTCCGAAGAATTACAAAGAAATCGTTTATATTACGCCGACAATAAAAGATGTAATTACGCTTGTTGAAGCGGGTGCGGATATTGTTGCTTTTGACGGAACTCAGCGTAAGCGTCCCGAAAACGAAAAGCTCACAGATTTGATAAAATATATTCATATAAATAAAAGACTTGCAATGGCTGATATTTCAACACTTGAAGAAGGTATAAAAGCCAAAGAATCAGGTGCCGATATTTTATCAACAACGCTTGCCGGTTACACCTTAGAATCCGCAAATTCACCAGCAAAAGAACCTGATTTTGAGCTACTTTCTCAACTTGTTACTCAAACAAACATGCCTGTAATTTTGGAAGGTAGAATTTGGGAACCACAACAGGTTAACAAGGCATTTGAACTCGGTGCTCACTGTGTTGTTATAGGTTCAGCGATAACTCGTCCGCAACTCATTACAAAACGCTTTGTATTTAGAAATAAATAACAGATTTACATTTTTTTAGTATAGGAATTGTTATGAAAATATTGTCAAGACTTCAGATATCACAAGGTTATACAAGTAAAAATATAGGGAAATTCGTTAGGGAAAATCCTTCACCTCCATTACCTAAAAATAATTTGCCGAATTATGACAGAAAAGTCAAACTAATCGGCAGAGAATACACGGTTCGTGAAATCAGAAGTATTTACAAGTTTTTGAAAACTCAAGTTGCTTTATTTAAAGGCGAAAAGTAAAAATTAAGGAGTGAAAAATGGAAAAGGCTTTGGCTATAGATATTGGCGGTACGAAAATTTATAACGCTATAATTGACAAAAACGGAAATATAATAAGCGAGATTGAAAAAGCTCATACTCCGAAGACTTTTGCTGAAATTAAATCAACTCTTGAAGATATTGTAAAACGTCACGAAAACGAGGTCGATTTGGTTGCTTTTTGTACCTGTGGTGCGGTAAATAATCAAAATACGGGAATTGTAGGTTCGACGGGAAATATTGCAAAAGAATACCCGACAATGCCTTTTCAATCGATTTCAACAAAGCCTGTTTATGTGGAAAATGACGCTAACTGTGCGGCTTGGGCGGAATATAAAATCGGAGCATCAAAAAACACCTCAGTGTCCGTTATGATTACACTCGGTACCGGTGTTGGGGGCGGAATAATTATTAACGATATGCTTTTAAAAGGTCAAAACGGGGCAGCAGGCGAAATGCACTTCAAAATGAGTACAAAAAAAGAACGTAAATGCACCTGTGGTGCGTGGGATTGTTTTGAATGTTATGCCTCAGGAAACGGATTGAAAAAAACTGCGGAAGAAATGCTAAATAATCCTGATGTTACGACCTATGATGTAGTTGACGGAGTTAAAGCAAATGACCCGAAAATGGTAGAAATTTTAGATAAATGGCAAAAGGATATTGCGGAAGGTTTAATCGGACTTGCTGATATTTTTGACCCTGGTTGTATAGTTTTGTCAGGTTCTATGGCAGAATTTACGGACACTAAAAAGATTGAAGACTATGTTAATTCTCAAATCGTTACAACTCCGACAAAGGTTAAACTTGCAGAAGCAGGGAATTTCTCTGGCATGATTGGTGCTGCTTTGCTTGGTTTTGACAAATTTGACGGTGGTGAGGACAACAAATAATGGGCAAATCTAAGACAAGAATTTTCAGAAAAGGGATAAACGACCAAATAACACGCTTGAGCCGTACCGATGCCGTGAAAAATGTTGTTCGATATCTTAATGAAAATGATCTCACAAGGGCTCACGATTTGATTACGATGTTCGGGTTTGATGCGGAAGAAATTCTTGAAGCGGGTGCAAGTTATGAGCACGTTGTAGCAATGAAAAATATTTTGAAAATATGATGAAAATCAGTATTTTGAAAAAGTTTGCATTTTGGCTTAATTGTGCAAGAGTTTACACTTTGCCAATTACTGTTTTGAATTGGCTTGTCGCTTTTGTTTTTTCACTAAAACACGGCGGAAAAGCCGTATTGGGAATTTTAGCTCTTGTCGGAATTTCGTTTGCACATATGGCGGCAAATCTTCTTGATGATTATTTTGATTATAAAATTCTTTTAAAAAATGAAAAATTTTTAAATTCAGCACAAAATTGTAAATGTTGGTATTTGAAAAATAATCAGGCAACAGTTGAAGAGTTAAGATGTACAATTATTGCTTTTCTTGCCTGTGCAGCCGTGATTGGTGCAATTTTGTTCTTAACTTCAGGGTATTACGTTGTAATTTTTGCAATAATCGGGCTTGTGATTTCGTTGACTTATCAGAAATTCTCATTAAACGGAATTGGCGAACTTGCCGTTATGATTGCCTTTGGTCCTTTACTATATGAGGGAACTTATTATGTAATGACGGGAAGTTTGTCACCAAATCTGTTACTTTTATCTTTTGCGTGTGTATTTTTCACAATTTCGATATTGTATGTTCATATGTTGATGGATTATGATGGTGATGAATGTTCGCATAAAAAAACACTTTGCAGATTTTTCAAAACGAAAGAAAAGGCTCTACGATTTTTGACGTTTTTCTATTTGCTCGGGTTTGTAAACATTATATTTTTGGGCGTGATTTCCGCTAATTTATGGTATTTGTTGACACTGCTAACTTTGCCGTTGATTTTTGATTTGTATAAATCATTGATAAATTTTAATAATGATAAAACCGATTTGCCGCAAATACGGTTTTGGCACGCTCCGCTTGATAATTGGGCTAAAATAAAAGAAACAACTGATGCTCCGTTTTATTTCAGATTTTTTTATGTGAGAAATATTACCACATGGTTTATGATTTTGACTTGCATTGCTATACTTTTCAGATAAGACGAGTTTAAAATAAAAACCGACTATGCTTGTACATAATCGGTTTCCTCAAGTTAAATTTGTTATTTAATTAAGCAACAAGGTCTAATTTTTTAGGTTTTGCCGCTTCATCTTTTTTCTCACCTGTAACTACGGGAGCTTCAGGTTGTTTGGCTTCTGTTGTAGGTTTAGTTTCTTCCGCAGGTTTTGCTTCTTTTGTTTTTGGAGCATCTGCTTTTGCTGCTTCAGGGGCTACTGCAGGTTTTGAAATTTCTACAGTATCTTTTTCAGGAGCGTTTTCCAATTTGATGTTTTTAACGTTATTTACCAATTCTTCTTTGACAAATTTGTCAAGTTCCATTTTTCTTGTGCCGTTTTTATCACCAACAAGGGTTACAACGCCGTCTTTTTTTGTTGCCGTAACGTTTTCACCGTCTTTTGTTTGATATGCGATTGTTGTAAATTTTGGTTGAATTGCTGCTATTTCTGCCATTTGAATACCTTCCTTTCACGTCTGTTTGTACTCTATTATAAATCCCTGAATATAAAAATTTGCTAGTTTTTTTGATTTTATTTTACAATTCTTAATTGAGTTTTTCATATTGTTTAATCGTTTAATTAATGATATCCTAATTTTATGATAGATTTAATGGTTTTGTACATATTGGTAAATCACGATTTCACGATGTATGCGATTTTGAAACGCATTCAGGAATATTTTTTAGCCTATACAAATCCAAGTTTCGGAGCGTTGAAGCCTGCTTTAGTTAGACTTGAGAAACAAGGTTTTATAACTTCCTCAAAAGTAATGTCTGACGGCGGAAAATTGTCCGTATTTTATGCAATCACAAAAGACGGCTTGAAAAATTTGCGAAATTTGATGCTTAAACCGATGTCAAAAAATCCGTTGCAATTTATGTCTGATGCTAAAATTAAGTTGTCTTGTCTGTCCGTATTGGAACCTGAGGATAGGGCTGAAGTTTTTGCGGATATCAGAACGAATGTTTTAACTCACAAAAATAATGCGGAGAAAATTCTCACTGATGAATACACCCCTCTAACTACTTATCAAAAGATAGTATTAGATGATACGGTTTGTACATACAAAAATTTTATTACAATGATTGACCAACTGGAGAAAGATTAACATGCCTGCAATCGTAAACAGTGTGACAGAAGGTTCGATAGCCGAAGAAATCGGTATAGAAACAGGTGATGAAATTCTCTCTATTGACGGAATTACACCGACCGATATGATTGATTATAATTTCTATATCAAATCCGAATTGGTTACTGTTGAAATTAAAAAGAAAAATGGCGAAATTGAAGAAATCGAAATCGAAAAAGATTTTGATGATGATTTGGGAATAGTTTTTGAAAGTGCGGTTTTTGACAGAATTAAGCCTTGTCTTAATCATTGCATATTTTGTTTTGTTGACCAGCAGCCAAAAGGTTTGCGAAATACCTTGTATGTCAAAGATGATGACTACAGATTGTCGTATTTGCAGGGTACTTATATTACCTTAACCAACCTGAAAGAAGCGGATAAAGACAGAATAAAACGTATGCACTTAGGACCTTTTTATGTATCTGTTCAAACTACCAATCCCGAATTGCGTGCGAAAATGCTGAGAAACCCGAATGCGGGTAAGGCGTTAGAAAATTTAAAATGGTTCAGGAAAAATAAAATTCCGTTTCACGCTCAAATCGTTCTGTGTCCGGGCTGGAATGACGGAAAAGAACTTGACCGAACTTTGTCTGACCTTGCCGAACTTAAAAATACCGTGTTGTCAGTAGCCATTGTTCCTGTCGGAGTGACAAAATTTAGGGAAGGTTTGTTGAAACAGGTTGATAAACAATGTGCAAAAGAAACTATCGAAATTGCCTCAAAATATAAGCGTGTTTGTTGCTCTGATGAGTTTTTCCTGCTTGCGGATGCTCCGATTCCGCCTGCCAAATATTACGGAAATTTTGGACAACTTGATGACGGTGTCGGGTCGTTGCGTTTTACTTTGGATAATTTCAACAGATTGAAACTTCCGAAAAAGATTTCAAAACCTTTTAAAATGATTTTTGCGTGTTCTTATGCTGCAAAAAATATGTTTGCCGAAATTTCCGAAAAATTGAATAAAATCGAAAATTTGACAGTTGAAATACGTCCGGTGCAGTCAAGGTATTGGGGTGAAAACATCACTGTAGCGGGATTAATCACGACAGATGATTTAATCAGAACCGTAAATGAAACAGATGGAGATATTGTTGTTATTCCATCGATAATGCTTCGACCTTATACTGAGGTCTTTTTGGACGGAAAATCCTTGTCTTATGTCAAAGAACAAACCGGAAAAGCTTTCTTCGTCCAGCAAAATATTTATTCCCTTGAAGAGGTTGTGGAATTTATAAGAGGGTTGTAAGTTTGAGCTTGTTCATTTCTATACGAAATTTACACGAAATTAAAAAAAGTCGTAAATTGAGTGTCGCAAATTTTAAAATTCAAAGAAATTAAAAAATATAATATTTACCTGTAAAACTGCTATACAAAAGAAAAAGTTGCCAAGTATATTGTTGGCAACATTAAATAAACACGAGGATATTAAGAGAGAGAGTATAAAAAATCTTTGTTATATCCTAGTTATCACTATATAAAATTTATTTCCTTTAACCGTTTTCTTAAATTTCCCTTACATTTATATAAACGTAAATTTTTTAGAAAAATTGCCAAATTGGCTTAAATGTTGTTAATAGTTCTTAATCAGTAATAATAAGTATATACGATGTATTTATTAATGATTTAATTTGCATGCAAGGTTTGCATGTTGTGCTTAACAATTCATTTTTGCAAAAGCATGTTTATTTCAAGTTAGAGAAATTGGTTTCGTATTTTAAGTCTAAATTTTTAGCCGTATTTTTCCAAAATTCGTGGATATTTTGAGCAAACGTATTATTTAATAAGCATTTTGTTTCTATCTCTTTTGCTTGATTACGTTCTTCTTTAGTTAATGGATTTTTTGTAGTTTCTTTTACTTTTTTGTAATCAGCGTAAGGTGTACCGATTTTTTTATGAATAATATTTTCCATTTTCTTTTGTATTGAGGTTGGAAATAATTTTCTGTAATTTTTTGCATATTCGGTTGTTGCAACCGAACCTGCACCTAAAACTGCCAAACTTTCAAAACATTGCCATAATTTTTTAGGTAGAATATAGTATAATATAATACTTTTTTGCGGTTGTTGTGTTAGAGAGGAGTATTCTCCTTTTGAATTATAGGCGACCATTTTCTTGCATTTTTGTGAAACCATTGTTAAATAATCAAATAAAGAAACAGGTGCAGAACCGTATTTTGATATGTCGGGGTGTCCGTGAACGTAACTGTTTCCTGGTAGCAAATGAGCAATGTCATCGATATGTATTTCTTCAACATTTCCGTCTGTTTCTGCTAAAATTCGTTTTCCGTCAATGATTAAACCACGTTCAAAAGGTCTTTCCGTGTTTAGTGCGGCTAACACTCTGTTTTTAGCATAATTATTCGCAACTTTATCATTTAGAAAATTTATGTAACCTTGTTTATCGACATATCCGATGGTTTCGGGGGTAATGTTTTTAGGTGCGACTTTTCTTAAAAGTACCGACCCGCAATTTTTGACTGCTGAAATATTTACCATTATTTACTACCTTCCTGCTACTATACTATTAATAATGAAAAATGCGGAGAAAATTTGTCTGATTTTGTTCCTTTGTTAAAATATATTACGGAGTTTTTGTCCGAAGTTATTATGTGAAGAAACTTGTGGTATTGAAAAAGTGTGTGCAAGTGTGGTACAATCAACCTAACAACAGCGAGGAATTTAGAATGAAGAAAACATTAGTAAAATATCCGTTTTTGACAAAAGAAGTTGAGATTTACGAAAGAGAGAACGGACATAAAATAGTTTTGGCACACAAAGCAGGTGAAATGGTTAATATTTCATCGTGGGTTAAAACGGGTTCAATAAATGAAAATGACGAAAATAACGGTATTTCACATTTCCTCGAACACCTGATGTTTAAAGGAACACATACTTACAAAGTCGGTGAATTTGATAGAATGCTTGAATCTAAAGGGGCTATTGTTAATGCTGCAACTTGGAAGGATTACACTTTTTACTATGTTACCTTGCCCAAAGGTGCAGAAAACAAAGATTTTAACTTGGCAATAGATTTACATTCCGATATGATGATGGATCCGGTTTTTCCTGCTGAAGAACTTGGTGCTCCGTTTGATATAAATGACAACACGGTATCTGACAAGCGTGAACGCCATGTTGTTATTGAAGAAATCAGAATGAGAAAAGACCAACCTTGGACAAAGGTTTACAATATTTGTAATAAAAATATGTACACTCAACACCCGTACAAAAGAGATGTAATCGGTACTCCTGAAATTATTTCTCAAGTAACAAGGGAAGATATTGATAAATATTACAGAACCTTCTATACTCCTCAAAACGTTACGACTATTGTTGTAGGTGATTTTAATCACGAAGAGATATTGAATACTTTGTGTGAAAAATTCACTTTCCCTGACAGACAAAATGCTCAAATTAGAGTTAACACTCCTGATACACCAGTTCAGGAAACAAAATATATCGAAACTTCATCAAATGTTAATACTTCTTACGCTATGTTCGGTTGGTTAGGTCCAAAGGCTAACGAATTGAAAGCCGGTATTTGTTTGGATTTGATTAGTATAATCTTTGGTGACGGTTCAAGTTCACGTTTGCAACAAAATTTAATTGAAAAATTACCTGAGCGAATTTTCAATATTATCAGTTCAGAACATTACCAATTCAAGGACGGTAATAATTTCTTTATTCAGGCTAATTTTGCATCTGAGTCGAAAGACAAAGCTATTGAATTGATTAAACAGGAATTAGCAAATCTGTTGAATAACAGAATAACCGAAGAAGAACTTTTGAAGGCTAAAAAACGTATGAAATCAAGGTTTGCGTTTGGTGCTGAAACTGTTTCCGAAATCGGTGAAACTATTGGTTATTATATGACTGTTTGTGATGATTTGAAACTTATTGAAGAATATTTAGCGGATTTAGACAGTATTCAGATTGCTGATTTAGAGGACACAATAAGAAAATATTTGGCTATTGAAAATGCCGTAATTTCAGTTTTAGTACCTGAAAGGAAATAGTCTGATGAGCACGGTTGAGGAACAACTTGAAGAAGTTAGAACAAAGTGCTTGAACTGTTCTAATTGTTCGCTATGCAAAACTCGCACAAATACCGTGTTTTCGGCAGGTGTTCCAAATTCAAAACTTATGCTAATCGGTGAAGCTCCGGGATATTATGAAGATATGAAAGGTGAACCGTTTGTCGGAAAAGCCGGACAGTTGCTTGATAAAATCTTGGGCAGTGTCGGTTTTTCAAGACAAAAAGATATCTATATTTGCAACACCTTGAAATGTCGTCCGCCTGAAAATCGTGACCCGTTACCTGACGAAAAACAGGCATGTCGTGAGTTTTTAGATGCACAGGTTAAAATCCTTCAACCGAGAATTATTCTTTTATGCGGTAAAGTTGCAGTAAATTCTTTTATTGATACAAAATTAGGCATAACTAAACTTCGTGGAAAATGGTACGAAGGACCTTATTTTTCTAAAATGATGCCGATTTTTCACCCGTCATATCTGTTGCGAAATGACAGTAGAGAAAAAGGCTCGCCAAAATGGTTGATGTGGCAAGATATCAAAGAAGTTCGCCGTGTATATGACCAACTCAACGGGTAATTTTGTTATTCGATAACTTTTCCGTTTTTGTCGTATTTAATGACTCTTCCGTCAGGTCTGTATTTGTAAGAACCTGTTACTTTGCCTTGACCATCATAAACTATGGTTTTATTTCCGATTCGTTTATAAGAAGTTGTTACTTTTCCGTTCTTGTCATAATGTGTAACTTTTGTACCGTAACGTTTGTATGAATCCGTGATATTGCCGTCCTTATCATATCTTGTAACTTTTGTTCCGTAATATTTTGTCATTCCGGCATAATTTCCGTTTTGGTCATAGTTCATAATTTTATTACCGTAATAAAAATGGTGTGAATTTATCTTTTTTCCACAACCGTCATAATAAGAAACAGTGTTTCCGTAAACTTTTGAATATCCCGGGTTTTTGCTACAATCAGTAAATGTCGCAAATGAGCAACAAGTCGTAAAATAAAATCCAAGTAATAAAATTACAAACTTTTTCATATTTTTCCCCTTTGTGATTTTCCCTTATATATTACTAAAAACAAAATTTTTCAATAAATTGCCAAAATTTTGCTTAATTATTATGAAATTATTAATCTTTTGCAATATTTCTTAATATTTACAAAAATGAGGCTTGATTTTTCAAAGTAAAGAGCTATTATACAAGTGTAAAAAGAACACTAAATAAATTAAAAAGATAGCGTGAAGTAAATGACAGTTATCCCTAAAAAACAAACATTTATTCAAGGATTATGTAACAGACTTGGTGAAAATAATAAACCTATTTATACCGTTTTAGCAATCGCTTGCGGTAAAGGTACGGTTCGTCCGATATTGAGCATTACTGATAAGAAAGAAAAACCTGATGCTCGTAAATATGCCGCTTTAAGAGAATTGATGACCGAGTTTATCGGAGTTCCTACAACGATGACTCTTGGTATCATTGCCGAAAATTTGACCAGGTTTATTGTTCCTAAAAAATCACCAAAATATAAAAATGTACGTTCAGTAATGTCACTATTAGGTATTTGTATGGCAGCAGGTTATTTTGTTCCAAAATTTTGTAATCTCGGAATGCCGCCTGTAATGCGAAAACTTATGCCAAATTATGACCCAAATGCGGACAGTTCACCTCTTGCACAAAAAACAGAGTTGGCAAAGGTCGATAAAAGTAATATTAATAATGTAAATAATGTTGTAAAAAAGCCTGCATTGAATGCTTATCCTACAATGAAAGGTTTTTCTGCATATTATAACAACGGAATGCGAGTGTAGATTATGAATGTTTCTCCTATTCAAAAAACAATGATTGGTATCAGAAGAGTAACGTCAAACCCGAAGGCTGCGGCGTTTGCTCAGAATACGGTTTGTGCTATTGCGGTTGAAACAACTTTAAAAGCTCTCGGTAGGCCTGCATTTATTTATTATGATAAAAATGCAAATGGCAGGTCAAAAAAATATGCGGCAACTAAAGAATTTATTTATCAGTCTTTTTGCTTGGGTTTGTATTTGAGTTTGATTGACAAGTTTAAAGGTATTGCTTATAACAAATTGAGTAAACATTTGGCAAATAAAGACCCTGAAAACAAAAGAAAACTGGATTTATTTGATACTGAACAGGCAAAAATTAATGCTGCTCCAAAAGAGAAAAAAGCCGCAATGGAAAAAGTATTCCATACGATGATTCAGAAAAATTCTGATTTAAAATTCGGAAAAGGCGTAAAAGAATTAAGTTCTATCGGTGCTACAGTATTTATTTTGGCTTTGTGTGCCCCGATTTTATCTCAAATAATTTTGCATCCTGTAATGAATTTGATTTTCAAAAACGATAAAAAGCACTCAAAAGTAGCTCAAAATGTTCAACAACCACAACAAACCCAACCCGCAAAATAAACCTTGCAAATCTGTTGTGTTCGGAGAATAATTTTGAACAAAAGGTAGGTTTGCTATGGAGAAAATTATTGTTTTATGCACGGTGAAAGATTTGACAGTTGCTAAAAATTTGTCAAAAAACTTGCTGGAAAAGAAGTTGATTGCTTGTTCAAATATCGTGCCACAAGTGGTTTCCTTTTATGAGTGGAAGGGGGAAATCGTTTCTGATAGCGAATATCTTATGATATTCAAAACAAAATCTTTGTTGTTTGAAGAATTGAAAACCGAAATTAAATCACTTCATCCTTATGAAGTCCCTGAAATTATTTCATTAAAAATTGATAATGGTTCAAAAGACTATTTTGACTGGATTGATACGGTTGTTAAATCTTAATTACAAATCGGATTGCAATAGAATATCGTGTCCGACATTGTGCATCATATCTAAGTATGCATCATAATATCTTTGAACGGCGTCAATGTAATTACGCTGGGTTTCTTGGTGCATATTTTCAACCTGTAACAGGTTCAGTAATGAGGATTGACCTTTTGTGTAACGCTTTTTATGCTCTTCCAAAATCGTATTTGACTCCTTCAAAATCGTGTTGTAGTAGGCGACATTGATTTTTGCATATTTAAACTTGTTGTAATCTTCTTTTAAGGCATATTTCAAATGGTTTTCAAAGGAATCTTTGTCTATTTGACTGCGTTCAAGAACAATTTTCGCACGGTTTACTTCAGGTGTGTAGAAGTAAAATAGCGGAATATCAGCATTCACTCCGACATAAGCACCTGGAAGTGCGTCGGAACCTGTTTGATGTGCCGTTTGATAGGCATAACCGCCACCGACAGTGATATCAGGGATTCGCTTGTGTTTTGCGTTGATGACTTCCTGTTCGCTGCGTTGAATATTGTCTTGAGCAATAGATAATGAGTAACTGTATTTCATTGCAGTGTCTTCAATCTCTTGATAAGGCATTAGGTTTAAGTCTAAAATCGACAGGTCATTTACAAATAATGAGGGTTCAACCGAGTCATATAAAATCTCAGAACTTTTGATGTTTAGTGAATTGTTTAACTCAAATTGAGCAATTAAAAGATTTGCTTTCGCCTGGTTGAGGAACACCAGTTGCTTTTGGTATTTCATTTGAGAATGCAAAACATCGAGTTTGTAATTTGGGGAGTTTTTGGGGTGTTGTTCTGCAATACTTTGCATGTCTTTAAATAATTTTTCTCTGTCTTGCAGAATTTTTACAACTGATTTTTCATAAAGAACATAGAAATAATTACGCATAACCTCTATTTTTAAATCAAGTTCTTTAGCTTTGATTTCTTTTTGAACAATGTCTAAATCTTTTTGAGCAATCTTTTTTCTGATTCCTCTTTTGCTGACTTCAATAGGAACTGCTAATCCGAATTGGCTGGAGTTACCACGAGTAACTTTGCCCATTAGAAAGTTAGATTGAAATTGCGGATTTTTTAGAGCATTCGCAATTTTTATATTTTGTTTCATTTCTTCGGCTTGCTTACGTTTAGACTTCAAATCAAGATTGTTTTCAAGTGCTAAGGTGACAGCCTGATCCATTGTAATATGTACAATCTCACAGTATGACGGCAATGCCGAAACTAAAAATAGAATAAATGTAATAAAAAACTTTTTCATAATATCCCTACTTCTTGCGTAAGAATTTTACCATGAAAAAATGTTTAATGGAAGATTTTTCTGATTTAAAGAAAAATGTCGAAGAAGGGATTCTGCCTGAATGTAGGCGAGAATGTGAAATTCGAGCCTTACAATGAAGGTATGTCGATGAAATCGGCTGAACCGATGTGTTTTTACCAACAGTAATTTAACATACAGAACAAGATTAGATTAACTATGAGATGGAGATGAGTTTCACAAAATTAGTGTTTCAAGTTTATATTTTAGTTGATTCCAATCTTTGCATTTTGATTCCAGCAAATTATAAAACTCTTTGTTATGTGAAAAATGCATACTGTGGCATAATTCGTGATAAATAACATAATCAATACAGTCTTTATTTGCTTTTATAGTTTCTATATTCATGGTTATTGTATTGCTGTTTTTGTTATAACTGCCCCATCGCTTTGTTAATTTGCGAATCTTCAGATTTGGCTTAATCACCTTATAAGTGGTAAACTGCTGAAAACATTTATCTAATTCTTTTTTGTATGTA
>OIYG01000205.1_pt1 | contig 65062 bp, 59 predicted proteins | sample 1587861 | NCBI WGS metagenome assembly OIYG01 (sample SAMN03283272) | human gut metagenome | biome: human-associated habitat; material: feces | host: Homo sapiens | place: Peru | collected 2012
ATACCCTTAAATATCAATAATTTAATACAAATTGCATTTAACTATTTAACTAACCATAAAATAATTTAACACACAATCAACACAAAAACATAAGCCAAGTTTTACCAAACTCTTATCTATATTATTCTTTTCTAAACACAAATAAAAATTAATATCTTGCCTACTCTATTTACTTATAATATAATTAAATCAAAAGTGAGAATGGTGAGAAAATGAAAAAGAAAAACAAAAAAGAAAATAAGAAAAAAACTACTAAAAAGAAAGGAAAAATTATTGGAGTAAGTATAGTAGTTATCTTACTAATATTAATTATAATAACGACACTACTAGTACTATATACAAAAAAAGAAGTTAAAAATATAAAAACAAGTTATAACCAGTATATAACAATTAAAAAAGACACAAACATCTACGATAAAAATAACAAAGTACTAGGAAAAATATACAAAAATACAGAATTAGAATTAGTAAAACTAAATAAAATAACTACAAAAAATAAAAACTTCCAAATAAAAGACACAAATTATTATATTTATTATAAAGATACTAAAAAAATAAAAAATATAAATAAAGATAAACAAAATAATAACTACATAGTATTAAATAAAAATATTAAAACAAATAAAAAAGTTACTCTATATAAAAATAATAAAAAAATAATAACTCTAAATAATGGTATAAATTTGCCAATACAATATATTAGTAATAACACCTACTATATATACTACTTAAACAAATTATTAGAAATAAAAAAATCAAATAAAATAAAAGAAATCAATCATGAAAATACTAAAGAAAATAGTACCAATCAAATAAGTATACTTTTATATGATACTATAAACAATACATGTACTAATAATGAAAATTGTACAACAACTGAAACATTTAAAAATCAAATAAATAAATTATTAGAAAACAACTACTATACTATAACAAATGAAGAATATGAAAATTATTTAAATAATAATCTAAGACTAAAAAATAAAGCCTTACTTATACTTACAAACAATGAATCAGATACAACAAAAAATATATCTAAAGAATTAAATATTAATATTGAAACACCAAGTAAAAGTGATTTAGTAAAAACCAATGAAAAAACAGTTTCAAATACTTATCAAATTAAAAGTTATTCAACTATAGAAAATATTTTAAAAATGGCAAATGGTGAAAAAGTAGTAGAAACACCTCCAAAAAAACAAACAAATTACGTTCAAGGTGTTCCTGTCCTAAATTATCATTTCTTCTATGATCCAACATTAGGTGAAGAATGCTATGAAGGTATATGCCTAACAACTCAAAAGTTTAGAGAACACTTAGAATATTTAAAAAACAATAATTTTAAAGTACTGACAATGAATGAATTTGTTAAATGGATTTATGGAGAAATAGATATTCCAGAAAAATCTGTTTTAATAACAATAGATGATGGTGCAAAAGGAACAGGAGCCCATAATGGTAATAAATTAATCCCCCTACTAGAAGAATATAAAATGCACGCAACACTATTTTTAATCGCAGGCTGGTGGGATATATCAAATTACCAATCAAAATATCTAGAAGTACAATCACACACATATGATATGCATAAATATGGAGACTGTGGTAAAGGTCAATTAGTATGTGCAAATTATGAAAATGCTAAACAAGACTTACAAAAATCTCTTGATATAATCGGTAATAATACATCTTTTTGTTATCCATTTTATAGTTATGATAATGAAGCAATCCAAGCAATTAAAGATTTAGGATTCAAAGTAGCATTTGCTGGTGGAAATAGAGATGCAACTAGAAATAGCAATAAATATTTAATACCAAGATATCCAATTCATAGTAATATTACTATGGATAGATTCAAAGAAATAGTAAATTAAAAAAACAAAAGAATAGAAAAATAAAAATCTATTCTTTTTATATGTTCCTTGAAATAGATAAAATGACTCCCATACTACACATACTAATAAGCAAGCTACTTCCACCATAACTAAGAAACGGAAGTGTAACACCCTTTGCCATTTTAGAGTTATAAAAAAATAAAAGGTTGCCCATACTATTGTGATAAACTTTTAAATATTAAACTAACTTACTTGCTATATTGGTAAGTTCCTTAAATCTAAAAAATATCTTAACCTCTTTTTCATTGCCTTCATCATATATAACAATTTTACTAATCAAATTTTTTATTGTACTCCTGGAAGGTACTTTTAATTTCATAAAATTTTCTACTGATTCACGACATTTAGTAAATTCTTTTTCTTTTGATTTAATAGAAAATATCTTTAATTTATTTTCTAATTCTTCTTTTTTTTTCTTTAATTTTTTTAATTCTTTCTCATGTCTATCCGATAAACTTTTATATACATCAACAGAAACAACTCCATCAATTTTATCATTATACAAATTAGAAATAATATTTATTTTTTTATTTATATCTTTTTCCAATTGACTTAACTCTTTTTTCATATCATCTATATCACGATTATAAACATACACAGAGTCTTCAACCAAATTCCTAATATCATAATACTTGATAAATTCTTCACCAACTTCGTTTAAAAAATTAATTATATCTTTTTCTAATAAATAATAATTAAGTCTATTAGGAGTACATTCACTTTTCACACCTTTTCTTGTATAATGATTACAATGTGTATATTGTGATGGAACAGATTTTGTTTTTTTTACTCCCACACCTAAAGTATGCCCACATTTGCCACAAAACATTATCCCTGATAATAAAAATCTGTCAAAGTTTCTATCTACTGGAGTATGGCTTTTTTGTTTCAAAATTTCTTGTACTTTATTAAAATCTTCTTTACTAATAATAGGTTCATGTGTATGTTCAACTATTATAAAATCATTTTCCTTTAAATGTTTACATTTTTTTTGATTATAACTAATCTTTTCATGTGTATGTTGAACCATATTTCCAATATACATTTGACTCTTTAATATATTTCTAACCGTTGAATTTTTCCAAATACCAAATCCATCGTTTTCAGTTACTAGTAGTCCTCTTGGCTCTTTTTTATAAACAATGGGAATAGGTATTTTTTCATCTGTTAATTTTTTGCATATTCTAGTAATTCCAAATCCTTCCAAACATAGTTGATATATTAATTTAATAACTTTAGATGCCACAGGATCAACAATTAATTTATGTTTATCTTCTGGATTCTTAATATAACCATAACATGGAAAACTTCCTATATACTCACCACGCTCTTGTTTTACCCTAAATGATGAACGTACCTTTTTTGATATATCTCTTAGATACAAATCATTGACACCCAATCTTATACCAAGCATAGAATCTCCAATATTAGAGTCATAAGAATCATTGATAGCAATATATCTAACATCATGTTCTAAAAAATATTCTTCGATATAATTCCCAGTTTTATACATTTCTCGTCCAAGCCTAGATAAATCTTTTGTTATAACACAATTTATTTTTCCAGATTCGATGTCTTCAATCATTCTGGTAAATGCAGGTCTATCAAAATTACCACCAGAATAACCATCGTCGACATATTCTTCAACTATTTTTAAATTATTATGTTTAGCAAAACCTTCAATTATCAATCTTTGACTTTGAATAGATGATGATTCATCATTTTTACCTAAATCATCTTTAGATAGTCTTAAATATTCAGCACAATTATAAATTTTATTATCAATTAACACCTAATTAGCCACCCTTTAATAAATTTTAAATCTCTGTGCTGTAATAATAGAATCTTTTTTCTATTTTGGAAAACCACTATTAACACCTCCAGTAAGTATTTGTTCATTTCTAATTTCTTCACGATAACATTTTTCTAAAATATCTTTTAAAGATTTACCATTTTTATCAAAAAAAAATGAAAATTTAACCTTTTTATTATTATAAATTTTCTCCATATCATCACCTAGTATAAAATTATGTCAATCTTATTTATTTAATGAATTAAAAACAAAATTAGACATTTTATTTAAAAATAAAAAGGCAAAATATTCCTAAGAAATGTTTTTTATAATACATCTACCAAAAATAGACATACTATCACCAATCATTGAATTCCTTTTTAAACATTTTTATCGGTTTTCATTTGCAATGGTATTTGCAATATTGCCATTAAATAATTCTATTTCAAAAAAAAATTACCACATAAAATTATATGATAATTTTAAATTTACTTAATTATTTTTGTCTTCTTTTTTTAGTGTTTCCGTTGTAATATATGCAGTTATAGGTATAACTATAATACAGCCTACTGCACTAAATAATATTTTAATCATTTCTGAAACAAACGTCTTTGCATTTACAATTTCTAAAAATGAATAATCTCCTTTATAAAACCAAATTAATAATGTCATGAATTCACCTAAAAAAGCAAACATTAAGGTGTTATTTGTCGTACATAATATATCTTTCCCTATATTCATTCCTGATAAAAATAAATCTTTTTTTGATAAATTTTTATTATTATCATACACTTCATATAAGGCAGATGAAATTGCTATGGAAGAATCAACCGTTGCTCCAATTAAACTAATTAATATCATAGAAATTGCAATGTTAGTAAAATCTATTTTTACATCATAAGAAAACATATTTATCTCTTCGTACGATTCATATCCAAAACCAGCAATTCTTGATATTTTCGTTACAAAAAATATGAGAAAAGATAATATGATTAGAACGATAATAACTGATTTCAAACTAGATTCTGTTTTTACGTTTCTTTCGTTTACATAATATAGTATTATATAACTTATTATAAAACAGCCTATTAAAGAACAAATTATAGGGTTTAATCCAAAAGCAATTAAATAAAAAATAATCATTAAAATAATAAAATTAAATAATATAGATAAAAATAGTTTTATTCCTCTTTTTATATCAATATAAATCATTAATAAGAATAATAAAATAATTAAAATTATATTCATTTTGCACCTCTTTTCATCAATTTAATTGATGTATGTGCTGATACTGGAATAGTTAAAACAATACCAATACTACCAATTAAGAATCTAGTTAATTCTAATGTAAAATTAGTTGAAATATAATTATACATTGAAAATCCATTACGCAATGCTAACACAAAAATTGGAAGTCCTGAACATAAATAAGTAAAAAATAAAACATTACTCATCGTACTCATTATATCTTTTCCTATTTCTCTAGCAGATTTTTTCAGATTTTTAACAGATATATTATTGTCTTTTTGAATAAGTTCCGATATAGAAGATGAAATTGTAATCGCCACATCCATGATTGCTCCTGTAGATCCAATTAATAATTCCGGCAAAATAATATCTTCAATAGGAACAGTTAGAAATGATAATTCATTAAAGTTTATCCCCTTATATCCTGTAAAATTTACAATAATCACAATTATTATGAGCATTACTAATGTTGATATAATTACAGAAATAATTGCCGATAATGTTTTCTTATTAAAACCACTGGCTAATATCAAAGAAATAATAGAAAAAATAATCATTTCTACTACACATAAAAATAATAAATTAATACCTTTAAAATATAAGAATAAACCAATATAAAAAATCACTAAATTCAAAATAACACTTAATATAGATAACAATCCTTTATAAGAACCAACTATATAAAGCAAATTTAAAAATGCGACAATCATTAAAGTTAGATAGAAATCTCTTTTTAATTCAATACCGCCTGCATCTAATATTATTTTGTCATTAACTTTATACTTGTCTGTAACAACAGATGAATAAGTTTCATCGTATGAGATAGTTTTTTCCTTTCCTTTATGCTTACCATTGGTTATTAATCCAGTTATCTTTCTCGTATAGTATTTTTCTTCTAATCCTAATGAATTTTGAGATGTATCTTCGCTAATCGTATCAATTTTTGTTATTTTAATAATTTGCTTAGAATATAAGAAATCATCATTATAAACAAAAACCAAAGAAATTGCAGATACTATAAATAGTACAATAAAAATTATTTTTTTTGCATTAAACACTTTATCACATCCAACAAACATTATATCACAATTATTAAATCTTAATATTTAATTAAATGAATATTCATATTTTATAAATTACAATAATTACACATTTTTTACATCTAAATAGCATAAAACTCTAAAATCCTATTTTGAATGTTGTAATGAACAGACAACCCTCAAAAAAAGTTGCAATTCTTTTGAATTTTTTGCTTTTTTCATATATTTTTAATTTTTTTCTAAATAATAATAAATTATCAAATTCGTTTTTTTTCCTTATTATAAGGGCTAAAAATTGTCTGTAGTTATAGGATACCACGAAGTACAACCCCCGTAACCGGAATAAGTCCCACAACAACACATAAATTAAGTACTGCCTGAAATAGCAATTGAAAAAGTATTCCAAAAGTCAAATATTTAGAAAATAAATCATGGCAATTTAAAGCAATTTTTACTCCTCTATAAAATAGCACACCAAATAGTAAAACAACTATCAAACACCCAACAACTCCAAACTCTTCACAAATAATTGAAAATATAAAATCTGTTTGCGGTTCTGGTAAATAAAAATGCTTTTGAATAGAATTTAAAAAACCTGTTCCAAGAACTCCCCCAGGACCAATTGCATATAAACTCTGAATCATCTGAAACCCACTACCAAGTTCATCCTTCCAAGGATCAATAAACGCAGTAATTCTACTCATTCTATAAGGAGCAATTGCAATAAGCCCAATTACACCAATAAGGCCAATAATTCCACCAGCCATAAAAAATTTCATCGAAACACCAGCTATAAACAAAATAGAAATAATAGACATAAAAACAATTACTCCAGTACCAAGATCTGGCTGTAACATAATAAGTCCAAAACAAATACAAGTAACACCAAGAATTGGAAATAAGCCTTTAAAATAACTATCAATAAAATTATTACTTCTACTCAAATATTTACTAGTAAAAATTATTAAACCAATTTTAGCAGCTTCACTAGGTTGTATGCCAAGACTACCAATACCAAACCAACTACGACTACCATTTCTTACACTACCAATTCCAGGAATCAAAACAAGAATAAGTAAAATGAAACTTCCAAATAATAATACATTAGCATACTTATAATAAATTGAAACATCTATCTTAGAAACAAAAATCATAAGAAAAAAACCAATAATAAAAAAAATGAACTGATATTTTAAATAATGAAAACTATCTCCAAACTTATAATCTGCCCATATACTAGATGAAGAATAAACCATTAAAAGTCCAAAAAAACAAAGTAATGTTACACAAATAAATAATGTTTTATCTAACTTCTTCATCATATCACCTATTAAATTATATTTGATAAATATAAAATAATTCTTAAAACACATTTTAAAATTAATAAAGTAAGACCAAATTATAATTAAAAAACTGGTAAACAAATACCAGTATTTTTTTATGCATCTTTTAAAAATGCTTTATAACATTTATATGCTTCATATATATCAGACTTTGAAGTTACTTCCCAAGGAGCATGCATACTAAGTACACCTACACCACAATCAATAACATTAACATTTTTATTAGCTAAAATATAAGCAATTGTTCCGCCTCCACCAGCATCAACTTTACCCATCTCACTAATTTGAAATTTAACATCATTATCATCCATAATTTTTCTAAGTTCACCTATAAACTCAGCATTCGCATCATTTGACCCACTCTTACCACGTGCACCTGTATATTTACAGAATGATACTCCTTTATTAAAGAATGTCTCACATCTTTTATTAGAAACATCAGAGTATAAAGGATCATATGCCGCAGTAACATCACTTGATAACATTTTAGAATTTTTAAATACACGTCCTATTGTTGTTATACTATTCTTTCCTAGTAAAGAACAAATCTCAATTATCGCATCTTCATAAAAAGATGATTCCATTCCAGTAGAACCCATACTACCAATTTCTTCTTTATCAACTAATATACAACTAATTGTTTTATGACATTTAGATACATCTAAAAAAGCCCTAAGAGAAGTATATGCACATACTTTATCATCTTGACCATAAGCCATAATCATAGATCTATCAAAACCAAAATCTCTAGCAACTCCTGCCGGAACAACTTCTATTTCACTAGATAAGAAATCTTCATCTTCAATATCATATTTTTCTTTTAAAATATTTAAAATGTTTCTCTTAACTAAATCTTCCTTATCCTTATCATCTAAATTTAATGGTTTACTACCAATCAAAATATCTAAATTATCACCACTAATAACTTCATTAGCATCCTTTTTCATTTGTTCACGTCCAAGATGTGGAAGTAAATCAGTAATTCCAAAAACAGGATCATTACTATCCTCACCAATATTAATAGTAATCTTTTCTCCATTCTTCTTAACAACTACACCATGTAAAGCAAGTGGTAAAGTTACCCATTGATATTTTTTTATACCACCATAATAATGTGTATCAAAATATGCAAATTCATCACTTTCATACAAAGGGTTAGATTTTAAATCTAGTCTTGGTGAATCAATATGAGCACCTAAAATATTAATTCCACATCTTATATCTTCATCTCCAATTACAAACAAAGCAACACTCTTACCCCTATTATTAACATAAACTTTATCGTAAGGACATAATAAAATATCATTTTCAATATAATAGTCTAAATTTTTAAATCCATGTTCTTCAACTAACTTAACTATATTATTAGTAGCTTCTCTCTCAGTTTTACTATTACTAATAAATTCTTTATAATCATTACTAATATTTTCTAATTCATCTAATTCTTGATCATTATAAAACATCCAAGTATTTTTTTTCTTCATAATATTCTAGCCTCCTATATTTAGTATACCAAAAATTAAAAGAAAAAAACATCATAAATGATGTTTAAACCCAAACTCCAAAAATTATTCCAGCCATAGCAAGTACTAAACCACATACCCAAAATAACTTAACAATGTCCGTCTCACTCCATCCTAATTTTTCAAAATGATGATGAAGAGGTGTCATTAAAAATAATTTTCTTTTAAAAACAACAACCCAAAATGTTTGAAGTATAACAGATAATGTTTCAATAACAAATATAGATGCAACTACAAGTAAAGTTAATTCTCTATGTGCAAGAATAGCAATTGCTCCCATTACAGCACCTAATGCAAGAGAACCAGTATCACCCATAAAAACCTTAGCAGGATGAGTATTATAAACTAAAAATCCCATTAAACTACCAACTAAAATTAAACTAAATATTCCAATATCTTCAAAACCTACTGATAAAGAAATTAATGCAAAAGCAATAAAAGCAATTGCAGATAATCCTCCAGCAAGTCCATCAAGTCCATCAGTTAAGTTTACAGCATTACTAGCCCCAACTAATACAAAAAGTATAGCTAAACCATATAACCAACCCATTTCAATATCTATATTAAGTGTTCCAACAACCCAAGCAGTTTGTCCTCCACTTCTCATATAAATATAGAAAAAACCAATAGCAATCAAAACTTGCATAAACAATTTCTGACATACAGTAAGTCCTTCGTTATTTCCTTTCTTTATTGATAAAAAGTCATCCAAGAAACCAATAAATGTATATCCAATAAATACAAGTAAAACTATTCCTAAATTAGAACTATAATCAATCTTACCAGTAATAATCAACCCAATAGTTGCAAGCAACGTAGGTATAATAAAGATAAGTCCCCCCATAGTCGGAGTACCCTCTTTTTTTCTATGAGCCTCTCCCACAAATATAGATATTTTTTGTCCAACACGCATCTTCTTCAATAACGGAACCATTATCAAACCTAATACAGCAGATGACAAAAAACCAATCATAATGGCAAAAATTGCCTTGGTTAATAATAGCATGTTGTCTCCTCCATTCCTAAACATTATATCATAAATACTATTTTTTTATTCCAAATATGACAAAATTAGCTCTAACTTTACATCGGATACTCTCCCCTAGTTAAAACTTTAGCATTATTTTGTTCTAATATCTTTTCCTGCTTTTCTTTAAGCTTTTTCATTTCATACTCTTTTTCTAATACTTCACTCTTAATTTTATATAAATTACTTAAAACCTCAGATATTTCAGGAATACTATTAATATAATCTTTAAAATCATTATTAATTTCAATAATCATTTTATCAATCTGAGAACTAGTATTCTTTAATAATCTAGAAGCATCAATAATAGAATCTATATTACGCTCAATATCATCACTATAATCCCTAACCTTAACTACCTTATACTTTTTACTAACAATCTTAGGTTTCATAATATTTTTCATAAATAATAAATATAAAGCAGTATTAGCAGCAAAACTCTTAGCAACTCTAGGACCAGGTAAAAATAACTGTAAACTAAGAATTTTCATAAGTCTTCTACTTTGTGCATTCATTGCAGCAAATTCAAATCTAACTTTTTCACTTACACTAGTTGCTTCCTTAACTTTTTCTTGAACTTCATAAAGTAATCTATCTTGTTCATATTGAAACTTTAATAACTCATTATTAATCCTTTCAACACTATAATATTTATTTTTAAATTCCTCAAATTTCTTATTAACATCTTCAATATGCTGTTTCCTATCATTTACCTTTAAAGATAAATCATCTTTTTTAGAATCAAGTTCATTTATTTTAGATGCAATTTCAATATATAAAGGAGAATCTTTAATAGTAGAAATAGCCTTGCCTTCACTAAATTCACCTAAATAATCTTCAATCAAATAATAAATATAATTATCATCATACTTCTCAATTCCATCTATTTTTATTCTATTCTTTAATTCATCGATTTTATCAATAACATTAGATAATCTTTCTAAAATAATATCAGCATCCTGATTATTAGAAATTTTTTCACTATCATCAACTAAAACTGAATATTCATAAATTAATTGTCTTAAATCATATCTAATATCTTTAAATTCCTTCTCATATTCAGAAATCAACTTATGAGACTTTAACTTCTCTAAAGTATCTCTTATATAATCAGGTAATTTATCACTATCAAGTTCTAAATCATAATCATTATAATCAATTATTTTATCATTTCTAACTTCAGGACTAGATACATATTCATTTCCATTAAATATAACCTTAGTAGGTGTATCAGTCAAATTAGTTTGATCAGTATGCCTTACTCCTTCATTCACATTACCTTCATATATAAACTTTTTTTCTTCATGATGCCCAGGAAAAAGTAAATCTTCAATTATTGATTTCTTACCATCCGAATCACTAACTGGAACACTAACTATAACTTTTCCACCATCATTTGTTTTAACAACTTTAGTAGTAACTTTTTCTCTTACATAATCTTCACTATCTTTTATAAAAGGATTAACATATCCATCACTTTTCTCACGAATATCAGTTAAACTATCACCTTTTTTAGCCGTATCATAAATAGTTTTTAAAGTTCCACCAACAATTACAATAGGTAACGTTTTAACAAGAGTTAATACTTGTTGCTTTTTTACCTTCTTTTCCAACTCTTTTACTTCACGTTCAATTAAAGCTTGTTCTTTTTTCTTCTTTTGCTCATTTTGTATTTTTAAAGACCTTCGTCTATCATTATATCCGCCTTTTTCCCCAATTGTTTCATTCATAGTATCACCAATCTAATTCTACCATAAAATGAGATAATACTACATCTTATTTAACTAAAATTCTAATTTTACTTCCCTTTTCAATTTTTTTACCTGCTTTTATACTTTGATAAGTAACAATATTACCTTCACCCTGAACAACCACATCAAAGTCACTTAAAATTTTCTTTGCCTCATCCAAACTTTTACCCACAACATTTAAAACAACAGAATAACCTTTATCAGTCCACTCTAACTCCTTTTCAAGTTCACCATCCTGTTTTTTTATCTCTAACGCATCAATTATATCTAATAAAATTCTTCTAGCAATAGGTGTAGTTGTATAACTAGACAGCATTGCAGTATTTTTAGGATTATCAATCGCAAGATATAAAACTGCTTGAGGATTATTTGCAGGAACAACACTCATAAAAGACATAATATAATTATTAACTAAATAACTACCGTTTTCACTTTTTTGAGCAGTTCCAGTTTTCCCACCAATTCTATAGCCCTCAATGTATGCACTCTTACCACCACCATATGCAACAACACTCTCAAGAGCAAGCCTCATAATTTCACTTGTTCTCTTATTAAGAACCTTCCTAACTTTAGACTTACTATACTCAACAACATTATTACCTGCATTATCACTTATTCCCTTAACTATATAAGGCTTATATAATACTCCACCATTAACAACCGCCGAAACAGCCATTACTTGTTGTAACGGGGTCTAATAAATGAAACTTTTTGCCTAAATTATCAGAAATAGTATATACACTTTCTCCTGTCTTAATAAAAATATCCAATTTAATTTGTTTATCACTTTGTTTATGAACTATTATTCTATCTATTATCTCATTAAATATATCAATATAACATTTATCATCTTCTAAGCATTTTTCTAATAAAATTTTAATTTCATTAATTTTATTTTCTATATAATTTTTATCTTTCTTATTATTTTTTAATTCGTTCATTTTACTTTGGTAAATAACTAAATCTTCATTTATTAAATCAACTTGTTTTTTGTAATCTTCTTTAGATAGGTATTCTTCCATAACAAGTTCTAATAATTTGTCTTTTTTATTATTGAAAACTGATATTTTGGATTCTAAACTTTTAATATCTGATTCACTATTATTAGTTTCTAAATAATTCTTACAAACACTAACTATTTCATCAAATATACTATTTCTTTTCCTAAATAATTTATTAAACATATCTTTAAACACTTCATCAAGTTCTAGTTCAAATACTCTAGGATTAGAACAACCTTTTAAACTTTCACGCCTATATACTTGACATTCCCATACAGGATTATTTTTTCTTTTTCCAGCACTTGATCTATGATAAGTCAAATTATGGCAACCACAATAAATTTTACCTGAATAAGTATATCTATTTTGAAATACTTTCTTATTAACTACCCGATTTGTAAAACTTTCTTGTCTTTCTTTTAATTTAATATTTGCTCGTTCCCATAATTCTTCAGACACTATTGGTGGAACATTATTATAATCTTTATAAATTATCCAGTCAGATTCATTTAATCTTTTCTTCTTTTTAGTACGATAATCTAAAACTTTTGATTTATGTCCACAATAATATCCTTTATATTTAGGATTTTCTATAATTCTAGTTAATACTGTTGTATCTACTCTTTTACCAGTTCTACTCTTATAACCTAAACTATAAAGATATCTTGATACTTTAGATAAACCATCACTTGTATTAGCATATCTATCAAATATTATTTTAACCATTTGTGCCTGTCCTTCATCAATTACTAATTTTCCCTTATCTTTTACATAACCATAAATATTAGAACATCCTAACACTACACCATTATCAATACTTCTCTTCATCCCAAATGAAACTCTTTCAGATAATCTTCTAACTTCATCTTGAGCAATAGAAGACATCATTGTAAGTCTAAGTTCAGAATCAGGTAATATCGTATTAATATTATCATTTAGAAAATATACACCAACACCATTAGATAATAATTCTTGAGTATATTTAATACTATCTAATGTACTTCTTGAAAATCTTGATATTTCTTTAGTTAAGATTAAATCAAACTTATGCCTTTTTGCATCACGGGTCATTCTTAAAAATTCTTCACGTTTTTTAACTTGTGTACCACTTATTCCTTCATCAATATATGAACCTATAAAATCCCAATTAGGAACTTTACTAATATAATCATTAAAGAAAGATATTTGTGATTGTAAAGAATGTAACTGTTCATCTTTATCAGTTGATACTCTTGCATAAAAACATACTCTTAAATTTAATTCTTGTAATGGAACACCACTCATAATATTATTCCTAACTGTATATAAGTCCATAGTAAGCCTCCTAAGTTAATATTCTATAATTATCTATATTCTTTATATAATCATCATTAATCTTACTTTTTTCTAATTCAAGGTTCTTCAATAATTTGTTAATACAAAAGTTATACATTCCATCATCAATAATATTTTCTCTTTTTAAATATTCAAGTAATTTAATACTGGTTTCTATTTCAATAATTTTTGATGGAATATTATTAAAACTATCCATATTCTTTGTCCTTTCCTTTAAGTTTATTTTTATAAAAAGAAAAAAGAACTTACAGTATTAAGTTCTACAAAAAAAGTGGCTACTAATTTCGTAAATAGTGGTCACTTTAAAATTATTCATTAAAAACATGTGCTTCCTTTTTTGATTGACTTTTTCTAATCTAACCATACGATTATCTTCAAAATATTCATATTCATCAGATTTACCATTACAATACACATATACATTGTGAAGACCATCTTTATACTATACAGAATAATTTAATTAATTAGTTTTATAAACATGACATAATTGTTTTCCTATTTCTATATTTCTTTTATCATATATTATTTCATCACTTACTTTTTACAAAATCAATTAGTTTATCATAATTAGTCTATGTATTTAAAATTTTTCAGCCTGTTTTTCATCAATATTAAGTGGTTCAAAAACTGCATCTAAATATAATTTAGTGGCCAACCATGTTGTTGTTTGTGTATATAATATTATTTTATTATGCCCTAAATCATTTACTACATCAATAATTTTTTATATTAATGGACTAGATAATTTCTTTACCTAATATTTTTTTATTGCTAACAAATCCATAGTTGTTATACATCCATACTCTTCACTTTGTAACAAAAATAATATTTGTTGCTATACCAACTTTTTCATTTTAATCACAACCTTTATTCTACTCCAACTAATTCTTTTTCTAGTATATTTATTATTTCATTTATTGAATCAATTGTATCATCAAAATTAACTTTTTTTGTATATTCCAATTTACTTTGATAATCAGTAAACACTCTTTTTAAGACATTACTATCTTTTAACATTTCTACTGTTTCTTTAAATTTATCAATATTAAATTCAGTATTTCTTTTATTAAAAGTATTTTCTACGGCTTTAACTAAATCTATGTTATTAATATCTTTTTTTTGTTTATTCATTAACATATATAAATCATAAAAATCTTTAGCTCTTGTAGTAGTTATATTTTTACTAATAATACTTTCAAACTTTTCAGCAATAATAGTTTCAATTGTATAAGCCATAATATTTATTTTTTTATCTTCAAAAATAGAATTATATTTATATTTTATTTCTCTTGGTGTAATAATATCTCCAGTAGTTATTTCAATAAAAAAATTAGTTCTTATTTTATCAAATACACCTTTAACATTTATTCTAAATCCACCATACTCATCTTCTAGTCTAATATCTTTAATATTAACTATTTCAAAATTGACATTATCATCTATATCAATAGATAAGATTTCTTCAAAGATATTTCTAATAGACCCTATATTTAATGGCAAACTTTTTAAAGTAGCATCAATATCTTTTGTAGTTCTTAAATCTTCTCCAATAATAGAAGAAAGTAGGACTCCACCTTTTAATATAATGTTATCTCTATATTTACTTTTTTCTAATCTCATTAAAACATGTTCAAAGAAAAACATTTGATGAAGATGATGTGCTAAATTATTATTTCCTTTAGATTTTTTTTTAATAATGTAATTTAATTTATCTGAATTCATCTATAATAATACCTCCATTAATTCAACAACTTCATCTTCAATATCTAACTTTTTAGCATATTTAACTAATTTTAAAATATCTTTATCTTTATTTCTAGCATATTCTTTTAGAGCTTTAGAATAAATTTCTTTATCCATACGATTTTTATCTTTAATAATATCACATAATGTTCTTTCTAGATCATAGCATTTAACAGTTAAATCATTAATAGTTTTAATATCAATCATTCCAAGTTCAAAAATATCATCCTTAACATATCTAAGTGATACATTTTCATTATTTAATAAATTACCACTATAATTATATGGAACAGTAATATCATAAACTAATGGAATTCTATCAGACATATTATGTAAGTATAAACTAGTAGCATGAGAATAACACATATTCTTACTACTCTTAGATAAAATATAAAAATTATCAATTGGATATTCAGGTAATTTATAAATACCAGTTCCAACTCTTTCTAATTTTTTATCATTTACTAAATTACTTAAAAATGTGCTATTAATCCCTAAGTTTCCTACTTCTTTTGTAGTAATATATCCATCATTTTCCTTAGCATAATCTAAAATTTTATCATAATTATTCATACATACATCATTTCCTTTTTCTAGGAAAATCATACCATTGTTCCTAAAAAATGTCAATTTATTATATTAACGTTACTCTTTTAATTGCTTTTCTATTTTTTTTATAAAAGTAACATTTAAACAATTACTCATTTTTTATAGCATATTTTAAATCTAAAATATTTGGAAAACTACTATAATTCATTAATTCAAGAGATTTCAATTTTTTTATATCATTAGCCATTTTTTCATCCAATGCATATATATCGGATATATTTTGACTTACATTGTCTAACTCTTCATTACTTAATAAACTATCATTTGTTTTTTTTGAAATAAAGAAATCTTCACTATAATTAAATATTATAAAAGATATTAATCTTAATTTTTCATAATCCTTTAATCTCTTAAATTGTTTAATAAAATTTTTATATTTTTTATTTTCTTTACTTACAAACATAATAATAACTGTTTTACTTTTTAATGGAAATACACATAAATTCAAATTTTCTATAACATAATCTTTTCTTAAATTATACAAATCATTGATAATATTACCACTTAAATCACCATGAAGAGCAATATGACCTTGAAACGCTATCGGAGTTACATAATCTAATACTTTCCAATAAATTAATTCAAAACTTGATGTAGATTGTTTTTTTAATATTTTTATATCACGTTCAAGTTCATTCTTTATTTCATTAAAATCAAGATTATTAATTCGTTGTTTTTCTAATAATATTGGAAGAATAAATTCATCAGCATATTCTGAAATCATAATATTATAAAGTTCTATTTCATTCAATCTCTTGTCAAACATTCTAAGAGTATTTTTCAAATCAATTTGAGTCATTATTTTTTTTCTAGGAAGAACTAATAATTTATCCATCTCCTCATAATCTTGAAAAATAGTAGAATCACATTGTTTGCAAATACGTTTAAAAGTTCCACTATTATTTAAACCTAATTCACTACAAATTAAAGGCATTTTAAAAAAATTATTTGATGTAACAACCATTCCGTTATCACTAATACTTTTTAATATAAATCTTGGTAATGTATGTGAATTACAAAAACTTGTAACTTTTTTTCTGCAACAAAGACAATAATCTAATTTAGATTTTATTTGAGCTCTTCTAATGATTTTATTGAATCCTTTTTTTAATTCTATTACACTATCCATACTGCCACTTCCTTTAATTATTTATTATACCACGAAAACACACACATTTCTGTGCATTTACCCATATTTGTACAAAACAATTATATTCATATTCAACATCATACCTTTTAGTGTATTTACTTGTTATCCCGCTAGTTATTGTAATAGTATCATTTATTAGACAGTAAGGTGTATAGGAGTCACACTTATCCCTTGACCAAAAGCAGAAGTAGCAAGTTCAACATTACCAACTCTATCAAGTGGAAATAATATTCCAGTAGCTTCACCAGCTAAATCAATACCTGTCTTTTTTCCAAAACCAAATTTATCAATATAAGAAAATAGTCTATCCTTCCCAAGAAGTTGACCCAACTTCACAAATCCCGGATTGCTTTATATCAATACAGGAACATATAATTTATTTAAAAATAATCAAAAAAACTTAGTAAAACAGAAAATTTTACTAAGTAAATCTCAACAATTAAAAAATAATACATTAATATGAAATATCACTTTTAGCTACTTCAATAACAGGTCTAACTCCAATTAAAACATCTGTTCTTTGAACTTCTACACTATGAACACGTCTTGTTGTTGTATAAATCATCCATCCATAACTTGACATAGTATTTCGAGGATTTTCTAACCAGTATCCATCAAATTTAGAATTATCTTTCTTTGAAAAATTTGTATTTTCAGCAAGATAAAGATGATTATCAAGCTCACCATTCTTCCAAGATGGAATATAAAAATCAACTAATTTCTTAACTTCAGCTAATGTTAAAAGGCGTGCAGCATATTTAGAATAATCAAGCGTTTTAGGATACTCATGGCCATCTTTTGAACTAGTAGTACCATATTCATTAATTAGTTTTCTCTCAGTATTAAATAACCTAACATTGCTCCATTGACTTGTAGTTGGAAGCTGTTCCATAGCAGTTAAAGGGCCATGCCAATTTTCAGAAGTATTATAATACTGATAATACTTATCACTACTAGGTTGTCCTCCACTTACATTACTATAATATATTAAAGTAGCCACATCACTATTATCAGCCAAATCATTAACATAATAGAATCTTTCAGTTTCTGAATCGTATACTCCATCTCCATTAACATCACAATCAAATGCATCACCAGATGCAAGTACTCCATCTGTTCCCAACGAACCATATGTAATCGTAGCCGATCCTTTACTTCCACCTATTTTATACCCCATTCCAGAACAATATGAACCAAGACACTCCTCAGTATGAAGAACACTAGCCCTCTGACATATTGGCATTTTATAATGAATTTGAATATCACCAGATACATTAGAAATAACTAAATTATTATTTATATACTCATAATCCTTACCCACATACAATAATTTATTATTCATAAAAACCTTTATAAGATAATCATCAGTACCTACTAAATTTAAATTTAAAGTATCCCCCTCTATTATTTCTACAGGAAAGTTATTACTATTAGAAATATTATAATAAGATATATTAAAAATTTTTCCAAACTTAAAACTTAAAACAAATTTATTTTCCTGATTATTAATATTCACACCATCTTTATAAGAAACTTTTATCTTTAATTTTTTCTTAACACCTAAAGAGCATTGATTATTTTCACAAATTTTATCTTTTAAATTATAATCTAAAAATTCAAATTTTAAATTTTCATTATCAATTGAAGCACTACTTATACCCATTATAACATTACCTAAATTATAAACATCAACATCATAAATAACATAGGAATTACTATTATTTAATACTACACTACCAGAAATATTTGAAACATTATAATCAACATAATAACTAATCGCATCATCTACATTATTAACACTTGCATTCATAACTCTAATGTCTTTATCTATACGCACATTAGATATTATACTTTCAATTAATAAATTATTCTGAAAAGCAGAAAAACCTACACTTAAAAATATAATAACAAGAATAAATATCATAGTACAAAAGAAATACAAATTCTTATTATTTTTTTTAATACTATCTTTTTTTATTCTCATAATATTACCTCCACCCCCCTTATCCTATTATCCATATTATTATCAAAAAAATTATAACATACAAATAATTACTATTTCTAGAAAAAACAAAAAAATTAACAAAAAGTTAATTAAAAATAATATCAAACTACTACAAATATAATTCCCTAGTTATAACAGAAATATTACAATTAAAATAAATATCCATTCTAATATGCTTTCTATCATTATCTATTTTAGAAATTTCAATCTTATCTATAAATAGTCTTATAAGTTGCGATAATGAATCTTCTATATTTATCTTTTTCATTACCTCATTCTCTGTCTCTTTTAATTTTTTTGAAATATTACTTGAGGTATTATAATTCTTAATAATCATTAAATCACTTTCAAGTTTACTTATCTCACTATTATAAAAATCATTACGTTTCTTTAATTCCGAATCACTAATTATTCCCTTCAAACTCAAATCAAGCAATTTATCTTTCTTTTTATTAATCACATCTATATTTTTTTGTAAGTTATTTGAATTATCATATTCATAAACACGATTCATAACAGTTCTATATTCATTTAAAACTTGATATAAATACTTATCTTTTCCATTAAAAAAGTCATCAAAAATAGATATAAAAATTTTGTCTAATTCACACTCTTTCAATATAGGTGATTCACAACTCTTAAGTCCATTTCTTTTATACTCTTTACAACTCCAAGTAGGATTTAATGATCTACTTCCCCCAGAACACCTTATATATATTTGTTGACAATGCATACATATAATTTTACAAGTATATTTAGAATTTTCTAACATGTTATTACTATTTAATATATGTCTTGATTTAGATTTTTTTCTTTGTAAATATAAATTATTTGCCATATCCCATAATTCTTCAGAAACTATCGCTGGTATTCTTTCATCTTTTTCAATAATCTGTTTTGATTTATCATTTCTTACTTTTTTATGAGTTTTATAATCTACAACTTCCGTAAGTTTTGCTGTATAAAAGCCTTTATATCTAGGGTTAGTCAAAAATTTAGCTAAAGTAGTTTGTGAATAATTTTCACCCTTACTATTTAAATAACCCATTCTTCCAAGATCGTCACCAATTTTCTTTAAAGAAACATTTCCACTTACATATGTTTCAAATAAATATCTAATAATAAATGCTTCTTTCTCATTAATTTGATAAACACCATTTTTTTTATAATAACCAGTTAAATTTCCGCCAATTAGTTTTCTATCCTTTATCATCCTATTAATACCAAACTTGACTCTTTCAGATAACTTTCTAACCTCATCCTGAGCAAGACTTGACATTATCGTTAACCTAAATTCAGCATCTTCTTGAACAGTATTTAAATTATCAGCTAAAAAATATACTATAGTCCCACATTTTAATAGATATTCAGTATATTTTATACTATCTACAGTATTTCTTGAAAATCTAGATATTTCCTTAGTAAGAATCAAATCAATTTCACCAAATTTAGATTTCTCAATCATATTCAGAAAACTAACTCTATTTTTTACCGCAGTTCCACTTATCCCCTCATCAATAAATCCCCCAACAAATTTCCAATTACTATTTTCATTAATCATTTCTTCAAAATAATGTCGTTGATTCTCTAAAGAATTTAACTGATCATCCTTATCTGTCGACACACGGGCATAATAAGCAACTCTTAATGGCATATCATAAATTGTCTTACCCCTTTTTAACTCATTCCTTACCATTTTTATATCCATAACTTAATAATCATCTCCATAGTAAAAAAATACTATTTCCTAAATTCATTTCTTATTCTAGTCATTCTTCCGATTAACATTTTTTCCATTTCACTAAAAACTTCAAAATTAATAACCTTATCTTCATACAACTCTCGATTTATAACTAATCTCCATTCAAGAATTTTATATTCTATTGGTAAATGCTTCGTAAAACCACTAAATTCAATATCATCAAAATTATACATATCATCCTCCAAAACTATTGAATCATATGAAAAAAATTAATAAAAAAGAATAATATCCAACAAATAGACATTATTCTTACATTAATAGTAAAATAATTAATAAATTTAAATATCTATAAAATTATTATTTAAATAGTATACTAACTTTTCCTTATCAACATTTCCTAATAGTTTTTCAAGAGAAAATTTTTCTCCCATAAAAATTTTATAATCATTAAACAACATATCTTCAATAGTTTTAATATCTACACCTAAACTCAACAAATATTCAATAAACAATTGAAAATTATCATACAATAAAATAAATAAATTTATTTTGTCCCTGTTTTGACTAAAATATTACATGAGTTCTGTAATACTTGTAAATACGTCTGGTCCCCATGGCCACCACTTTTCCAACATTTCAATACACTTCCATCAACATTTACTTTACCAGCATCATAAAAATGATCATTAAAAATATCAATAACATTTTCTTCAACAGCACTTGCCATAGTCATTATCTTAAATGTACTACCCGGTTCATATGATGACCAAATAGGCAAATTACGTGATAGAACACTTGTCCCATATTCTTTATACTTATTAGGATCATATGATGGAATAGACGCCATGCCAAGAACTTCCCCATTATTAGGATTGACAACAATAGCCAAAGCCATATCCGGATTAAACATCTCCTCTATATTATCAAGTTCTCTCTCAATAGACTTTTGAATATTAATATCAATTGTTAAACTAACATTCATTCCAGACTCTGCCTCTTTATAAATATCACTTAAACTTAATTTATTTCCATGACTATCAGAAAAATATTTAATTACTCCATTCTCTCCTCTTAAATATTTATCATATTGTAACTCTATTCCAGATAATCCTTGATTATCAATTCCAACATATCCTAAAACATGAGATAAAAAATCTTTATATGGATAATTTCTTTTAGCTTCTTTTACTAAATAAACTCCATCTAATTTTAAATCACTTATTTTCTTCGCAACATCATAACTTAATCTTCTACCCTCAGGATGAACTCTTTCAATAGAAGTATTTTTAAAAACATGCTTTTTCATAGATTCATAACTAAGACCAAGAATATTAGCCAACTTTTTAGTAGTATCTTCCTTATTCTTAATTTGATTTGGAATAAGCACTAAAGAAGAAGTAGTCAAATTATCAGCTAAAACCTCTCCGTTCCTATCAAGAATTTTCCCCCTATCAGCCTCAATTTCTAAATTCCTACTCCATAAAGAACTCGCAAGTTTATTCAACTTTTTATACTCAAAAACCTGAATATAAAATACCCTAATAAATACTAAAAATAATATAGTAATTATTAATAAAAATACAATCTTAATTCTTTTATCAATTTTCTTAGTAAACATTTTATCACCTTTATATAAAGATATGAAAAAATAAAAATAAAAGACAAAAAAAATAGATATTTCTATCTATTAATCCACATCACTCTTATTTGTAAGTAATTCAATAAATTTACTAGATGCAGCTGTTAAAAAATCATCTATATAAACACAACATATATCAACATCTGGTAAATTATCATCAAACTCTATAATTTCAAAATTATCACTATCATTTTGAGAAATAATTAAATTCTTAATAAAATATCCAATTCCAATACCTTTTTTTACTAATTCAACCATCATTTCATTTGTCCATGATTCAACAGTAGGAGATAAATTAATGTTTTTTGACTCCATATATTCATCTAATTTAAATCTAATTGAAGAAGTAACTGATGGTAAAACTAAAGGATATTTTTGTAAATCTTTTTCAGTTTCAATAGTAACGTTCTTCATACTATTTTTATTATAAGCAAAGCAATTTTTTAACTTAGCAACTGTTATCTTAGTAACCTTTTTTTTACTATCTATTGGTAAAGTATCAACTATAAAATCAAGTTTACGAGTTTCTAACATCTCCACCATATCTTTAGTAGATTTTGATATAATTTCAAACTTTATTCCAGGATATAGTTTTCTAAACTCGGCAATATAACTAGATAAATAAGAAACTCCAATATGTGAAGGAGTACCAATCCGGATACATCCTATATTTAAATCATTTAAATTTTTAATATGTTCCTCTGCATCTTTAAAAATATTAAATGCAGTTGATACATAAGAATATAGTTCCTTAGCTTCATTTGTTGGCTCAATACCCTTAGAATTTCTATAAAACAATGTATACCCAAGCTGACTCTCTAATTCCTTTAAACTATAACTAATAGCAGGTTGTGAAACATATAATTTAGCCGCTGTTTTTGAAATACTTTTCTCCTCAAATAAATATAAAAATATCTTATATAGATTATAATCAATGTTCATAAGCTTCGCCTCGCGACATATTATATTATAAACTTATGTTAAAGTCAAACATTATAAATACTTTTTATAAAAAATATAACAGAAAAAGTAGACCAAAAGTCTACTTTAATAACTACATATAATGTCCTTTTTCATTTTCTTCTAACTCTTGACCATAACCTTCCATTATCATCTGAGAAAGTTCCTCTGCATACTTTTCTCTGTCTTTCTTTCTCATTGACTTTGAAACTCCAGATGCTAAAGCAGCACTACTTGCAGCAGCAATTAATGAAGAATAAAGTCCTGGCATAGCAGTTAATGGTTCAAGTTGTTGAAGTGTAACATCAGCTAAACCGCCACCTAAGTTAGTAACATCAACCATAGATTGATTCATATTAGCAATAGCATCAGTATGATTAACTAAATAATCAATTGATCCTTGAACTGCAGACAAATCAAATTGTGGATGACTAGCAGTATAATTTGATAAAACTTCTTTAGACTGAGTTACTAAATCCATAAATGCATTATTAGAAGATGCTGAAATTTTAGAAATTTCTTGCAATGCTTGAGCATTTGTAATAGTTCCTTGTCCATATTTACTGACAACATCATTAAGTTGAGAAGATACATTAGCAAAATTATCAGAGCTTATTTGATGGAAATGTGAATCTAAACTTCTATAAGTATCAGATCCTAAATGCCAATTAGAACCATCTAGTGAATATCTTTCACCTAAATTAGCAGTACCAAGAGTATCTCCATATCCTTGAGCTTTCATTCCCTCAGCAAAAGTCCCTCTTCTACTAGCTATATCATTTCCAGTTTGATGTACATAATCAATTGTTGCTTGATTATTACTATTAGCTTGTGAAAGCTGTTGATTATGTTCATTAATCATCTTTTGAGCACTTAAAGCTCTAAAAGCACTAACAGTTGCTGAAGTAACAGCTATAGTTGTAAATAAATCTTTAATAAAAGGATCATCTTTATAATTTAACTCTTCAGCAAGAGGTGAATAACATTTAGCACCAACACTTCTTCTTCCAACTATACTCTTCTTAACTTCAGTATTTTTACTATATAAAGCCTCTAATTCCAAGAATTTATCTACAGTTGCTTTAGGCTCATCAGCAGCAATTGCTTGATTCATTCTAAGTTCTGTTTCACCTAATCTTTGTTGTAATTCAGAATCGAAGTCATCAATTTTACTAAATCTTAAACCTACATAATTCATCTTAGTAGCAGCAGCCTTGAAATCTTCTTCCTGACCATGAACACCACCTGATAATAAACTATTAGCATCTTTTCTAGAATTTAAAATATTCTTAACATATACAGATGCTTTTGCATATAACTCTTGTTTCTTAGTAATAGATGCCTTATCAGTTTTATTATCCAAAGCATTTATTTGACCAACTAAAGTAAATAATTCAGAATAATTTTTCTTTATATCATCATTTAATTTTTCAACCTTAGCTAATCCAAATTCCTTTAATTTAGCTTGTAATAAATCATTTATTTGTAAGTTCATATCTTGAACAATAGCATTACCACGATAATTATCAAATAAGAATTGTAATTCATCTTCACTTAAATCATTAATTCTAGATTTTAAAATTTCAACATTCTTTTTAGCATTATCGCTTAGCGTTATCTTAGCACCTAATTTTCTAAAGAAACCAACTGTAGTTTTAAATATAGTAGGAACTACATGAACTACATTATATAAAACATTTCCAGAATGTAATTCTTCTTTAAACGTATTTCTAACCTTAATATTAGAAGCATTATAACGTTTAACATCCTTTTTACCAACATCTAAATCCTTAGTCAACTTAGCAAGTATACTTTGAACACTATAAACTGTTGGTTTAGTAGTTTTCTTTGGTGCAGTCGTATGACTAGCTGTATTTGGAGCAGTCGTATGACTTGCTGTATTTGGTGCAGTTGTATGACTTGCTGTATTTGGAGCAGTCGTATGACTTGCTGTATTTGGTGCAGTTGTATGACTAGCAGTAGTTGGTGCTACTGTTGGTTGTGTAGCCATTTGCTCTTCTTTTTCTCTTCTAGCAATTTCATTATCTATAGCATTTAATCGTTCAGCCAAATCACTAATATCTTTTTCCTGAGCTTGTCCTATCATTAATAGATTATGTATATTTCCTCTGTAATTTCTTAAATCATCAAGATCCATTTCAGAAATATCAAAGTCTGGATAACCAGGTTTAGGAGCTGCTGTCTTTTGCTCTTCTTTTTCTCTTCTAGCAATTTCATTATCTATAGCATTTAATTGTTCAGCTAAATCACTAATATCTTTTCCTTGAGCTTGTCCTAACATTAATTGATTATGTATGTTTCCTCTAGAATTTCTTAAATCATCAATATCCATTTCAGAAAAATCAAAATCTGGATTAGGATTACCAAGATTAGGATTTATATCTTTCTTATCAAATTCTGAAGTAGCACGCATCAATTGCTCTTCTAAATCAGTAACATCTATACCTTGTGTTCTTCCCATTGCAATTTGATCTTCTAATTTTTCTATTTCTTTCTCTAATTCTTCCTTTGTCATATCAGAAAAATCTTTTTGACCGTTCTTATCATCTTTACCTTGATTAGCTTTTGCTTCTTGATAATAGTTTTTAATATAATTTTCAATTTCAATACGAGCTGATTCTACCTTATCATTAGCAGCCCCTATATCTTCACCAGTATAATTTCTAGCATTAGAAACCATATCTCTATAATCATGATATGCCATTGCATATCTATTTGCTAAAGCTCTAATTTCTTGTTCATTAACACCAGGTAATGTACCACGAATACTATCAAGGAATTCTTTTGATTCTTCTCCAGTATATCCCTTAGTATCATCTTTACCTTTCAAAACATGATAATTTTTACTATAAGTATAAACAGAATTCATAGCTTTATCAATAATTTCACCTTGACTAGATAAAAGCATATCATCAGGAGCCTTTAATGGTTCTTTCTTTTCCTGATATCCAACAAATCTAACAACAGCACCATCAGATGAATTAACAATATTCTTTAACTCTTCTAAATTCATCTTAACTTCTCTAGGTTTCTTTTTAAGAATCATTTCAGTATCTAAACTATATAAAATTTCAATTGATTCACTAATAGTTGCTCCCCTTTGAATCTCTTCAGAAATTTTCTTAATAATTTCTTCTTTAGCAGCTTTAATAGCTTTTCTCTCATCAGGAGTTTGCTCTTTATATGGTTTCTTTACAATAGACGCTAAATAAGGATCCTGTTCCAAAATTGAAATAACTATTTTTCTTTTTCTAAGAGTATCAGTAATTTCTCTATATTGACTTGCCCCTATATGTAAAGAATCAGATAACTCCATATCTTTTTTCAATTTATTTCTTTTTCTAACTAAAGCAGCAAGTGCCTTTTTTCTTTCCAAAGTATCTCTTTTTACCCTACCATAACTATCATATAAACCAGATAATTTTTCATATTTCTTTTTTCGTTCATCATCATTTTTAGCAAAATCTTCTACTGAAAAATTTCCAAGATTTTCTGAAGCAGAAATATCCAACATTTCATTATGTATCTCCAAAAGTTTATTAGAATTTTCTTTATAAATCATTTGATTTTTCGCAATCAAAGCTTCTACTTGTTCTAATTCTTGATCAAAACTATCACTAGTAGTATTAGTATATACTTCATTTTCCAATCTTTCTATTTCAGTAGAAATTGCATCTATATCCCTACTTTTTCTAGAATTTGAATTTTTTACCTTCTTTAAACGACTTCTTAATTCGCTAATCTTCTTTTCATATTCACTCATATTACTATCCATCTTCATTCACCACCTAAGAATTACTCTCTGCATCAATTTTTTCTAAAACATCATTAATCATAGCTAATTCTCTCTCATCAGTTATATTTTGAAGTTCAGCTTTTGGACTAAATGGATCATAACTAGAAACAAATATATTTTTTCTACCATTACTAGCAATTGAATGATCCGTATATCCAACATAAGATTTCATTGTATCCTCTGAATCAAAAGTAAATAAAACCTCTCCCTCAACCACTTTTCCATCATGTTCAAAAGTTATTTTATCATTTTCCATATCAAAAACCATATGCATTCCTCATCTTTCTATTCTACTTATTAAGTATACCAACATAAAAAAAAGAAGTCAATTGAAAACACTTCTTTAACTATCAATCCTAACAACTATTTTCTCATCTTTTTTAACCTTAGAATAATCACTAATTCTTATATAATAATAAACATTTTCTTTAATATCTTTTCTTAAACTCTCATTCTCAATAATAGTATTCTTATTATCTACCATTAAGTTATCCTTACTATTATTTTTTAACACCTTAATACTTGAACTAGTACCATTTAATACATTAACACTATAATTAAGTTTAGTTTTATTAATAGAATCACTTCTATAATTTGTAACCTTAATAATATAATCACTACTCAAATTATCCGCATTTATTGTAACACTACTAGAAGACCCTTTCTCAAACACTGGAATAACAATATTAGCCTGAACCTTACTACCAGATTCATTATCCTTCTTAACAACCGCTACTCCAAGAACAATAACTACTATAATTAATACAAAGAAAATTAATTTTAAAAGATTATCTACACTAAATAAATTCTTTTTCTTATTATCTTTCTTCTCTACTTTCTTATTTCTTCTACCATTAGAACTTTTCTTTTTAACTTCCCCATCCTCTACCTTTTTAGAATCAGTTCTACTCCTTTTACTACCTTTTCTATTAGTAGTCTTTCTACTACTCTTCTTAACTTCTTCCATTAGTATATCTCTCCTTTATAATTTTCTAAAACATCTACACAAGACTTATCAATAACCTCATGCTTTTCCAAAATATTATTCTTATTATCTAAATAATTATAAATTGCATCATCTCTAAACCCAGCATTAGCTGCATCATACCTAGTTGCTCCATAATACATTGTCTTAATATTTGACCAAATAATTGCTGATAAACACATAGGACATGGCTCACAACTACTATATATTATACAATCAGATAAATCATGAGTACCTAATTTTTCACATGCCTTTCTAATTGCCACAACCTCAGCATGATTAGTAGGATCATGACTTGATAATACCATATTATGACCAACAGAAACTATATTACCATCTTTATCAGTAATAACAGCCCCAAAAGGTCCTCCATCATTCTTAGAAACACCAAGACTAGCTTCTCTAGCCGCCTCCTTTAATAACTCTTCCTTCATTGCCTAAAAAACCTCTCCTTCACTAAACTAAATTGCTTATCACGAGCTGCAACTTGTTCATTACTCAAACTACTATTTAAAATAGCATTAGATGTATCCTCATGAATAATAGCCTTATTACTAATCTTATTATTCATCTTAATATTACCACTAAGAATAGTAACCAAATTATAACTAATCTTCATAGACATATTAACCTCATTAGTATAACCACTCTTACTATACTTAATAAACTTAGAAGAAACAACTCCATCATAAGTCCTATTATTAAAATTAAAAAGTAAATTTAAATTAAAACTATTAGAACTCTTCTCAAACTTAAATGTCCCAATATTATTATTATTTCCATCACTAAACTTAATACTTATACTATTATCATGAATTATAGTACTACCAATATATTTTAAATTACTATCTTCCATGTAATATAAAGTTCCAACATCAGAATTACTCTCATAAGAAACTATTTTCTTCTTATCATTATTCATATGAATAAACTCATACATTAAAGGCTTATACATACTCTTACTAACATAAATATTGATAACATAACTCTCATTATTACTTAAATATTTACTATTACCAACATGAGTCTTATTAAATTTCTCATTAATATTAGTTAATATCTTATCAGCAGTCTTATCATTTACTAAATCATTAAATATACCACCAATAATATTATTCATCCTATCATTATCAATACTTAAACTCATCTGATATACTTCTTCCTCTGAAAAAGAAATAGTCTTCTTAACTTCATGTCTTTCAAAATAAGAATCATCTAAATTATTCTTCAAACTATTAATAATAAAATTATATAAATAAGAAATATTATCTCTAGTAGTAGTCTCTTCACTTAAATTCTCAAAATAATTACAATTACCATTATTTACATAATTATTTAAAATCCCACTAACAAAATAATACTCAGTAGAATTCTCAACTAAATACTTATTATGAAAGACTTCTTCATTTAAAATAGAATCATTAATATCTATTAATAATTTTTTATTTTTCTTATCTTGAATAAAACTATAATTAAAATTAGACTTATTTAAATTATTAATCAAATTAAATGTCTTTAAATCATTAACATTAGTACTATTAAATACATATTTTTCAGAAGAAAGATCAAACTTAACATTACCATTAATAGTAAAATTATCTCCTAATAAATACTTAGAATTAAAACTAGTATAATTAACCATTTTCTTACTAATATTATCAATACTTATATCAAAAATACTCTTAGGTTTAGATAAGTTATTAAAATAAAATCCAAAGTAAAATAAAACAGAAGCAGTAATAATAAGTAATAAAATTAAAAAGACTTTTAAAGCTTTTTTACCCCTATTCAATCACACCACTTCCTATCCTAAATTAATTATATCAAAATACATAAAGTTGTCAAATTAAAAGGAAGCTAAGCTTCCTATTTTCCAAGTAATCCAATTTTATAATTAAAACTTCTTGCTCCAGTAACTGTTGAGTAATTATAAGCAACACTTAGTTTTAAAGTTGTAGTATCTCCTGGTTCTAATACTTTTCCACTAACATCAGAATAACTAACAGTAATTGGTAATAAACTATTTTTAAAACTACCATTCGCATACTCTGGACTTTCTATTAAATCTAAAATAGTTGCTGAAATTGTCCCATTATTTTGAATAGTAATATTGTAATCTAGTTCATCTCTTGCAGAATATAAAGTAAAATTCATATCAAGTAATCTTCCTTTTTCCTTTATCTTTATATCTCCAGTAGGACTCATACTACCACCTGATACAGTAGAAATATTATTAACCTCGACAAAAGATAAATCATAAGTATTTTTACCACTTTTAATACCACTTAATTCCATCGATAAAATAATAAAACCAATTCCTAAACAAATAATTGTTAAACATAACACAACAATTATAATGTTACGCATCCCTACAACTTTCTTCATCTAACATACCCCATTTTTAACTTCATCTATACTACCATTATAACAAAAACTATAAATTTTACTAGTACTCTTAAACTCTATATAAGCATATATATGACTATTTTCAACATAATACCAACTATTCTCATCAGGATAATATCTATCATTCGCATCAGCCGGTATTAATTGAATTAAAAACTTATCATCATCACGATCTTTATTAATTATATTATTAGTAGACACATAATCCTCAATTCTTCTATAAACACTCTTACTAAGTGAAAAAGAAGTAGCATCATTAAGAACAACATTCTCTTTATTTAAACTATTCTTATTATGATTAACTAAAGTTTTAGAATAATAATCAATATACCTTAATTTATCCTTATCATCAGTCCCTTTAACATTAAGTCTATTAGCTAAATCACTAATTGTACTACTCTCTTCAACATAAATATTGCCAATACCATACTTACTAAAAGTACTATTAATAATATTTATAAAATGACTATAATAAACATCATCATATCTAACTATCTTAATATATGAATCACTCTTTAATAAATCATTCTCTATTAATATTTTCACAATACTATTAATCTTTTCTTCATTATTATTAAGAAGTTCAATATCCTTATTATATAAAACCTTAGAATTCTCATCCAAAAACATAATATGATAAATCTGATAAGTATCACTTAATAATAAAGTAAAATCAACTGAATCATTTATCTCAATCTCATACATATTCAAATACTTTTCAACATTTAATAACCTATCACTTGAACCTACACTTGATTTAATCTCTGGATAAATAGTCTTTATAAAATAAACTATCACAATTACTAAAAATAAAATAATTTGTAATCCAAACATTAACCATTTTTTCTTACCACTATCCATTTCCATCCTCCAAAGAATACTTAGGATTAAGAGTAAGCATTATTTCCATACCATTAGTAATGTTAGTACCTTCAGACACAGACTGACTAGTAACATACCCAACACCATCCAAATTAACCTTAATACCAAGATTTTGTAATACACTCTTAGCAACTTTAGATGATAATCCAACGACATTTGGAACCGTAATATTAGTATCATTTGTTATTAAATAAATAGTATCATTTGTAGTAATAACATCTCCATTGCTAGGACTTTGTTTTACTACTTTATCACCATTACCAAGTACAACATATTTTATAGAACTACTATCAAGTGTACTCTTAACCTTATCCAACTTTTTATTAGTAAAATTAGGAACAGAATAATCATTTATTTTTAAAGAATTATCATTATCCTCATTATCATGACCATAATATTTAGAAATATTATTAACAATCTCTTTAATAGCATTACTAATAGGTTTTTGAGAACCACCAGATGGTCTTTTTACAGATGCATAAATTATAACTTCTGGATTATCCTTAGGATAAATTCCCGAAAATGAAGAAATTATATCTTCCTTTCCAGATAAATATCCACCACCCCTTTCATTAGCAATCTGAGCAGTACCTGTCTTACCAATAAGCTTACCACTATCTATTCTATATCCACTACCAGTATTCCCAATACCATTAACAGTATCATCCATTAATTGTTTCATTTTATTAACTGTATCAGTAGATGCAACCCTTTCAATCTCAGTACGTTTATTTTCAATAACAACCTCGCCTGTTTCGCTATCTACAATCTTAGAAATTACAAATGGTTCAAGTAACATTCCATCATTAGTAAGAGGAGTCATAGCCTTAACATTCTGAATTGGTGTAGTAGTAATACCTTGTCCAAACCCAGCATTATAAATCTCTGTTTCATATTTAAAACCTAAACTACCAGTGCTCTCATTAGGAATAGAAATACCTGTCTTCTTTCCAAAACCAAGCTTTTTAAAATACTGTCTAAGCATTACACTATCCATATGATTTTTTATCAAATTAATAACACCAACATTACTAGATAAAGCATATCCCTTATCATAAGAAATAACACCCCATCCATTTCTATTCCAATCACCAATCTCAGTACCATCATTCGTTACATAAACACCAGACTTATATGTCTCAGACCCATTATAAACACCATTTTCCATAGCAGCCATATAAGTAAAAGTCTTCATAGTAGAACCAGGTTCATATGGACTCTGACACATCAAATCCAAATAATTAGTAATATTTCTAACATTAGGATCAAAACTAGGACTAGAAGCAGTCGCAAGAACTGCTCCAGTCTTCGCATCCAATAAAGTTATATGAAACCATTCCCAATCATAATCTTTATCACTATTATTTAATGCCTGTTCAACAAAAAATTGAATATTAGAATCAATAGTCAAATAAATATCTTTTCCCTGCTCTGCATCCTTAGTCATAACAGGAGTATCAGCTATTTTATATCCTTTTCTATCCTTCTGATAAGTAACATAACCATCTTTTCCCTTTAAAATAGAATCATACTGTTTCTCAATTCCCATCTCACCAGTAATAGTAGAATCCTCTTCACCATTACCCTTAGCATACCCTATAGTATAAGATGCAAACTGTCCCTTAGGATAATATCTTTTAAATGTTTCAATAAAATCTAATCCTGGTAAATTTAAATCCTCAATCTTCTTTTTAGTAAGTTCATTAAGTCCCTTACCTTTACTTCCAAACTCTACTTGATAAACTCCCTTCTTACTAAGTATTGAAAGAATCTCATCCTTCTCCATTCCAAGAATAGGAGCAAGTAAATCAGCAGTCTTTTCCTTATCAACAACATGTTGAGGCTTTTTCTTATTAGTAGTACGACTACTATCCAAATAAGCAATAAGTTTATAAGAAGAAACATTTTGAGCAAGAGCATCCCCATCACTAGAATATATTGTTCCACGCTTAGCAGAAATAACATCAGTCTTAGTAACTCTTTGACTAGCAAGTTTCTTTAAATTAATACCATCTATATTTGTAGATAAACCAAGTTGAACAACTCTAAGTATCATAAAGCAAAATAAAAGAAGAGAAATAAATACTATTACTCTAGAATACTTAATATTATTTCCCTTCTTACGTTTTTTCAAGATATCACTTCCTACTAATTATCTTCTGTTACAGTCTTTATATTATCATTATTATAACTCAAACCCTGTTGTTCTGCAACTTCCTGAATCTTAGTCAAAGAAGCCAACTCATCAATTGTCATCGCAAGTGACTCATTAGTCTTTTGTTGCTCCTCTATTTGTTCTTTCTGTTGCTCAACCTCAAAATTTATCTGTGACAAAGTAGCCTTAGAAAAAACAATTGAAATTGGAGAAATCACAAGTAAAAAAACAGCTAACGTATAAATAAGTCTTTCAAACTTTGAAACTTTATATCTCTTTTTAACTTTCCTTTTCATTCTTTTCATCTCTCCTATTTTATTCTCTCAATTACTCTAAGTTTAGAACTTCTAGCTCTTGGATTATTTTCAATCTCACTATCACTAGGAATAATAGCTTTATTAACAACTAATTTAAAATCAGGTAAGTACTCATCTGGAATATTAGGCATTCCTTTTACCTTATCATCAATTTTAGTCATCTCTTTAAAATAATTTTTAACTAATCTATCTTCTAATGAATGAAATGTAATAACTGCAACCCTTCCACCAACATTTAAAAGTTCTAATGCTTGTGAAAGTGCAGGTTCAATAACATCTAATTCATGATTAACCTCAATTCTAATAGCTTGAAATATCTGTCTAGCTGGATGTTTATTAATCCTATACTTCATTGGAACACCACTTTTAATAACTTCTACAAGTTCAAGCGTTGTTTCAATTGGTTTTTCTTTACGATATTCAACTATTCTTCTCGCAACACTCTTAGAAAATTTATCTTCACCATACTTATAAAATATTCTTGCTAAATCCTGTTCACTATATTCATTAACAACTTCATAAGCACTCAATTTTTGATCTCTATCCATTCTCATATCAAGTCTAGCATCGTTATGAAACGAAAATCCTCGACTTTCGTCATCTAATTGCGGAGAACTAACACCAAGATCAAATAATACTGCATCAACTTTATTAATACCTCTTTTTTCTAGTTCTTCTTTCATATTAACAAAGTTACTTTTTATGATAGTGAAGTTAGTACCGATAGAACTAAGTCTATCAGTACTATACCGAATAGCTTCACTATCCTGATCAAAGGCGAATAAATACCCCTTACTTATTCTCTCCAAGATGTTACTACTATGTCCACCATAGCCTAGAGTAGCATCCACCACAACACTATTTTCTAATAAATTTAGGGAGGAAATAGATTCCTGAAGTAAAACGCTCACATGTTTTGTCATAAACTCACACTCTCATTAAATAAATTCTCAGCTATGTCAGACATATTGTCCTTAGAAGAATTGAAAAACTCGTCCCAAGCTTCTTGTGACCAAATCTCTAATCTATCTCCAGCACCAATTATTACACAATCCTTTAAAAGATTAGCATATTCAATAAGTGGAGAAGTCACATTAACTCTTCCTTGTTTATCCAATTCTACACAAGTAGCACCTGACATAAAGAAACGATTAAAGTTTCTCGCATCCTTCCTAGTAAAAGGTAAAGAATTAAGTTTATTGCAAATACTATTCCAACTATCACTAGAATAAACATAAAGACAATTCTCAATCCCACGAGTAATAATAAAACTATTACCAAGCTCATCTCTAAACTTAGTAGGAATAATTAATCTTCCCTTATCATCAATAGTATGATGATATTCACCAATAAACATATTAATCCCCCACTTTTCACCACAATCAACCACTACTTATTATTATATTACAATAACATCAGTTTAAAAGTAAATAAACATAAAAAATATTTCACAAAAATTTACAAAAATTTACAAAAAAATAATTATTTAAACTTGACTATTCCAAGTTAAAAAAAACAGATAATTTTTTTATCTGTTTTTAATCTGTAATAACGAACGAATAAGGTACTTCATAATAAGTTTCATTATTATTATTTTTTATCGTAAATACAAAACGGTATATACCTTTATCCATAGTATTAGCCAATTTAAAAGTAATATCTTCTCCACCATCAGCTACATTAATATTAAATACTCCAGTATTATGATTTGTCACACCAGCAATTCTATTCAATTTATCAGTTACCTTTTGATAACTATTTCCCATCTTTTTCTGAAGTTCAACATAAATTGTTGAAGAACCATTATCAATATAATCAATATGAATTGTATTTTCATTTTTTAAAGATTTCTGTGATATAACTCTCTCACTCATTTTAGTTATCTTAAATGATGGAACTTTCTTAACTTCATAATTTAATGTAATAGTTTTAGAAGCCACAACATTACCCATCAAAGGATTAAAACTTGAAGACTTATCATTAACCATTAAATCAACATCTAAATTATACGTATCTTTCAAAGAAACAATATTTGAATTAAAAGATAATGTTATATTTTTTTCTCCATCAAGTACATCACCTAAAGGTATTATAAATTTATTTGATGTATTCATATAATATTTTTCATTATTATATAAAATATATGTATCATATGGTAAATCTTTAGAAGAAATTACATAAGACATTTTCTTACCAAAATAATTTGTTTCTACACCTAAACTTGCAGTCATATTCATATCTATATTAAAATCAGTTCCCATACTAACAGTACTAGGCATATTTATTTTAAAAGCTCTATTATCATTAAGATTATATGATAAGTTAATACTTTTAATATCATCAACCTTATTTCCCATCATTTCCAAATGAATTGAATTTTGTTTTATATCATTAGACTTCGCATTACTAAAATTAATATTTAATAAATAATTTTCTTTATATTTAGACGTACCAGTTAAATATTTATAATTAACACTCTGATAACCCATCTTTATAAAATCAGTAAGTTTAATCTTATTAGTTTCCTTCTTAACTACATAATACCAGTAACTTGGATTATTATTATTAACATAATCATATAAAGTTAAAGTAGTTCCTACAGGTACTTTAGAATCAAAAACAATATATTTATCTGAATACATATCTGGTATATAATCAAGAACAAATTGTGTAGTAATTGATGAATTATTACTTATTGAAACACTAGTAGTTGTATCATCAAATAATTGATATCTGTCCCCAGAAACAATTGAAGCAACAGGATTACTTGCCTTCGCAAACTCCCTATTAATATTTATTTTTTGCTTTATCGTTACCCCATTATCACTCTTAAAAGTAATAACTATATACCTAGTAGTAGAATTATCCAAAATATTATTAGCGTTATATATAGTATATTTCAAAATAGGAACAGTATTAGAATTAGATAAACCTATATTTATTGAACTATCATTAGCACTAGTTAAAATATCTTGTTCAACACCATTATTTAAACTAGCAGTAACCGCAAACATCTCATTAGCGTATATTCCTTCCATATCCAAATTACTATTCATATAATTTTTAGTATTTAAAGTAACATTATATGTCGAAACATTAGTAATAGATAAATTATGACTTTTAATAAACCTTGGCAAACTAGTATTATCAGTCTGATAACTAATAATGTTACCATTAATTAAAGGACTTCTATTAGGAGCCGCAGTAAGCGTTATATCAGGTAAATTAACAGTATAATTAATATCCAAAGTTACACCAGGAGTCGCAAATAAACCACTCGTTTCACGACCATTTAATAAATATGTATAATTACCTGCAGAATGTAATGTAATCTTTTTACCTGCTGATTCATTAAAATCATTACCACCATACTTTAGTTTTAAAGAAATTGTAGTAAAACTATCACTTTCAATAGTAGGATTTTTCTGTAATAATTTTATCATAGTTACCTTAGTAAAATCAGTAACCTCATCTTTAGTAAGCCATACTACATCATCATTTTTAGCATTATTAATATTCAATCCTTCCTTAGTTGAATAATAAATATCATATAAATCATCACCAACTACTGATACTTCATTTTGTAAATTTAAATTATAAATATCATCAAGTGTCGTTAACAAATAATTATCAGTACCACTCGTAGTTTTAGGAATAGGAATATAATAATTAAAATCTTCAACCGATCCACCATGAGTACAATTAAGTGTTAAATTATAATTAACCACATCATCACTAGAAAATAAATGTCCAGAATCCCCCTCATCTTCTTTATTTACATTTATACTATCACTAATATCAAATAAAGCCTTCTGTGGAATAATTTCAAATGAAGTAGTATCACTCGGAGAAACACCTCCGATAATATCAGATGTATTCCCATCACCATTCAAATCATAAGTATCAGTTTGTCTAGCCCAATAATAAGAACCAGAAGCATCATTGACTGATGTCACACCATTTTCATTTTGTGCAGATGCAGCATATACCGAAGATTTTAAATCTATAGTTTGTTGATTCATATAGTATGCTGTATTTAATTGCATTTCAAATTTGATATAATTTCCATCTGGTCCTTTACCAAGCCTTTCACTTACATAACCAATAGTTATATCTTTCGGAACATAAATCTTCCACATTTTATATCCATTATATAAATCTTGAGCTTCTACTTTACTAGGTTTTATATTATTATTAATTTCTGTTTTTAAATTAACCGTTTCCTCGTTTACAGATATACCATTAGGAAGTAATAAACCAATAACAATGTTATTCAACCAAGGTACAGTACCATAAGGATAGTCAATTGAACTGACTTGTCCCTTTAAAGTAAACGAATTCCCCGCAAGTACTGAAATACTATTATAATAAACATCATTTATTGATACAGAATCAACATCATAAGCCGTTGAAGAATAAGAACATAAATTAGTATACTCTTTTTTCGTAAGTGTTTTAAAATTATCACTTGTAACCGTTATTTTAGAAGATACCTGAATATTTTCTGTACCATGATAATTGATAAAGCCATAATAATTTCCTGCACCAGAAAAACTCTCTTGACTTTGATATGAATATAAAATAGAACTTTTTTTAATTTTGTCAATGTCATAAATAACCTCTTTCAAATAATATTTTTGTTCATCAATCGGTAAAAGACCTCGATAAAATTTAATATTAATATTATTCCATCTTATGGAAGAATCAGTAGAATAATTAGGATTTTCAATTGTAGTACTAAAATTATAATCAGCACAAATATCATTATCACTTATATATTCTCCATTACTGTTCTTACAAACCAAAGTATTATTATCATCAACTAAACGATATTTGATATTTAAATTTTTTTGTGTTCTATCAGTTGGAATGTTAACTGTCGTAACCTTAATATATCCAGTATCAGAAGAATCAAAAAGCATATCTATATGTTTTTTTTCAGAATCACCAGTGCCAGAATTATATAAATAAAAGCCTCCTAAACTATTAACAAGTGTATCAGAAGTATTAGTATATGAAACACTATACCCACCTAAATTAATCTGAACCTCCTCTTTAGAATGATTACTATAATTAATAGTTTTTAAATCTGTACTATAAATAAGTTCTTCTTTTTCATCACTTACAACATAAATTGTTGAAGAACCATTAGTAAAAGTAAATTTAGAATTACTGGTAAAATCTAAATCTTTTGGAAAATCAACTTCGTATCTAAAAAAGGTTGAATTTGCATTTATATAAATATCATATAAATTAATCGTAATAGTTCCAAAAGATTTTTTACTATCATCTATATCATAATTTGCCTTACCACCTATTACATTAGAAAATAACAAGGAATCCTTTTTTATATCTAAATAATATTTTTTTCCATCTTTAACACAATAAGGCAAATTAACTACAATTTTTAATTTTTTAAAGTATAAATTGGATAAAGATAAATCCCCAACATACAGTGTATTGCTGATTCTTAAAATATCTGGATTTTCATTATTGTATACCATTTCTACAACTCCAAAATCTGCATTAACATTATTTACAGACATATAAACATCATGAGTCAAGCTTCTTCCTACACCACTCGTCGCCGTATTCACATTAAGTGACCCTAAACTAACGTTACTATCATCTTCAACTTCTAATAATTCTACAGTTAAAGCTTTTTCTCCACAAGTATTTAAAACTGCATCTTTCTGCTTATTCCAAAGTATATAATCATATTTTAATTCTAATTGAATTGTCGCAGTAGTTATACCAGGAGCAACTGTATAAAATGCTGTTCCACTATAGTCATTAACACTATAAGTAGAATTAGTATTAACTAGAATATCTTCATTTTTCTTGAAAGAAACATCACTAAATCCAGTAGGAACATCTAACTTATTAGTAACAAAGTATAATTCTTTAGCAGTTTTTACTTTAACCATATATTTTTTATTGTCATTAGGAACCGCAACATTTATATGTAAATATTTACTATCAGTATAATTCCATCCATTTATATCAACCCCATCACTTGTAAGTTTTAATCCATCTCCACCAAGATTATATTGACTGTTATCATAAATAGTTGCGTTTAAATAATTATTACTATTATTTTCGCCAATACATAAAGTATAGATTTTAGGGAATACAAATATACTTAAAATAAACAAACAAAATATTAACAGTACACGTTTTCTTTTCTCCTTCAAACTAATCACCCTCTATTAAAAAATCACTCTTACTATATAAAGCATTTGGATTTTCTTTAAAAAATTTATATGTATAACTTGAATTTTCTTTAAAATTTAATTTAATATTACGACTTTTGCTTAAATCTACATTGCTTAGTGCCTCTATAGTATTATCTGCAAGTAATCCTTTTGGAACTGTAAAATTTACTACTCCTTTATAATCAACACTATTTATAGTTAAAAATAAAACTGTACTACCCACACTATCACTAACTTCATAATCAATATTTTTATCAACTTCACTAATCACAAAAGTAGCCTTTAAAGTTGTGGCATATGGAGATTTAGTAGTAGCTTCAATTCTATAAGTACCAGCTTTTAAATTATCAAATGTAACAACTTCACTTGTTATTTTTCCACCTTTAAGTGTTCCAGTAATACTTTCTATTTTTTCACCAGTAGTCGATTTAACACTTTTACCAGTCAAATCGACAATTTTAACTTCATAATCAATATCACTTTCTGAATATCTTAACTCATCCTCGTTATTTTTTAATACTATAGAAATAATATTAACTCCAGTTTGATACTTATAATTTTTTCCTTCCTTAGTTAATAAATCACTATCAAAATAGAAATCTTCAGAAACATATAAAGAGGAATCTTTATAACTAGTTAAATATTTAGCGTATACATAAGTAAATAAACAAATGCCTATTAGAATAATTAAAATAATTGTTTTTCTCTTTTTTAATACATTCATACTACCTATCCTCTCTAATCTATCTGAGATACTCTAAAATTTAATGTTAAATAATCAATTTCAAATACATTTTCATATTTATTTTCATTAACAGGCCATTCTATCTTAAGATATACATTTTTTGTTTCTCTTTTAGATGCTTTAAAAGTAAATGTACTATCAAAAAAATTTCCCATTTCATCTTTATAAACAAGTTCACTACATTCTCTATCTTTATAGACCCCCGCAACAAGAGGAATATTTTCTCCATAATCATGACTTATATTTATAGTAAACTTACTATCTACTTCACTAGTTTTACTACCATCATAATTACTAATGTGTAATGGAATAATAGTTACTGATCCAGGTTTACCTTTAATATCATTAATTGAAACACTAGTACTGTTTTGAAATAATGCTACACTAGTACCTGCAACTCCACTAAAAGAAATTAAATACTTTGAAAATGCAACGAAACAAAAACTAGTTATAATCATAACTATAACTATAAAAAAACAATAAAACTTTTTTTTAGTATTCATATTATCACATCCTTCAAAAAGTACTAATTAAACAATTTAAGTAATAGATTTTTATTTGATTGGTGTTATTAATATTAGTACTATTAACAATAGTAAAGCTAATAAACCTATAGGAGTCTTAAAAAAATTAATTATATAGCCAATATACTTAATATGAAAAACATATACTCCAGCTATTTGATCTTTTGTAATTTCTTTATCTGAAACGTTATTCGCATCTCCTTTAGTTGTAATAGTATTCCCATCAATCTTAATAATCCTGTGCATTATTTGTTTACCTTCATCATCATTGTATAAGACTATATCATTTAAATGTATTTTGTTTTGTCTTTTTAAAATCACTAAATCATTTACAGATATTTTAGGTTCCATAGAACCAGATAAAACTATCGCAGCTTTATATTTATTATTTAAAAATAAAACATTTATAAGAATTAATAATACTAAAACACCAATAATTCCAAAGAATATAAAAGAAATATATTTTAATACTTTTTTCATCTCTGCCTCCTATAATATTAATAAAAATAAGTTAGATTATTTCTGGTTTGCACCAACATAAACAAGTAATTTATAATTCGCATTAACTGCTTCGCCAATTTCAGTGTCATTGTCGCTGTCAATCCATTTCCAATCTAAAGAATATAATTTACTACTATGAGCTTTTAAGTATATATTCTTTTGAGATAATTCCTTAACACTAACATATTTAAAAGAAGAACCAGCTAAAAAGGAATTTTCAGATCTTAACTTGTATTCCATATTAATAGAATATGGATTAACTTCTTTCATAGAGATATCAACTAAGACAGGAAAATCATTGTTATTTTTAATAACAAAGTCATAGCTATTTGATACTCCAGGAGCTATCTTAGAAAAATATTCATAAGCCTGATTGCTAAAAATTCTAAGTCTTTTATTACTCCAAATAGTGTAGTTGTCTTCAACAATAAAATTATTATCTAACTTATTTTTATCAATATTATTATTTGGATTTTCATTAATATCGTTTGTGATATTATCACCATCTATGTCGATAATATCAACATTACCAGTAGGTACTTTATTTTTATTATCATTTATCAAACCAAATTGATGAATAAGAAGATAAATCAAAAATATAAGTAAAATACAAAAAAATAAATTTAATGCTTTAATTTTCTTATTATATTTCATATTTATCTCCTTCTTCAAAAAATTAATCAATTTGAGTAAATGTTGCAGTTACTTGAGTTGTAACAGTTGGAGCTGTAGTAGCTTCACCTAAAGTAGTATCAGCACTGTCATCACCATCAAAAGCCCATCTCCAGTAAATAGTAACATTTTCATTAGTTTTAGCACTTGTTTTACCAGTGTAATCAAGGTTTACTTCTTTAGTAATATCAGTAGCTTTTTTCCAAGTAGTCTTATCTAAAGAATATTCAATTGGAATGTTACTAGTATTAGAAGTTTCTTTTAAAGTAACAACAGCTTTAACATCAACTTCTGACTTATTAGTTAAAGTAGTAGTAAAACTACCACCTGTACCAGGAGCAATCTTACCAGCAGCAACATTTTCTTCATCTGTAGTAGTATCAGCTTCCTTAACAGTATCAAATAAGTTAATAGAAGCATTTTGAGCTTTGTCTAAACCACTAGCATCAATACTAAATTTAGCAACAGTTGCAGTATCACTACCACCTAAAGCTCTAGTGTATTTAGCATAAGTACCACTAACAAAATAGAAACCACAAGCAACAACTAATAGTAATAAAACTATAGCAAACTTTTTCTTTTTACTATCATTTTTTTCCATAATAACACCTCCTTTCAAAAAAAAAAAAAATAATCTATATATAAACATTATTTATTTATGTTTATATGATTTTTTAGCTCTATATTCTTCTAATACTTTTCTCTCATCACTAGACAATTTATTATTATCAACTATAATAATAAGTAATCCACAAGTAATAATTACTAATAAAGAAATAATTAAAGTAGAAGGTTCTTGTAAAATAAGAATTACATTCCCAAGACCTGGGTATCTTTTAACAAATATACCCTCAATATCTTTAGGCTTAACTAAGTCACTATCGGCAACATTGTTATTGTCCCCTTTAGTAACAAACATCAAAGTATTATATTCCTTTTTAATACCGACAATTCTATGAGTAACAACATATTTACTTTTCTTATCTTTAAACGCAATTATGTCATTCTTTTTAAGATTTATAGGATCTATAGTTTTAGTAATTATTAAATCACCCCTATACATCTCTTTTTCCATAGAACTAGATAATACAATAAAAGGTTTGTATCCAAATAAGCTAGGAATCTTATCAGATGAAATTATAGTTTGAATAAATATTATCCCAATAAAAATAACCAGTATTATAAGTATTACTAGTATTATGTCTTCAATAATATTAAAAATTTTCTTCATAATTACTACACCTAAATTCTAATAATATCCATAAAAAAATTCACAAAGTATAAAACTGTGTGAATTATATTTAATATTCCTTGATATAAATAAAAATATAAGAAAAAATGACTAAAATTTTGACTACTAATTAAATATGTTGTTTATACATTTACGCTTATAATCAATTGATGGATGTACATATAAATTAAGAGTAATAGAAATATTAGCGTGACCTAGTATTTCACTTAAAGCTTTGACATCCATTTTCTTTTCAATTGCATATGTTGCGAATGTATGCCTAAGACTATGAAAGTTATGTTTCTTTATCTTTAATGACTCAAGAATCTTTTGATATTTATTGTAATAAGCTCTAGGTTCTATGTATAATTTTTTTCCAGTTAAAAAATATGCATCATTTTCTATATTATCAATATAAAACTTTATATATGGAATTAATATATCTGCAATAGGTATTATTCTAATAGAATCCTTAGTTTTTGCACTTTGACATATAACCTTAGTCTTTGTAGTAATACTTGTTGTATCTTTAATTCTAATTAAAGTTTTATTTATTATTAATTGCTTATCTTCTAAATTAAAATTTTCTTTCTTTAAAGCACATAATTCTCCTATACGAATACCAGTATATAAAGTTAAAGCAATACCAAACATAATTCTATTTGAATAAGTTAAACATTTCTCTTTTATTGTATTAGTTTCAGATATACTAAAATAATCTATTTTTTTTGATTTCTTAGGTGGTATTACAAAATCTATATTTATATTATTAAGTTTTAATATTTGTTTAAATAAAGTCGCAACTTCATGTACTACATTAAAAGTAAATTTATTTAGTTCTCTATCTAAAAAATCATTAATTAATTCTTTACTTATATTTTTAACTTTTAAATTACCAAATTCTGGTCTTAAATGATTATTAATCATAAATATATATGTAGAAAGAGATGATTCTTTAACGACATTTCTTTTTTTATCTATAAAAATATCAAACATTTTATTTAAAGTAGAACTTTCTTCACACTTTATTTTATTTCTATAAGTTTCCATTATTAGTTGTCTTTTTCTTTTAACTTCCATATAACTTTTACCATAAACATATACATAATTTGCTTTTCCATTTATGTAATCTTTAATAAATCTAGCTTCATATCTACCATCTTTTCTTTTATAAATAGCTTCACCTTTTCTAGACATAATCATCAACTCCTTAAAATAATTTGACTATTAAAATGACTATTAAATAATATAAAATCTCAAAAATTATTAACAAAAACAGTAAAAAAAATAAATTTTTTCTTAAAAAAAGCGTGAAAAAGTGCTATAATTGATACATAATATCGAAGATAAAGATAGCAAGAAGTACAAAAATACTTACACACAGTTTTATACTTTGTGAACTATAATTCTTTATTATTTATTATTTCCATAAATTAAAAAAATATACAAAAAAGGATGTAATTATGTGATACATCCTTTTTATTAATACTAAAATATATTATATTAAACTTCTTCTTGTATATACATCTATATCTTTATCAATATAAACATCAACTATACCCTTATTAACAATCTTAACAAACCCTAATCCATTTATAACTAAATCTTCATCATACTTCATTTCATAAGTAAATTTATTTTTATCTTTTAATTCATCATTATTAAATAAATTAAGTAACCTCTTAACTTTTAAATCATTAGATACAAATAAAGTAAAACTATTCTTTTCTCCTTCTACATAATCAATTCTAATTAAATCTTCAATAATAATAGACTGATTTTTTCTTAATTGATATGTACGTGGTTTAATTTCTTTCCTAGGAGATATTTTCTTAACCATAGAAGCATCTACTCTATTTAAGATAGAACCATTATCTACAAGTCCTGGTGTATCAATCAATGTTAAATGATCATTTATATCAATTTTAACCAAATTAAGTGTAGTTGAAGGTAATGGACTCATTGTAAGTTCCTGATTATTAGAAGAATAATTACTAATTAACTTATTAATTAAACTACTCTTACCCGCATTAGTATGACCTACAACATAAACATTCTTACTTGTTTGATAATACTTAATTCTTTTTAATAAATAATCTATATTTAGATTCTTATTAACAGAAATCACAATAACTTCTTCAAAATTAATTCCTTTATTTTCTAAGTATTTAATTAATTTTTCTTCTTTTACAGACTTTGGAAGAACATCTTTCTTATTAAGTACTAATATCATCTTATTAGGAATAAGTTCTCTAATAGTTTCAATATTCTCTTCTAAATTTAATAAATCAGCAATATATAAAACTAAATCCTTAGTCTCTCCAACACCCTTTAATATATTCAAATACTCATCATTTGATTTAGTAACAACTTGATATTCACCATAATTTTTCATTCTAAAACATCTTTGACAAATATCATTTTCCAAATTAGTAGTATACCCTTCTTGTAAAAGATTCTGATCTTGTAATATTACACCACAACCCTTACAACGTTTTAGAACATCACTCATAATATTTACCTCTCTCGAATATTCCTTTCTTCTCATATCTCTTAACAATACGAGCTTCTAACTTTCTATTAATTCCTGTAATCTTTAAATCCTTAGTGCCTAAAGGATCAACCAAAATTGTCATAATCTTAAATCTATTTCCCGCAAGTATATCAGTAACAATCTGATCCCCTATCATACACATTTCTTTTTTCTTAAGATTATAATTCCTCTTTATCTTTCTAAGTCCACGAGTAGAAGGTTTCATACTCCAAGCTACTCCCCCTATACCTAAATCCTCTAAATAAGGAGTAATTCTCTTACGAGTATTATTAGAACTTATTAATATTAAAAAATCTTCTTGTAAACTCTTTAATAATTTTTTAGTATTTCTAGGACATTTTTTATGATCAATTAAACCTAAAGTATTATCTAAATCAAAAACTAAACACTTAATTCCTGCCTCTTTAAGTTTATTATAATCTATCTCAAAAATATTTTTTTTATACATTTTAGGTTTAAATAATCCCATAACATCACCACTACCATTATATAATAATTTAATCATTCTGTCTAATTATTTACATGCTGAGTTACCATATCAGTATTCATATTTATAACATCAAACATATATCCATTTTCTTTTCCGTACTTAATTATATCTCTCAAAGCATCTCTTGTATATGGTTTAATATCATGCATTAAAATAACATTAGCTCTATCTTTTCTTAAACCATTAATAACATTATTCTTGATTTCATCAGCTGTATGTTGGCCTCCCTCAGCATCTCCTGATGATAAATTCCAATCATAATATTTAAACCCACGAGCTACTACATCTTTAGTTAAATAACTCATTATACCTTCACTATATCTTCGACTAATAGTATTACTAGATCCACCCGGAAATCTAATAATATGTGACTCATATCCAGTAATATTCTTTACTCTATTTTGTACAGAATATAAATCATTATAAAAACTATCACTCGATGCATAAACTATACTATAATCATGACTACTAGAATGAAGTCCAATACTATGTCCCTCATCAAACTCTCTTTTAATTAAATAATCAGGTCCACTATTAGTTACAAAGAAAGTTGCTTTAATATTTTCTTCTTTTAAAATATCTAAAATAACATTAGTAGTACCTTCGCGAGGACCATCATCAAATGTCAAATAAATTGTCCCATCTGCATTAACATTACTAACTACAACATGTTGTAAAGCATGACTTTTATTACCAGCCTTATCTGTCGCAATATACGTAACATCATAAATTCCAGGTTTACTAGTATCCACATTACCCTTCATCTTAACAGAAACATCATCACTACAATTATCTACTACATTATAAGACTTATGATAAACATCCCCAACATGTAAATATAAATAATCTCCATCATTTAAAGTAATAGAAGGGCCTTCATTATCCTTATAAATTAACTTCTTAGTAACACTATTCTTATTACCACTACTATCTAAAACATAATAAGTAATTGAATCTTTTGAAATATCATATTTCACTTTACTAGATACATCACCATCATAATTATCAAAAGCCTTTACTTTACTAGGCACAACATCACTACCTGGACATAAATAAATATCACTAGAATCAATATCTAACTTAGGTTTTTCCATATCAACAACATTAACAACTCTAACTACTTTCTTAGTAAAATATCTAGTCTTTAAAGTATAAACAACTTGATACTTACCAAGTTTCTTAGTATTAACACTTCCACGACTAGTAACATCCTCAGTCAAATCTCTTCCCATAAAACTAGCCTTAAACCCATTTTCACTATATTTATCTTTATAATTAATAAAAATCTTTTTCCCACCATTTAATCTTATTTGAGGCATAAGTAAAAAATTAAAAATACTAAAAGCAATTAAAATCAACACAAAAATAAAACACCACTCAACTGTTGCTTTATTAATATATAACTCAATAAATCTATTTATTTTTCTCTTAAATAATAATTTTCTACTCATATCATTCTCTCCAACTACTAATATTATATGTTCTATAAATATTTTTGTAAAGAAAAGAAAATAATATTCAAAATAAAAGTAGATTTATTAAATAATCTACTCAATTTTACATTATAATTTACCATTTTTAATAAATTCTCTAAGTAATTTAGTAAGAGCTCTCTTCTCTATCCTAGAAACATAACTTCTACTAATACCTAACTTATTAGAAATTTTTCTTTGTGTTAATTCTTTATTCTTATTAAGCCCATATCTATTAATAATAATTTCCTTCTCTCTAGGAGTAAGTACATCTAAATATTTATATAATAATTTAATATTATCTTTTAAATCTATATCTTCTAAAAAATTATTATTATCTGTCTTAATAATATCCTGAATCATTATCTCATTACCATCTTTATCAAATCCAACAGTATCATTAATAGATATATCACTATTATATTTATTATTCTTTCTAAAATACATTAGTATTTCATTCTCAATACATCTAGCACAATAAGTAGTAATACGAACTCCCTTATCAGGAGAAAAAGTATCTACTCCTTTTATAAGTCCAATAGTCCCAATACTAATTAAATCATCATTTAAATTAGAATCATTATCAAACTTCTTCACAATATGTGCAACTAATCTTAAATTATGTTCTATTAACTTATTTCTACAATTAATATCACCATTCATCTTCTTTTTTATACACTCTTCCTCTTCTTCTAATGATAAAGGTTCTAGAAAAACATCATTCGAATAACTCCCAGTAAAACATAATAAATTTCTAATAATAGAAAATAAAAACATATAATCACCTAAGTAATTATATGTCTAATTAACCCTTAATTTTACCAATAATAGATTTATAAGTAGAACTTAAAATTCCATAATTAGTAATAAAAGCATAAATACAAACAAATACTAAACAAATACCTTGTAGTATTAATGACTTCTGAAAATATATAATTAAAGTAATTGTATACATAACTATACTTTCTATTATTAATTTCTTATCAATAGTAATATTAACATATTTCTTTAAATCAAAATGTCTATATACCATCATAATTAAATAACTAATCATAGTAGAAATAGCCGCAGCATAAATACCAATATATTTAATTAAAACCACATTAATGACTATGTTTATTATTGCGCCAACTATTGCCGTAGATGCTACTTGTTTTGATAATTTTTTAGCAAGATACACTTGACTATAAAGGCATATTGCTACATTGAATACTGTTGCTATAACTAAAAATGGAATATAGTTATATGCTTCATTATATTTTGAATCTATCATTAATGGAAATACAAATGGCATACAAGCAAGCATTCCTACTCCTAAAGCACTAAAAAGTCTAAGTACAGTATTAGTTATATCTGAAAAAAATTCATCTCTATCTTTACTATTAATATGAAGGGCAGCTGACTCACTCCAACTTAAATTAAATACTCCCGTTAAACTAGATATAATTGTAGGAAATTTATTACCGATTGCATAAAGTCCATTCGCAGAAGCCCCAAGAATAAAACTAATAATACTTCTATCACTAACATTTATTATCCACCAACTAATTCCATTAGGTATTAATGGTAATGAATACTTAAACATCTCCTTCATCTGTTTAAAATCTATAATTTTAAAGTCTATTTTATTATATAGTTTTAATTTAATAAATAAATACAAACTACATACAAAATTAGCAAGAGCCATACTAATAATCATACCCTCAGCCTGCATTCCAACAAAACAAATAAGTATTATATTAGATATAACCGTAGTAAGACCAGTTAAGATACAACTAATTGCATAATCCAATGTCTTACCAAAACCTCTCGCTACTTGTAAGAAGTTACCTGATAATACACAAACAATAATATCAATCATGATAACCCATCTATAAGGAATAGTTACAAAACTAGATATAATAATATATAAAATACTAAATATAAATAAACTAACACCTAGAATAAAAAAATTATTACTTACAAGTTTATTTGTATCTTTTTCTTTTCCACGACAATCTATTAAATATCTAAATATACTCATTTCAAGTTCCAAAGTAATAATAGGAACTAAAAGAGTTACATATGTCTGAATTAAATCAACTGTACCATACTCACTAGTAGATAAATATGATGTATATAAAGGTAATAAAAAGAAAGATATAAGTTGTGTACACACTCTTCCAAAAAATATTATTACTGTATTTTTAGCCAATTCTTTTTTCTTATTCATGTTTTCTTCTCCTTAAACTATAAAATAAATAATATATGCAACTTCCAACAAATCCACCTGAAGAATCTATTAAAACATCTCTAAATTCACAGCTTCTTCCACTAACAAACAATTGATGGAACTCATCACTGCAAGCATATAAAAAAACTATAAGTAAACTAAAAAAAACACTCTTCCAACTAATAATCATATATTCTTTTAAAAGACTAATTACAAGCAACCCAAGAATTAAATAAATTGTAAAATGAGCAGTTTTTCTAACTACAAAAACATACTTATTTATATATTTATCTTTCTCCACATCACTAAGTTTCTTCTTAGAAAATACATCTGCTATTCCAGTAATAATAGAATTACTCTTCCTTGAAGACTCATAATCTTTATCAGATGAAAACATAAAAATTGTAATCATACATAAAATAACTAATATAAGCTTAATAACTTTTTTTTGCATTAAATCACCTTTATTTAATATACCACAATCCCAGCTATTTTTAAATAAAAAAAAGTCAATACATATGTACCGACTTTATCAATTCAAATTATTTAAAAATTTCTATCTCTTAAGAATGAAGGCATTTCAATATCAACATTTCCACTATCACTACCATCATCATCACCTAACAATTCTGGAGTGTTATATGAATAGTCATCTCTTGAATTACTTCTTCTAGATTGATTATTTCCATTATTATAAACTGGAGTTTCTGGAACATTTTTCTTCTTATCAAAACCAGTAGCAATTACAGTAACAATAACTTCATCATTTAAGTTTTCATTAATTACAGAACCAAATATTGTATTAATATCTGTATTACTTGCACTTCTTACAACTTCTGCTGCTTGTTCAGCTTCAAATAATGTTAAGTTAACTCCACCTGTAATATTAATAATTGCATCAGTAGCTCCTTCAATTGAAGTTTCAAGAAGTGGTGATGAAACAGCTTGTTTAGCAGCTTCAAGAGCTCTATCTTCACCCATACCGATACCAATACCAATGATAGCACGTCCACTCTTTTCCATAACAGCTTTAACATCTGCAAAGTCAAGGTTAACAAGACCAACAACTGCGATCAAATCAGAAATAGATTGAACACCACGACGTAATACATTATCAACTTCTTTAAATGCTTCAAGCATTGGTGTAGACTTATCAATAATCTCTCTTAATCTATCATTTGGAATAATAATTAAAGTATCTACATGTTTCTTTAATTCTTCAATACCTTGAAGTGCATTTTCCATTCTTCTCTTTCCTTCAAATGAGAAAGGCTTAGTAACAATTGCAACAGTTAATGCGCCAAGACCTTGTGCTATTTCAGCAACAACACCAGCAGCACCAGTTCCAGTTCCACCACCCATACCTGCAGTGATAAAAACCATATCAGCTCCAGATAACGCATCTTCAATTTCTTTTTTAGACTCAACTGCAGATTCTTTACCAATCTCAGGTTTTCCACCAGCTCCAAGTCCATCAGTTAAAGTTGCTCCTATTTGAATTTTAACATCCGCTTTAGATGTATTTAATACTTGTAAATCTGTATTAGCAGCAATAAATTCTACTCCCTTAACACCAGATTCAACCATTCTATTAATAGCGTTACCTCCGCCACCACCTAAACCGATGACCTTAATCTTCGCTAATTGGTCCATTTCAAGTCCGCCTATCATACCTATTCCTCCTTAATCTACGAAAAAGTGTCCAAACACTTTACTAATAACATTTTCATTTGTAGTAACAATAGAATCAGATGATGAAAGCTTATCAACATCATCATTACTAATCATGTTATAATGCTTTCCTCTTAAATCTAACTTATCATTAAAATATTTAATAGTACCATAACAACTACTATATTTATTATGCCTAATACCCATAGCATTAATATTACATACTTTAGCAACAAAACCAAACTCTTGTTCAACTAAATATGAAAAACCAGCTAATTCGCTCAAGCCACCTGTTATAATTATATAACGTATTTCTCTATTTGTTAAGTTTTTTATTTCATTTTTAGCAAGTTTTAAAAGTTCTCTGACCCTAGCCTCAACAACCTTAGAAACACCAACCTGATTAACTTCTTTAACATTATTCTTATCAATCTTAATACTATAAGTATCATTACTATCCGCAAGAGATGCTAAACTAACCGCAAAAGTCTCCTTCATTTTACGTGATTCACTAATTTTAGATTTAAAAACATAAGTTAAATCCTTATCAACATTATAACTACCAACAGGTATTAAACTATTTTTAATCTGAATTCCTTTATTAAAAACAGAAATATTAGTACTCTCTTCTCCAATATTAATAATAGCTCCTACTTCATCATCATATTTTTTCTTCTTTACAGTATAATAATCACCAAAAGAAGTAAAACTAATATCAACAGTCTCAATACCACATAACTTTAATACCTCAAGTATTCTATATAAAGGTTCTTTTGGTACAGTACTAATAACAACTCTAGTATCCAAAACACTACCCTTTAACCCCTTAGGATCACGAATATTTGTCTCATCATCAACAGTAAAACTAATCGGCATAGCAGTAACTAATTCCATCTCACTAAAATCTTGTCCCTTTAAAGCATCAAGTAATGCATTAGAAACATCCTCACCAGTTATTTCATTATAATCAATTATATCAGTACTACCAATAACTATATCCATATTACAATTAGCTGGAGGAATACACGCAATTACCTTAGTAACCTTTATACCAAGCATCTCATTAACCTGTTTCAAAGCACTACTAACACTACTAACAGCAGCCTTAGTATCAACTATAAATCCATCTTTTATTCCTTTAGAAATAGAAGAACAAGAAGCCAAAACATGATATTTATCATTTAACTTTTCACATACAATCACTTTTACACTATCAGTACCCAAATCAATTCCAGTATAAATATCACTCATCGCATTTCTCTCCTATCTTTAATTTCAATTATACTATAAAAGATATTTTTTGCAAACTTTTTTATTTAACTTTAAAGATAACAACCTTCTTATCAGAATAAATCAAATCATATTCACTACTATCATTTAAATATGTAGAAAATCCACTCTTCTTAGGCATTAAAATATAATCAAACTTATATTTTTTTAATAACTTATCATAACCATAAGAAAGATTATCAATATCTAAATAATCTTCATAATTATATAAAGAATAAAGATCAGCTCTACCATCAATAAAAACCAAAATATCATTATAAATTAAATAACCACCATAATCATAATAATTAAGTAATCTCTTTGGATTTTCTTTTCTTAAAACACTAATAGCTTTATCGCTAATAATCTTCTTAGGACTAGTCCTTAAATTAGATATATTAAAAATAAATAATGATATAAAAGTACATATTAAAACACCAAATACTAAACAAGTTCCTCTATCTATCTTTCTATCTTTAATATAATAAAAAATCGAATGCGACATAAATATATATACAAAAGGCCAAAATCTTAAACTCTTTAATCCTAAATATAATCCAAATAAGAATAATAAAAAATCAATTAATCTTATTTTCTTTTTACTTAAAAACATAAAAATAAATATAATAAAAGCAAGTATAAAGAATGGATAATCAACAAGTAAATTTAAATCACTACATTGCCACTCACTAATATTAGAAAGCATTAAACTATTACCCATATTTTCATAAGGATAAAGTATCATCTTATACCCATGTGGATTAATAAATAAAGGAATAAATGCTAAGAAGAAACAAGCTATAAACTTAATTAATTGTTTTTTACTATATTTAACCCCTTCAATCTTAGAAAACTTAAAAGGAATAATTCCACTAATTATAAATATTAAAGGTAATATATAAACTAAACTACTACTTCCACCATGCATATTTACCCATATAAGAGAAATAATAGGTATAAAATAAATTTTTAAAGAATTTTCATTTTTATATAAATCAAATAGTATATATAAAAGAATAGAAATTAAACAATAAGTAATTAAATGAGGTCTTGCTTGTAAAAAGAAAAATATAATTGCAGAAAAAGCAAACCATAACATACAAAATGGTATATTTTTTAAATATTCTTTTCTGTTAGGAATAAAAATACTAAATAATAAAATCATAAAGAATAAGAAACAATAAATATATATATGAAAATTACCAAATATCTTTAATAGATTATATAAAAATATTTCAAACAACCATTCATGAGAGAACCAATATTTTCCATTAACAAACCAAGAAAAAATATCATGAGTTAATATTGTATTATTATTAACCATATATTCTCCTGCTTTTATATGCCAAAAATAATCACATTCATAAAAAACAAATCTCATTGAAAACAAACACAAACTAATTAACACTAAACTAAATAAAATAATATATTTATTCTTTTTTAATTTTTCCATCATAATTTCACCTCTAATTATCTAATACATATACATCGTATAATCCTACACTATTAATCTTTTTACCATTTTTAATTACATATTTAATTGCTCTTCTATCAATCTGTCTTTGTCCAACAAGATCACTACTACAAACAAAAAACATTGTATTACTAGGTAACATCTTAATAGCCTTAAGTAACTTATCAGAACCATTATATCCCCAATTACCCATATTAATTAAATCTAAATAACTAATATGTTCATCATTAATAATTCTAAAATAATAACCATTAGAATCTAAAAACATATATTTATAATTTTTATTCTTCTTAATAAAAGTATTAACTTCATTAGTAAAATCAATTTGATTTTTTGATAAAAGCCTATATTCAAAATGCTTAATACTATTCGGATATTCACTATTAAAAGTAATATTTTGGTAATATGCAAAGCTAATACATAAAACAACCAAAATAAATATAACAAAACTATTAATTGGAATCTTCTTATTAAAGTTTAATAAACATATAAGCACAAAAGCAATTGATTGTAATTGAACATGATAAGCATCAAATAAAGGTATACTTACACTATAAAACATAAGCGCATAATAATTATAAATGTTCTTTTTATCTTTAATTATAAAGATAATAGTAATTATAGTAATTAGTAAAAAGATATAAAAACAGATGTTATTATAGTTACCATTACTACCAGCAAAATCAAACAACCCAAATAAACATAAATCTAAAAAACTCATACAGGACTTTGTAATAATTAAGTATATTAAAAAGATACTACAAGGAATTAAACATCCAATAATCCTAGAAATTAATTTTTTCCTATCTTTTAAACAATAAAGAAGTCCTGGAATTAATACAAGTCCACCTACAGTTTGCTTAGTAAGAATTAATAGTCCTAATATAAATCCTATTAAATAATCACCTTTATTCATCTTTTCTAAATATATTAAAATTAAAAATAAAAGTAATAAAAATAAATTATAACTAGGATATAAAATAGAAAAAGGTGCCCAAAATACAATCATACAAAGCCAAGTATTTTCACCTAATAATTTATATAAAATTAAAAAACACGAAATAATTACAAAAACATTAAATATATGAAAAACTAAAATATTATTTCCAAATATAAATAATGGAATTGTCATAATAAAAGAATAAAGAGGTGTCAAAACCATATTAAAATCACGATAAGGTAAAACTCCATTTAATATATTATAAGAAAATCCATAGTTCCATATCTCATCTAATGTAGAAGGATATAAAAATAAATTAAACCCTAAAATAATTATGAATAAAAATATAGAATATATAACACCTTTTCTCATAAAACATCCTCTCATACCATACTAAATATATATCATAATAATATATAATTTACAAATACTTAATCTTTTTTCTAAATGACAAGATAAATTTATAGAATTAATAATATTACTCTTTAATATATATTCTATAATTAGATAAACTTTTTATTAATTTACAACTCTTAAGAACAGATAAACTATCACAAATAAATTGACTATTACGATTATTATTCTCATTACATAAAGTAAAATCAGTAACAATAATACTATTCGTCGGAATATTACTTATCATAGAAACTACCTCATTTTCTCCATTATAACCAAAATTACCATAATTCAACAAATCATAATAAGTAATATCTTTATCATTATTAATTTTAAAGAAAAAACTATCAGAACTACTAAATAAATAATAAACATTATCATATTTCTTAGTAAAATCATTAATAGATTTAACACTATAATCATAATTATATGTTTTCATATATAAAGTAAAATGCCTATAGTTATTAAAATAAAAACCATTAAAGGCTTTATATTCAACAAAACCACTACTAATGAATAAAACAATTATACATACAATTAAATATTTGTATACAATATTCCTAATATTAATATCACGGCATACTAAATAAAGTATTCCAATTAAAAATAAAGATACATGATAAAAATCAATTATTGGTAAACTAATAAAACTATATAATAACAAATAATATAATTCATAATCTTTTCTATTTTTTATAATTCTAAATATTAAGTAAAAAATACCTCCAAGAAATAATACAAAATAAAATAAAGAAATGCTTTTATTATTAGAAGCAAAACTAAATAAACCTAAAAAACATAAATCAATAAATTTAGTAAAACTACCAGTAGCAATTAAATAGAAAGCCATAATTACTATTGGTATAAAGTAACCAATTAATCTTTTAAAAAATATCTTTCTATCAGAAAATAAGTAGTATAAACTAGGAACAAATAAAACCAATCCAACAGTTTGTTTAGTACAAAATATAAGTCCAAGTACAACTCCAACTAACATATCACTCTTTTTATTTTTTAATATATAAAATAAAAAAATCAATAACAAAAAAACAATAAAATTATATCCAGGAAAAATTGTACTACATAGTCTTACCGGATAAAACATACATATTCCAAGAATAAATATAATATAATTTTTCCCAACTAATTTTTCTAAAAGATAAACTAATATACAAAGTAAGATACTCTGTTCTATATAAATCATTAATATATCATTAAATAAATAAAGACCCAAGCTATATAAAAATGGACTAAACAAAGGTACTACCATATTAAAGTTTAAATATGGTATTTCTCCTCTTAAAAGAGCATAACTAAATCCATAATTCCAAACACTATCTCCTTGATATATATTGTAACAAAATACTAAGAAAAAGAAAAAAAAGAAAAATAATACAATAAATTTTATAATACTTTTATAATTATCTCTTATAAAACTTATCATATAATCTCTCCTACTCCATTATCTTAAAATGATTTCCACTGTCTAAATATAATACACCTTTATGATTATCTAATTGAGTTAATACCTCATTATAATGATTTATCATTTTAAACTTAGTTAAAGTCAAATACACCATATTACCATCATCCATATATAATAGAAATCTATCCTTATCATAATCATTAGGTTTATATTCAATATCACTAATTTTTGATAAAGTATCTGCCTTAACACTATTCATACCATTAACAAACTTTTTATATTTATTATCCGGTACATAATTAAGAAGTCTAGGTACTCTAAAATTATGACTAATAGTATCATCTCGAACAGTATCCATATTACTTAAAACATATTTATTATCAGATACACTATAAAATAAAGGCCTATTTTCAGAAACATCTAACAAAAAAATAAATCCCCATTTTTTACTTATAGACACACTATTTATATATTTGGAGTTCTTAAGTCTTTTCTTAATATCACTAGACTTAGTAAGTACAAAACTTGGATAATCTTTAATACCTGCAAGTTCTAGTATATAGTCATCATTTAAATAATTTGTATTTTTAACAACAATATTCTTAATAGAAACATTAATTAATGTATACACACCAAAAAATAGTCCTCCTAAAACTACCAGAACTATTAAAATATTAAATAATTTTAGTTTTCTCTTCTTGACTATTTTTTTTGCCATGTTTACTCCCAATTAACAAATTCTTGTTCTATTTTCATATCAATTCCATATTTTTCTAAAACTGTATCATGTGCAAGATCAATTAAATATTTAATATCACTACTAGTTGCATCTTTATAATTAACTACAAAATTAGCATGCTTATCACTAATCATTGCTCCACCATGCTTCATTCCCTTTAAAGAGCAATCTTCAATAAGCTTGCCCGCAAAATTACCATCTGGATTTCTAAAAACACTGCCAGCACTTGGATATTCTAAAGGTTGAGAAGCAATACGACGCTCTCTTCTTTCTTTAATAACTTCTTCAATTGCATCTTTTTTTCCAAATTGTAATTTTATTATAACTTCTAAGCATATATAATCTCTATTTTTTTGTAAATAAGAAGATCTATAATGAAAATTCATCTCTTTATTTTCTAAATTGATAACTTCATAATTTGGAGTTAGTACCTTAACACTTTCAACAACATACCCCATATCAGACTTATATGCTCCTGCATTCATAAAAACAGCTCCACCTACACTACCAGGAATACCTGATGCAAATTCAAGCCCTGTAAGCCCCTTTTTTGCAGTAAGTAAACTAAGTTTAATTAAAGAATATCCTGCACCAACCCTAAGTTTATTTTTACTAATAAATTCAATATTATTAAACTCACTAAGTTTAATTAAAACACCTTGATAATCATTATCACTAAAAAGTAAATTAGAACCATTCCCAAGTAATTTATACTTAACACCATTACTCTTTAATAATTTTAATAAATTAACAAGTTCATTTATATCTTTAGGATAAGCAATACATGAAGCCTTACCACCAACTCTATAAGTAGTTAATTTACTTAAACTTACACCTTCATCAATTTTACAAATATTTTCTTCTTTAATTTTTTGAATAATATCATTCATATTATCACCTAATAATCTTTTTTATTTCTTCATAAATTCTAGTTGCAGAATCATCTATTCCTAAAGTATGACTAGCACTACTCATTTTATTATAATCTTCTCTATTATCAAAAAGTTTATCTATTTCCCTTATTATTGTATCACGAGAAAAATCACTTTCTAAAATAATTTTACAAGCACCAACATCTTCAAGTGCTTTAGCATTTTTATATTGATGATTATTAGTAACATAAGGACTAGGTACTAATATTGCTGGAAGTCCAATTGCTGTAATCTCTGCAATTGTAGATGCTCCAGCTCTAGATACTATTAAATCACTATCCTTCATCAAATTAATTAAATCTTCAATAAAAGGAACAATCTTAACATTATCAGATATGGAAATATCTTTATAATCATCATAATAATTTTTTCCAGTAACTATCAAAACTTGATAATTTTTATTATTAAATCCAGGTATTAATTCTTTTATTTTTTGAGTCATAGTAGTACTACCTAAACTTCCCATAACAAATATTACTAGTTTTTTAGACTCATCAAAACCAAAATCACTTTTTAACTTCTTCTTAGCTTTAATAATTTCTTCACTTCTTGGGTTACCAGTATAAACAGTTTTATTTTTTGGAAACATTTCTAAACTACTAGGTAGCGATACACAAATTTTATCAGCAAAATTACCAATAAACTTATTTGAAACTCCAGGTATAGAATTTTGTTCATGAATAATAGTTGGAATCTTCAATTTATGTGCCGCATACAAAACAGGTGCAGTAATATATCCACCTGCCCCAACAACAACATCAGGACTAAATTTTTTTAATTCGTCAGTTGCCTTATTAATAGCCAACCTAAACTTATTCAAAACAGAAAAATTCTTAAAAATATTTTTTCTATTTAAACCAGCCATAGGAATACCAACGAACCTTATCCCAAGCTTAGGTATAATATCTTTTTCCATTCTATCAGTAGTACCTATATATAAAATTTCTGCCTTACTATCTTTTTCTAATATTTTATTTATGATTGCAATCGCTGGATATATATGACCACCAGTCCCACCAGCAGCAACAACTACTTTCATAAGAAGCGCCTCCACTCAACAAAATTATATCATATTTTTAAAAACAATTAATATATTTGCCAGTAATTTAATAAACTTTACATAATATTATATGCCAATTGTAAAAAAAAAAGTAATATGATAAAATACAGGAAAAAGAAAAGAGGGCTTTTATGAAAGCAATTGGAATTATCGCAGAATATAACCCATTTCATAATGGGCATTTATATCATTTAAATAAGATAAAAGAAACATATAAAGATTATAAAATCATCCTAGTTATGAATGGTAATTTTACAGAACGTGGTGATGTTTCAATAATTGATAAATGGAAAAAAACAGAAATAGCTTTAAAAGCAGGTATAGATTTAGTTGTAGAACTGCCTTTCCCATTCTCAACTCAATCAGCAGATTACTTTAGCTATGGAGCCATCACAATACTTGAAAATTTAGGTGTAGAAAAAGTTGTATTTGGTAGTGAATCAGATAATATAGAAGATCTAACATTAATTGCTAGAACAGAAATAAATAACCCTGAATTTGATAAATTAGTAAAAATATATTCAAAATTTGGAAATAACTATCCTACCGCTCTATCCTTAGCTCTACAAGATTTAACAGGTAAAAAAATAAATACCCCAAATGACTTACTAGGAATAAGTTACATAAAAACAATATTAAAATATAACTATAAAATAGAACCAATCACGATAAAAAGAAATAATAATTATCACAATCAAGACTTAAATGAAATCAACTCAAGTGCAACAGCAATTAGAGAAGCTCTAAAAAACAAAAAAAATATAAAAGGACATGTTCCAGATTATGTACTACCATATCTTACAAAACTACATTTTTTAGATGACTACTTTGATATATTAAAATATAAAATAATAACAACCAAAAATCTAGAAATATATCAAACTGTTGATACAGGTTTTAACAAATTATTAAAGAAAAATATTAAAAATGTAAAAACGATAGATGAATTAATAAAATCAGTTAAATCAAAAAGATATACCTACAACAAAATCAATAGAATGCTAATTCATATTCTATGCAATTTCACAAAAGAAAAAGCAAATAGTTTTAAAAACATTAATTACATTAGAATATTAGGATTTAATGATAATGGTAGAATATATTTAAACAGTATAAAAAAAGAAACTTCTATAAAAATAATATCTAAAATAACTCAAAATATGGATGAGATGTTAAAATATGAATTAGAAACAACAGAAATATATGATATCCCACATAATGAAAATCTATATAAAAAAGAATTACAAAAAATTATTTATTATAAAGGAGAATAAACATGGATAAAAAAATGTTAAAACAAAAAAAGACAGGTCAAATTATTGTTATAAGTGCACCATCAGGTGCAGGAAAAGGAACAGTTATTAATAAACTACTAGAAAAAGATAATAAAACACGTTGGTTATCAGTATCTGCAACATCAAGAAATCCTCGTGAAGGCGAAAAAGAAGGAATAAACTATTATTATCTAACAAAAGAAGATTTTGAAAATAAAATAAATAATGATTACTTCTTAGAATATACAAATTATGCTGGAAATTATTATGGTACGCCAAAAGCATTTATTAAAGAAAAAATAGAAAAAGGAATCGACGTAATATTAGAAATAGAAATTGAAGGAGCTACAAATATAAAGAAATTAATTCCCGAAGCAATATTTATCTTCATCATGCCACCATCACTAAAAACATTAGTAAAAAGATTGAAAAAACGCGATACTGAATCAAATGACAAAATATTAAAAAGATTCCATGAAGCGTATAAAGAAATTAACGAAGTAACAAAATATAACTATGTAGTAGTAAATGATATTTTAGAAGACACAGTTGATAAAATAGAATCTATACTAAAAGCCGAAAAATGTAGAGTTGACCGTATTGAAGAAGTTTACCTTGATACAAAAGAAGAAGAAATTCACGAACTTCTTATGGAAGATGAAGAAAAATTTAATAACTCAGGCTTAGGAGATAAATTATAATGAAAATAAAATTAGAAGATTACATAAATAAATTAGAACAAGAAAACAAAAAAGAAAAAGTAAATAAAGAATTAAAAGAAGAAGCATTACATGTAATAAATTTTTTCCAACATGAAAGATTAGTACACTTAATAGTTACTTTCTTTGCAGGAATTTCAACAATTATATTTTTAATTTCTTTTCTATTTTTAGAAAATATATTTTTATTCATTTTATTCATGGTAACTTTATGTCTTTTTATACCTTATATATTTCACTATTACTATTTAGAAAATGGTACACAAAAACTATATGATTTATATTTAGATATATTAAGAAAATAATAAAATTTATGATATTAAAGCATAGTAAAAGAGTTCACTTTTGAACTCTTTTTCATTTTAAATTTCAACGATTCTAATATAATTTGTTGTTCTAGATATACCAAGAGGGAAACCACCAGTAATAACAATTAAATCGCCCTTTTGAAGATTAAATTCAGAAACAGCTCTGCTCTTTGCATCTTCAATAATTTCATCAGTAGTATTAAAAACTTTAGTAACAACTGGTTTAACTCCAAAGTTTAAAGCAACCTTTTCTGCAATATGATTTGATGGACAACAAGCAAGAATTGTACAGTTAGGTCTTAAATTACTAATTTTTCTTGCAGTATATCCAGTCATTGTAGTAGTAACAATAAGTTTAATATCATCATATTCAACAGCATCTACAACTAACTTAGCAATAGTATCTGAAATTGCTATTTTTCTTTTATATTGAACGTGTTTAGTAAAATCAATAGTTGATTCAACATGTTCACAAATTCTTGCCATAAAATCAACTGCTTGTATAGGATACTTTCCAACAGTAGTTTCTCCAGATAACATTACACAGTCAGTTCCATCAATTACAGCATTTGCAATATCTGATACTTCAGCTCTTGTTGGTCTTGGATTAGTATACATAGAAGCTAACATTTCTGTAGCAACAATAGCAAACTTACCATGTTCACGACACTTAGTAATTATTTGTTTTTGAATAATAGGAAGTTCTTCCATAGGTACCTCAACACCAAGATCACCTCTAGCAACCATTATTCCATCAGATACAGAAACTATCTCATCTAAATTTTCAACACCTGTTTGACTTTCAATTTTTGAAATAATTCTTGCATCTCCACCAGCATCTTCAATAATTTTACGTGCAGCAATAACATCTTCTGGTGTATTAACAAAAGATAAAGCCAAATAATCACATGAATGCTTAGCTGCAAAAGTAATATCCTTTTTATCTATTTCACTAATAAATGGTAAATTCAAATTAATTCCAGGAACATTTAAAGTCTTATGACTTTTAATTTCACCATTATTTAAAGCCTTTAATACGACATAATCTTCTCCCTTTTCAATAACTTCTAAATCAAGTAAAGCATTATCAACTAAAACATGAGCTCCAACTTGAATATAATCAATTGCCTCAGGATGATTAACACTAAAATGTTCTCTCTTTCCAATAACAGTTTCCTTAACCATTTTAATAGTATCACCAATTTTTACTTTAACACCATCTTCGTCCTCAAAATTTCCAGTACGAAACTCTGGACCCTTAGTATCATACATAATAGCTACAGGAAGTCCTGTAGAATTTCTTACTTGACGAACAACATCAATTGTTTCAAGTGCACTCTCCTCAGTTGCATGAGAAAGATTAATTCGTGCACAATTCATTCCCTTCAAAACTAATTGCTCCATTACTTCCGGACTGTTAGAAGCAGGACCTATACTACAAATAATTTTTGTTTTTTTCATAACTACTCCTCCAAACGTTAAAATTTTACCACAATTTATAAAATTAAGCAATAAATATTAATAAGGAATTACATATTTTTAATACTATTTTTAAATAAAAAAATCTTTTCATTAAACAATGAAAAGATTAAATTATTTCTATAAACTATTAATTTCAGAAATTGATAAATTAGTAACTTTAGATATTATATTTATATCTATATTTTCTTTTAACATTTCTTTTGCAATTTCAATTGTCTTTGCATGTTCACCTTCCCTAAGACCTTGTTCTATTCCTTGTTCTATTCCTTGTTCTATTCCTTGTTCTATTCCTTGTTTTATTCCTTTTTTAATACCTTTTTCCATGCCTTCTTGCATACCCTTTTCCATGCCTTTTTCCATGCCTTCTTGCATACCTTTTTCCATACCAATTTTCTCAGCATAGTTCATCTTTGAATTATATACTTTTCTCT
>OIYG01000207.1_pt1 | contig 64596 bp, 56 predicted proteins | sample 1587861 | NCBI WGS metagenome assembly OIYG01 (sample SAMN03283272) | human gut metagenome | biome: human-associated habitat; material: feces | host: Homo sapiens | place: Peru | collected 2012
ATGTGTCTGTGGATACAACGGTTATACCGTCAAGTATTGAGACAAGATATTAAATCTAAAGAACACGGTTATATTATGACTGTGTTCTTTTAACATGGTCAAACTTTGAGGAATACTATACATTAGGTGATTTAATATGTCTATTTTAGCAGAAGTATGTTTATATTTATTAGTGGTTTTGGGAATCGTGTGTGCAACTATAGCTGCATGTAGTAGCGAGGATAATATAAGGCCACGTTATGTAAGAGAAAAAGAAAATGACAGCAAGGTACTTTTAGAAATGAAATTTAGTGGTGTTAGCGATAATGTTCTTCAAGATACATCATATGCGTTAGCTAATGGTGAGTTTGACAGCATCTATGATTTGGTAGATGAATTTAAGGTATACAAAAAGGACGATTAGTTTGACAAACTTATCTTTTGTTGATATAGTTATAGCCAAGAAAAAGAGGTTATATTATGTTTGCATATTTAAAAGGTGAGATAACAGAAAAGTCTAGAGAAAAAATAATAATAGATGTTAATGGTGTGGGGTATGAAGTATACATGTCTAGCGGTGATGCGGATAAGTTAGAACTTGGGGGTATACAGAAGATCCACACATATACAGATATAAAAGAGGGAAGTGTCCAAATATTTGGTTTTGTACAAAAAGAATCTCAGAGTATATTTGAAAAGTTGAAAAAAGTATCCGGAATAGGCAGTAAGACGGCATTAAATATTTTGTCATATATGGCTCCTGGCGAGCTTTGCGTTGCCATCGCAAATGAAGATACTGCACTTCTTTCAAAAGTTCCTGGTCTAGGTGCAAAAACGGCAGCAAGAATTGTATTGGAATTAAAAGATAAGATTTTGAAAGAAGTTCCGGATATAATTGATTCACCTAAAAAATCTGTCAAAGCTAAGACCAATACAGCTGTAAATGAAGCTATACTTGCTTTAAAGGTACTTGGATATTCTACGTATCAAATAGAACAGGTAATAAATTCATTAGATATTGATGGAAAAACAGTAGAACAAATCATTAAAATGGTATTAGCAAGTATTAAGTAAATTTAATATTATGGTAAAAAATTATAATTGATATTTGTGTATATATGTGATATTATTTTGACGTAAGGAGAACAAGAGAAAAATGATTAAATTTGAAAATGTTACTAAAAGCTACGATCATGGGGTAATAGCTTTAAGTGATGTAAATATTGATATAAACAATGGGGAGTTTATATTTTTTGTTGGACCTTCTGGGTCTGGTAAATCTACGCTTTTAAAATTACTACTTAAAGAAGAAGTGCCAAGCGATGGTAAGATTATAGTGGATGGTAGAGATTTGGCAACTATACGTGAAAAAGATATTCCGTATTTAAGAAGAAAAATGGGATGTGTTTTTCAGGATTTTAGATTGTTATATGATAGAACTGTCTATGAAAATATTGTATTTGCTCTAAGAGTAATAGAAGCTTCGGATAGAGAGATAAAGTCTGAAGTTGCTCATGTGTTGGAGTTGGTAGGACTTACAGGTCAAGAAGATAAATATCCAAACCAATTATCTGGAGGAGAACAACAGCGTGTAGGTCTTGCAAGAGCTTTGGTTACACGTCCACCTATTGTAATAGCAGATGAACCTACTGGAAACTTGGATAATGAGACTGCAGATGAAATAATGAAGATTCTTTATGAGGTTAATGCTAGAGGTACTACTGTCCTTATGGTTACACATAGCAAAGAAATAGTTGAGAAAAGCCATAAGAGAGTTATTACTTTGAGTAAAGGGAAGATTGTTTCAGATACCAAAGGGGGTGTGACTTATGGGGACTAGAGCATATTTGGTAGGACAAGGATACAGTAACTTGAGAAAACATGGTGGAAAAACTTTTGCTACTATGCTAATAATTTGTGCAACTATGTTAGTGTTATCATTGTTTATAATTGCGTACGTGAATATTGAAACGAACGCTCGTGTTATAACTGAAAACCAAGGTCTTAAAGCTTTAATTTCAGATGATGTTGATGAAACGGATGTGGAAGCTATTGGTGAAAAGATAAAACAGATATCCAACGTAAAATCTGTAACGTACTTGGACAAGGATGCAGCACTTCAGGACGCAAAAGAAATCCTTAAAGAGTATGCATATCTGTTAGATGGCTATGAAGCATTCAATCCATTTCCTAGGTCATATATTGTAGTGTTTGAAAATTTAAAATCTACAACAAATGTAAAAGAAGCAGTAGAATCTGTTGATGGAATATATAAGGTTGCATATAACGATACTATAATTAACACAGTAATTAAAATATCTGATGTTGGAAGTATTATTGTTATTGCACTTGGTATAATTATGCTTTTGGTTTCTGTATTCATAATATCTAATACAATAAAACTTGCGGTATATTCAAATAAAAGAGAGATATATATAATGAAATATATAGGAGCAACTTCTAAGTTTATTCGTTATCCGTTTGTTGTGTCTGGTGTACTTATGGGTATAGGTTCAGCACTATTTACGTGGGTAGTTGTTTCACTTGCATATATACTTTTATATTCCAAAATGCCACAGATGAACTCGGATTTAGGTTCATTTGGACTTGTACCATATAGTTCATTTTGGTATATAGTATTAGGTATTTCTGTTTTGGTTGGAATAATACTTGGTGGTATAGGAAGTAGCATAGCAATAAAAAAATACTTAAAAGATTTTAAGCCAAGCAAAGTGGCAATCAAAGATGAAAAAGCGAAAGCAAAGAATGATATGAAAGAACAGAAAGAGAAAGAAAGACAAGAAAGAGAAAATCAAAAAAGAGCTGAAAAAGATGCTAGGTGGGCAAAAAAGCAGGAAGAAAAAGAAAAGGAAATAGAAAGAAAGAAAAAAGAACAAGAAGCAAAGCAAATCCAAGAAAAGCCAGAAGAAAATCAGAAAATTGAAGAGGCAAAAAAAGAACTTCCAAAAGTAGATAAGCCTAAATTCAAAAAGCAGATGAGTGAGCTTGAAGAAGCAAAAGAATTAAGAAGGGCAGGGAGAAGAAATGCTTGGAAAAAATAAATATGTAATTATTATATTTTTATTTGTAATATGTATTTTTAGCATTCCTAAACTAGAAGCTACAGAAACATTGGAACAGCTTCAAAAAGAACTTCAAAATATCAAAAACTCTCAAATGTCTGTAAAAGATCAGTATAGCTCTATAGAGACAGATATTTCTGTATATCAAGAACAAATAGATTCTTTAGAAGAAAAGATAAGTACATATAATACTAAGATTAAAGATATTGATGTAAAAATTAAACAATCGACGGAAAAAGTTGCTGAACTTGAAAAAGAACTACAAGAAACCGCTTCTAACTATGAGAGTACAAAGGATTTATTAAATACAAGACTTAGAGCTCTTTATGAGAATGATTTCGTAAATATATGGGAAGTTTTATTTACTTCGTCTTCAGTGTTAGACTTTTTATCTAAATATAGTGTGTTAACTCAGTTAATAGAATATGATACATCTAAACTTAAAGCAATGAATAATCAAAAAGAATATTTAAACAATTTAAAAGAAGATGCAGATATCACTAAAACTCAAGTAGCGCAAGCAAAATATGATTTGGAAAAGACAAAAGAGGCATTAGAAATTTCTAAAACTAACAAGCAAACAGCTATTGTTAATTTAGAAAAGACTAAATTACAACTTGAGTCTAAACAAAAAGAACTAGAGAAGTTGTCTATTGAAATTGAAAAAAAATATGAGAGGTTACGTGCAGAGCAAGGTTATTCAGGTGACTTTATATGGCCTATTAGAACTTATGGATATATAACAAGTTACTATGGGTATTGGAGACCAGATATAGGACAATTCTATGGCCATAGCGGAATAGATATTGTTCCTACTGGAGACAAGCCATATAACAAGTATTATACAGGGTCATATGTTAGAGCTTCTTGTGCAGGTACAGTAGTTGATATGTTTAAAGAGACTCCAAGAGACAAAGGAAATAAAAACAGCAGATGTCCAGATACCGCTCAGGGTGCTAATTATACTTGTGGAGGAGTAAGTTCTTATGGCAGATATATTAAGATTTATAGTGCTTCCAACGGATATTCAATAGTTTATGGACATTTATATGAAATAATGGATGACATTAAAGTAGGAAGTTATATAAGTCAAGGTCAGATAATAGGTGTAATGGGAACTACGGGTAGTTCTACAGGTGTTCACTTACACTTTGAAGTAAGAAAATCTCCTGGATATTATGCAAACGCTGTTGACCCACTTTTGATCCAAAGCTTGGTTAATTCAAGAAACCTTTTGTAAAATAATAAAATATAAAAGAATGAGAACCTATAAAGTTTTTCATTCTTTTTATTTTGTTAAATATAGTCAAAAAAACTAATAAGTACACTTGATTTTGTACATCTGCAACTATTTTTGTCGAAGTTGGTCGTACGATTTTTCTTGACAAACAATATATCTAGTGGTAAATTCTGTTTAGGAGAGGCGGTGAATAAAATTTATGTCGCAATATTAGTCTTAATCTTTTTTATTATAAATTATATTTTCATCATAACTAATTTTAAAAGTAAATCTATAAATGCGCTAGGTAGCATAGTTGCTGGTAATAAAAGAAGCTTTTTATCTGATTATATTTATTCAAAAAGAGAAATTCTAGAAAATTTAAATTTACCATTTGGGTTGACTGTAAAAAAGTATATTGGCATAAAATATGGATTATCTATATTAGTGTTTATAATTTCTATAATTAATTACAAGAGTTTATTTGTTCCATCAGTTTTATTTTTAATTGTATTTTTTATTCCAAATGTAATAATTAAGAGTCATGTAAAATTCCAAAATATAAAACTTATAAAAGAATTAAAAATAATAAATTTTAATTTAATGTTACAAATTTCTGCCTATGTTCCCTTTAAAGATGCATTAAAAGGAGCAATTAATCAAATAGATGATAAGGATATACGAAAACATTTTAATAAATTTGTTTATGATTATGAAGTTATGGGTTATAGCATAAAAAAACCGTCTGAAAAACTCATGACTAAGTTCAGAAGTGAAGAATTGGCAAGTTTTATCCAAGTACTAATACAGTGTGAAAATGAGGGAAGTATAGTTGAAAATTTAGAAAGATTTAATACAACATTAGAAATGAGTTATTTTAAGTATTTAAATAGTCAAGCAGTAAAGCGAACAACATACATGATTGTTGGGACTATAATTATGCTAATAAATGTAACCATTTTATGTATGTATCCAATGTTAGTGCAAATGAATAACAATTTGCAAATGATATTTTCATAAAAAGGAGGAATAAAATGAAAAAAGAAAAAAATAATGTATTGTCTAAGAAAAGAGGCTCTGAGTTAGCTCAAACAATTTTAATAACAGCTATAATGATAATGTTAATTGCAACAATATTTTTTCCACAAATACAATCAATATTTTCTACTGCGATGACAAAAGTATCTGGTTGGTTTAATACAGCTCTAGGAGTATTATAACAATGAGTAAAAACAAAAGAATTTTATTATCTTTATGCATTTCTTTGATATTATTAATAATATTTAACGTTGTATATTCAAAATTAAAAAAAGGAAAAGAAATAAAGGCATATGTTGTTACAAAAAGTATTGCTACTGGAGAAAATATAAATGATGAAAATACAACTAGAGTTACTATTATTTTAGATAAGCCAAATGAAAATATACTTAATAATTTAAATGAAAATGAGTATGCACAAAAAGCCTTAAGTGTTGGACAAATACTAACAGTTGATTTAATTGATAACAAAAGTAAAGAAAGTGATAAAGAGTACGAAAATATATCTCTACCAATAACTAGCGCGGATGATGCTGCTTCGTATAAATTAAAAAAAGGAAGCATAGTAAACGTATATTATACTGCAAAGTATTCAAACGTTTCAGAAGTACTGAAAAGTAGTGATGAATTAGTGTATAGTTCTAAATCTTTAGATGGTGTAGTTACTGCAAAATTATATGAAAACATCGAGGTTATATCTCTAGCTGATAGTGCAGGTCAAGGAGAAAGTATTTATACTCAAATACAAATTAGAGTTAAAAAAAGTGAGATAGCAAGATTAGTTTGTCTTAAACAGTTTGGAACATTTACATTAACTTTATCAGAATAGGAGGAGAAAATGGCTGTAAATTATGTATATGATGATGAAAACAAGGAATTTGTGAATGTAATAAAACCAATGTTTTCAAAATATACAAGAGGTTTAAATTTAACTTTGTATATTACTGATGATATAAAACTATTACCAAACAAAGAAGAATTTAATCATCAAATTATAATTATAACATGCAATTGTTCTAAAGAGTTTGTGAATAAAGCAGTTAATATAACTGATTATTTGTTATACAAGTGTGATTCTGAATTGTTAGTAAATAAACTAAAAACGTTGTTAGGAAAATCACAAAGATGAAAAAAGTAATAATTTTAATTTTTTTAATATTAGTTATATTAGCAGCATTTAAATACATAAGTAATCATACTATCGAAAGAAGTATAGGTAATGAATTTAAAGTAAATTGCATGGATGATAGATGCTGCGTGTATACCAATGATACAATTTCTATCGGCAATAATGAAAAAGAACTTAATAATGGTTTTTATGATGTATTATTTGAAAGGGAAGACACAGGACTAGTTATACACGTAAATAAACTTTGGAAAGATGTTTTTAATGAAAACCTTTATGAAGAAGAATATGTAAATTTTGTTGAAAAAAATATTTTACAATTTGTTGGTAATAAGAGTGATAATAAAGACACGAGCGGTTTGTTAGAAGGATATGTTGTTGATGGATATAAAGCTAGCAAAAACGGTTTGGAATATATCAAGGAGATTAAACTAAATAATTATAGCATTTTATTTGAGAGCAAAAATCACGAATTATTGATAGAGGTGAAAAATAGTTGAAAAAATTTTTAAGAATTATAGTTGTATTTGTTTTTATCGCGTATATTTCTAGAGTGTATGGAATGTCATCAGAGTTTAAATGTACTATAAATGAATTGGGCGTGCCAGAGTACAATGTTAAGAATATGCAACTAAATGAGGATATATATTTAAAATATAACATATTTGTATACGGAAAACCGGAAAATGTTAATTCAAGTGAGCAAAGGTGGAAAAATTTATCTAATGGTAATATGACAAAGAACGGAAAAAAAGGAGAATATGCAGTTCTTGGATATGATTATGCTTCAAATTTAATATACAATTATTATTTTCCTCTAGATAGAGTCACTTCTACTCCAGTAGAAAAATGGCAATTCTTAATTATTCCTGGGGCTGATAAATCGTGGAATGAGGCGTACAAATATTATACAGAAGAACAGGTTGATTATATGAAGAGGTCTAGATGGTGGTTTCAAAATATAAAGGATGGAAAAAATGATCCATACGATCAGATTAAATATAATTTGAATTCAATAAAAGTAGGACTGAATAAGTGTAGGTTAGAAACACCGGCAACGTGGAAAACTAAAGGAAGTATTTTCACAAAAAGAAGGACTGAGTCTGGCGGAGTAGGATGGGCAAATTTTGCCATAGAACCTATGTCAGCAGATGCAAAAGTTAAAAGTAATATTTCATTTAAAAAGGAATATACACTTGATGAATTATCTGACCAAGTTGCAATACCTATAAAATATGGAGCTGTATTGGATAATTTGAGTGAATATGCAAAAGCAAAACATGTTAAAGGATTTACATCTGAACTGTTTATAGATGGCAAGAAAGCAACCAGTGTAAGTGGCAGTAAAATTACAAGTGTGGGCAGTGAGTATATACTTGTAATTTCCCGTAATCAAATTCCCCAAAATAAAGATTACAAAATTAAAATTAATGTATTTAGTTTCGTTAAAACTGAGTTTTTAGCAGATGGATTGTTACAAGATAATATAGAAGTAACTTTAACAATTCACGTTGAACCCAAAAAAGTCATCCCTATTGAAGAAAGTGTTATTAAAATACTGAGTAAAGATAAAAATAATTGGGTTGTAAGTCCACTTGCCCAAAATTTAAATACTGTAAAAAGTAATAGCTCAGGAATTACTGAGGCTGGAAGGTGTTTAATGCTTAGATGTAAGTTAAATTGCAATAAGGAAGATATACAAAATATAGCAGTTAACATAGATGGAGTTAAAGTAAGTGATACAAAGGTATTAAATAGTATTACAAAAGATTTATTAGTTTCTTTCACTGTTCCAAATGATACAAGTCCTACTGTATACGGATGGAAAAGTTTAAGGGATAAAACAGGAAATTTTTTTGATATCAATAGTAATGAAGTGCTTACAAGAAAATCTAATCCTCATACCATTATTATGAAATATGAATTACATGGCAATGTTTATGAAGAGAAAATATTATTTGATACAATTGATGATTACATTAGCAATATGAATAACAACATTCTAAGTAAACTTAATATTACTAGATATGGACATTCAGAAATTTTACGAGAGGTTATTTGTGAATAGAAAAAAAGGAGAACTTCTTGTTGTAGTAGTTATTGTAACAGCTCTTGTTTTAATTTTATGTTTAGTTGCAGTTTCTATGCAATATTTTCAGATAAACAATATGCTTACAGATTTAAAATACAATTTGTTTTATATATGCCAAAATTCAATTTTGGCGTATGGTGATGAATTAAATTTAGATGTTTATAAGATAGATTCACAGACACTGAAAAGTACAATATGTGATTTACTGGTAAAAAATTATATTGAAACAAGGAAGGATATTAGTTACATAACAGTAGAGGAATTACAACTTTTTGTAAATAAAGATGAATGCATAAATCATACAAAAGGACAGTATGAAGAACCTTATGTACACATAGTCGTAAATGTTGGGTTTATACCTGTTATTAAAATTGGTGATGTAGATAAGAAAAAAGTGACAATACATCAAGATGTGAAGTTGTCACTTATGAAATATTGATTTGGAGGAAATATGAAAAAAGCTGGGAGTACAGCTATAAGTGTTGCGTTAATAACAATAGTAGGAATAGTAGCAATATGCGTGTTTATTGCATGTATATTAAATTTTATTACACCGCTTATATTACAACAAAAGCTTCAAGCTGTTGTAAATAAATACATGTATATTATAGAAAGGTATGGATATCTTACTGTGGCGGAAAAAGATGCCTTGGTAGATGAGCTTGAGAAAGACGGTTTTGATATATCTAGAATATATATAAGTTATCCATCTTCGAAACAGGCTTATGGCGAAAGGTTGGAGTTAAGTATTTCATATAAATATAATCCCATACCTGTTTTGGGCATGGAAGAAAGAAATATTAAGATATTTAAAATGAGTTACTCTAAAACATAAGAACATATACTACCAATAGCATCCTTTTCAAATAATAAATCTGCATTTTCTTTAATTATGCTTATTAAGGAATTTTTAGAGGAATACTTATCTGAGTATTCTGTTAAGGTGTAAAAAGTTTTTTTAAACTTTTCTTGGTATACTGTTTGTTTTGAGAAGTTTAGAAAGTAAACATTATTATATATATAAAGTGTATTGTTTCCAACAAATAAGTCCTCATTATTACTTTGAATGGCAAAGTTAATTAGTTTTTCTACGTCGTAGAATGCGTATAGTTGATATGATGTACAAGAAAATTTAGATGTTACATTTAAATTTGAAACTTTATTATGTATTTTTGTTATAGTTACAATTAGTTTATCATCATGATTTACATATGCTTCTACTAGTAATTTTGTGTTATCCTGTAAAAATTCAGATGCAAAGTTTGAATTTTCTATTATATCAAAAAAGAAATTTTGTGCTTTCTTTTTCCCTGATTCTATATCTCTAATAGTTATGTCTTTTAAACTCAGTTCTTCAACTGTTAATATGATTTTTAATGTATTTAGATTCAGCTTTTCAATTTTCACGTCAAAACTCCTTTCGATTTATATATTTTATGAAATATAATTTGTATAGGTTACATGTATATTATCTGCAATTTATTTGACATTTAACATAATTTTTGCATTTTTCTTGAAAAAAACAAGTCATTGTGTTATAATTTTTGTGTTAGATTCCTTGCTCTTAACTTTAGATTAAGGGCCATAAGACCAAGAGGAGGTGAAGAAACATGAATTCATACGAAGCGGTTGTAATTTTAACAAGCAAGCTTTCTGAGGAAGAAACTCAAGAAACTATGAACAAAATTAAGGAACTTATTTCTTCAAATGGAGAAGTTGTAAGTGTAGATGAATGGGGAAAAAGAAAATTAGCTTATGAGATTAAACACGAAGAAGAAGGACAATATTTCTTATTCACATTTAATGCAGAAGCTAAGTTTATAAGTGAATTTGAAAGAGTTTTGAGAATTAATTCTCAAGTATTAAAACATATGGTAATAAAAAAATAATTATATAAGAATATTTAAACAACCAAAGATAGGAAATAATAATAGGAGGTTGTAATTATGAATAAATTTCAATTTTTAGGAAGACTAACAAAAGACCCAGAAACTAGGGTGATAGCAACAACAGGAAGCCAAGTGGCATCATTTAGTATTGCTGTAAATAGAAGATTTGTTGGACAAAATGGTGAAAGACAAGCAGACTTTTTTAACTTAACAGCTTTTGGAAAGACTGCAGAGTTTTGTTCAAAATATTTTAAGAAAGGTCAACAAGTTTTAGTTGAAGGTAGAATTCAGAATAGAACTTGGGAAGACCAAACTGGTGCAAAAAGATATTCTACAGATTTCATAGTAGAAAATGCTTATTTTGCAGACTCTAGAAGAGATGGTACAGATGCAGCTCAAATGGCACCACAAGTACCTCAATCTACTGATGCAGGAGATTTTATAACTATTGAGGAAACTGAAGAATTACCATTCTAGTTTACTTTATAGAAAGGAGATTAAAATAAAATGGCAGATAATAGAAAAAAATCAGCAGCAAAAGATAAACCTTTTAGAAGACCTAAAAAGAAGGTTTGCCAATTCTGCGCAGATAAAACTCAAGAAATAGATTACAAAGATTACGAAAAAATTAAAAAATTCGTAAGTGAGAAAGGTAAAATATTACCTAGAAGAGTTACTGGTACATGTGCTTTACACCAAAGAAAAGTAACAGAAGCAGTAAAAAGAGCTAGAACAATAGCAATATTGCCTTACACAGCTGAATAATAATTTGAAAATAGATGGTAGTAGTATCATCTATTTTTTATATATAAAAGCGGAGATTAACTGCGAAAGCAAATGGTTTAAAATATATTGTTTGTGTAAAGTAATTTTACTAAGTAAGTCGCTTTTAATAAGTACTGCAACATTGACAAAATCTAGTGATTATAGTAAAATATATGAGTATAAAAGGGTGAGATTATGAGTAAAAAAATAGGAAAAAACAATAGATTATTTCGTGTAATAATTAATCCTATAGTTTATTTACTAACAATAACTGCAATTGTAATAATGATGACAAATGGAATGAACAATATGATAGTTGCATTCGTAGCAATATTTGTTGCATTAGTTTATACTTTGTTCGTTATTTTTTACGATTTAAAACTAAGAAATATTCGCCTGCAGGAATATGAAATTGGCTTTAATGAATCTTTTGGAAAAACTGTAAAGCGTTTGGACATACCGGCTTTGTTTATAACAAAACAGGGTAAACTTATATGGGAAAATACTAAAAGCTCAGAGTTAGGACTTAAAGAATATTTGTCTGATATTGCTTATGAAGTGACAAAGACAAGTAAAAAAGATATAACAATATTAACGGCAGGAGAAAACAAATATGCTATTCATGCTACGGAACTTGTAGTAGAAGATGAAGTTGGAATATTTATAGTGCTAGTAGATGTAACACGCGAAAAAGATTTGGCTAGAGAGTTAGATGATACAAGAGCAACAATTGGTTGTATAGTAATAGATAGCTTTGAAGAGATAATGCAAGGATTGGAAGATATAGACAAATTTAATACAACATCTAAAATAGATAAAGAAATTGTAGAGTGGATATCAAAATATAACGGCGTTGTAAGCAAGATAGAAAAAGATAGATACGTTTATATAATAGATAAAAAGTATGTTAAAGATTTAGAAGATAATTCATTTGAAATATTAGAAAAGATGAATCATATATCTGAAGATGTAGTAAACGTTCCTATTACTATAAGTATTGGTTTATCTTTTGATGATGAAACATTATATGGTAGATATAAGTCTGCTTTAACTTCATTAGATATTGCTATGGGTAGAGGCGGAAATCAGGCAGTTATTAAAAATAATAAAAAATTTGATATATATGATGGTTCGGATATGCATATGGACAAAACAAATAAAGTACGAGCAAGAACTATTTCTCAAGCACTTAAGGACTTAATTGTAAAAAGCGAAAATGTGTATATAATGGGACACAAAAATTCTGACCTTGATTGTATAGCAGGTGCACTTGGAGTATATAAAATAGCTAGAACATATGGTAAAAGTGCAAAAATAATCCTTGATATAAAACACAATAATTCTGCAAAGGTGGTTATAGATAGGCTAAAAGAAGATGCGGAGTACGAAGATGTTTTTATCGGGAAGGATGAATGTAAAAAGCTTGATACAGAAAATGCATTGCTTGTTGTAGTTGATACACATAAGGAAAGCTATTTAGCTGTGCCAGACATATTTGGCGAATTTGATAAAGTTGTTGTAATTGATCATCATAGACGTGGACCAGAGTTTATAACTAATGCAATAGTGACGTACCACGAAGTATATGCATCCTCTACTGCAGAATTGGTTACAGAGCTTCTTATGTATTTAGATGATGTAAAGCTTACTGCAAAAGAGGCTGAAACAATATTTTCTGGTATTTTGATAGATACTAAAAACTTTACTTTTAAGACTGGCGTTAGAACATTTGAAGTGGCTGCTTACCTTAAAAAGATGGGCGTAGATATGACAGAAATTAAACAATTATTCCAAAACGATTTTGAAACATATATGGCTAGAGTAAATATTGTGAAAAATGCGGAAATAATAGACGGAAAGATAGCTATTTCTTGTACTGATGAGCAAATGAAAGATATTTCTGTTATTGCAGCTCAGGCTGCCGATGAGTTGCTATCTATAACTGGTATACTTGCTTCTTTTGTACTTTGTGAAATGGACGGAGTTGTTATGATATCTGGACGCTCATTAGGCGATATAAATGTGCAATTAATACTAGAAAAATTAGGTGGCGGGGGACATTTAACTTTTGCAGGTGCACAGATAGCAGGAGTGACTCTTGATGAAGCTCGTCAAAAATTATTAGAGGAAATAAAAGAATATTTCAGTAAGACAGAATAATGAGGTGAATATATTATGAAAGTTGTATTATTACAAAATGTAAAAGGTGTGGGTAGAGCATTAGATACAGTGGATGTGAGCGACGGATATGCAAAAAACTATTTAATACCAAGAAAACTTGCAAAAGTAGCAAGTAATCAGGTGATTGCTGAAGCTAGTGGCCAAAAGTCTGCTATAGCATTTAAGAAACAGACTCAAAAAGAAGAGGCTATAGAGATAAAAAATAAAATTGAAGAAACTAGTTTAGTATTTAAATTAAAGGCAAAAAACGGAAAGTTTTTTGGTAGTATAACTTCTAAAGAAATATCTGAAGAATTATCTAAAAAAATAGGAACAAATATAGATAAGAAAAAAGTAGAGTTGGAAGAGCAGATTAAAACAGCTGGTGTATATAAAGCTCAAATTAAATTATACGAAGGAGTAATTGCTACGGCAAAGGTTAGGGTAGAAGAAGAATAGTAGGTGTATAAAGTGGAAGAGGAAAAAGTAGTATTATCTAAAATACCACCAAACGATATAGTAGCAGAACAAGCTGTTTTAGGTTCGATGTTAGTGGATACAGAGGCCGTTATTAAAGCTATAGAAGTTTTGCAGCCAGCAGATTTTTATAGGGAAGATAATAGGGAAATATATGCTACTATGTTAGAACTATACGGTAGGGGTAAGCCTATAGACTTTTTAACTGTAAAAGAAAATCTAAAGCTTAGGGGGATGCTTGAAAAAGTTGGTGCAGAAGAATACTTATCCTCTTTGATAGACATGGTGCCTACAACATCTAATATAGAGGCATATGCAAAAATAGTTGAAGAAAAGTCTGTCTTACGTTCACTAATTAAAGCTGCAAATGATGTTATTGCTTATGGTTATGCAGAAACGGAAGAAGTAGATAAAATTGTGGACATGACAGAAAAAAGGATTTTTGACGTTTTACAAAAAAGAAACACAAAAGGTTATCAATCAATTAAAGATGTATTGGTTGAATCTTTTGAAGAAATAGAAGAATTGTATAAGTCAAAATCTAATGTATCTGGTATGGAAAGTGGCTTTAAAGATTTGGACTTAAAAACATCGGGACTTAATAATTCGGATCTTATACTTGTAGCAGCACGTCCTGCAATGGGAAAATCTGCTTTTGCATTAAATATTGCAACATATGTTGCAAAAACACAAAAAGTCCCTGTTATGATATTTAGTCTTGAGATGTCTAAAAAGCAAATGGTAAACAGAATTTTGTGTTCAGAAGCGGCAGTAGATAGTATGAAAGTAAGAACTGGTAAACTAGATAGCGAAGACTGGATAAAACTTGGAAAAGCAAGTTCAGAACTTGCCGAACTTCAAATATATATTGATGATACACCAGGTCTTTCTTCAGCGGAGCTTAGAGCAAAATGTAGAAAAGCTAAACTTGAAAAAGGAATTGGTATGGTAGTTATAGATTACCTTCAGTTAATGGAATCAAAGTCTAATACAGCATCAAGACAACAAGAAATTTCAGAGATAAGTAGGTCTTTAAAGATACTTGCAAAGGAACTTAATATTCCAGTTATTGCTTTGTCACAGTTAAGCCGTGCTCCAGAGCAACGTCCAGATCATAGACCTATTTTGTCAGACTTGAGAGAGTCTGGTTCTATAGAGCAGGATGCAGATATAGTAATGTTTTTATATAGAGATGATTATTATAACCCTGAAACAGAAAAGAAAAATGTCGCAGAAGTAATAATTGCTAAAAACAGACAAGGTTCTACTGGTACTGTTGAACTTGCTTGGCTTGGCCAATATACAAGATTTGCTAACTTATATAATGCATAGGAAGGAATATAGATTTGAATTTAGTAGAAAAAGTTAAGAAAAACATACAAGATTATGATTTAATAAACGAAAAAGATAGCATAGTTGTAGGAGTCTCAGGTGGCCCTGACTCTATGCTCCTTTTGCATGTATTAAATATGTTAAAAGATGATATGAATTTTAAAATTCAAGTTGCGCATATAAATCATATGATTAGGAAAGAAGCATGCTTTGATGAAGAACTTGTAAAAAAGTATTGCAATAAATATGATATTCCGTGTCATGTTTTAACAGCTGATGTATTAAATGAAGCACGTATGCTAAAAATATCTACTGAGGAATGTGGCAGAAATATTAGATATGACTTTTTTAATAAAATATTGAACGATACTCATTCAAATAAAATTGCAGTTGCACATAATCTTGGAGATAATGCCGAAACTATGCTTCTAAACTTAATACGCGGAGCTGGACTAAATGGAATTTGCGGGATGAAGTTTAAATCTCAAAATTTAATTAGACCACTACTTAATATAGACAAAGAGAGTATAATAGAATATTTAAAAGAAAATAATATTGAGTATGCAATAGATAAAACAAATTTTGAAAACGATTATACTAGAAATTATATAAGAAATGTTTTAGTGCCAGATTTAAAAAAAGTTAACCCAAATATTTTAAATACAATGTTTAGAATGTCGGATATATTAAAAAAAGATGAAGCTGCTCTTAAGAGTATTACGGATAGTAAAACATGTGATATTATTATTTCAGAGTGTAATGACAGTATACTTATTGACGTTAAAAAATTCAAAGAGTTAGACCACAATTTAAAAGGAAGAGTAGTAATGTGTATTTTGTCAAAACTACTTAATACTACTCAAGGAATTGAACAAATACATATTAAAGATATAGTAAAGCTTTTAGATAATTGTATAACTGGTAAAAAGTATATAATAGCAAACAAGTTCTATGTGGAAATTGTGAAAAACAAGAAAGCAAAATATGTAAAAGCTACCACAATTGTTGAAAAATAGGCAATTGTATGTTAAATTATAATGGTTATTGGAGGAGACAAAATTGATGAAGAAAACAGGACTAATAAGAAGCATATTAAGTTATTTAATATTTATTGGAATAATAGCTTTGATACTATCTTATTTACAAACGAGTGTTACAAAAGAAATATCTTACACAACATTAATGAGTAAAATTAGTGCAGGAGAAGTAAAAAGCATTGCTTTGTCTTATGATAAAACGAGTGCTAAGGTATTATATAAAGATGATCAAGTTGTAAGAGTGGTAGATATACCATCTGCATCAGCTTTTATGGAGGCGGTAACAGATAAAATATCTTCTGGTGAATTTGATTTAACAGTTGAGGAAGAATCTGGTTGGGCAATATTTTTTGCAGCACTTCCTACAATATGTACAATTGTACTAATGTTAATAATTTTATTTGTATTAACTCAACAGTTGGGTGCAAGTAACGGAAAAATCAATAATTTTGGGAAAAATAGAGCAAAACTTTCAGACCCAAATTCTAAAAAGGTTACGTTTGATAACGTAGCGGGTCTTAAAGAAGAAAAAGAAGAGTTAGTCGAGGTAGTAGATTTCCTAAAAGAACCTAAAAAATATAGAGATATGGGAGCAAGAATACCTAAGGGAATACTTTTAGTTGGTGGACCTGGATGTGGTAAAACCCTTCTTGCAAAAGCTGTTGCAGGAGAAGCTAAAGTACCATTTTTCTCAATAAGTGGTTCAGACTTTGTTGAGATGTTTGTTGGTGTTGGTGCGTCTCGTGTAAGAGATTTGTTTGATGAAGCTAAAAAAGTTAATCCATGTATCGTGTTCATAGATGAAATTGATGCCGTTGGACGTCAAAGAGGAACTGGTTTAGGTGGAGGACATGACGAAAGAGAACAGACTTTAAACCAATTACTTGTTGAAATGGATGGATTTGGAACAAACGAAAATATAATAGTAATGGCTGCAACAAACAGACCAGATATTTTGGATCCAGCTTTGCTTAGACCTGGTCGTTTCGACAGACAAATAGTAGTAAGTGAGCCAGATGTAAAAGCAAGAGAAGAGATAATAAAACTTCATTCTAAAGGAAAACCATTTGCTTCAGATATAGACTTTAAAGTAATAGCTAAAAATACAGTTGGTTTTTCAGGAGCAGATCTTGAAAATATGACAAATGAAGCAGCATTACTTGCAGCAAGAAAAAACAAGAAAACAATTGAAATGCCAGATGTAGAGGAAGCTTTAGTTAAAGTTATGATGGGACCGGAAAAACGTAGTAAAGTTATTTCAGATAAAGATAAGAGACTTACTGCTTACCATGAAGCAGGACACGCAATTGTATCTAGATTTTTACAAAATCACGATACAGTACATCAAATCTCTATAATACCTCGTGGTATGGCTGGTGGATATACAATGTATAAACCAAATGAAGATAAATCATACGCTTCAAAATTGGAAATGAAAGAACACATTGTATCACTACTAGGTGGTCGTGTAGCAGAACAACTTGTATTAGACGATATAAGTACAGGTGCTTCTAACGATATAGAGCGTGCAACAAAGATTGCAAGAAATATGGTTACACGTTATGGTATGTCAGAAAAACTAGGACCTGTAACGTATGGCGCAAATCAAGAAGAAGTATTCCTTGGCCGTGACTTTAATTCGCAGAAAAATTATAGTGAAGAAACAGCTGCTTTAATTGATGAAGAAGTTAAGTTAATAATCACAGAGGCATATTATAAAGCTGAAAAAATATTAAAAGAAAATATAGATAAACTACATGAAACAGCTAAAGTCTTGATAGAAAAAGAAAAAATCAATAGTGAGGAATTTGATGCTATATTTGAAGGCAAGACAATTGAAAGCGTAAATGAGGAAAACAAATCAAACAAAGAAGATGAAAATAAATAAAAAGCATAAAATATTCCTGTGCAATAAGCACAGGAATATTTATTGGCTTTTGACAGTGAATAGATTACATAACAATTGACATCGGTAGCATTGTGTAATATAATACTTATGTTAAAAATTTAATTCCACCAATATTTTGAGAGGAGAACTAAAATGGGAAATTTATATTTACCGATGAAAGCAAACGAAAAACGGGAAATTATTGCAGCATACAATGATGGCATAGTAACAAAGAAGAGTAAAATTAGTTCTCATAAAGAAGTAATTGGGAGGTATAATGATAAAGAAATAGTAGACGCCTACTCTTCTTCCAATAAGCTTGTTGGAAGAATATACTTAAATAAAGGGTACATAGGAAATGCAGAAGTGCCGTTTGTTTTTGGTGATAGCTGTGGCAAGTTATATGTGAATGGTTATCATGTTGCAGATTTTGATGGTGACATGAAAGGCGCTATAGCTGCATATATATCCAATTATTGTTATGATGGCAAGAATGTTCAAAAGGAGCCAGTAAGACAAGTCAAAGAGCCAAAACCACCCTTAAAAGAGAAGCCGATGCCAGTACATAAGGAGGAGCCAAAGTATCAAAAGAAAAGAATAGAAGAGATTCCTAGTATTTCAGAATCAGATACTTCAGCTGCTGGCGTTGGCATGATTTTTGTAGGAATAGTATTTGCAGTTTTGTTCGTAGTTGCTTCTATTGGTGCCTCGATTATGTATTGGAAAGAAACAATTTTGTTTCTCATTACTTTTGGCCAAGCAAATCCGGACTATTTAGTGGACTTCCCTGATTTTTTTGTAGGAATATTCCCTATTATCGCAGCAATTATTGCTTATCAACTTTTAAAAGCTATAAAAACAGATGATAAAAGCAAAACAAATAAGTATTGCTTAGGAATATTTTTGACATATTTAGCAGCTATTATAATTGAGGCAATTATGAATAAAGGAGACATTGGTGATATAATCAGGGCTACAGTCGGCATCATAGTTATTTCCATTGTTCCGTTTGGAGTAATGTTTATTGTTTACTTGATAAATAGTAAACGTACCAGTAAGTAATTTAAATACACCCTGTACAATGTGTACAGGGTGTGTTTTTTATATATAAGTTCATAATATAGTGAAAATAATGATATTGAACTTGTTTTGGTTGACAATAATCTTGAGTTGTAGTATAATCTTAGTATGTGAAGTTTAAATCCAAAGATAATTCTTGCAAGGAGGACTAATTATGGGCGAACTGTATTTAACAGCAACATTTGGACACGGAGAAAGAATCGCTACTTACGCTAACGGTGAGATCATGAATGGAAGTGCGTATTGGTCACACCAGAAAGTTATCGGAAAATACAGCGGTAACATTGTCACAGAAGCTTATGTAAATTCATCAACAACAATCGGACATGTATCTGGAAAGTTTGGATATTTGGGAGCACCATATCTTACTTCCACAGCGACACCTTTTATTTACGCTGATACCTGCAACAGAATATACCTTTATTCAACGAGAAATTGCGTGGCTGAATTTGAAGGTGATATGACAGGTGCACTCTTAGCGTATATGGCATATTATTGCTATAATCGAGAACATTCAAAAGAAGAGTACTCAATTAATTTTCGGCATAACAGATCATCAGATAATCATGTAAATATTACGGATGATGATGATGGCAATGGCATTTACGGAGCTCTCTTTGCTATTGTTTTGGTTATAGTCATAGTTGCCGCAATAAAAACCGCTGTGATGATATGGGGAGAAACAGTACCCGAGCTTATTCAGTATTCTACTGGTTCTCAAGATGTACTTTCCTCCGGAATCACGTTCTTTGATTACTTTGGACCGCCCGTTGTGATTATAATTGCATCTGTCATTGCATTTATCATAAACGCATATAAAGGCATTTATGAGAGAAGCATACGAGAATGTGCAACAACGTACATTACAACTTATGCTATTGTAACTGCCATTTATACAATTGTGTGTGTTGCTGATGAAGGAATCTCGTGGCTTATAAAGACTCCTGTTGCAATGATTATCGGGTGCGCATTGCCTTGTGTTATAATGATTGCAATTACAGCGCTGATTAAATCCATGAATAAGAAAAGTTAACACGTGATAAAAAACCTTGTGTATTATTTACGCAAGGTTTTTTATCGTGTTAATAACTTTTTGTATACATTGCAATTTTAAGTAATATATAATATAATTTAGTCGAAAATATTTAATTTAGGGGGAAAAATGGAACAGCCATTAGCATATAGAATGAAACCAAAGACATTGGATGATTTTTTTGGACAAGAACAAATAGTTGGAGAAAATAAACTTTTATACAGGCTTATTAAAGCAGATAGACTTTCATCTGCAATATTTTGGGGGCCTCCAGGTTGTGGAAAAACGTCACTTGCACGAGTTATTGCTTCTACTACAAAACATAAATTTGTGGAACTTAATGCTACTAATTCGGGTGTTGCAGATATTAAAAAAATAGCTGAAGAAGCTGGCAATTTATTTTTAAATCCCACTGGTAAAACTATTTGCTTTATTGATGAAATACATAGATTTAACAAGTTACAACAAGATGCCCTACTTCCACTGGTTGAAAAAGGAATTATAATTTTAATAGGGGCTACCACAGAAAATCCATATTTTGAAGTAAATGCAGCTTTGGTGTCTAGGTCTACAGTGTTTAAATTTGAGCCTTTGGGGTTAGAAGATATAAAAAAAATAATAAATCATGCAATTCATGATACAAAAAATGGACTGGGATTATATAAAATTAATATATCTGACGAGGTTATTGAATATGCTGCGAGTCTTAGTGCAGGAGATGTAAGAACTGCATTAAATGGAGTAGAACTTGCTGTAATTACTACGAAGATGGATGATACAGGGTGCGTTAATATAACAAAAGAAATAATAGCAGATTCGATGCAACAAAAGAAAATGCACTATGATAAAAATTCAAATGAACATTATGATACTATTTCCGCATTTATAAAATCAATGCGTGGTAGTGACGTAGATGCTACGCTTATATATCTTGCGAAAATGATTGCCGCTGGAGAAGATCCAAAGTTTATTGCTAGAAGAATTGTAATATGCGCAGCAGAAGATGTTGGACTTGCTAATCCTAATGCGCTAGTTGTAGCTAATGCTGCAATGCAAGCTGTAGCTAATATTGGGATGCCTGAGGGAAGGATAATTTTATCTGAGGCTGCTGTGTATGTGGCTAAGTCTAAAAAATCTAATAGTGTTTATTTAGGAATAGACAACGCTTTAAACGAAGTAGAAAATGGAGATATTGGTGAGATACCAATGCATATTAGAAATGCTCCTATAGAGGATATGAAAAAACATGGTTACAGTAATGGATATAAATATCCGCATGATTTTGATGGAGGCTTTGTAGAACAACAATACCTACCTGACAAAATAAAAACTAAGAAGTATTATACTCCAAAATCTTGGGAGGTAATTTAATGAAGAAAGATAAGTTAAAAAAGGTAACCAAGTCCAATAAAGTTGTGAATTTAAGTCAAAGTGATATAAAAAAACTTCAAAGAGAACAATTTGAAGCTAGGAGAAAAAGTACAAAAACTGAATTAAAATCCAAGATTACAAACTTTAAATTTACTAAAAAGCATTTGATAGGAATAATCTTTATAATGATATGTATAGGTGTATATTATATACTGGCGAATTATCACAGATTGGGATTAGTATTAAATAAGGATATTACTAATGATAATGCTAGCGTTATTGATACTATGTACACAGACAATATAGTTACAGAATATCAGGATAAAGTTTTAGTTTTTCAAAAAGGAACACTAACAGCATACAATTATTCTGGCAGTGTTGTATGGTCTAAAAAACTAGAAGAAATTTATACACCAAATATATATACTTCAGGAAAGTATATACAGATAACAAATAGTGATACTGGATATATATATGTTCTTGATGGGCAATATGAGGTTTCTAGAATTAAAATAGATGGACAAATTCTTTCATCAAAAATCAATAGCGATGGAACTAGTGTGATTGAGTATTCTACGAGTGGATTAAAGACAGTACTAGGAATATATAATAAAAAGGGCAAAGAGCTATACGCATTAAAATTAGAGAGTAATACTCTTTCAGATTATTCTTTATCAGATAATTCAAAATTTCTTGCATATTCGTATGCAGACATTTCTGGAATTAGTCTAGTGACTAAAGTGGATATAATTGAACTATCTAGGGTAAGAGAAGCGGATTATAAGTTTAATACAATTACTACTAAAAATAATGAATTAGTATATAAAATGTATTGGAGTGGTAAGTACTTAAATATACTTCTAAATGATAGTATTGTTAAATATAATTATTCTAGTGGTTCGGTGGAAGATTATTCAATAACTGATATAAATCCAATAGATATGGATATTTGTGATAATAAGTTGGCATATATATCACAAAATAGCAGTGATTCAAGTTATTCGTTAAATGTTGTTCAATATGATTTGAAATTAAATAGTAGTATAGCTATCACAGAGCCACCGAAATACTATATATATACTAATGGTTTGATATATATATGTTACCAAAAAAGAATGGATATATATAATAGCTTTGGAACTAAGATAAAAAGTTATACATCTGATACGGTTATGACCAAACCTATAATATATAATGATGGAAAGTGTGTAGCGTTGTATATATCAAATAGAATAATAACATTTAAAATATAGGAGGAATAGTTATGGTTTTAGACATTATAATTGTAGGTTTGGCTATAATATCTGGATTTTTAGGTGTAAAAAAAGGAATGGTAGCAATAATAACTAAAATAATTGGATTTGTTTTGGCTACAGTATTTGCTTTTATGTTTTATAGGCAATTAGCAAACTATATCAACTCTAACTATGAATTTCCTGCTAAAATAAACAACAGTATTAAAAAAACTATAACGTCAGAAAGCGACAGTTCAAAGGAAGACGAATATATAAGTTTATCTAAAATTATTAACAAATTCCATTTAAGCGATAAAATTGATTTAAATGAAGAACAGAAAAATATAACTGAGGAAATGGATTTAAGTGATATTGTTTCAAATAAGATAACATCATATGTTATTAACATTATAGCGTTTTTGATTATATTTTTAGGAGTTATAATAGTGACGTCTATTCTAAGTTTAATTCTTGCGGCTGTGTTTTCACTTCCTTTGTTGAGCACTATCAATCGATTAGGAGGCTTCTTTGTAGAAATAGTATTATTTGTAATTAAGCTTTGTATAGTGTTAGAAATAATATCTGTTTTATCGCCACTAGGCTTTATGTCTTGGGTGATTACGCAGATAGACAATTCAGTATTTGTTAAGTTTTTGTATTACAATAATTATTTGGCTAGTTTGGTTTATAGAATTAAATTATAAAGTGATTATAAAAAAGCATAAATTGCTATTGAAATAAGCACGCTATTGTGTTAAAATATCGAAAATGGAGATGGGATTTTTGGATAGTAGAAAAGAAGAAAGAAAACTTGCAAAAAAAGTAAAAAGAAATGCTTTTACAAGATTAACTAAGCTATATGTAGCTGTTGCTATAATAGGAGTTATTGCTTGGGGCGTATTATATAAAGTGAATAGCTTAATAGGTGTAAATTCTACTGTTACTGTAGATGATAACGGAAATAAGACTTCACAAATAGAATTGGTTCAAGATGAACCTAAAAAAGATGTGGTTACAATGTTGTTTTGTGGTACAGATGAAGGTGGTTTTAGAACAGATACTATCTTGTACATGAAATATGATACAATAAATAATCAACTATATATGATATCTATACCAAGAGATACTTATACAACTAACTGGAGAGCTTATCTAAAGATAAATACGATATATCAAGGCGGAAAGTATACACAAGCCCTTTTAGATGAAGTGCAAAACTTGCTTGCAGTAGATCCGATTGATTATTACATGGTAATAAATTTGGACATGATACCAGTTATGGTAGAAAAAATAGGTGGTCTAGAGGTAACTCAGGAAATGAGAGATATATGGTGGAATTACCAAGAAGTTAACTACTATTATTTTGAATTGCCTGAAAATGGACAAAGAATGGATGCAAAACAAGTTGAGAAACTTGTAAGATATAGAAGCTATGTTGATGGCGATATATCAAGAGGAAATATGCAAAAGGCTGTTATAAAACAATTATTAAAGCAACTTATGAGTTCTGAGAACATATATAATTTACCAAGCTTAATTAGTACAGCAGTAGAATCTACTAATACTAATGTTACAGTAAGGGATGCAATGAAGTATGTTGGAGAATTGAAAGAAATTAATCTTGATACTATAGTATGTAGTGCAATGCCAATAATAAATTTAGGATATTATCCTCAGGCAACAGCAGAAGAGCCAACTAGGGGTCAAAGTTGTGTATTAGTTAATAAAACAGAAGCAAGAAGAGTTGTTGCAAATTGGGTTTATCAAAAACCAACAGAATAAAAATTAAAAAGGTTAAATGTTTATGCATTTAATCTTTTTTAATTTGTCTAATAAATGATTGAAATGGAAAAATATATGATATATAATGCTATATAGTTGTAGGAGGAAATATAATGGAATATATTCAAACTAACAAATTTGAAATAACAGAGGTGCCAGGAATGAACACATTGGCTTTTTTAGTGGAGGAAGATGATTCGGCTAGTATACCGTTTTATAGTTTGCAAAAGCTAGAGAGCACAAATATACAGACTGGTGGAAAGTTAAGCAAGGAGTTTAGCGTTATTGCCGATAGAAAAACGCAAGACATTGTGTTACTTACTCTTGCTAATAAAAAGGCAATATTAAGTGCGGGAACGTTAGGTGAAGACGGACTTAAGCCTAGTGAAGTTAGTCAAGCTATAAGTTATGGAAGTATATTTAATATGGATGGAGTTGAATATAAAGAGTTCTCTTATACTCCAAATATGAAGAGGAGATTTACTATTATAGATACTGCTACTTGTGAAGAGGTAACTCCTGTGTTATATGTTGATGAGTTAACAAAAGAAGTTAGAGGAAGGTGTAAAATATTGCCGCTTAGAACTTATATAGTACTTGAGATAGAAAGTTCAATGGCTAGAATGCTGGGGATGTCACCTACAATTGGCGGAAAGAAATTGGAGTATACAGAGGGAGTAGAAATACCAGTAGAGGGATTAGATAAGACTATAGATGCCAAAGAACAAGATGGTTTAATAGTTTAGGAGGAATAGTGGTAATGAATTTACGAGAATACAAATGGAAATTAATAGCAGTAGCGGTAGTATATATTATTATCTGTGTGCCAATTATAGGTGGGCTGATGACATCTATGGAGTTATCTGTTGGCGAAGGTAGTAAATTGGTACTTGGAGTAAATAATTGGTCTAATTATATGTTAAACCCAGTGACTATATTTCAAACAATGTTTGATGGTGGAGATTTACAGCGTACATATTTTGTGCTTTGTGGACTAGTTCTTGTTGTGCTTATGTATATGTCAGTTAAATTTATATTAAAAAGCAGAAAAACTTATGATTACCAAGGACAAGAGATGGGCTCTAGTGATTGGAGTAAGCATGGGGAAGAGTTTAAGAAAAATCCTGACGGAACTGAAATTTTAAATAAACATGAGGGCTTTATACTAAGTAAAGATCATTATTTAGGACTTGATGGTAAGAAGGTAAAAATAAATAAAAACATATTGGTATTCGGAGGATCTGGTACAGGTAAAACAGCGTGTTATATAAAACCTAATATTATGCAAAGACTTGGTTCTTATGTTATAACTGACCCGAAAGGAGAGTTATATAGAGATACTTCAAAATACTTAGCTAATTATGGCTATGATGTAAAAGTGTTGAATTTAGTTGATCCTGAGTATAGTAATAGATATAACCCATTGGCGCATATACAAGATTATGCGGATGTAGATATAATTGCACATACTATAGTTGAAGGTGGAGAAGGTGGTGGAAAGGCTTCCGATCCATTTTGGGATAATACAGCAAAAATGTTACTTAAAGCATGTATATATTATGTAATATCTGTTTTACCTGAAGAAGAAAGAAATTTATCTAGTTGTTTAAATATAGTAAGAGCTGGAGGAGCTGATGAGAGTATTTTTGATGACTTGTTTGTTGGAGAGCTTTCACCGGAACATCCTGGTAGAAAAGAGTATGAGGGTATAAGAGTTGGTGCAGATAAAACTAAACAAAGTATAGCGATTTCTTTAGTATCTAAGTTATCTCATTTTGATAGTCCTAGTATGCAACGTTTAACAACATCAAATGATATAAGCTTTGAGGAGTTGGGTGAAAGAAAAATGGCGTTGTATGTAATTTCTCCAGATTCTCACTCAACATATAATTATATTTTAACAATATTTTATGGACAATTATTACAAAGACTATATGCTCAAGCCGATAGAAATGGAGGAGCACTAAAACAACCAACGTATTTATTATTAGATGAGTTTGCAAATATAGGTAAAATACCAGATTTCAACCAGAAATTAAGTACAAGCCGTTCGAGACTTATTTCAATGAGTATCATAGTTCAGTCTTTAGATCAGTTGGTAGATTTATATAAAGACTTATATGAAAATATAATTTCAAACTGTGACACACAAATATTTTTGGGAAGCCAGTCAATCAAGACTTGTGAATACTTTTCAAAATCTCTAGGACAAAAGACACTTACATTTCAGTCAAAATCTAAGAATAGAGATAAAAAGGATTATGAAACTCAAGGATATTCATATAGTGAACAACGTCAAGGAAGAGAATTGATGACAATAGATGAGCTTAAACGTCTAGGCATGGATGATGAGATTATATTAGTACGTGGATTAAAACCGATACTTGCAAAAAAAGCCTGGTATTTTAAGTACCATCCTGCTCGTGAGGAAGTAGAACGTTTTAAAATACATAACATGTCTGAAATGATGAAACCAGAAGATGTAGAAGTACATACAATGGATGTACAAGCACATTTGCAAGCAAGAAAAAATAGAGCAAGAGAGATATTAAAAGAAAAAAATAATGAAGTAGAAGATATTAAAATAGATATACAAGATTCAAAAGAAAATAATCAAATGCAGAATTTGAAGAATAATGTTAAAGAGTTAGATTTACAAGAAGAACTTGAGAAAAAATTTGATGAGTTGTTTGGTTCTAATAAAAAGAATAATAGTGTTGAATAAAAAATACCGGAAAGCAATTAAACTTTCCGGTATCTTTCTATATTTTCATGTTTAGATTATTTGCTAGTGCTTCCAAATCCGCCTAAACGTTCTCCTTGTGCATCATCATTATCAGTAACAAGAAATTTTTTAAATATAGCTTGACCGATAACCTCTCCTTTTTTAATTTCCAAAGGTGTGTCAAAAAAGTTATAGAATGCAAAAGAAAAAGCGCCATCATTATCTGGGTTACCGTAATAATCTGAATCTATTATTCCTATACTATTTGCCATAACAAGACCTTTTTTAAATGGATTAGAACTTCTGTTACAAAGCATCAAATACTCATCGTTTTGCATGTATGCTTTAAGTCCTGTTTTAACAAGCGTAGGTTTTGAACCAAATGAAAATGGTGAAATTACACAGTCTTCAGCCGCACAGATATCATATCCAGCAGAATACTTTGTTTTTCTAATTGGCATAGTTAGGTCGTAATTTTCGAATCCTTTTGCCTTTTCAAATCCTCTAATCTTTTCCATATAAATACCCTTCTTTCTAAATTTTAATGTATATTTTTTAATGCTTCTATTCTCTTTTCAGTGGAAGGATGAGTAGACCATAAGTCAGATTTTTTCTCTTTCCCTTTAAGAGGAGAAGAAATGTACATATGAGCTGTTGCTTTGTTTGCAATATAAGTTGGATTATCTGCATCTTCGGAGATTTTTGTTAGAGCATCAATTAATCCTTGAGGATTTCTTGTAAACTCAACTCCAGTTGCATCAGCTAAAAACTCCCTTTTTCTAGATATCGCAAGTTGCATAAGTGTTGCAAATAGTGGAGATAGAATCATAAATAGTATTGCAATTATGGCTATAATTGCGTCAGATTTATTATCACTATCATTTGAACCACGTCTTCCTCTAAAAGCAAACCTACTTGTAATATCAGATAATATTACAACAAGTCCAACAAATACAGAAACCACTGTTGATAATAAAATGTCATAGTTTTTAATGTGAGCCATTTCATGTGCTAAAACTCCCTCTAATTCGTATTTATCTAGCTTTTCTAAGAGGCCAGTTGTTACACATATAACTGCATGTTCTGGATTCCTACCAGTTGCAAAAGCGTTTGGAGATTTATCTTCAATAACGTATAATTTTGGCATAGGTAGTCCTGAAGCAATGCATAAATTTTCCAATAAAACACTTAATTGTAAATCTTGTTCGCGTGTAGCTGGACGAGCATGATTTAGGCTCAGTACCATTTTATCGCAGTTATAATATGAAATAATGGCAGGGATTATTGAAAATACAAGACTTATAGTAACAGCCGCAGCTGTTCCAAATCCATTGTATAAACAAACAAAATATATCCCCACCATTATTACTGTGATAAATATTGATACTATGAAAAATGAGCTAACTTTGTTCTTTCTTACACTTTCAAGTATCATTTTTATCACCTAGAATTGAACTTTTACATTCTTTCTTTCTTCTTCGTTATCAATTTCAAAGAATTTTGCTTCTTCAAATTTGCCAGCTCCAAATATTGAAACTACAATGTTATTTGGGAAAACCATTAAGGCTTCGTTGTACATTGTAACAGTATCATTGTAAAATTGTCTTGAATAAGCAATTTTATCTTCTGTTCCAGATAGTTCAACTTGTAATGCTGTGAAATTTTCGTTAGCTTTTAATTCAGGGTAAGCTTCTGCTAGAGCAAATAATTGTTTTAAAGATGCATTTAAAGTTTTTTCAGCTTCTGCAGAGCCTTCTACACTTCCTGATGCTGCAACGTATTTGTTTCTTGCTTCGATTACTTTTGTAAGTGTTTCCTCTTCATGTTTAGTATAACCCTTTACTGTTTCTACTAAGTTAGGAATCAAATCAAATCTTCTTTTTAGTTGAGTATCAATTTGTGCCCAAGCATTTTTAACTCTCATTTTAAGAGATACTAATTTGTTGTATACGCCTACTATCCATAGAGCAAGTATTAAAACAACAGCAATTAAAATATATAACCATGTCATGATGATTACCTCCTCATACAATATTTATTGTATCATCTATAGTTTTTAAAATCAATAAATATGAGAATAAAAACACAATTTTAAAGAATTTATTTTAGTAATAAAAAAAGATGAACTTTGTCTTATTTTTGTTTGGATTTGACAAGCAATATATTAAGTAGTATAATATATATTATCCGAGGTATTCGGAGGGAGGAATTTCTTTGGAAGAAAAAGAAAAAAATAACATTTATATATTAAAAAAGATATCAGTGATGATCATGTGTATGGTTGTGTTTGTTACTGTTGGTTTAGTAGTTGTTAACTTTCAATCTAAAGTAGTAACTCTTGATTATTATGGACGCGAAATACAGATTGTTACTATGTCAAATACTGTTGAAGGAATGCTTATGCAAAATGGCATATATATAGATGAAAGAGCAGTAGTTTATCCTAGTATAGATAACAGAATAGAAGACAATATGGTTATAAAAATATATATAGAGGATGCAAATGCAAAGTTAAATATAGACAAATATATTGAGGCTTCTAATTCTATGATAACTGAGAAAATAGTTAAAGATACTCAAATTGTAGAGTTTGGTGTGGAGAAAAAGAATAATGCTAGTGTAGCTAGAGGTCAAATTACTACACTACAATCAGGAAGCACTGGAGAAAAAGATATAACATATACAATTCAATACTTAAATGGTAAAGAGATTGCAAAAAATATAATAAGTGATGAAATTACAAAAGAGCCTCAAGATCAAATAATAGAAGTTGGAACTAGTGTGTCAACAGTATCAAGAAGCTCAGTAAATAGAGTTACAGCGGATGATTTTGCTGTTGATGGAAACTTTAAACAGTATAATATTAAACTTAGTGCGGATTTACAAAGATATACTTATAACATGTGCAAAAGGTATGGAGTTCCATACGAAACAATGTTAGCACTTATGTATGTTGAAAGTGGATATAATACAAATGCTATAAGTTCTACAAATGACTATGGAATATGTCAAATCAATATGTGTAATTATTATTATCTAAATAGAAATCTTGGAGTAACTGACCTTCTTAATGTTTATGATAATATAAAAGCAGGTACATATTGGATAGCAAGATATTATAAATCTTGGGGTAAATATTATAGCGGTGAATTGTTGGAAAGAAATGCACTTAATGCGTATAATTTTGGCGATGGTGGATACAGAAATTATTTAAATAATGGAGGTACAGCATATTCTTGGAAATACGCAAACAAAGTGTTGGAAGTAAAAACAAAATTAGTAGAAAATGGTGGATTATAGTCGCAAGAATGTCTTGCGACTTTCACCATAAAAGGGGAGTTTATGAGTACGTTAAATAAAACTAAAGAATTGTTAAATAAGTATGAGTTATATGCCAAAAAAGGTTTTGGGCAAAACTTTTTAGTAGATGATTCAGTTTTGGAAAAAATAGTTGATGCAGGTAATTTATCTAGTAGCGACACTGTGATAGAAATTGGTCCAGGTCTTGGCAATTTAACAGAGTATTTGTTAAATAGAGCAGGTAAGGTAATTGCATTTGAAATAGATAAAGATATGGTGAATATACTGCAAGACAGATTTTCAAACATGGAAAATTTCGATTTAATAAATAAAGATATAATGGAAGTTGACTTAAACGAGTACATGCCATCTTCAGTTAAAATTATTGCTAACTTGCCATATTATATTACGACTCCAATATTGTTTAAATTATTGGAATATAGAGATAAAATATCTAGTATTGTTATTATGGTTCAACGTGAAGTTGCACAAAGATTACTTGCCAAACCGAATAGCAAGGATTATGGAGTATTAACTGTTAATACAAGCTATATTTCAGATATGTCACTTGTGACTATTGTTCCTAATACGTCATTTGTTCCAGCACCAAACGTAACTTCAGCTGTTGTCAAAATGAATATTAACCTAGATAAATTAAAAGATATAAAAGATGAAGAATTATTTAAGAAATTGGTAAAGGCCTCATTTTCTGCAAGAAGAAAAAAGGTTATAAACTCAATTATGAATTCTAATCTATTTAACATTTCTAAGGAACAACTTACTGAGCATATTAAGAGCATTGGTTTTTCTGAATGTGTAAGAGCTGAAGAAATACCTGTTAATAAATATATAGAACTTGCAAATATATTAAAAGAGAGTAACTGTTAATAAAATAGTTACTCTCTTTAAAGTAAAATTAAAATTCAAGCCATAATCCTTCTTTTATTAGCTTGTTTGTCATTTGAATATGTTCAGCATTAGTTTTTGTAAAATACAACTTACCATATTTATCTGCTACAAAGAAATAATTATCTGTTGCTTTTGGGTATATTGCGGCTTTTATAGAAGATTCTGCAACATTTGAAATTGGTCCTACTGGAAGTTTGCCTTGCATATTTGGACCTCTTGTGTTGTATGGGTTATATGCATCTAATTCTGATTGGTATAAATCTCTTTCCCCAAGTTCAATTCCTATAGCATAATATGTTGTAACATCACTTCCTAAAGAATCACCAGATTTTAATCTGTTATAAAATACACCTGCAACTTCAGCTCTGTCTTCTGCCTTTACAGCTTCTTTTTCACAAAGAGATGCTAGTGTAAGTAATTCGTGAACTGAATATTTACTTTTTTCAATATCTTCTTTGTATTTTGTAAGTACTTTGTCCATTTGATTTAACATAGCTTCAAAAATTTGCTCTACAGTTACATCACGAGATTCAAAGCTATATGTATCAGGGAAAAGATATCCCTCTAATGGGTAATATATATCTTTGTTTTTAATTTCGTCTGTTATAAACCAATACTTGTCTATAATTTTGTTTATATATTCTTCATTTTTCATTAAATCATAAACGTCTTGTTCACTGTTATTAGTTACTTGAGATATGTATTTAGCAAACTTTTTCATTGATGTACCCTCTACAAACGTAACATCAAAATTTGTGTCTACAAAAACAATTCCTTTTTTTAGTGCGTCTATAATTTCATCTAGCGTCATTGATGGACTTAAGTAGTATGTACCAGCTTGAAGCCCTTCAACTTTATTTAGTTTCAAATAAATTTTAAATGCAGTTTTGTTTTTTATAATTCCTGCCTCTTCTAATTTTTGACCTATTGAATCATTTGAACTTCCAATTTCGATTTCAACTTTCTTTTTTTCAGTGTCATTAGACACAGGAGAAATATTTGTTCTGTACCAAATTAAAGGAGATACACCCGCAATAATTAGAATAACGATTAGTATAATAACAACTGTTAATAATTTTTTCTTTTTCATAATCACACACCCTTATATGTCATAAAGTATAACAAATAAAATGTGTAATTGCAATTAGAAATGTAAAGACGATAAAAAAATAAAAAGAAATGGTTGAAAACTAAAAATATTTGGTATAAAATATTGGAAAATAAAGGAGAAAACAAATGAAAATGATGGAAAATAATGTAAATGGGGGGGGGGCAAAAAAGCCTTCTAAATAGTTGTTTTCAAGGACAAGTTATATTGGCCTATGCTTTGCATACAGAAAATGTATGTAAGTCATAGGTCTTTTTGCGTTCTATTATCATGTGTTTGCAACCTTTATTTAAAAAGAAAGAGGAGGAATATGAAAATGATAAAGAAAAATGCAATTTCGCTTATTGTGTTGGTAATTACCATAATTATTATTACAATACTTGCTGCGACTGTAGTAGTTAGTATAAGCAATTCCAATATAATAAATAAGGCTAAAGATGCAGTAAATATGAATGATTTAAAACAAGTACAGGAATTTGCTAATCTTGAATGGAATAGTGCATATTTAGAGGGTGCACGTAGTAGAGTGGAATTGGAGAGTGCCGTTCTTAAAAAAATGAAAGAAAGTAACATAAATATGGATATGTATGATGTTACAGTAACAGAAAGCGGCGTACAAGTAAAACAAGGGTATGGCTTGGAAATAAAAGAAGAAATTAGTATCACTACAAGTGATCAAATTTATGCCCTTGGAAGGATTCTAACTACAGATGATTTAAGAAAAGAATGCTATAAAAACTATGAAAGCGTAGACAAAGGCCTAGAGGCAGATTTAAGCTTATTTAGCTTTCCAGATACTATAGCTACAATTGATGAAAAGATAGAATATTTAACAACAACATCATATAAACTTGAAAATGATGTAGAGCTTAAATTATTGAAAAATGGTTATACTTCAAATTTAGCAATAGGGAGTAGCAATAGACCATTTAAAGGTTATTTTAATGGAAATAACAAAACTATACTAATTACTGAATCAGGTACCAGCACTCGTGAAGGATTTGGAGGAATATTTGGATATGTAGAAAATGCTACAATATCTAATGTGAATATAAAGTTTGCATCTGATATAAATATGAGTGTTGGCATAAAAGATACATTAGGTGTAGGGGAACATTACATTGGCATGCTTGTATCAAGGATGAAAAATACAGTATTGTATAACAATAATATTATTATATCAGGTAAGTCTGTAAAATTTGTTTTTGATAATGCTTCGTTTAAAAGAAGTTTGCGAATCGGAGGAGTTGCAGGGCTTGTTGAAGGAAATTCTAAAATCAAAAAATGCTCGTTTATATTAGAAAATAACGCGCAAATTTTGATTTCTGATACAGCAGATGAAGATAATTATGACTTTGCTTTTGGCGGAATTGTAGCTAAATCTAAATTAGAAACCAACGAAAGAATGGAAATATCTGATTGTAATGTAGACTTGTCTAATTCTAAAATAGAAGTTATATCTCCTAGATTGGGTTACTGTGCAGGTGTTATTGCAGACGCAATGTATACAACTATTAGAGATACAAATGTTACTTTAAAGAATAGTACTATGGGTACTACTTCTGCAGGAGATGGTTATTCAACATTAACCTACTACTATTCTTTGATTACAGGAGGTTTAGTTGGTTTCGCACGTCATGGCTCTAATAATGAAAATGGACCTTATGGACTTGAGGGCGTAGTGGTAGAGGGTTGCTCATTTAATTCTACTAATGATACACAAAAAGAAGTGCTATTTTCAAAAATAAACAAGGGATACTCACCTAATGTAGGTGGAATAATTGGAATAGCATTCAATAATGCAGTTATAAAAGATACAAACGTAGGTATTACTAACGGCTCATTTGTTGCAGAAAAAACTGGAGAGGATAGTTACAATGGTCCTGGATCAACTTGTGGTGGAATTATAGGAAGATTAGAACACACCGGAGTTGTAAAAGGTTGTCAAGTTGTTGGAAATAACTTTAACATTTTGTCTAAATCAACTAAAAGAGAAATGTATGCAGGTGGTATTGTAGGAATAGATATAGGACCTTATCATAAAAATGTAATATCGCTAGAAAATAATAAATTTATTGGCAATAATACTTCAAGTATAACTGTTGAACTTGTTAGCGGAAATGCTGAAAACAGGTATATATATGTTGGTGGAATAGCTGGTCAATCTACATATATAATGAAGAATTGTTTTGTATCAGGTGTTACATTATATCACAATGGTGTAAATACAGGAGCCAAACAAGCTGCCGTTGGAAAACTGGCAGGAAGATTTGTAAAGTATGCAACTGAAGGAACTTTAGGAACACACTTTACTCCAAGTGAAGATATTGGAATTATTGGTTGTCAAACAGATAATGTGAATATAGTTATAAATGATAATAACAGCGGTATTGTACAACAAGGTGAAGAGTACGGTACTAATAATTAATAGTAAGTGGTCATTAAAAAATGGCCACTTTTAATATTAAAAATTTTCAGATAACAAAGAGGTTTGTATATTAGTTTAAAAGTAGTTTTAAAGTTTATCTTCGATTGAAAAAATTATTTTGAAAAAATATTGTATTTTTTTAAAATGTCACTTACTTGTCACAATGGTATTGTATAATGTAGTTATAAAAAGAGGGGGAAACTTTGAATGGAAATATTAAAAGTAGAAAATTTAAGTAAGATTTACGGAAAAGACAGTACCAAAGTAGTTGCACTAGATAATGTTTCTTTTAGTGTAAATAAAGGTGAGTTTGTTGCAATAGTTGGTGCTAGTGGTAGCGGGAAGTCAACATTGCTTCATTTGATTGGTGGAGTAGATAGACCAACTAAAGGTAAGGTGTATATAAATGACCAAGATATATATGCTTTAAATGACGATAGCCTGGCTATATTTAGAAGAAGACAAATTGGACTTATTTATCAGTTTTATAACTTAATTCCAATATTAAATGTAGAAGAAAATATTGCATTACCATTAGAGTTAGATTCAAGGCATGCAGACAAGGAAGATATGGAACGTATGTTAAAATTACTTGGACTTCAAAATAGAAGAACACATTTACCAAATGAATTGTCTGGTGGACAACAGCAACGTACTTCTATAGGAAGAGCGTTAATTACACGTCCAGCAATAATTTTAGCTGATGAGCCAACTGGAAACCTTGATTCTAAAGCAAGTAATGAAATAGTTGAGCTTTTAAGAAAATCTAACAAAGAGCTTAACCAAACAATTATCATGATAACTCATAATATGGAAATAGCTAAATGTGCAAATAGAATAATTAAAATTGAAGATGGAAAAATTGTAAAGGAGGATTAGTCATATGAAACTCCTAAATATATTAACATATAACAATTTAAAACTTAATAAGAAAAGAACTGTAATCGGTATAATTGGAATATTACTTGCAGTTGCACTTCTTACTGCAGTATCAACTTTTGCAATGAGCGCCAAAGATTCACTTGTTGAATTTGAGAAAAAAGCAGAGGGAAACTTTCACTATGAGTTTGAAGGCGTAAATGCAGATGAACTTGGAACGTTTGAAAATAACCGTAATATCGAAAGTTATTTTTATACTAAAGATTTGGGTTATGCTAAATTAGAAAACTGTCAAAATGATTACAAACCTTATGCATACGTTACAGCATATGATGCAAAAGGACTAGAAGAATTAAAAGTAAATTTGGTAGAAGGAAGATTACCTCAAAATGAGAATGAAATATTAATGCCAACACATGTAGTAACGAATGGGAGACTAGATATTAAAGTCGGGGATACTATTACATTAAATATTGGAAAAAGAATGAGCGAAGATTTTGAACTTAACCAAGGGAATCCATTTCATGATGAAAATGACGAAAGAATTATAGACACAACTACTCATACATATAAAATAGTGGGAATGATTGAAAGACCTGGTAAAATTATAGAACCAAATTCCGCTCCTGGCTATACTTTTATAACTACTCAAAGTAAATTTGATGGTAATATTACTGTATTTGTAAGATTTACAAAAAAGGCACTTAAAGATTTAGATAGTGTAGTTCCAGCTGTGCTTGGTGTAGATAAAGAAGCATATAAGATATACTTTAATTTCAACAAGTATTATAACTTGGAAGATTACAGCATGGAAGAGCGTACAGAGTTGCTCGAGAAGGCAGGAAAAGAAATTGAAAAGGCCAAATATGATTTTACAGATAACAATAGACTTATAGCTTTAGAAGGTATGCCACTAGATGATGCTATGATAAAGAGCCTTTTTGCAGTAGCTGTAATAGTTACTTTAATAATTATAACGTCATCTGTATTTTGTATTAGAAACCTATTTTTAATTTCAACAACAGAAAAAGTAAAACAATATGGTGTACTTGCAAGTGTTGGAGCAACAAGAAAACAAATCAAAAAGAGTGTATTATTTGAGGCCTTACTTATGGGACTTGTTGGAATACCACTAGGGTTAATATTAGGACTACTTGCAACATTTATACTAATAAAAGTATGTAATTGGTTTTTAGTAGATTTATCTTCAATATTTAATTTAACTTTAATATTTAATGTATCACCATGGGCAATAATAATATCTGTGATTTTAAGCATAATTACAATATATTTATCAGCATTAAAAAGTGCACGTATGGCAGCTCGTCTTGCTCCACTTGATGCAATAAGAAGTACGGCAGATATAAAGGTAGATTATAAAAAAGTTAAATGCCCTAAAATTATATCTAAAATATTTAAAATTGGTGGAACAATCTCATATAAAAATATGAAGAGAAATAAGAAAAAGTATAAAACCGCAATAGTATCAATATTCTTATGTGTGGCAACATTTATACCTCTATCATATTTTGTATCGCTTACATTTAGCATTACACGTATGGCGTATAAAGAGTTTTCTTATGATATGTGTGTATTTGATAAATCTGGAGACAAAAAAGGTTTTGAAGAAAAGTTAAATGAGATAGCAAGACTTGATGAAGTAAAGGGCTATTCTATAGTTAGTAACACAGCATTTTTAATTGAAGACCAAAAATACTTAACTGAAGACTATATAAATTTTAGAGGGCCTAATTACTCTATATCTCAAGAAGATTCGGATATAGATAAACAATACTATTCAATGGAATTTGTAGCTCTAGATGATAGAAGTTATGTGTCTTACGTAAAATCTTTGGGACTTGATGTATCTAAAACAAAAGACAAAGTAATTCTATTAAATAAGTATAGTGGAATGGCATATAACAAAGAAAAAGGGAGTACAGATATGGCTGAAATAGACATTTTGAATGTGACTGCAAATAGTACAGTTAAAGGATACTTTATGGAAAATGGCCTGGATAAAGAGTTAGATATTACTATAGCTGCTATTACGGATAAAAAGCCTATTGCAGAAGTTAGCACAAGTTCAGCTACAATGATAGTAAACATGGAATACTTTAGTAGTTTAGTTGAAAATAACGGTGGTTATGGAAAAAAATTATATATTTCAACAGATAAAAATATGGCTTTAGGTGAAGAGATTGAAGAGATACTTAAAGGATATGACTATGGAATAGATGATATAAAAGAGCAGGCACAGGCAATGAAGTCAATATTTACTATTATTGCAATTTTCATGTATGGTTTCATAACTGTAATTGCATTAATTGGTATTACTAATATTGTAAATACACTAAATACAAGTATGGAATTAAGAAGTAGAGAATTTGCCACTCTTAAGAGTTTGGGTATGACATCAAATGAATTTAGTAGTATGGTAAATTTAGAGAGTATATTTATTGGAACTAAAGCGTTAGTATTTGGTGTACCAATTGGGCTGGTATTATCTTATTTGTTAAACAAAGTACTTACAAATGGTTCATTTACAATAGCATTTAACCCACCTATACTTGCTACACTTGGTGCAGTTGTATTTGTATATGCATTGCTTCTTCTAATAATGCACTACGCAATAAAGAAAGTAAATAAGAAAAACATTATAGATACTATACGAAATGAGAATATATAATAAATGCACGCCGTAAGGTATAAACTTGCGGTGTGTTTTTGATTTACTCCTTAATTTATGGTAAAATATACGAGGTGAGAATAAATGAGAATAATGCTTGTAGAGGACAATTCAACTATTGCTAAGGGGCTACATTATACATTTGAACAAAATGGATATGAATGTGTTATTGCTTCATGTGTAAAAGATGCAAAAGATATAATTGAAAAATACAGTATTGACCTTGTAGTACTAGATGTGTCACTTCCTGATGGCAATGGGTTTGAACTGTACAAAGAATATATAAAACCTAAAAAAATTGCAACTATATTTTTGACTGCAAAAGATACGGAAGATGATATAGTGAAAGGATTTGAATTAGGTGCAGAAGATTATATTACAAAACCTTTTTCTACTAGAGAGCTTTTAGCAAGAATTAATAGAATTAAAGTTAATGGCAAGAAAAATATAATAAAAGTTAAGGACATTTCTTTAGATATGGATAAAATGCAGGTATATAAAAATGGAACGGAAATAACTCTCACAAGCCTTGAACTTAAAATATTGCATTTGTTATTTTTAAATTTGAACAAAGTTGTAACGCGTGATTATTTAATTGAGAGTATTTGGAATTGGACTGGAAATGATGTAAGTGATAACACTATTACGGTGTATTTAAAACGAATTAGAGAAAAGCTTGGGGAGAATATTATTGTTACAGTTAAAGGAATTGGGTATAGAATAGATGAAAGTTAAAAAATTATTAGTAATTTTTACAATAATAATTGTGGCATATTTGGTATGTTCAAATCTTGTATATATGTCTTTCGTAAATGAATATAAAAAGAATCAAAATGAAGTGTTAAATGCTATTTTGTATAAAGTGACTGAAAAGTATCCTGATATAACGCAAGATGAATTGATGAGTATATTGAATAGTAATGAGTTTTATGAGCCAAATGTATTAGAAAACTATGGTATAAATCTTAATGACGATTTTGTTATACTAAAAAATCATGAAAATGCTAAGATGTTTTTTGCTATAAACAATTGCGTTATATGTGCTATGATTATAGCAATTGTGTTGCTATGGATAAGTTACTATAAAGGTGAACAAAAACGAATTACAGATGTTACTAGGTGTTTAGAGAGAATAAATAATAGAGATTATGGTATAGATATAGAGGACAATGTTGAAGATGAGTTGTCTATACTAAAAAATGAGTTGTATAAAACTGCTATCATGTTAAGAGAGCATGCTGAAAACTCTGTTAAGGATAAAAAGAATATTAAGGTATCTTTAGAGGATATCTCACACCAACTTAAAACCCCTTTAACATCAATTAATATATTACTGGATAATATATTAGATAACCCGGAAATACCAAATGAAGTAATGCTAGATTTTATTAAAGATATAAAAAAGGAAGTTGTTAAAATAAATTTCCTTATAGGCAATTTGCTAAAACTATCTAGATTTGATGTAAATGCAGTGCATATGGTAAATGATGCAAATAATTTAAAAGATATTATAGAGACGTCAGTTAAAAATGTTGCAGTACTTTGTGATTTAAAAGGTGTAAGAATTGAATGTAATGCAAAAAACATTGTTTTAAACTGTGATTTTAATTGGCAAGTAGAAGCTTTAACTAATATTATTAAAAATTGTGTTGAGCATTCTTTTGAAGGTGGAGTAGTTACAATTAATACGAGTGAAAATAAAATATACACATTGGTTGAGATAAAAGACAATGGATGTGGAATAGCTAGAGAAGATTTGCCGCATATTTTTGATAGATTTTATAGGGGAAAAAATTCAGATAAAGAAAGTGTTGGAATTGGACTTGCACTTGCAAAAAGCATTATTGAAAAAAGTGGTGGCAAAATAGATGTTAAGTCCAGTCTTGGCGAGTACACTAGGTTTGAGATAAGATACTTTAAATAGGAGGTGTTTGTTTTGACTGACGTTGTAATGAGTATAAAGCCAGTTCATGTTGCGAGGATAAAAAGCGGTGTGAAAAACCATGAGTTTAGGAAATATGTTCCAAGTAGAGGGGTGGACAGGCTATGGGTATACACGTCTTCTCCTGTTTGCGCATTAGAATATGTAGTAGGTATAGATAAAATAGTGGCGTATCCAGACAAAATAGTAGAAGAGGGGTATGGTAATACAGAGTTTAACATGGGAGAGAAAGAGGCACCTTATGCTTACCATATTAAGAGCTTATATAGACTTAAAAAGCCAATACATCTTGATGAGCTTCGAGAAAAGTATAAGTTCACGGCACCACAGAGTTTCTTTTATTTAGATAGCAATGTTAAGTTAAAGGAATATTTGGAAAGTGTGGATGTAGAAAGGGTTATATAAAATGGAATGCAGAGAATATTTTTTACACTTATAACCAGACGAATTTAAATAATAAAATGCATAAAAGAAAGATATATCAAGTGAGAATAGGCTCTCTTGATATTTTTTATGAATAAAAAGGACGGTTAGACAGCGGAAAATGTTATTGCAAAATATGGAAAAAGTCGAAAATGTGGTATAATTGACACAATAAAATAAGAATGGTTAAGGAGAGAAAAAATACTGGCATAAGAAATAAAAAATCATATTGCTCGTTGGACAAAAGAAAAAACATTTATAAACAAAGTGAAGTTAAAAATTGAGAGGTTCACAAGATATGAAGAAAACAGTTAAATATTTATTAATTGTAACAAGCATTGCTCTAATAGTTATTAATATATATGTAATAATTAATGCAGAGCAATTATTAAGCGATGATTTTACACTATTTAAAAAAATAATCCCAGAGATTCTTTTGAAAAGAAGATTGGAATTATTTGCAAAAGGTGGCGTAAGAGGTATTTGTGTTGGAGCAGGGTTTGCTATAGTTACAAGCATATTATCAATATACATGATTGCCAAAAATCAAATCAATAGTAGGATAAAAATTGATTTTTTAATGTTTTTAACTTTATTTTCTTTTTTGTATCAAGAAACGTTTATGCCATTATTCTATTACTTATTAATTTAATATTACTTTTTTTACAAGAAAAAGAGTAATATGTGAGAATGAAGAATATATTGGAGAGATTCCAAAAATAAAGAGACTAAAGCCAACTATTAAAGAGATAATTTGTAGTATCATATTAGTAATAATTTACTTTGTGTTTTATTTATATCAAGTAGGCTTTCCTGAAAGTGAAATTGAAAGAAAAATGTATATTATAATTGCAATAATTGTAACATTTATTTGGGCGATTTTTTCTTTTAAAAGAGTATTAATAAGAGATAGTAAAATATTGTTTAAAAACTTTAAAGAGTATGGTAATTGTATTTTAAAAACAGTAAAAAAATACATACTGTTTATTGTAATAATGTCAGTTGTTGCAATAACATTAACGAATCAAGTAACAAGTGTTAATCAAGAAGGCCTTGAGGAGATGCCATTATTAAAAGTATTTATATTAGCGGTATTTTTTGCTCCTGTTGTTGAAGAAAATATTTTTAGAGGTACTTTAAGGTATTTTGTTAAAAATAAAATTGCATTTATAATAATATCAGGAATTATATTTGTTTTTTTACATGTCCTTTCTGAAGCCAATTTAATTAATGCGATATTAATGGCATCACAATATGTATTAATTGGATGCATGCTGGCACATTTATATGTTAGGACTAATAATTTGGCAGTTAATATGTTTTTGCATATGCTAATAAATTCCTTAGGAGTAATTATGATGGCTATGTTTAGTTAAAAGCCAAGTTAATAAATGAAGTATGTGACTTTAACTTTAATAATTTACAATTATTTATTAATACAATAGCTTTTTTAAAACTTTATAGTAGTAAATTAATAGATTCTTATCAAAAGGATTTTTAAGTAAAATAACTGGAAAATATAGTAAAATTTGTCGTTGTATGGTATATTAAACTTGTATTTTACGAAAGATAAGGAGAATATATGCTAAGTTATAAAATTCAAAAACTATTGAATCAAAACAGATACATATCTAAAGCTGAAATGTATGCATATTTAGAACTTTGTGGACTAAAGACTAATGATGAACTTTGTATTTTATTAAATAAGCACAATGAAAAATATATAAAAGAAGAGTTAGATAAAAACAAAGAATATTTCGATCATCTATATGATAATACCAACTCTAACGTTATTTTAGACGAAGAGCAAAGAAAAGCAATATTATTTGATGATAGTTATGCTTTAATTAACGCTGGTGCGGGCTCTGGGAAAAGTACTACAATTGCAGCAAAAGCAAAATATTTAGTAGATAAAAAAGGTGTGTTGCCAGAGGAAATTTGTATGTTATCATATACTAAAACTTCAGCAGATGATTTAGGAGAAAAGGTTTCTGAACTTGTTGGGGACAAAGTAAATGTTGCAACATTTCATTCACTTGGTATGAATATTCTAAGAAATCTGTATGATTATCCAGTTAAGGTGGCATCAGAAACTATACAAAACGAAATAATAACACAGTACATTATAGATAAATTTAGAGATAAGAATGAAATTAAAAAGATATTGGATGCATTTCCACCACTTGAACACGGCAAAGATTATCCTGCGACATATTTCTTTTTTAAAGGATTTGTAAACAATTATGATAAATTTGATACGTTTGAGGAATATTTTGCAGATTATAAAAAGAGAAAATTTGAAAAAGAAAGTAAAAGAACTGGTGGAATAAAGGAATACATAAAATTTAGAGCAGCATCAAACATGGAAAATATGAAAGATTTGCTAGGGAAAAAGTGTAAATCAATTGGTGAGGTTAAAATTTCAAATTATCTTTACGCAAACGGTTTAAATTATACTTATGAAGAAATGTTGGAAGAAAAAGTAGACGAGGGAAAATCCTATTCGCCAGATTTTGCGGTGTATGTGAATGGCAAGAAAATATATATTGAGTATTTCGGATTATCTGGATGTTATAAAAACGGTGAAGAAATACCAAAAAAGATTATGCAGTATAACAAGGTTAGAAAGAAAAAAGAAAATTTTCAAAAGGTACATCCTGAATATAAATATATAAATTTAGACTACAGAAAAGAGAAAAATGGAGAAATTATATATTACTTAGATGATTTAAAATTACAGTTAGAGAGCCTTGGAATTAAATTAAAACCATTAGATGAAAAATATATTTTTAACGATATAATGGAACAAAATTTGAGTTCGGAGTTTTTCTTTTTTGTAAGCTTGATGGTAAAATTTGTGATGACTGTAAAAGATATGTTATCAGATGATACTGATGCTTTATTTGAAGAAGTAAAGAAGAAAATAGATAAGGACAAGGTATATTTTAACTATTACAGTACAGATGCTAAAGAAGAAAAAGAAAAAAGAAAGCAAGCAATTGATGTGCTAAAGGATATATATAATTATTATGAGGAATATCTTGTTAAAAATCATATGATAGATTATTCTGATATGATAAATAAAACGTATAAGTATATTAGGACAAGTAGATGTAACGGGTACAAATTTAAGTATGTTATAGTTGATGAATATCAAGATATTACATATCAAAGATACTTGTTTGTTAAGGCATTGGTAGATTATTATAATGCAAAATTGGTTTCTGTTGGAGATGATTGGCAATCTATATATTCTTTTCAAGGAGCAAAAGTGGATTTGTTTACAAGGTTTAATGATTATTTTGAAGATGCTAATAATACTCTTATGCTTAGTAATACACATAGATATTCGCAGGAACTTGCAGATATAACTTCAAAATTTGTTCAAAATAACAAGAAATTGAGCCGAAAAAAATTACTGTCAAATAAGCATATGGATAATCCGGTTGAGATAGTAAAGTTTGAAAAGGTATGTCAAGAATTTGAGATTATACAGGGATTAATTAAAAAATTATATACCGAAAATCCAAATAAAGAAATACTCTTGCTTGCAAGGAGAAACAGAGATATAGCAGATTTATTTGATAGTGGATTGTTTAAAAGTGGTGTAGATGATGAAGTACTTGTTAAAGAAGTACCAGACGCTAGGGTTAGGATACTTACTATGCATAGTTCGAAGGGCGTTACGGCAGATCAAGTTATAATATATAGACTACATGAGAGAATATTTCCATCAAAGGGGTTGAAATCTCATTGGATATTCAATTATTTTAAAACGGATACTTTGGATAGAAATTCCAAAAGAGAAGAAGAGGCAAGACTTTTTTATGTTGCACTAACAAGGACAAGAACAAAAGTATATTTAGTTGTGCCAAACGGTGAGAGTGCAACGAGCTTTGTTAAAGAACTGGAAATCAAATAGTAATTCCGTTTTGGAATAGAAAATGTATAATTAAAAACAAAACTTTCTTTTTTGGAAATGATGTGATATAATGATATTAGAGCCAGAAAGGAGAGTTTTATTATGTTAGGAGATAAAATTAAGTCATATAGAGAAAATAAAAAAATGACTCAAAACGATATTGCAGATGTATTAGATGTTAGTGCTGGTACAGTTTCAAAATATGAATCAGGTGCTTTAGAACCCAGTATTGAATCATTAAAAAGATTATCAAAATTATTTGGAATATCAATTGATGAATTATTAAATGACGCCAAAGAAAAATTTGATATTTCAAAAATAAATATATTAGACACACTTAGAGAACAAAAAGAGATGAAATTAAAAGGAAATTTATATCATCAAACGCAGGTTTCATTTGCATATAATACAAATCACATAGAGGGAAATACATTAACAGAAGATCAAACAAGATACATTTTTGAAACAAATACTATTTTATTTGAAAGTGATACAATTGCAAAAGTGGATGATATATTAGAAACATCTAATCACTTTAAATTAGTTGATTATATGCTAGATGTAGCAGATAAAAAATTAACTGAAAAAATGATAAAGGAGTTTCATGAGATTTTGAAAGATGGGACTTCTGATAGTAGAGTCGAATGGTTCAATGTTGGAGAATACAAACAAAGATCTAATACAATAGGAAGTGGAGTTAAAACAACATCACCAAATAATGTTGAAAAAGATATGTTAAAGCTAGTGGATTGGTATAATACACTTAAACAAATAACTATAAAAGAAATAATTGAATTTCATTATAGATTTGAGAGTATACATCCGTTTCAAGATGGTAATGGCAGAATAGGAAGAATAATTATGTTTAAAGAATGTTTAAAGAATAATATTGTTCCGTTTATTATACAAGATGCAGATAAATTATTTTATTATAGAGGATTGAAAGAATACAAAAGTGAAAAGGGATATTTAACTGATACATGTTTAAATGCACAAGATCAGTACATTAAGCTGATAGAATATTATTTGAAATAAAATACAGTAAAACTACAATCTCTAAATGTTATAACCAACAAAACAAATTGAAAAATGTTCTAAATAAATTAACGGTTTCAAAATGATACAATTTTAAGTATTAATATAAATATATTAGAATGTAAAACTAAGTGGAATAATGATATACATATAGATTTGCAGAAATTAAAAATTTTATATGCATAAATGGAGAATATAAATATAAATATGGAGATTCCATTATTTTTAAAATAAATACTATAGAAATTAGAATATTAGAGCATGGCAAAGCGGATATGTTTAAAAAAGTAGAAGTAAATAGAGTAAAAGAAAAACTAGATTTGTTTTAAAATTAATTTTTTGAAGTGATAACAGGCAAGTATGTAATGCTTAATAATACTATGTATAGTTATATGTAATGATAATAATAAAATTGTTTACTATTGGAATGGGACGGATAAATGTTAAGAGTTTATAATATTCTATTGACGAAAACTAAAAAAGTTGTGTTATAATATAATAGAAAGAAAAAGAAGGAAAAAAGATGGAATTTGAAAAAGATACAGAAAAAGAAGAATATGAAGTTTTAAGAGGCCTTAATGATAGGCTTAGAAACTTTAATAAAGATAAGCAAAAAGAGGATGATGCAAGATAGAATTAAAATAAATTGAGGTAAATATATGACAAAAGAACAAATTAAGTTTTTTATTGATAATCAAACAACTATATTTGATGAAATAGGCAAAAGAATAGAGGAATCAGAACAAGGTGCTGAGTTATTAAATAATGATATATCTGTAGAAAATATTAAAAGTTTATATGATGAGTATTATAAATATTGCCCTGATATTTTTGATAAATATGATTTAGATTATGATGCTTTTAAAGTAATTCTTTCGATTTCTGAAGGAGACAAATCCTTTAGAGAAGAAGTATTAGGAAGAGACGAAGCAAATCAATTACTTAGAGATGTTATTGATATATATGGTGATGAGGCATACAACATATTAGGTTGTAATTCTTACGGCTTTGAAATGTCTGAAATAGATGGAATATTATCAGGGGGAAATAATAAAAAATATGAAGAGTTTTATACGAAATTACTAACTCAAAAATGTGAAAAAGCTTATAATCTCGAGCAGCTTTCGAACATTTTATTAAATACAAAATCAGAATATATCAATCAAGGTCTAATTGAAAGTTTTTTGAAAAGCCCTGACAAAATAATTTCTGATTTTGAAATAAAAGAATTTATTGATTCGGCGCCTGCTACTATTACGGATGGTTCATCCTTAAAATTATTGGTAGATAGGGTAGAGTCTATTAATTCTAATGCATCAATACTAGAACGAATCCCACCAGAGTTATTTGATGAGCAATTTTCTAAAAGATTGTTAGAGAAATCTACATATGCTTTTACTGATGTATTTAAATTGATTCCAGAAAAATCTAAAAGTAAAGATATATGGGAATTGGCCATATCTAAAGATAATTTCTTAGTTTCATCTTTACCTGATAAAAAAATAGACGAAAATATGACAGATGAAGAGTATGCTAAATGGAGTGAAAATTTAGTTAAAGATGTGATAAAACGCAATCCGGATAATATTCAGGAGTTGTTTTCTGAATTAAAAGATTCACAAAAAACTTTAGAAGTTTGTAGTGAAGGCTCAAAATTATTGAAATCAGATGGATATCATGTTCAGGACTTTTTAGAGAAAATTCCAGAATCAAGCCGTAGTAGACAGATTTATGAAACATTGTTAGGAAAATCTGAGTATATTATTAGTCATATTCCAACGGTTTCTTTTGAAGATGGACTTTCACAAGAAGAATATAACATTTGGGTAGATGATGTAATAGTAAATAAGATTTCTCAAATGCAAGACACAGATAATTTGAATATAAGAATACCTAAAGAGAGAATGACTGAAAGAGTTTGGAATGCGGTACTTGATAAATGTAATGAGACAAATGGAGATAAAAGCTATTTTGGACTCTCATCTGTTCCAGTTCAAAATATAACTATTGAGATGTGTGAACGTGCACTAAAAGATATCAGTGATCTTCAAATAAAGGACATTCCATCAATAGATAGAAAAATTTATACAATCACTGACGAGGCAACTAGAGGAGAATATGAAGAATGGATTTCAGGTTTTTCAGAAAAAGAAAAGGAATCATATAGAGAATGGTATGAAAGAAAAGTTATAGACTTCATAAAAGAAAGACAGGCAAATGTATTTGTAGATAAATTTGAAAATAGAAGAAGCCATATAGCAATTCCGCCAGAAGCTATAAGTGTTAATATTATAAATGCTTATTTACAAGTAAATGGACCTTCTGGAATAGAGCATATTCCAGTTCCGAACGATATCACCAATTACAATGAACAATATGAAGATATTATTGTTTCGGCAATTGGTATGTTAGAAGAAAAAAAGTATTTGGGTAGGAGAGGACCAGGTCAAGCATTAGTTGATAACTGGGATATTCTAGATAAAATTCCGAAAGAGTACAGAACAGATAAAGTTGTATTGGAGGCAATAAAAAAGCATCCTAAATATTTAGACTATGCTGACTTTGAAAATGAAAACTTTGATAAACTTTTACAAATTGGATATAAGAATAAATTAGAAAGTATTGGAAGAACTGAACTATATGAATCAGAAATAGAGTTGATGAAGAAATTTGCTAAAAATAATTCTAGTTTGTTTTCAACACTAAATTTAGATATTCTTAATCCGGATATTATAAATAGTATTGGTGAAAAAAATTTAGAAAGAATAGTAAGGTATAGTGATGTACAGCATTCAATAATAGAACTAGCCAAAGATAAGGATGCGTTGGCTACATTTGGTTTTGCATTGGAAAATTTAAAGCAAGATAATTTATTTATTGAACCTTTAATAGAAAAATTAAGTAATTCAATTGTAAGAGAAGAAGTCTCAGTATATAATTCTGAAAAACAAGAGTATGAAACTAAGTCTAAAGAGTTCCTTAAATTAGCTTCTAATAGAATACAAGATAAATCACGATTTTTAACGGAAGAGGAAAAAACTGTACTTACTTACTTAGCTATAAATCCTCAAGAAGCAAATAAAATTCAAAGTTATGATGACATATTAAACTTTGTAGTAAATAAAAATGCCGAATTGGATGGAGTTATAAATTCTAAAAATTCAACTTTGGTAGATGTAAAAGATGCATATCTTCAAAGAACAGTTGGAATGGACTATTCAAGTGCAGTTGATTTGGTAACAAAATACGGAAATGATCCGGAGAGTTTGTTAGCAAAATATGAAGGAAAAGAGTTAGAAACATATAAAGAAAAAGCGGAAAAAGAATCTTTGGAAATTGTTATTAAACTAAAATCGCTAATTCAAGAAAATGATTTAAATAAAATTCAAAAGGCGTATTTTGAGTCAGTTGAGAAAGAAGATAAAACAAAATCATTCGAAAGGTATAAATGTGTTACTACGTTAGATAATGCACTAAGAAGGTCATATGGTAGAGATATTACTAGAACTTTAAGTGAACATGACAGGGAAAACAATGTGGAACTAGTTGAACGTACTGAAGATGGTCAAGAGTATTTAGTAAGAAAAGTGAATGGACCGTTTAATAGAATGATAAGTGTTATGAACGCATATAGAAAAAGTGATGAGAAAGTCGCTGGAACAGACATGTATGACAGGTGGAATACATCAGCAATGGCTGGCAATCATGCTTTATGTTATAGCTTTATAAATGAAACAAATCCGGGAACGGCACTGCTTGGAGATAAAAAAGGCGTAGTTATATCTATAAGTGGATTTGATGCTGAGGCAGTAACTGCCGCTGCGCCATATGATTTGTGTTCTGATTCAAGGATGAATACAACTGTAACATACAGACAACAAAGATTTTACACTTCTAATAATTTACCAGATCAAACAAGAGGCAGGTATTCTGAAGTTGATATAGAAATACAAGACGTTTCGGACGGAGGAGTCGAATATAAAAAGATACAACCATCGAGTATAATTTGTTTTGAGGAAGTTGATGAAGATAGCATAAAGGCATCAATAGAGTTAAGCAAGAAACTTGGTAGAACTGTACCTATTGAATTGATAGATAGAAGAGAATTAGCAAGTAAAACAAAGCAAGAAATAGATGATTTGTTTAATGAATTTAAAAACGGGGAAAGTTTGCAACCAGAACTTATAGGACAAATAATAACTAAATTCAATAATGTTAGAAATGCTCATATGGATTCTAGTTTAGCAGATGAGCTATTAGGAGAAAATAGTGAAAAAGAGAATGCAGATGCTATGTTTAATAAATCTCATTTAAATAAAATTACTTCAGAATGTGTAGAAATTGCTAAACAAAGAATAGAAAAGGGCGAAGTTCAAGAGGGTTTACAAACAATATCACAAATTAAGCAATACATAAGAAAAGAGCGAGAAAAAAATGTGTTGATGCCAACAATGTATGAAAAGCAAATCATGGCAGGAATTGATTTGGATGTAGATTATCGTATAGATGAAATACAAAGAATGTATGGTAGACAAGAAATAACAAAAGCTAAGACAAGAAATACGACTCTTGAAATAATGCAAGAGAGTCACGAACTAGAATCTTCTACTTATGAAACGGTGTATGGAAATAGTAAATTTATGCCTGAACAATTATCATTTTCTGAATTGCAAAACAATATAGATATTTCAGAAATATGCAATACTGTCCAAGAAATACATCAAAAAGGTTATTATAATGAAAACAAAGAATATTCAGAAGAGTATATAGCAAGAGTTGCAACGTTTTCTAGTGCTATTGCAAATTTAGAGAATGCTGATGATAGAACAAAAAAATTGTTGCAAGAAGCGGTAAAATATCATTCTAGCGGAAGAAAACTTGATACTACAAGAGAAAAACATCAAGCATATAGCGCAAAAATTGCAGGACAAGAACTAAGTGAGAAATATTCAAAAACAGATATAGGTATAATACAGGCTGCAATAGAGTTACAGGATTTAAATTACTCTTCATCTGTATCAAAAGAAATGGAAAGAGAGAGAAAAGAAAAAGTTGTACAATTATGTGAAAAATATGAATTAGATATAGATAACGGAGAAAAAATTGATTGCATAGCAAAATATATAGAAGATGGAGTTAATTTAGATAAAGCTAGATTTGTGCCAAAAGTTAATAATACACCAGGGGAAAAATTTTCATTTGACTCTTTAAAAACGGATTCTGCTAGAAAACTTGTAAAAGCTAGTTATTGTATACATGATGAATTATCAGCAGAACATTTAAAAGAAATGTCTAAAGTAGCGGCTATTGATTTTAAAGAAAAAACAGATGATATTATGAAAGAATTTTTCACAGAAAGGACGCTCGTATCAGAAAAAACAATATTTGATGAAAGTATTATAGAATCTTCTATTGTTAGAGAAGCATATCTAAAGCATAGATTTCAAGAAATAGATTTTGAAAATTTAACAGAAGTATTACCAAAACAAGAAAAAACTAATTTGTCACAGGATTTGCCTATTGCAAGTAGTTGTATAGAAGATGCTAGAAAAATTGCCGAATCAAGTCTTGCTAGAGATGTAAGAAAAACAAGTCAAGAAGTAGAGGCAGGATACATTGAGATGGGAAATTTAAATAAAAGTAGAGAATCTACAAAAGAACTATTTTAAAAAGGAGGATTAATTTGGTTACAAATGAATTTGCTGAAGCATCAGCAGAATTAGTTGAAATATTAAATTATTTGCCTAGATCTGAAGTTGAAAAAATACCATTAAATCTAAGGAACTTTTTTGAAAAAGCAGCAAGTCCAAATTACAGTGTAAAAATTGATCCGTATAAGCCTTTAGGTCAACAGAGAATTAAGGAGAAAACTAAAGATTTAATTGCTGTTATATATAGGAATTATTGGTGTAATGGAGATGAAAAAAAGGAACTGGATAAAAAGTTAATTGAAAATGATAAAAAGTATGAAGAGATACTTCATGAGCAGTGTAGTCCAGATAATATGTTTAAAAATAAAACTAATCAAGAGATATGTACAACTCAAACAACGCAGGAACTAGTAGAATATAGGCCGCAGAATTTTATACAAAAATTATTTACTAAAATTAAAAGCCTATTTAATAAAAAATAATGAAGAATGTAACATTTAAAGTTATATTACACATAAAAAACCTAGCAGGTGACTGCTAGGTTTAGTTATTATGCATTACTTTTTTCCTTTTTCTTTTTTGGAACAATCTCTGATGGTATCATTGTAAGAGTAACACTTCCATTTAACACGTCTAAAATGTAATTTGTATTTTCCTTAAGTTCACCTTTAATGTATTTGTATGCTATTAAATCTTCTACATTCTTTTGAATAGCACGACGAAGAGGTCTTGCACCAAATTTATCACTAAATCCTGTATTTGTAATGAACTCTACAAGAGCTTCTGTGTATTTTAAATAAATCTTTTTATTTTCTACTTCAGTAATATATTCGTTAAGAAGTAGACGAGTAATATCCATAGCATTTTGTTTGTTTAGTTTATTAAATACTATTATATCATCAATTCTATTTAAAAACTCTGGTGAGAAATAGTCTTTCAAAGCAGCTTCTACTTTAGTACTCATATTTTCCTTATTAGACTCTTCGTTAGCAAACCCAAATCCATCACTTTTATAATTTGTACCAAGATTTGATGTCATTATTACAACAGTGTTTTTAAATGATACGGTTCTTCCTTGTGAATCAGTAAGACGTCCATCTTCTAGTATTTGAAGCAATATGTTGTAAACACTAGGATGAGCTTTTTCAATTTCATCTAGAAGCAATATGCTATATGGATTACGTCTAACTTTTTCAGTTAAATACCCAGCATCATCAAAGCCAACATATCCAGGAGGTGCCCCAATTAGTTTAGATACACTGTGAGATTCCATATATTCAGACATATCTAGACGAATTATAGCATCTTCTCTATCAAATAGTTCATATGCTAATGCTTTTACAAGAGCTGTTTTACCAACACCTGTTGATCCAACAAATATAAATGAAGGTGGACGAACAGAGTCAGTGATATTACTTCTTTTACGAAGTATAGCTTGAGATAGGTTTTTAACTGCATCAGTCTGACCTATTATTTTTTTATTTAGTTCATTTTCTAAGCCTAGAAGTTTATCGCTTTCAGCAGTTGTAAGACGTGATACTGGTATTTTAGTCCAAAGTTCAACGACCTTGGCAAGGTTATCGAAAGTAACGACACTTTTCTTTACCTTTTTATTAAGTTCGTCAAGTTTAGTTTTTAATGTACATTCTGTAGCCTTAAGAGTTGCTGCTTTTTCGTAACTTGCTACATCGCTGTCAGTTATTTCACTTTCAGTATCTTTAATTTCGTTTTCTATATCTTTTAATTTATCTTCAATAGATTCTATTTGACTTTGAACTTTATTATCTAGATATACTCTAGAGCAAGCCTCGTCAAGCAAGTCAATTGCTTTATCTGGGAAAAATCTATCAAAAATATATTTCTGGGCAAGACGAACAGTATCTTTTAATATTTCATCAGGGATTATTACTTTATGGTGTTTTTCATAGTAATGTTTAATTCCTCTTAAAATTTCTACCGTTTCGTCAGAACTTGGTTCATCAACCATTATTGGCTGAAAACGTCTTTCCAAAGCAGAGTCTTTTTCGATATATTTTCTGTATTCTTTAAGAGTAGTTGCACCAATTACTTGAATTGTTCCATCTGCCAACGCTGGTTTTAACATATTTCCGGCATTCATTGAGTTATCGTGGTCAAGGCCTCCAACAATATTGTGAAGCTCATCAATTGCAAGAATTATATTTGAATACGCTTTACATTCATCAATTACGCCTTTCATACGAGCTTCAAATTGTCCTCTAAATTGAGTGCCTGCAACCATAGCTGTCATGTCTAGAAGGTATACTTCTTTATTTGCTAGTTTTTGAGGGACTTCTTTTGCAGCAATTTTTAATGCTAAAGCATTTATTACAGCTGTTTTACCAACACCTGGTTCTCCAATTAGTGCGGGATTATTTTTTGTTCTTCTATTTAAAATTTGAATTAGACGTTCAAGTTCTTTTTCACGTCCAACTACTTTATCTAATTTTCCTTCTTTTGCAAGACGAGTTAGATTTGTAGCGTATGTATCCAAATATTTTAGTTTTTTATTTTCTTTTTTTATCTTTTCTTTTTGGTCATTTTGAGAGTTAAACTGGATGTTACTTTCTTCTGGCTGCATTCCCTGAGAAAAAGCCTCATTCATATATTCCATATCTTCCGGTGATATTTCACCAAACATATTTGCTAAATTCTCAAGATTAGCTCCTGAAAACATATTAGTAAATTGTTCTGTTAAATTTTTCATATCTTCTGGTGATAAATTGTTGAAGGCTTGAGTTACGTTTTTTAGAGGATCTATTCCTCTTTTTTTAGCACATTCCATACAAAGCCCTACTACTTCTTTTGATTTAGAGTTTCCATCACCATCGTCTTCTAATTTATTTATATATATAACTGCCATATTTTTTTTACAATCTGAACATAGCATAATGTTTACCTCCTTGAGACACAGATTATACCATAGTATTAGCAAAAAAACAATCAGGCTATGCTTAATACCGCAATTTTACACAATTAGCTTGTGGTTATAAAACTAAACATATATCTTGAAAATGGTATACATAATATGGTATAATATATTCACGTGATCATTTAATTTAGTTGCCTGTTAATTATACAGGTAGGTTGTGGAGGTTAAAATAATAGAAAAACTGTTATTGCATACATAGATAGGGGTGATAATTAGCTAAAAAACTTGAAAACTTGTTTTGGAGGAGGAGTGACTTTGACTCTTTGAATTTAAACTAATTAAAAATCACATTTGACTTTGTACTTAATTTGAAAGGATGAAATAAAATGGAAAACAGTGGACGTTTGCCTTATTCTGATGAAAGACTTTCTATCATTATGGGAATTAACCCATGTGAATTTCAACACATGGCTGTTCGGGATGAAATTAAACAAATAGTTAGAGATCATAATTTTTCCTTAGATCCTCAAAAGACAGTTGAAAGTTTGAAGAAACTTTTGAATAAACACAGCTTTGATAACATGGTTTCAGAAGCAATTAAAAAGTTAATCTTTTCTATTGAATTAAGATAAAATATAGACTTGGAGATTTAATCTCCAAGTCTTTTTATATCTACACTAGATTATTACAAAGTGCTATGATATAATTTCAAAAAAGAAGAGGTACAGATATGGAAATAGAAGAAATTAAAAATATAATCGAATCAATACTATTTGCCCTTGGTAGAGTTGTAACTTTAGAAGAAATAATAGCGGCTTTAGATGTTTCAAAAGATGAGGCAGAACAGGCTATAAATATTTTGAAAGATGAGTATTCAGATGAAAAAGGAGTTAGCTTAGTTAAAGTTAAAAACGGTTACCAATTAGTCACGAACAAAAAGTATTACAACTGGGTATCAAAGTTTGTTGAAAGTAGCAAAAAAGGAAATTTATCTGCTTCAGCACTAGAGGTGCTTAGTATAATTGCATACAATCCTAAAATTACCAAAAGTGAAATAGAAAGTATTAGAGGAACAAATAGTGATTCACAGGTTTCTAAACTAATTGAATATGGACTTGTTGAGGAGGTAGGAAGATTAAAAATACCTGGAAGACCTGCGATATTTAGTGTAACTAATGAATTTTTAAGAAGTATGGGTATCAATGACATTGAAGATTTACCAGATTTTGAAAAAATAAAAAACAACGAGATAGTAGCAAATAACGAAGAAGTAGAAAAAGTGGAGTCAGAGATAATAGAATAAATAGCGGAGGAAATTATGCCATTAAAACTAATAATTGGTAGAAGTAATTCAGGTAAGTCTAAGCTTATGTATGAGGATATTAAAAACTCTGAAAAAATTGGAAGAAAATGTGTGGTGTTTGTTCCAGATTTTGCAAGAATAGTTGCAGAACAAGAATATTTTAAATATACTCAAAATTCAGGCATGATAAATACAAAAATAACAACGCTAAAAAGATTTTCAGAGCAGAATGTCGAAAATAAAAAGCTGTATGAAAATAAAGAATTTTTGCCTGAAATATCTAAAAAATATATTATAAAAAAATGTATTATAGATAATGCAGATAAGCTTAAAATATTTAATAAGGTTGGAAACACACAGGGATTTGCCGAGAAATTATATAAGTTTGTAACTATATTTGAATCCGAAAACTTAGATAAAGAAAAAGTTAAAAGTTTAATATCTAAAGAAGATTTTTTGAGTAAAAAGTTTAAAGAAATATATGATTTATATGAAATTATAGAAAGCACAACTAGTGAACGATTTGTTACGAGCATAGATGTATTAGATTTTTTTATAAATCAAACATTAGAGAAAACTAGTATGGATATAAATACAAATTATTTTTTTGATTATTATAATAATTTTAATGAAAAGGAATTAAATTATATTGTTGCGTTACTTAAAAATAAATGTAGTGTAACAATAACTTTAGATCTCGACATACAAAACAAGGATTTGTCTGACATATTTGATATACCTTATGATACATACAAAAAGTTGATATGTTTAACAAGAGAAATTGGCTGCAGCGTAGACGAGGTTGCATTAAGAACAACAGATGAAAAACGTGACTCATTAAATGCACTTCAAAATAATATTTTTATATTAGGAGCTCCTAAAAGTGAAGTAGCAGATGATTCAGTACAAATAAAACTTTTAAAAAATCCGTATGACGAAATTGAATATATAGCTCAGGATATTATTACTCATATAAAAGAAAAGAAGTATAGATATTGTGATTTTAAAATTTATTATAATAATCCTGATATGTATGATATAAACATTAAAAGAATATTTAAAGAGTATGGCATACCTGTATATATTAGTGGTGAGTGCAGTGGCAACTCTGATACAATTATAGTATTTTTACGAAGTGTTATGGAACAGCTTAAAGTAGGATTTGCAGGAATAAATATAGATAATATAATTCAAATTTTAAAAACAGGTTTGTTTGATTTTAATGAAAAAGAAATTTATACATTTGAAAATTACGTAAGAGAATTTGGAATAAAACCATATGATTTTACAAAAGTCTTTGAAAAAAATAATAAAGGTTCTAATACTCAATTATTTGTTTATGACCTAGAAAAAATAAATGAAATAAGAGAATATATATATACATTCATTACTAATTTAAAATGTTCTATGGAAAAATCACAAGACACAAAGTATATGTCAGGGGCACTATATGAGTGTATCAAAAATTCTGAAATACTAAAAATGTACGAAATCCAATTAAACGAAATTAAGGAATATGATATAGATGAGTTTAATAAAAAGAAACAAGTAATTCAAAAAGTGTATGATATAATGGATAATATATCAATTGCTTTTGATAAATTAAATTTAGACACCTATGTAGAATTATTTGAGTATGGTCTGGAAGATATAACTCTAAAAAGCATACCTCCTTTTATAGACCAAGTTGAAGTTTGTAATATAGATAGCACTAGGAGCTTAGCTAGAAAAATAGTTTATGTTATTGGTGTATATGAGAATGGGTTACCTATTATTTCTAATACGGAAAGTGTATTTTCAGATAAGGAAATTTTAGAATTGGATGAATTAGGAATACAAGTTGCAAAAACTTCTGAAACAAGAAATAACATGGCTTTATTTAATGTGTATAAGGCAATAAACTCATGTAGTGAAAAATTAACATTTACATTGCCGTCTAGCAAATTAACTGGAGAAAATTTAAGAATGAGCCCTGTTATTTGGCGAATAAAAGATATTGTAGATGTTGAAGTAGATGGAAATATTTATACAGATAATAATTTTAAAGAATTGAGTATAAAAAATGTTTATGGCCAGTTTGTAAAAAAACTAGCGAAAAAATCAAATGATAATTTAGATGAATTAAAAGTAGAATACAATGTATTGATGGAAAATGATAAATATTCGTCAGTGTTAAATTATAAAATTGAAAGTGATAAATTAAGTAAAGAAACAGTAGAAAAAATATACGGTAAAAAAATTTTGTCAAGCGTTTCAAGATTAGAAAGATACAGTGCATGTCCATTTAACTACTTTACAACATACGTCTTAAAATTGAAGGAAAGAAAGGAATATAAGTTATCACAGCTGGATTTGGGAAGTATAATGCACAAAGTATTGGAAGACTTTTCAAAGTTTTTACTACAGAACAATAAAGGGTTTGAAGACATAGTAAGTGATGAAATGGCTTATAAAATGACGGAGAGACAAGTTGACAAGAGTATAGATAGTATTTTTGAAGATATGTATATAAAGTATGAATCTAGTGCTAAATATGCTTATCTTAAGACAAGACTAAAAAAAGGAATGTTAAATGTTTTAACTTATATATCTAAAAGTTTTATGCAAAGTGAGTTTAGACCATTAGGATTTGAAGTTGAATTTGATAACGATAAATTATTTGCCCCTATAGAAGTTAATCTTTCAAATGGACAAAAAATGTATTTGAGAGGTAAAATAGACAGAGTTGATGCAGCAAAACTGAAAGAAGTTGTTTATTTAAGAGTAGTTGATTATAAGTCATCAGGAAAAGATTTGAAACTTTCTGATGTTAAAGAAGGAGTATCACTTCAACTAATGTCGTATATGGCTGCATTGCTTGAAAACAGTGAGAAGATATCAACGGATAAGCAGGTATTACCAGCTGCAGTATCATACTTTACTTTAAATACAGACTTGTTGAATTTATCTGAATGTGTTAGTAGTGATAAAGTTTCTGAAAAACTAATAGAAAAGATGAAAATGAAGGGGATATATTTAAATGATGTAGAGGTGTTAAAAAAGTTGGATAACAAGTTTAGCGAACCCTCATTATCATATATTGAAATGACAACTAGAAAGCTTAGTAACGAAAATAAATCATTAATCGATTCTAAGTTTATTGAAGAATGCAAGAATATTAAAGAGATTCTGAGAAGAATAGGGGATGAAGTAGTGACTGGACATATAAAGCCGTCTCAAAAAGAAAACAGCTGTAAATATTGCAGCTATGCGGGAATATGTAAAAAAACTTTATAGCCAGCAAAAAAGTTGACATAAATGTATATTTGTGTTATAATATACGTGTAGCAAAAATAAAACTTAAATAATTATTTTAGGAGGCTTAATGATGAAAAGAAATGGACGGAAAAATTTAATCTTGGTGATTGGCACTTTTGTAATTGCACTAGTATTTGTGCTTTTACTGATGAGTCCGAAAAGCTTGAATGTTGAGAAAAATACCGCAACTATTAGACTACCAGGCGAATTTAGCGGAGAAGCGGTGTTTTACTACAATTCAGACTACGTTGAACAATCCGAAACAAACTCTACGTTGACGCTGACATTTAAAAAACAGGGCTATTATTTGTGCCATGTTGGAAAAGGTGACTATGTGTTCAAAGTATTGAACATGGATAATTCAAACTATACTGTAGATTTGATAAGGGAAGAATATCAAGCGATTTGGGGAAGACTTTTAATTGAGCGTCTGTTTGTACTTGCTGCAATTTGGGTAGGCGAATTCTTAATTTATGCTGCTATTCGAGCTAGACTTAGTAAGAGAGCTAATCCCAAAGTGCAGACAATAGAGGTGGAGTAATATCCACCTCTTTTCATTTATGTATTTTGGTACTTTTGTTTAAAATAGATGCAAACCACTTGAAAATAATTTAAAATGAGGTATAATATGGGTATGAATAGATTACTAAAATGTAGCAAGGAGGGATTTTTTTGTCTGATATAGTTGTAAGCGGTGCTAAGAAGATTAATATACTGGATAAAATAATTCAAAACGTAGTAATAATGGTAAATATAAATAAGATGAATAGAGCTATTGATGAACATTTGCTTGTAATAAAAAATACAGAACGTGATGATCAAAAAGTTTATCAAGAGAATATATTAAGAGAAATTGTTTACGTTAAGTATCAATATGATATAATGCAAAGGAATATGTACGAATTAAAAATTTCATATTCTGATCATATAAAAGAAAACATAAACTCAACAGACAAAACAGAAAGACTTAAACTTCAAAAAGAATTTTTAGAGATGGAATATGATAGAGTAACAAGAGCTAGATTCAGAAATAAAGAAGATATTAAATATATGTTGTTTATAATATCTTCAGTAATTCAAAGCGTAAACCAAGATATTAAGGATGAAGGAAAAAGTCAGAAGTATAATCAAATAATAAGATGTGCAGAAAACATAGATAATAAAATAGCAGATGGTACATATACAGAAGAATGTTATACTGAAATGTTTGAAAATTTAAAAAGTTACGTTAATTATATAAATGATAACTATGACATTTCAAAACTTCCTAGTGATGAGAAGGAAATTATAGAGCTTGTTATTGAGGCAACGTTAAATGGACTTGATTCTGATATAGATAGACTTCATTATGAGTATAGTTTGATAGTAGATGTTTGCAAGAACGCTTATAGATATTTTAAAATAATAGATAAGGTGTTTGTGAAAATTCAGTCAGTGTACGATGATTCTCTAGTAAGAAATAGTATAAATCTTCAAGATTATATCAATTTTTACAAAGATATATATGATCATAAAATTAAAACTATGGTAAATGATGTACATAGGACTATAAAAATAGAGGATGAGTATCTTGAGTATTCAAGACAATTGCATGAAGAAGACGGAATCAATGAGTTTTTACTTTCTCATGCCATAGAGACAACAGAAAATCCAGAGACAAGAGATATTATTTCGTTAGAATTAGAACGAATTACTGCTGAAAAGAAAGCATTAGAGGAAGAGCAAGAGAAGGAAAAACAAACTGAAGAGCCACCAAGGCCTGTTGAGATTGTAGAAGAGGTTTATGAACTTATTGGTCAACCAACAGAGATGACTGAAACTGAAAGTGTATAATACAGAAGACAATATCTTCTGTATTTTTTATAATAGAATATAGATTAGGGGGGAACTTATGGGAGACTTTGTACATTTACACATGCATACAGAGTATAGCTTACTTGATGGTGCAAATAAGATTAAAGAGCTTGTTGCAAGGGTAAAAGAATTAGGGATGAATGCAGTAGCAATTACAGACCATGGAAATATGTTTGGCACTGTTGAAATGTATAAAGAATGCAAAAAGCAAGGAATAAAAGCAATAATCGGCTGTGAAGTGTATGTTGCACCTAGGAGTAGGTTTGAAAAGGAAGGAAAAATAGATTCTGAACCAAATCACTTAATATTACTTGCTATGAATGAAGTGGGTTATAGAAATCTTGTTAAAATAGTTTCATCTGCTTATGTTGATGGTTTTTATTATAAACCCAGAGTAGACATTGAACTTCTTAGTGAGCATGCAGAAGGAGTCATAGCATTAAGTGCGTGTCTTGCAGGTGCTGTTTCAAGGAAAATACTTGAAAAAGATATAGATGGTGCAAGAGATATCGCAATACAGTATAAAAATATATTTAAAGATAGGTATTATTTGGAATTACAAGACAATAAATATAGCGAACAGCTTATAGTAAATCAAAATTTGGTAATGTTATCTCGTGAGCTGGATATTCCGCTTGTTGCAACAAATGACTGCCACTATTTATTGCCAGATGATTACTTTTTTCATGAAGTACTTCTTTGTATTCAAACTAAGAAAAAACTATCTGATGAAGATAGAATGCGTTTTGAAACAAACGAGTTTTATGTGAAATCTCCCGAACAAATGAAGGAAGCTTTTATAAATTTTCCCGAAGCCATCCAAAATACTGTAAAAATAGCTGATATGTGTAATGTTGAATTCGAATTTGGAGACTATAAATTACCAGAATTTAAGATAGAAAATAACATATCACATTTAGATTATTTCAAAAAAATATGCTATGATGGAATTTTAAAAAGGTATCCTCAAAATATGTATGATGAAGTTGTAAAAAGACTTGAATATGAGCTTGAAATAATAAGTAAGATGGGTTTTATAGATTACTTTTTAATAGTTTCGGATTTTATACGTTATGCAAAATCGCAAGGCATTCCAGTAGGACCTGGACGTGGTTCAGGAGCGGGTTCTATTGCTGCATATTTAAGTGAAATAACTGATATAGATCCATTAAAATTTGGATTGATATTTGAGCGATTTTTGAATCCAGAGCGTGTTTCAATGCCTGATTTTGATATAGATTTTTGCTTTGAAAGAAGACAAGAGGTAATAGATTACGTTGGAAGAAAATATGGACAGGATCATGTTGCACAGATTATAACATTTGGAACAATGAAAGCAAGAGCTGCCGTACGAGATGTTGCTCGTGTACTAGACGTGTCGTATCAAAAAGCCGATGAGATTGCAAAGATGATACCACACGAGATTGGAATTAACTTAACAAAAGCATTAGAAATTAACTCAGAATTAAAAGGATTATATGATACAGATGAAGATGCAAAAAAAATTATAGATATTTCATTAAAATTAGAGGGGTTGCCACGTCATGTTTCAACTCATGCTGCAGGTGTTGTAATAACACCAAAACTAGTATCAGATTACGTACCATTATATCTAAATCAAGAGCAAATATCTACTCAATATACTATGACTGTGTTAGAAGAATTAGGGTTACTTAAAATGGATTTCTTAGGCTTAAGAACATTAACTGTTATTGCAGATACTAAAAAACTTGTAAAAAAGATTCATGGAATAGATGTAGATTTTAAAAAAGAATATGACGATCCAGCAGTGTATAAATTGTTAGCAGAGGGAAAAACGAGTGGAATATTCCAGATGGAAAGCGGCGGCTTTAGGCAAGTACTAATGGAACTTAAACCAACAAATATATTAGATATAGCGGTAATGCTAGCGTTATATAGACCAGGGCCTATGGATCAAATACCTAGGTATATTAAAGGTAAGTTTAATCCACAAGAAGTTACGTATACACATGAATCTCTTATACCAATACTAAAAGAAACAAATGGCTGTATGATATACCAAGAACAGGTAATGCAGATATTTAGAGATTTGGCCGGTTACTCACTTGGAAGAGCAGATATTGTTCGTAGGGCTATGGGTAAGAAAAAGCTTGATGTAATGAATTCTGAAAGACAAATTTTTATACATGGCTTAACTGAAAATGGAAAAAAGGTAATAGATGGAGCTGTGGCTCGAGGCGTTGATGAAAAAAGTGCTAATAAGATTTTCGATGAGATGGCCGAGTTTGCTAAATATGCGTTTAATAAATCCCATGCTGCTGCGTATGCAGTTGTATCATATGAAACTGCATATTTAAAAGCACATTATCCAGCTGAATTTATGGCTGCTAACATGAATAGCTTTTTAGGAAATTTGGATAAGATTCCAGAATATATAGAGGAATGTAAACTACTTGGAATTAAAGTGTTAAGGCCGGACATAAATGAAAGTTATGCAAGATTTGCTGTCATAAATAATAACATAAGGTTTGCACTTGCATCAATCAAAAACATAGGTGAAGGTGCAATCGAAAGCATAGTAGAAGAAAGAAAAATAAATGGAAATTATATGGGTTTAGTAGACTTTTTAAAGAGAATATCTTCTGAAAAGGTTAATAAAAAGTGTGTCGAGAGTTTAATTAAAGCAGGCGCTTTTGATGAATTGGAACCTGAATTTACAAGATATGAAATGCTTGAAAGTTTTGAAATGATAATGGATTCTTTATCTAATGAAAAAAGAAATAATATATTAAATCAAATCAATCTGTTTAGCATGGAAAACACCAAGTTTTCGGAGACAACAGATATTGCTATAAAAAAGAATAATAGAAAAATAACAAAAAAAGAAATACTTAGTATGGAAAAAGAGATGATGGGACTTTATGTTTCAGGGAATCCTTTGGATGAATACACTGAAGAAATTGCAAAGATGAGTACTATTACTACGAAAGAATTAAATGAAAGTGCAATGTCATTTAACGACGAAGAGGTGGAAAGTGTTCAAAGCTTTGAGTCTTTTGATGGAAAGAAAGAAACAATTGCGGGGATAATAACTGGACTTAAAAAAATATTTACAAAAAGCAATAGACAAATGTGTTTTGGAACTATTGAAGATTTGTATGGAAGCATAGAACTAATCGCATTTCCAAATATTTATGATAAGTATTCTGAAGTGTTAAGTGAAGACAGTATCGTTTGCATAGATGGAAAAATAAGTACTAAAGAAGGAGAAAAGCCTAAGATTATAATAGAAAAAGTAAGTAAACTGGAGAAAATTAACAAACTGTATATAAAAATACAGGGTGTTGAAGAAAATTCGGAAGTCAACAAAATAAACGAAGTAATCGACAACATAAAAGATTCATTAGGTGATGTTCCAATTTACATATTCTTTGAAAAAACAGGCCATGTAAACAAATTGGCAAGAAAATGGTGGATTAGTCCACAAGATGATATAATAGAAAAATTGATTAAAACTTATGGCAAAGATAATGTAAAGTTTATGTAATAAAAAAATATGTAAAAAAATACTTGAAAGATATAATAATTTGGTATAAAATTACAGAAAATAAAGGAGAAAACAAATGAAACTAATGGAAAATAATGTAAATGGGGGGGGGGGCAAAAAAGCTTC
>OIYG01000209.1_pt1 | contig 64423 bp, 63 predicted proteins | sample 1587861 | NCBI WGS metagenome assembly OIYG01 (sample SAMN03283272) | human gut metagenome | biome: human-associated habitat; material: feces | host: Homo sapiens | place: Peru | collected 2012
TTACTAATACTATAAGTATTTCTATTAATGTAAAACCTTTTTTATTTTTCATCTTAACACCTACCTAATCATAAAACACTAATCAAAAAAGAAATAAAAGTACCAATAAGTAAAAATGGTCCATATGGAATTTCTTCATTACTTTTCTTTTTCATAATAATTAAAGAGCAAATAAGAGCAACTAGACTTCCTATGAAAATGCTTACTAGCGAGTAATAAAACCCGAGTGTAATTCCAATAAAAATCATCAGTTTAATATCTCCACCACCTAGGCATTCTTTTTTTAGTACTTTATCTCCAATAATTTTAAGTCCAAGCATCATTAGAAATAATATAATACCTGCCAAAACATACTTTAAACTTTCATTAAATCCATTAAAGTATATTCTAGTAATTAATGTTAAGAATGCAGATATAAATATTATCCTATCACTGATGAAATAATATTCAAAATCACTTACAATAGTTACCATAAGTGCACTTATTATAATAACTGAGATTATAAAATTCTCTCCAAGTCCAAACATAATATATGAGCCTAAGAAAAGAGTCCCCGTTAATAGTTCAATCACGAAAGATAATGCATCTATTTTACACTTACAATAAGCACATCTGCCTTTTAATAAAACATAAGAAAGAAGAGGTACATTCATATACCATTTAATTTCTTTCTTACAACCAGGGCAAAAACTATTTGGTTTAATTAAACTTATCTTATTAGGAATTCTATATCCTATACAAGCATAAAAACTACCTAAACAAGCCCCAAGAACAAATATCATAATTTTAATTATTAATTCCATAAAATCCCCCTATGTTAAAACGCCTTCTCCAACTTGATACATTGGAACTAGAATTGCAACCATAATACCACCGACAATAACAGCAAGAACAACCATTAAAACTGGTTCTATTAAAGTCTTTAAAGTTCCAGCTAGAGCCCTCTGTTCTCTCTGATAATACTCACTAACTTTCTCAAGCATTTGTCCAAGTTCTCCAGTGCTCTCTCCTGTTGCTATCATATAATAAGCAAGTGATGGAATAGCCCAGTTATCCTTAAACGATTCACTTATCTTTTCTCCTCTAAGTAAGTTAGAAATAGTATCATACATTATCATCTTATAAAATTCATTATTAGTAATCTTACTTAAAATATCCATACTATCAGTAAGTAAAACATTATTCTTATTCAAAACAGCAAACGTCTTAGCAAACATATTCATTTCATTATAAATAACTAACTTACCTATAACAGGAATATGCATATAAATATATTGTATAAGTGTCCTAAATGCCTTAACTCTCTTATAAAGAATTACCATTACAATAATAATTCCCACTACAACTATTATAAGAGTAATACCATTTGATTTCAAGAATGCAGATAAATTTAAAAGCATCATAGTAAGAGGGTTAATCTCAGTTCCAAGTGAACTATATACCTCAGAAAATTGTGGAACAATATACACAAGCATAAATGCAGTAACAGCAATGGTAAACACAAGTATAACAGCCGGATATGTAAGAGCGCTTATCATTTGTTTCTTAGTAGATTCTTTTTCATTATAATATTCACTCATCTCATCAAGAGTAGTTTCTAAGTCTCCAATAAGTTCAGCAGCTTTAACCATATTAATTAAAAGTGCTGGGAAAGTACTACCTTGTTTTTTAAGCGCATCACTAAAAGATTCTCCCATAGAAAGCTCATAAATAATTGAATCATATACTTTCTTATACTTTTTTCTCTTATCTTGCTCAGCAAGTATCTTAACAGCTTCTGTAAGAGGTATACCACTCTTCAAATATGTACTCACCTGTGCTAACCAGAAAATAAGATCCTTATTCTTCATTTGCTTACTTATAAACTTAGACTCTCCATGTATAAAATTAATCCACCAATTAGTCTTAATCTCATAAACTTCATATCCTTCGTCAATCAAATATGAGTGAACATCAAGTCTAGACAAAGCTCCAAAATATCCTTTAACAAGTTTGCCTTCTTTATTTCTAGCCAAATACTTATAAACAAGTTTCTTCTCACTTCTCTCAGCATCCTTACCAAACTTATCTACAAGTAAAACCTCAAGTTCTCTTTCTTTCTTATTTCTATAATGCTTAACTACAGAAATATTATTAAACTTATCTACAAAATATTTAGCAACAACTTTAGGAGCATCACTCATAAATTTAGCAAGTTTATCATTAGCGCTTTTACTCTTCTTAACCATACTATCTAAAGTATCACTAAGTTTTCTAAACACAAAAATAGGAAAATCATAAAAACATAACTTAAGGGTTTTATAAGCACCAATTCCAAAAGCTCTAAATAAATAGTAAAGTTCTATACCAATCTTCTTAAAAAAATGATTATAAACAACATCTCCAACTTTAATAGTAAACTTACCAATATGCTCAAAAATAAATACAAAAGCATACAAAACATATGTCAAAATAGACATCAAATTAGTAATAATAAAGTCAAATATTTTAAATAAAGCAAGTCCAACATATCTAAATGTTGTTATAACTTCTTTTCCGATAGATGCAAAAAAATTCATAAAAGAAACAAGTAGTGACTTTTTATTTGAATTATTTTGCTTATCTTTTTTCATAAAATCACTACCTCCTTCTACTCTTATTCTTTATTAGTATAACATATTTAAAAAAATATTTAAAGACTAAACCCACCCATTTAAAGTTGATTTTACATATTTAATGTGTTAGAATAAAAAACATTTAGAAAAGAGGTACAATTATGCTAGAATTTGGAATAATTTTTGATATAGAACTTCTTGATGAAAGTGAAATAATTTTTAATGTTAGTTCTATATTTTTTGCACAAGATGGTATAATAACTACAGGAAAATTTAAGGGATCTAAGACAGAAAACCTAAAGATGTTTAGAATAGATAAAAATGAAGAGGATTATAAGCTTATTAGTAGACACGCAAAAAATACTTTGGCTTTTCTTACTTTTAATTCTAGATATACAAAAAACGGCAAACTAACTGAAAAATCAATAGAATATTTAAAAGAAATATGTTTTAGCTTTGCTAATAAACCTATTAAAGGTTCTTTATATGAAGGCAAGCTATTTTTATCAAAAATAAATAGAATCTCTGAAAACGAAATAGAAAATGTAAAAGAAAATTTTGATTATTTAATAAGAAATGCATTAAATGAAATGGGAAAAGAAGACATAATTGTTACAGATATACCTCTTTTACCTAGTAAAAAAGAACTAGATGTTTTAGAACTACTTTCAAAATTAAAAAGTAAAATTAAAGGTCAAGATAAAACTATTGAGACTGTACTTTCTAACATATTAGTAAATATGAAAGCACTTGAAAGAAATGATGAAGACTTTTTAAATACAGTAAAGAGTACTATTTTAATTGATGGACCTACTGGAGTTGGTAAAACACTTTTAGTTAGTGAAATTGCTAAGTTATTAGATGTTCCGATTATTATTAAAAATGCTACTAGTTATAGTAGTGTTGGCTATGTTGGAGATGATTTAAACTCTTTATTGGTAGAACTCTTAAGAAGCGCTGATGGAGATTTAGAAAAAGCAAACAAAGGAATAATATGTTTAGATGAAATAGATAAACTTGGAGACTCTAAGCTTGAAATGAGAAAAGGTTTACAACAAGAGTTACTATCTTACGTAAGCGGTAGTAAGATAACAGTTAAATATATGAAAAAAGAATATACATTTGATACAAATAGAATTACATTTATATTTATGGGTGCATTTACAAATATGAGAGAAGAAAAAGCTTCTGTTAAATCAATTGGTTTTGAATCTAAAACTAATCAAAATGAAAACATATTTACTACAAATGATTATGTCAAATTTGGAATGTTAAGAGAATTAATGGGAAGAATTAACTTAATATGTCATATGAACAAACTAACTATAAAGAATTTTAAAGACATCTTATTAAATAGTTCTATAAGTCCTCTTAAACAACTTATTACTTTATGTTCTCTTTATGATGCAGAATTAGATTATACTGAAGAGTTTATTGATGCAACTTGTGAAAAAGCTTCAAAAGATGATACAGGTGCAAGAGCTTTAACTAAAATAATGAATGATATAAGAGCTAAGATTTTATTAAAAGTTATGACTGGAGAAGTAACAAGTATAACTTTAACAAGTGACTTCTTAGATGATGACTTTGAACTAACTAATCAAAATAAAAGAACTTTAATGGAGAATTAATCTCTATATAAAAGTTCTTTTAATTTTGTATTTTTATTCTTAATATAAAATTCTCTATCTAAAAGTAATTTAATAATCTCTTTAGTACTCTTTAATTCTTTAAACTTAATCTTTTCATATGAAGTTTGCTTAGAACTCTTCTTTTTATAATCAGTAAGCGTTAATATTTCCATACCTATCATTATACCTATAAGTACATAATTAATAGGCTTTTCAATTTCAATTAATTTAGTAAGAAAACCACTACTTAAATATTTACTATATAAAGGCATACCTATAAACAAATACATAATAACAATAGAAGTATCTAAAATAAACGTCTTAACCTTCCCTACCATACTAGATTGAATATTTTTATTATCAGTAAAAGCAAGAGTATTCAATACAAAAATAACAAATTCAAATAAAATAACTATAATAATACTTTTATAATAATATGAAAGAAGTCCAAGTAAAACAAATGCAAAAACTTTATCAGAAACAGCATCAAGTATTGAACCTAAAAATGTTTCAACTTTAAAATATCTAGAAAGTTTTCCATCAATTAAATCAGTTACAAATAAAAATGGAATTAATATACAAAGAGATGTAACACCATTTTTAAAATATAAAATTGGTAAAAGAATTGCACTTATAAGTCTACTAAGTGTAATTAAATTTACTAAAATAAGTTTTAAATAATAACTCTTCTTCATACCTAAATTATAACAAAACAAAAAGACAAAGTAAACCTTTGCCTTAGCAGCCACCGTTTTCGACGATTTCGTATGGTGTTTCAGGTGCTCCATTTCCACTAGTGTAAAGTGCACAAGTTTTGAGAGAAATGGCGGGACGGACACCGCCCGAATCGCTCACGCCGTCGTTGAGCAAATCGCCAGGATCATTCGAGCCATCAACACTCCAAACGTACGAACTGATACCACCCCAGTACGAAGGCGACAAAGACCACCACCAGGTACTTCCAGTTGAACTCTCTAATGATCTATTTGTATAATACCACATTGGTGCATTTTCATTATATACTCCACCTGCATATGCTATTTCATCTGCTGTCATTAGTCCTATTGGATGTGTTAGTTTTCCATTACCAGTACTTGCATCTACTGTGAATTTATCATTATTATTTGTGCAATCGTATGTTGGTGTTTTATTTGTGTATAGTCTGTCATGAGCCTTAAAATCAAATCTCTCAGTTATTGAGTATGATGCTCCGCTTGCAAGTTCTCTATCGTTACAATATACAGCTGTTGTACTTAGGTATTTTGTATATGATGTCATATTATTTGCATACCAATTATCTATATACGCTTTTATAGTGCTATCATTTGTATTTGTTCTTGCTTCTTCTGGTGTAGTGTCTGAGTTTCCATACATATATCCTACATATTTTGGACTATTATATGAACTATTAAAAGCACTGAATCCTATATAAGCAGTTGTTGATGTTGTACTTGCTCCGTGATACAAAAGTCTTATACTTCCATCTGAGTTTGTTCTTATTATTCTCCAGTATATTGGATCTCCAGCACTTGCATATTTATGCATAGTACAATTAACGTTGTACCTAGTTGCACTGGTACATTCATCCATTGTTGAATATTCTTTATAACTATCACTATCTTCAGATTTAAAACCTCTATAGAAAATACTATCTGTTTGATATTTTCCAAACTTTACCCAGTTATTTATTGGAGTACTTTCTGTGTCCTGCCCTGCAAAATAATATACATCAGTTCCATTCTCTGTTGCTTTATAAAGAGTATTTGCTGTGTTAGTTGTAAATGGTGTACTAAAGTCAGTTCTTGTACTTATTACCGGATTGTAATACATCATTGCTTCTGATAAAGTTCCACCCTTAAAAGTGCTTTCTTCTATAAATATTTTACCACTTAGCAATTTACCCATATCTGCACTTTGGTCTACTTCATCACTGTTGTTGTAGTTTATTACTATTTTATATGTATGGGTCGTACCTTTTTCAATATTTATATTTTCTGCAAGAATTGTGTCTGCTTTTGTACTAGACTTTGGTACATCAACAAAGTCTGTCATATTATATCCACCATCTGAACTAGTTATTTTATATTGCAAAAATCCTTCTGTTACAAATGTATTTACTAAATCTTTTATTATAATGTTATATTTATATGTACCATTTGATTCATTCTTTACTGTGAATGTGTTTTCGGCGCTACTCCATCCTGGTTCAATATCACTTCCATTTATAGTTCCGCTTCCACTTGTAAAGATTACTTTTAAGTCTGCACTTTCTACCGATATTTCTTTTCCAGTACCTAATATTTTAGTTGTAAAGTATGCTACTGATACTGATAATACTATTACTAGTAAACTAGATAATATTACTATTAATTCTTTTTTTCTTTTCATTACTTCTCCTTCTTTCTTTTTGTGACATTAAAAAAATGATAGAATTCCTCCTATCACTTTAAAGCATATGAAAAACAACTAGGGTTTATTTTATTTAGATTTTGCCCCCCCCCCAAGTGCAATATTTTGTACTATATTATTGTTTTTCATTTGCATCCACGTCCTTATTTTTCTTGAAGATTTGCGAATTTAAATGTACAAAATTCGTATATCTTCTACTATTAAAATAATATCATATTTTAAAGTTATCTTCAATTATTTTTTCTATTTTATTTTTATCATTTATATTAATATTATTTTTCAAGTTTACTAAGTCATCATATAATTTATTTAATCCTAAAGTTTCTTCTAACTCAGTAAGTTTACTCTCTACCTGTTTTAATGTCTTACTAACTATAGTCTTACTAACTTCAAAGTTTTCAGCTATTTCACTTAATGATAAATCTTCATAGTAATAATTTTCAAAATAATCTCTTTGTTTATCAGTTAATAAGTTTTTATAAATTTCATAAAGTCCAATTATTTTATCTCTTTCTAACATTTTATCATATCCTTATATAGAAAATAACTTATAAGAGTTTTAGGGTCAGTTACCACCCTGTTTTTAATAAGTTCTTCTATTTCTTCTAAAGTATAAAAATTCACTTCATCAACATCATCTTCATCTTTAGGTTTAGTATCTGCTGTTTTAACATTTATTAAGTAAATATGCATTTCTCCATCAGACATATTTTCAATTATTTTATAAGTTAGAACAGGTTCATCTGTTATAGATATAATATTTTCTCTAGGTATACCACATTCTTCTTCCAACTCTTCAATTATAATTTCTTTATTAGATATACCTTTATCTAAAGTACCTGCTGGAACTTCTAAAGTAACTGAACCAATTATAGGTCTATATTGAGTAACTAAAGCCATTTTACCTTCTTCATTTATAACAATTCCCGCACTTGCGCCTCTTAAATGAACTTTAGTAAATTTTTCAGTAACACCATTTCTTTCTCTTTTAACATCATATATTTTTACATATCCATCATATATTAACTTCTCTTCACTCACTACTACCACTCCTTAAATAATCCATAAATATATTTTTCTATATCAAACGGAATCATATCACTTGCTTTTTCTCCAAAGCCAACAAACTTAACTGGAATTCCTACTACATCTTTAATAGAAAGCACTATCCCACCTTTAGCGGTACCATCTAGTTTTGTTAAAACAATTCCTGTAATATCACATATTTCTTTAAAACTAACAGCCTGACTTATACCATTTTGTCCAGTGGATGCATCAATTACTAAAAGTGTCTCATCAACTTTTCTAGTAGTTTTCTTTTCAATAACTCTTTTAATTTTCTCAAGTTCATTCATTAAATTTTGTTTATTTTGAAGTCTACCAGCAGTATCAATAAGTACAACATCAGCATTATTACGAATAGCTTCTTCTAATCCATCAAATACTACACTAGAAGGATCAGCTGTATCTTTACCATAAAACATAGTACCAATTCTATTAGCCCATTCATTAAGTTGTGTAACAGCTCCTGCCCTGTATGTATCAGCGCCTATAAGCATTACTTTTTTGCCTTCACTAACCATTTTAGAAGCAAGTTTAGCAATACTAGTAGTTTTACCTACCCCATTAACACCAACAAAAAGTATAGTTGTTATCCCTTCACTATTATAATTAATCTTACTAGATAAAACTTCCCCATTAACATAAATCATAAATAACTCATCTACAATAACTTCTTTTAAATAATTAAAATCAGTAATATGTTCTTCTTTAACTCTTTTCCTTAATTTATCCATAAATTTAAAAGTAGTCTTAGTACCTAAATCAGCCATTATAAGTATTTCTTCTAACTCTTCAAAAAACTTTTCATCAATTTTAGTATATTTTATACCAAGTAAGTTAAGTTTATTAACAAAGTCTTCTCTAGTCTTAGTAAGCCCTTCATCATACTTTTCTACTTCTTTTTTCTTATCACTTTTTACTATATTTTTTAATTTATCAAGTATTCCCATCACGCACCATCCTCTTATCCATTATAACATGAGTTTTATCTTAGTGCTAGACAAATAAGGTTTTTTGTAGTATAATTAATATTACTTTATATTTCATTTTAAAAGAAAACGGAGGAATTTTTATGATAACAGAAGAGAAAGAGACTTTTGTGTTCGCTTTGGGTGGACTTGGAGAAGTCGGAAAAAATATGTATGCAATTATGCACGATGATGAAATAATAGTTATAGATGCTGGAGTAATGTTTCCAGAAGATAATTTACCTGGTATAGATTATGTCTTAGCAGATTATACATTTTTAAAGGAAAATGAGTCTAAAATTAAAGGGTTATTTATAACTCACGGGCACGAAGACCATATTGGTGGTATACCTTATTTACTAACCCATGTTAATATACCTATTATATATGCTCCTAAAGTAGCAGCTGAGTTAATAAAGAAAAAACTTGATGACAGAGGTGTAGCTTATAATAATGTTGTTATATTTAATGAAGATACTAAGCCAAGTTTTAAACATTTTAAAATAGAGTTCTTTAGAACTACCCACTCGATTCCTGATAGTTATGGAATAAGTATATTAAGTCCTAATGGAAGAATAGTTACAACTGGAGACTTTAAGTTTGATTTAACTCCAATCGGTCCAATTGCTAATTTTAGTAAAATGACTAGACTTGGAGATGAAGGTGTGAAACTTTTATTAAGCGATAGCACTAATGCATTAGTACCTGGTTTTTCTACAAGTGAAAGTGATGTTGATGAAGCATTATTTGATATCTTTAGAAGTTGTAAAGGTAGAATAATATTAGCAACATTTGCTTCTAATATTTATAGACTAGTTCATATAATTGATACTTGTATTAAAAATAATAGAAAAATAGCAGTATTTGGTAGAAGTATGGTTAATAGTATTGAAATAGCAAAAAGTTGTGGATTAATTACAGATAAGAGTGTATTTATAACAAGCGATGAAGCTAACAGAAGTAAACCACAAAACGTATGCTTACTTTGTACAGGAAGTCAAGGTGAACCACTAGCTGCTCTTTCAAGAATAGCTAATGGAATTGATAATAATATTAAACTTATGCCAGAAGATACAGTAATTTTCTCTAGTAGTGCTATTCCAGGCAATGCATTAAGTATCAACAGAGTAATTAATAAATTATATTTAAAAGGCGCAACTGTGTATACAACAAGTGATGATGCAAATGTTCATACAAGTGGACATGCTAAACAAGATGAATTAAAATTATTATTTAGATTAATTAGACCAGAATACTTTATGCCAGTTCACGGAGAATACAGAATGCTTAAAAGTGCAACTGAACTTGCAGAAGAATGTGGAATAGATAAAGAACATTCATTTATATGTAAAAATGGAGATATGCTTGCAATAAGTAAAAATGGTGTAAGACGTGGTAAATCTATACCTATTAATGATATATATGTTGATGGTAAAAGAATTGGAGATATAGGTTCTTCTATTATAAGAGATAGAAAAATAATGAGTACTGATGGTGTATTAGTTGTAATATTAAATATTGATACAAATAAAAATAAGTTAGTAATTGACCCTAATGTAACAACTCGTGGATTTGTAGTAGTAAATGAAAATCAAGAATTATTAAATAGTATACAAAATAAAGTTAAAAGTATAGTTAATTTAGAACTTATTAAACCAAACTATATTTTAACAGATTTAAAAAATAGATTAATACTTGAACTTAATTCATATATAATTGAAACAACAGGAAGAAGACCAATTATAATGCCAATGATATTTGATATAAAAAAGAAGTCACAAATATAATGTGGCTTTTTTTATAGTTTTAAAAGTGTAATAGCAATGCCAGTAGCAATTCCCCATATAAATGAGATAATTAGACTTAATCCTACTACATTACTAAATCCTGAACTCCAATTAAATTTATCCTTTTCACTTACGTTACCTGAATCAAATAAAGGATTTTGTTTAACAAGTTTAGAAGATGAACTCTTTCCAAAACTGCTAAGAGATTCTTCATATTTATCTAATTCTTCTATAATACTCTTTTTGGTAACAGGATTAATAGATGTATTAAGTTCCATTAAATCAATAGAAATTTTAATAACATCTTCTTTTCTAACTGCACCTATCATAAATGACTGACTAACATATTCTTTAAGAGCATTTAATGTTGAAGTTAAAACTCTTATAGTTTCACTATAGCTTTCTAAAGATTTTTTATACCTAAGCAACTTAAAACTTTTTACATAGGCGTCTATTTCAGTCAAATGTGTTACTTCATCTAAAGCAATCTCATTTTTTTTAGTATGTAAGGTACCATTATAGTTTATTTCATTATTAATTTCTTCAAGTATATAATTTTCAACTACTCCTGCTTCACTTACTTTAGGTATTCTATCAAATATTTTATTAAGGAGTGAAAGTGAATACGAACTATATGAAGTAAGTGTTTTTCCTTCTCTTGATTTATATATAATATCTAATTTTTGATTTTGAAGTCTACTTAAAACTGGATTATAGTTTCCATTTACAAAGTTAATATTAAGTCCACTTAGAAGATTAATAACATCTTCTTTTTGTTTAAAAAATTCGCTAAATAGATGTGGATTATGACAGTCAAGTCCAGTAACAACTTTTACGTTTTCTTTTGATGCTATTTCCCAAAATGTACGAATCTTTTTTCCTATTCTAAGAACATATTTAACATTTAATTCAACAGGAATTCCATATTCTCTAGCAGTTTCACAAATCATAATAGAAGCTTTAACAGCATTTTCCATAAATGCACTTTTTTCTTCTTCTGTTTCCAAATTATCTATTTCTAACATAAATATTTCGGGATGCGCTACAAAGTCAAAGATACCACTTTCAATACCTTTAACAACCATTCTAGCATAAACAAGTGGATAATCAGAGTTATTTTTATCTTCATCTTTTACAAAATGTTGTCCTAAAATCATATAGTCAACACTACTTTTTAGTCTTCTTAAATATTCTTCATATGAAGGATCAAACTCAGACTCAAATCCAACAAGAATTTGCATATCATAATTTTCTTTTTTTAGACTATTTATAGATTTAATATAATCATCAACATCACTAGAAAACATTCTCAATTCTTGGTCAGCAAACTCTATGTTTGGAAGTGGAGAATGATCGGTAAAACCAAGTCTAGTTATACCATTAATTCTTGCATAATATACATACTCTTTATCTTCATAAATTCCTGCGTGCCCACATCTTTTAGTATGAGTATGAAAATTATAATTTTGATACATATCCTTCATATTATCCCTCTAGTATAAGTATACCAAAAATAAATAAATTTTGCCATAGAAAAAAGTAGGTTTCCCTACTTTGCAATTTCTTCTGCTCTAGTCTCACGAATAACAACAACCTTAATAGTACCAGGATATTGCATTTCTTCTTCAACTCTATCTTTAATATTTCTTGCAATTTTATAACTCTCTAAGTCATCAACTTCTTCAGGTCTAACAATAACCCTAAGTTCACGACCAGCTTGCATAGCAAATGTTTTCTCTACTCCAGGAATAGAATTACCTATTTCTTCAAGTTTTTGTAAACGTTTAATATAATTTTCTAATGAGTCATTTCTAGCTCCAGGTCTAGCAGCAGATAATGCATCAGCTATTTGAACAAGTTCACTTATAATATGAGTTGGTTTTTCATCTCCGTGATGGCTTAAAATAGCATTTAATACTACTTCATTTTCTCCATACTTTCTAGCAAATTCATATCCTAGTTCAACGTGAGAACCCTCAACTTCAAAGTCAATGGCTTTACCAATGTCGTGTAATAGTCCAGCACGTTTAGCAAGAATAACATTTTCTCCAAGTTCACTTGCTAAAAGTCCAGCTAAATTAGCAACCTCAATAGAATGTTGTAAAGCATTTTGACCATAGCTAGTTCTAAAGTAAAGTTTACCAATTAATTCAACAAGTTCAGGATTAACTCTAGTAATACTTAAACTAAATAAAGCCTCTTCTCCTTTTTCTCTAATAATAGTTTTAAAGTCTTCACAAACTTTATCATAAATTTCTTCTATTCTAGCAGGATGTATTCTTCCGTCTTTAATTAAATTCTCAATGGTAACCTTAGCAATCTCTCTTCTAAGAGGATCAAAACTAGATAAAACTATAACTTCAGGTGTATCATCAATAATTAAATCAACTCCTGTAATAGCTTCAATAGTTCTAATATTTCTTCCTTCTCTACCAATAATTCTCCCCTTCATCTCATCATTAGGAAGAGTAACTGTAGAAACCGTTTGCTCACTCGCTACATCAGCAGAATACTTTTGCATACTATTAACTAAATATTCTTTAGCTTTTTTATCTGCTTCTAACTTAGCATCATTTTCCCTTTCTCTTAAATAAACTGCTATTTCTTTAGACATATCGTCTTCAACCTTTTTCATAACAAGGTCTCTTGCTTTTTCTTTACTAAATCCACTAATTTTTTCCAATAAAGAAATTTGTTCTTTTAATATAGACTCCATTTTTGCGTCTTTTTCTTGAATTTCTTTTTGTTTTGCTAATAAATCTTTATCTCTTAAATCGAGATTCTTTTCACGTTCAGACAAAAGTTCATCACGCTTATTTAAACTATGTTCTCTATTTTCAACAAGTTCTTTAAGTTCTTGAACTTCTTTTTTCTTTTCTTTTATTTCTTCATCTGTTTCTTGTTTAAGTTTATAACTTTCTTCTTTAAGTTCTAAAATTTTATCTCTCTTTAATTTTTCAGCCTCTCTCTCGGCTCTTTCTTTTAATTTATCAGCTTCTCTATGAGCATTTAAAACTCTAAATTTATTCATTAAAAGTATTAATGATGCTCCAACAAATAGTCCAATCAATACTAACAAAATGGAGAATAATGTGTTATCCATATCTTTTCCTCCATTACTATATATTTTCTTAGATAGAAGTAATTATACTTCTAATTCTATTTTAAGGTTATTTTAGTTTATTGTCAAATAAAAATTAAGATTTATATATACTAATTTAAATGATAACTATTTAGTTAGTACTTTTTAAAGTTATTTATAAAAAAATACCTAGAATAGTATTCTAAGTATTATTATTCACTTTTGTTTTCTTTATTAAAATTATAATGACTTCTTACTTTCTCATTAATTTCATCAAATAATTCTTTATTTTCTTTTAACAATAACTTAACATTCTCTTTACCTTGACCAATTTTTTCACCATTGTAAGAATACCAAGCACCACTTTTTTCAATGATATTTAGATTAGAAGCAATATCAATAATTTCTCCTTCTTTACTAACACCTTCACCATACATAATTTCAACTTCAGCAGTTTTAAATGGTGGAGCTACTTTATTTTTAACAACTTTAACAACAGTTCTATTACCAACAACCTCAGTGCCTTGCTTAATTTGTTCAGCTCTTCTAACATCAAGTCTAATAGATGAATAGAATTTAAGTGCTCTTCCACCAGGAGTTGTTTCTGGATTACCAAACATAACTCCAACTTTTTCTCTTAATTGGTTAATAAATATACAAATTGTATTAGTTTTATTAATAGCACCAGATAATTTTCTTAATGCTTGACTCATTAATCTAGCTTGTAAACCAACGTGTGAATCGCCCATTTCTCCTTCAATTTCAGCTTGTGGTACAAGAGCCGCAACTGAGTCGATAACTATAATACTCATTGCTTCACTTCTAACAAGAGCTTCACATATTTCTAGAGCTTGTTCTCCTGTATCAGGTTGGCTAAGTAAAAGCTCATTTATATTAACTCCTAAATTTCTAGCATAAACAGGATCAAGTGCGTGTTCTGCATCTATAAACGCTGCTCTTCCTCCAGTTTTTTGAACCTCCGCAATAGCGTGTAATGCAAAAGTAGTTTTACCACTAGATTCAGGTCCATATATTTCTATAATTCTTCCCTTAGGGTAACCTCCTACACCAAGCGCAATATCAAGAGCTAAACTACCAGATGAAACAACATCTATATCTTTAACTCCATCTTCTCCTAATTTCATTATTGCACCTTTACCAAATTGTTTCTCAATATCAAGTAAAACTTGCTCTAATGTTTTATCCTTTTCCCCGATTTTATTTGTCTTTGCCATTTGTTTTCCTCCTACGTTCTATATACATTTTAAAACATTTATTCTTATTTGTCAACACTTTTCTCAAACAGATGTTTTCAAGAACAAATATTTTTAATTTAAGGACAATTTTTGTAACATAATTTTATTTTATCAAAGTTTTAAAATATGTCAATATAAAAAGAAGCAAAGAAAAAAAGAACTTAAATTAGTTCTCTAAAATATATTTTTTATTATTTACGTAGTACTCTACTCCACTAACTACAGATAATACAGTTGCTATCATAATTAGTAAATCTGCTACTTTAAGTCCCCATATTTCAAATGGTAAATTATAGAAAAGCATTAGTGTTACACCTGTCATCATAAATACAGTTTTAATTTTACCAGTTTTAGAAGCTCCTACTGCTCCAACTTTATTACCAACTACCATCTTAATTGAATCAACAAATATATCTCTTGAAACAATTACAACAGGAATAATTACACTAATAAATCCATTACACGCAAGGGCAATTAACACTCCATTAACAAGTATCTTATCTGCAACTGCATCCATTACCTTACCAAAATCTGTAACTAAATTATATTTTCTAGCAATATGACCATCAATAAAATCAGTAACAGAAGCTAGTAAAAATAAACATCCACAAATAATGTATTTAACTGGCACTCTTATAGCTGCAGTAACCTCAACTGGTGGTAAATCAATACCAAACTTTTGAAGTGGCACTATAAGAAGTACTATACAAATTATAGATAATACAATTCTAGTAATAGTAATTTTATTTGGTAAATTCATAAATTTCACTTCCTATATAATTAAATTCTCTTTGTTTATTTAAAAATATGTTCAAAAGAATAAAAGTCACACAAACCAAAATAACAGTAATAACACTAAAAAAGTAAACAGGTTTCATTTTTGCTTTTCTTACTTTTTTTCTAGTGTAAGGTGAACTAATTTTCTTTCTAGTTTCCTTTTCATTTTGAGAAACTATTTCTTTAACCTTTTCTTCAATTTCTTCAACAGGTATTCTAGATGTAAAATCAAATACAAAGTCATTAAAGTCTTCCATTATTTCATTCTCATCTAAATTAAGATATGTTGCATATTTTTTTATGAGTTCTTTTAGAAAAAAGATATCTTTAAATGCATTAACATTACCATCTTCTAAATTCTCAAGTTGCGCTACTGTGATATCTAAATCTTTAGCAGCTTCCTCTAACTTAATTCCAATTTCTTCTCTTTTTTCTTGGAATTTAGTCCCTATATCTTTCATAAATACTCCTTTTTATTTATATAAATATCTAATAAGCCATTTTCTGTACCCTTACGGGTGGTAAACATTTATCTAGCTTTCGCTCCCTCACTCTTTTCATTTCATTTATGAGGACTCCCCTACCAAATTTGGGTTTCTCGCTCGTGGGGTTTACCGCGTTCCACTCGTTTTATTCCTAAAACGCATCGTCACTATGGCACTTTATGACTAATCAAGAAAGGTCTTTCCTTTTTCATCGCCGTTAGAATAATCTACCTAGAGTTATTTTTTCCTCTAGCACGAAACACTATAGTCATCTCAGACTATGCGAGTATGGACTTTCCTCTACATAATTATATGCAGCGTTTACCTAAGATATTTACTCTTCTCCATATACTATTTTTTCAAGTTCCCCAAGTCTTCTTAGAATATCAACATTGGTAACTCCACGACTATTTTCAGCAACACTAAGCGTACTCTTAAGATTTCTAAGTTCACTCTTAAGTCTAGAATTCTCATTAACCATCTGAGTAAGTTCAGCATTGTACCTACTGATTATCTTTTCATATTCAGTATAGTCTTTAATTATAATATCTAGAAATTTATCTACTTCTTGAGGTCTATAACCTCTAGCATCAATCTTAAACTCTTTTTCTAGAATATCATTCGCTGTTAATAATATTTTATCCTCCATTATAACAACTCCCTTTTACACTATAATTTTACAATGAAGAAAGTGATTTGTCAATTAGAGAAATAGTTTTGTCATATATTGTTAAATACCAGGAAAAAAAATAACTCACAACACTTAGTAAGTTATTTAAATTTCTCCTTAGTTTCTAAAATTGAAATAGTTAATTCATTTATCATATCATTAAAAATTTCATCAATCTTTTCTATTTTATCTCACCTCTATTAGTAATATAAAATATTTTTAAAAAGATTTCATTCATTTCGACAAAACTAGCAATATTTTTCTAGATTAGTTTTTCATCTATCCAGCTAGTATCAACTTTATCAGTCTTAGTAAATTTAACTTCATAAGTAACTTTAGTCTCTTCCTTTTCATAAACCAAATTATATAAACTAGTTAAATCAAGCGTAAAAGAAAGAGTATCATTAGTAAGGCTATAATCAAGTACTACATAGCTTTTATTAAGCGCAAAATAATTTTTTTTATTAATATCATTATATATATTTAATACGTCACTTAGTTGATAAGAATAAGGTGCCTTTGCATTAGCAGTATCAATATCCAATAATCTCTTTATATTATCTAAATCAGTAAATGTTTTATCATAAACAAATTCATCAAAATTATCTAATCTTGTAATTTCATCATTTACATATTCATAATAAACATCATTCTTTTTAATATAGTTAGTAATTTCATTATGATAGTTTCTTTTCCCTATAACAGTATCTCCTTGTTTTTCGTAATCTAAAAGAATTGCATCTCCACTTAAGACAATATGTACAGAACTTATGTAAGCATCATCCATGTTATCAATAAATTTAAATACATCACTCTTTTGAGTAGTAGTATTAGTAGGATTATTTTTTTCATTTTTAGAACTTAATCTAACTACTAAAATAAGCACTAATATGAAAAGCACATAAAGGGATAATTTAATTAAATCTTTCTTTCTCTCACTCATTACTCAAAAACTTCCTTTAATAATTTATCTTTACCTTGACCATTAACAAAGTCTTTAGCACTCATTTCTTTTTTACCACTAGGTTTAACTCTAGTAATAACAACGCTTTTATCAGCACATCTAACAACAATACCATCATTATTAATATCTGTTATTTCTCCAGGATTACCTTTAGTACTAAGTGATAGTTTACTTTCAAGTATCTTAATCACATTTCCATTTAAAACAGAATAACCTACTGGATATGGATATAATCCTCTGATATGATTAAATACTTCTTTAGCAGTTTTATTAAAATCAATCTTTTCTTCTTCTCTAGTTACATTATAAGCATAAGTTACTTCTTCTTCGTTTTGTTTAATTCTTTCATTAGTGCCTTCAAAAATACTTGGCAATGTTTTTATTAATAGTTTTGCACCCATCACACTTAGTCTATCGTGAATTTTGCCAACGTTATCACTATCTAATATTTGCGTTTTTTCCTGACTAATAATATCTCCATTATCCATCTTTTCATCCATATACATAATAGTAATTCCAGTTTCTTCTTCGCCCATCATTATTGCTTTATGAAGTGGCGCTCCTCCTCTTAACTTAGGAAGTAAAGAAGCGTGTACATTAACTGCACCATATTTAGGTAAGTCTAGAAGTACTTTAGGAATGATTTGCCCATAAGCACACGTAATAATTATATCTGGGTTAACATTTAAAATTACCTCATAATCATTTCTAATTTTAATTGGTTGGAAAACTTCTATACCATTTTTAACCGCAACTTCTTTAATTGGAGTAAATTTAACTTCTCCGCTTCTTCCCACAGGTTTATCAGGCTGAGTAACAACTAAAACTACGTTAGTAGATTTAATTAGTTCTTCTAAAACAGGAACCGCAAAATCAGGAGTTCCCATAAAAACTACTCTTTTATCTTTCATATAAATCACCTCTTGTAATTAATATTATAACATATTTAAAGGATTAATATTTATATCAACTTGTACTTTCTTAGTAGTATACATATCATTAATAACTTTTAAAGTCTCAAATAAATTAAGTTCATTTCTATACTTTATTATTATTTGAAAATAATACTTATTCTTAAGTTTAACTAAACTAGCAACAGAAGGTCCTAGAATTATAAAGCTATCATTTAAATTTTTAGATAAATAATTTTTAATCTTAACCGCTTCTTCTTTAGCAATTTCATACTTTTCACTAATTATCTTAAGAGACACTAAGTAATAATATGGTGGATATTTAAGTACCTTTCTAATAGGCATTTCTTTATTATAAAACATTTCATAATCATTAGCGCATACACAGTTTAACGTATAGTTATCTGTATTATATGTTTGAATAACAACTTCTCCATCAAGATCATATCTTCCAGTTCTTCCACCAGTTTGACTAAGAAGTTCGAATGTTCTCTCACTACTTCTAAAATCAGGAATATTTAATGAAGCATCAGCATTTACAACACCTACAAGAGTTACATTTTTAAAATTCAGTCCCTTGCTAATCATCTGAGTTCCAATTAAAATATCATATTTATTATTTTTAAAATCTTCAATAATTTTCCCGTGACTACCTTTATTTCTAGTAGTATCTAAATCCATTCTTACAGTTCTAAACGAAGGAAATTCTTTATTAAATATTTCTTCCAGCTTTTCAGTTCCCATTCCTAAATCTTTAATTGCTTCTTCGTGGCAATTCGGACACATTTTAGTCATCTTAGTCATATATCCACAGTAATGGCAAGATAAGTTACCCGAACTCTTATGATAAATAAGAGAGATATCACACTTAGGACATTTCCATACAAAGCCACAAGAAGAACAACTTAAAAATGTAGAATAACCTCTTCTATTTAATAAAATAATAACTTGATGCCCATTATTTACTTCTTTAGTTATTTTTTCTTTAAGTACATCACTCAAAACAAAATTTCTTTTTTTAATTTGTTCATTCATATCTACTAGAATATATTTAGGTAAATTTTCACTAACTCTTTTAGTAAGTTTAACAAGTTTATAAACTCCTTTAATTCCTCTAGCAAATTGCTCAAGAGATGGAGTGGCACTACCCATTATAACTTTTGCATTATGAGTTTTTCCTCTCCAAAAAGCCACATCTATTGCATTATATTTAGGATTTACATCTTGCTTAAAAGATGGACTGGAACACTCATCAACTATAATAACACCAATATTTTTAAGCGGAGAAAAAATAGCACTTCTAGCACCTACAACTATTTTAACTTCTCCACTTGCTATCCTTCTATATTCATCATACTTTTCACCTTCTGAAAGTGCACTATGAAAAGCAGCAACATCGCCTTTAAAAATTGATAAAAATCTATTAACTATCTGTGGAGTTAAACTAATCTCAGGCACAAGCATTAAAGCAGTTTTACCTTCCTTAAGAGCATCTTTAATTAGCTTAATATAAATTTCAGTTTTACCACTTCCAGTAACTCCATAAAGAAGCACTTTATCATTATCACTATTTTTTATTTCTTCATAACACTTTTGCTGTTCAGGTGTAAGTACAACACTATTTTCTTCTTCCTTAATATATGAAGGCATTCTTTTAACTTCAACATTTTTAACAAGAACAATACCTTTTTTAATGAGATTTCTAAGAGAATCAGAGTTAATAGTACTTCTATCTACTTCATTTTTACCAATAAGTGTTAATAAACTGACTTCTTTTTTATTTCTACTGTTATTAACTATGTATTCATTAACATTAATATCTGGATTTACATAAACAACAGCCTTTGTTTTGATACCAACAGCATTTTCACTTCTAGCTTTAAGTGCTTTAGGAAACATTGCTTGATAAGCACTCATCTTAGTAGATAAAGTTTTTTCACTTACCATATTTCCCAAATTTAAAAGTTCTTCATTTAAACAAAATTCTTTTTCAACTATTTCAATTATTTCTTTATATTCATAACTACTATCTATTTCACTTTTAATATCTATTACAAATCCTTCTACAATTTGACTTCCAAAAGGAACTAAAACTTTATGTCCTACTTTAAGCTCACCTTTCAAATTATCTGGGATTAAATAATCGAAATTTCTATCTAAAGATTTTGCAGTATACATAACTAAAACACTTGCTATCATAAGTACGAATTCACTTCTTTTTCTCTTTTTAGTGTAGTTACATCTCCGTGCCCAGGATAAAGCTTAATATCATCACTCATAGATTTTAAACATCTCAAACTATAAGCCATCTCTTCTTCATCGCCACCTTCTAAATCCATTCTACCTATACTTCCAGCAAAAACAAAATCTCCGACAAACATATCATTTGAATCTTTAAAATAAAATGATACACTCTCTTTAGAATGACCTTTAGTAGGTATTACCTCGAACTTAAAATTCGCGCATTTAACATTACCCAAAGTCTTATAGTCATAAACATTAACCTTATATTTATCACGAAAATATGGAAGAGCCCCTATATGGTCAAAATGATAATGAGTAATAAGTATACCCTGTAATTCTAAATTATTATCCTTTAAATATTTTTCTATTTTATCCTCTTCAGAACTTGGATCTACTATTAAAGCAAATCCATTCTTAGATAAAATATAACAATTATTACATAGTGGTTCTAAAATTAATCTTTCTATTTGCATTCAACTTCACCAAACATTTCTAAAAGTTTATCAAGCTTATCAATAGCAGGATATCCTTTACCATTTAATTTAAGAGAAAATCTAACAGGCACTCCACCTTCTTTTTCCCATTCTCTCAAATTTCCAGCATAATCATCTACCAAAATAGCTCCCTCTGTATGAACCATTTTAGTTTTACTAATCTCTTTAGGACAAATAATTACAGTAATATCTTTAAAATATTTTCTAATATACTTAACTTTATCTGCACCCTCTCTTATAGAATTACAATGAGTTAAAATATTAACGTCAAACATTCCACTATCTATAAGTTTCTGAATACAATTAATTGAATCATTTAAAATATATTCATCTTTTAATATAGTCTTATAATCAAATTGTTCATAAAATTTGTTATCACTTCTATCATATCCATTTTCATCAGCATATTTATAAAGAAGTGTTATTGTATCTAAAATAACTCCATCAAAATCAATATATAACTTTTTCATAACATAAACCTCCCAATACTTTTACACTTGTCATATCAATTATATATAACATATGTTCGTTTGTCAACTACAATTTAAAATAAATTTAATTAAACTAAACTTAATAAAAAAGAATTAGAAAAACTAATCTAATTCACTTCACTACCCTTATCATTAGTTATATTACCATCAGAACTAACCGGTATAACTTCTCCTAAATATTTAGGTTTCATTTTAAATAAGCTTTTAACAACATCTTTATCTCTTGCGGCAATTTCTCTTATTTCTCTCATAGCTTGCCCTTTGTAAATCTTCTTAGTAGCGCTCACACCTTTTGCATTTAGTCCCAAACTATCTGCTATATAAAGTGCCCTATATAGATGATACTTTTGAGTCACAATAACAGCAGTTTTTACTTCAAATATCTCTTTACATCTATACACACTATCGTAAGTAGAAAAGCCAGCATGGTCCATAAAAATATCACTACTATTAACACCTAAATCAATTAAATATTTTTTCATTACACTTACTTCATCGTGTCCATCACGAGAATGATCACCACTTACAATAATTTTATCAGACACATTAAATTTATAAAGTACATATGCTTCATCTAATCTTTCTTTCAACATCAAACTAGGCTTATCTTTATTTATACCAGCACCAAGTACTAAAATAGCATCAGCTTTTAAATCAGAATAATCATAAACAATATCACTCTTAGTAGTAACTATAACATAAAAATTAGTAAACATTATAATAGATACTACACATAAAACAAATAACAAAAAATATTTAAGTAAAGTCTTCATAAGTCACCTCTTAAATATTATATCACGTTAAAACTATAAACAAAAAGAAAGCATAATTAACATACACTTTCTTTACTAACTCTACCAACTAAATACCTCATAAATTTATTAAGTCTATCATATACGTGTACACTACAAATTAGAAATACTATATATAAAAGTATTGTTTTAAATGTAATTTGAGACAAATCAAAGAAGTCATATAAGAATATAAGTGAATATATAAATAGTGCAATCAAAGTTGTAACCATAACACTTCTAAGTAAATTAAATGGTTTACATAATCTAAATAAGAATATAAATCCAGTAGTGGCTGTCATTATTACAATAAGAGTACTTGTTAAATTAGCATCTATATTAAATTGATCTTTAAATAAAGTTATAAGTATTACATTAAAAACTACTGTAAGAGCAGGTGGTACACTCTTACTAACAACTTTTAAAAGAAAATTACCTTTAACTCTTTCATTATTAGGTTCAAGTGCTAAGATAAATGAAGGTATACTTATTGTACAAGTAGTAATTAAACTAAGATGTATTGGTAAATAGAAATATTCACTTTTCATAAACATACAAATAACTACAAGTATTGCAGTAAATATAGTTTTAATAAGAAGTAAACTAGCAGACCTTTCTAAATTGTTAATACTTCTTCTTCCTTCACATACTATTCTAGGCATTGATGAGAAATTAGAATCAAGTAGTACTAGTTCACTTACATTTTTAGCAGCATCACTACCTGTTGGAAGCGCTATTGAACAATCAGCTTGTTTAAGAGCTAAAACGTCGTTTACTCCATCTCCCGTCATCGCAACAGTATGTCCTTCACTTTGTAAAGTTTCAATAATCTTTTTCTTCTGTTCAGGTTTCACTCTTCCAAAAACATCATAAGTTTTAACCATTTCTTTTATATTTTCATCAGTAAGTAAACTGGCATCCATTCCCTTAATATCAGTAAGTCCTGCTCTTTTGGCAACACTTAATACAGTTCTAAAATTGTCTCCACTTATTATCTTAACTTTTACTCCCTCTTTTTCAAAATATTTAAGAGTCTCTGGCGCTTCTTTTCTAATTTTATCTTGTATTAGTAAAAAACTAATGCAGTCTAGATTTCTAGGCATTTCACTAATTTCTTCATTTGAATGAGCAAGAACAAGAACTCTATAATCAGCATATTCTTCAAGTTTACATTCATACTCTTCAAACTTATCACTTAAAAGATACTCAGGCGCACCCAAATAATAAGTACCATGGTCATAATATTCTACAGCAGAAAACTTTCTTGAAGAAGAAAACTCTAACTTACTTTTAACAGTCCAAGATTTATTTCCATCATATTTTTCTCTAATTGCTTTTAACGTTTCATTTTCATTATCAAAAGATTTACAAAAATTATTAAGTACTTTTGAAATATCAATATTATTATTTTCTATAAGAGTATCATAAAGTTCCATTTTACCTTCAGTAATAGTACCAGTTTTATCTAAACATATCACATCAACTCTTGCCAAAACTTCTGTACAATAAAGTTGTTGTACTAATACTTTATACTTAGCAAGTCTAATAACACTAACGGCCAAAACTGAACTTGTTAAAAGAAGTAAACCATCAGGTATCATCCCTATAAGAGCGCCTACTGTATTAAATATAGAATCACTTATACTATTCGTAATATAAAACTGATTTAAAAATAGAAGAGCTCCAACTGGTACAATAACAATAGATAAAACTTTAAGAATCTTAACAAAAGTACCCATAATTACTGAATTAACTTTCTTATTATATTTAGCTTCACTACTTATCTTAGAAATATAATTATCTTTACCTATATGCTCGATTTTGGCATAAACAGTTCCACTTACAATAAAACTCCCCGAAAGAATTAAATCCCCCTCTTTTTTAATAACCGGCTCTACTTCCCCAGTAATAAATGATTCATTAACTTCTACAGTTCCTTCTTTAATTATAGAATCACATATTACTTGATCTCCTGGTACTAATTTAATTACATCATCAAGCACCACTTCATCTAGTTCAAGTAAAACCTCTTTAGAATTTCTTATAGTCTTAATTTTAGAAGAAGCAAGTACACTTAATTTATCAATAATTTTTTTAGAAATAATCTCTTGTCCAGAACTAATAATACTATTTATTATAACTACACCCATAAAAGTACAATTTTTAATAGCTTCAAATAATTCTCCACCAATGATACCTGCAAAAATAATTGCAACTGCTAAAACAGTATTAATAAAATTAAAATATGTAAAAAAATTATCTCTAAGTATCTTACCAATACTTTTAGTAGGTGGCTGATCGTTATAGTTAACTAAATTTTCACTAACTCTTTTATTTACTTCCTCTGTACTTAAGCCAACTTTTATATCAGGATTATACCTCACATTAATCACCCTTTTACTCTATAAATATTCTACCACAAAGTTAATAAATTAAAAAGTAATTACTCATTCGTTTTATATAAAAAGCAATTTTTACTATGTGAATAAATAATGCCCACTGCTTGCAAGAATGAATATATGATAGTAGTCCCAACAAACTTCATACCACGCCTAGACAAATCCTTACTAATATTATCACTAATTGATGAATGAGTCCTACCCTCCTCATAGTAAATTTTATCACCAACAAACACTTTTAAGTAATCATAGAAAGAAGCAAATTCACTCACTATATTTTTAAATATTTTAGCATTATTTATACTTGCAATAATCTTAAGTTTATTCCTTATAATACCCTTATTAGAAAGTAACTCACTAATTTTCTTTTCATCATAATTTATAACTTTATTTATATCAAAATAATCATATGCTTTTCTAAATTCTTCTCTTTTATTAAGAACACACTCCCAAGAAAGTCCTGCTTGAAAAGATTCTAGAATTAACATTTCAAATAAATAGTCATCATTAAAATTTGGTTTACACCATTCATTATCGTGATACTCTATATATTTTTCATTATCTAAATTACACCACTCACATCTATTCATAACTATCCTCTTTTTACAATAATATATTTTTATTTCATAGATATCTTCTCTACTTTATATCCATATTCGTTTAATTTTTTCTTATATGTTAAAAAAGAATGATCTAATTTAAAACCCAAAATATTCTCAAGACTCTCATAACTAAGGTTATACTCATCTTTGTCATTTTCTTTAATATATTCCCATAATACCTTATATTTACTCACTATAGCACCTCAAAATAATTATATCAAAAAAAACTAATTAAATAAATTAACTAGTTCTTTCATCGTTTCTTCATCAAAATATAATCCGTATTCACCTTTCTCTGTATACAAATAATTAAGCCTAAATTCACCTATTAAATTAGCATTATTTGAAACTTGAAATAAATAAGGATACCCAATATCATTAACATAGTCTGCATATTTTGCTTTCTTAAGTAAACTAACTATATTTTTAATCTCTTCTTTATCACTAACTGATTTATAAAGTTCATACCTATCATATCCCCTATTTACTGATGTAACTTCTATCATACTGTCACTTATTGTATTTACTCTTTTACCTAAAAATATATTATCAGCATTATTAAGTAATTTTAAATATTCATTAAATTCATTTTCTCTCACCCTAGAACAATACTTTTCATCTTTAGATATTTTTAAAGTAACGTGCATCTTTTTACCATTACAATTATAAGCACTAAAAAGTGGTGTTCTATAGTAAACTTGACTAATTTCATCAACACTTACAAGTCTTAATCTAGGCACTTCATTATTATAATTAACATTAACAAAATCTAAAAGATTAAGTAGTACTATAATAAGTAAAGCAAAAGATACATTAATAATCCTATTATGCTTAAATGACTTAGTAAATTTAGAAATTCCAAACATCAAAATAATTAAAGAAATAATAATATAAATAAGTGAATTTCTATAAGGAGGTATAACAGCATATATAGTAAACATTATACCTATTCCTACCACTAAAAATAATGCTGCATTTAATTTGTCTTTAGAATTAATTAAATTATTAGAATAACTCAAAATATCTACACCACTATCACTAGTATACTCTTCACCATTTAAAAGATCATTTACACTTATACCTAATTCTTCACATAATGGTTTAAAAAGCGAAATATCAGGCATACACTTACCATTTTCCCAATTAGAAACACTTCTATCGGTAACCCCTAAAATACTTGCAAGTTCACTTTGAGTTAAACCCCTATTCTTTCTAGCATTCATAATAAATTTTCCAATTTTTTCTTGATTCATAATATCTGCCTCCACAAAAAATATATCAAAAAAAGAGACAATTTAACACGAAACATCTCTTGAGTTACACGTTATATATCTTATTTATATTCTCATAAACAACAACTACCTCTTCATTAAGATTATCTTTAATAAGTTTAGCAAAATTTAAAACAATTTCTTTATCCTCACAAAACAAACTAATCTTAATAATATCTTCTATTAAATATGAATTATCTTCTTTAACATATCCACCTAAAGCACTTGTTAAAAAATAATTAACTTTATACTTTGAAAGAAAATTATTTACAAAAATTTTAAACTCATCTAAAGAGAATACTTTATTATTGTTTTTGTCTGTTAATCCAGTATAAATATCATAGGATATACTTTTTTTCATAATCTCACCAATATTTATTATTTTAAATTTATTTTTTAATATACTCTTTTACCATTTGTAACATTTCTTTCAGTAGTAAGAAGTACTACTCCTAAATCAGTATCAAGTCCTAAAACAAGAACTTCACTTTTAACTTCAGATATTTTAATAGGCTCGAAGTTCACAACACAAATCACTTGTTTACCCATAATATCTTCTGGTTTATAAACAGTCGTTATCTGTGCAGAAGAATTTTTAATTCCCAATTCTCCCAAGTCAATCTTTAATTTATAAGCAGGTTTTCTAGCACCCCTATTAATGCTTGCATCAACAATAGTACCTACTCTCATATCTACTTTTTTAAAATCATCAAATGTTAACATCTTATCCACCTCTCAAATTTATATTAATTCACAATTATATTTTAACATAATTTACTTTAGTAAGCATTAATTAATACTTAAAAATCGAAAGTTAACTAACAGTTGATTGTTTTATAAGTCAAAATATAATATCATTTGAGTAGGTGAAAAAAATGGATTTAAACAAAACATCAAAAATATTAAAAGAAAAAAGATTAGAAATGGGCTTAACTGGAAAAGAATTAGCATCAAAACTAAATATAAGTCCCCAAGCAATAAGTAAATGGGAAAATGGTAAAAGTTTTCCTGACATTAGTATTTTAAAAAATGTTTGTGAAATATTAAATATATCTGTAATGGATTTAATTGGAAATAAAGACGAGGCTGTTTATAATAGCATTAAATATATAAATAGCAAAACAATTAAAAAGTTTAAAAAATTAATAAAAATACTTTTGGTTATATTTATCCTTATTATACTTTTATTTTTCTTAACTACATATAATAAATTTAAATATTATGAATTTGAAAATGAATTCATAGAAGGATATATTATATCATCATCAATATATAATGTTTTCGATTTAAAATTTAAAGATAAAGAAGCTAATTATTATACATTATTTTATAGAGAAAATGATGACTACTTCATAAGAAGTGGAAACATAAATGATAAAGCTTTACATATTGTGGAAGATTACAAGAATATTGGTGAAAATTCCAAAATATTTAAAAAAATTAATAATCTATATATTAATTTAGAAACAGATGACAAAACTTATGATGTTAAAATAAGTCCAAAATTAATATTCAAAAATAATAAATTAATAAATTTTAAAAGTAAGAATGACTATAGTAAAAGTAAGCCAACAAAAATTGTATACAATAAAGATGAAATGACCAATGATTTAACAAAAAGAGGTTTTATAAAAGAAAATGATTTATATTCTTATACTGATAATTCATATATCGATAAAAATTCTAATTACGCACTCAAAATAGATGTTAACAATGGAAACATTTTGTTTATAGGAAAAGACAATAATTCTAACAATTGTGTTATTGAAGGAAATTTCAATAATAAAGAAATAAATTTATATCTTAATGATTCATTGTATAAACTTACTTATAATGATATTTTAATAGAAGAAAAAATAAAGTCATGTTATAAAAACGCTGATTACCTTGTTGATGAACTTTATAAATACTATAGAGTTTTTGATAAACGATATTTAGAATACACACAAAAAAGCATCTAAGTGATTCTTAGATGTTTATTAATTATGCTTGATTTAATTGGCTTGTATGTTAAGTATATAAAACATTATTTAAGCTTTAAAACGCAGAACGATTCAACGTGATATGTATTAGGAAACATATCAAATAGCTTAACACTGTCTACTTCGTAAGATTCACTTAATAATTTAATATCTCTTGCAAGTGTCATTGGTTCACAAGAAATATAAATAATTTTATTAGGTAAAAATTTATTAATAATATCTATTGTCTTTTTATCCATTCCACTTCTAGGTGGGTCAGTAATAATAGTATCAGGTAAAATATTAACATTATCAATTAAATCTTCAACTTTACCACACATAAATTTTACGTTACTTACACTATTTAATTTTAAATTTTCAAGTGCATTCAAATACGAATTTTTATTAACTTCAATAGCCACCACTTTTTTTGCTTTTTTACTGGCAATTATACTAAGTGTACCAACACCAGAATAAAGATCAAGTACATTATTCACGTAATCTAAATTGTCATCAAGTTCTTTAAAAAGTTTACCACAAATATATGAGTTTACTTGAAAAAATGATTTAATATCTATTTTAAATTTAAATTCATTTATATTCATAATTAAATAATCATTATTATCATTACTTATTACATTAACCCCATTGGTTCTCATAACATAGTTAGAGTTGTCTTTATATTTAATATTTTTAATTTCTTCATTTAATTTATCATTAAGAAGTAAACACTTTTGAATACTAATCACTTCATTAGTGCCTTCTTTCATATAACCAGCAGTTTCATTATCTATATGAAATGTAACCTTATTTCTATAATTTAAAGCTTTATCACTAGGAACTATATCTAAATTTTTAGTAACACCAGCATATTTTTCTAATATATTCTTTACTTTTTCTTTTTTAAACTCTAGTTGAGCTTCATATGACATATGCATAATATTACATCCGCCACAAACTCCATAATAAGGGCAAGGAGGTTTAACTCTATCTTTAGATTCACTTAAATACTTAATTACTTTTGCTTCATTATATTTTTTATGTTCTTTAGTTATTTCTATAAGAGCACTTTCTCCTACTAAAATATTTGGAATAAAAATAATTTTATTATCTATTTTAGTAATACCTTTCCCCTCGTGATTTAATTTAGTTACTGTTACTTCCACACATATCACATCCCTTAAATTTCTACAAGAATTTTATCAAAAAAAGTAGAATATGTCCATAATTTTAGCCATTATAATCATCATGCAAAAAGTATATTTTGTTAAAAGAAGACAATAATAAAAATATGAATACAAAGGATATAATAAAAAAATTAGAAAACATTAAGAAGAATATGCCTGACTTAATAATTAAAAAAATAAAAGTCAGCCTTTTTAACTATGTCTACATAATTTCTAACGAAAGTGTTTCTAGTTCCGACAGGGTTAATAATTTTATATTAAAATATTTTAGCAATAAAAGTTTAGTAAATAATAAATTATTAACAAGCTTGAAAAAAGAAATAGAAGAAGACGTTCCAAGCATAAATTTTAAAATAGTAACAGATGAAGATAATTTACTAAATTTACTATTCAGTGGTTTCACAATAATAATTTTTAAAAATAAAGTAGTTGCTTATGAAACAAGAGCTGACTTAGATAGAGGTGTTACTGAGCCTACTAGTGAACCAGTTATAAGAGGGCCTAAAGATTCATTTACAGAAAACTATAACAAAAATATGGGACTAATTAGAAAAAGAATTAAAAGTGAAAATTTGTGCCTTGAAGAAGTAACTGTTGGTAAAGAAAGTAAATCTAAAGTTGGTATACTTTATATGAATAATATTTGTGAAGAAGAACTTGTAATTAATGTAAAAGAAAAACTTGAAAAAATAGATATTGATGGAGTATTAGATGTTAACTATTTAAAAACATTTCTAGACCATAATAATGTAACATTCTTTCCTACTCTTTTATATACAGAAAAACCTGATGATGCTTCAAGATATTTGTTAGATGGAAGAGTCATAATAACAATGGAAAACTCTCCTAGTGTAATAGTCGCACCTACATTTTTTATTGATTTTTTTCACAATAGTGAGGATTACTATCACAAAGCATTTTTTGCAAGTTTTATGAGAATAGTTAGATTTGTAGCATTCATATTAGCAATAATAACCCCATCATTATTTATAGCAATAATATCTTATGATCAAGAAATTTTACCAGTAAGCTTGTTAATTAACTTCTCAATTCAAAGAAGTAATGTCCCTTTCCCAGTAATAATCGAAGCATTTATTCTTTTGTTTACATTTGAACTTTTATATGAAGGAGACTCTAGAACCCCTTCTTCAAGAGGAACATCACTTTCAATTTTGGGAGCTTTGGTTTTAGGGGATGCTGCTGTAAATGCAGGACTCATATCTCCAATAATGGTAATTGTTGTTGCAGTAAGTTCAATAAGTAGTTTAGTATTCGTTTATTATGATATGCAAGGCAGTATAAGATTTTGGAGATACCTATTAATGTTCATATCAACTATGTTTGGAATAATAGGCTTTATAATGGGAATACTACTATTAGTAACCAACTTATGCACTATAAAAACTTTTGGTAAACCATACACTCTTCCTATATTACCATTTCTTCCTAATGAACAAGGTAATGCAATAATAAGAAAAGATATAACAAAATTAAATAAAAGACAAAGTTACATAACTAAGAAAAATATAATAAGGGAGAAAAAACTATGAAGAAAATAATACTAATAATTTGCACTTTATTCCTATGTTCAGGTTGTTGGAATTATAAAGAACTTAGTGAACTTGGAATAATAACAGCAATGGGAATAAGTAAAGAAGATGATAAATACCATTTAGATATTCAGCTGATAAATATTATTGATACAGAAAAAAGTAGCCTAGAAGAAAGTCCAATAACAGTTATATCTGCTGAAGGAAAAACTATATTTGAAGCAGCTAGAAGTATGAATAAACAAACTAGTAAAATACTCTTTTTAGCAGATGTAGATTATGTATTTCTAGATAAAAGCATTATAACTGATGAAGCAGATGAAATAATGGATTTTTTAATAAGAGATACGAGGCTTTCTTTAAACTTTTTAATTGTTACTTCAGAAAATTCAACTAGTAAAGACATACTATCAAGCATAAGTCATTTTGATACAAACTCAGCAAAAAATGTATACGATTTAATAAACAATAGTGAAACCAGATTTGGTGGAATTAAAGCACTTCACATAAGAGACTTTATAAATTCAAAACTATCAAAGGGTAAAGAAGTAATATATCCCAACATCGAAGTATTTAATAAAGAAAGTTCTAATAATGACTCACTTAAAGAATCTATAAGTGATGGATTTGTAAAAGTTAAAGATATGGTTTTTTATAATAAAAATAAAGAAATAATACATCTAAATGATGAAGTAACCAAGGGTTATAATTTTTTAAATAACAATATTAAAAATGCAACAATAAGTGTACCTTGTGATGGTGGTAATTTTAGTATAGAAACTTTAGAAAGTAAAATTAAAATGAAAGACAAGTTAAAAGACAACAAACTACTAATAAATGGAAAAATTGGCGCAGAAATAGTTTATTATGGTTGTAAAGAAAACTTGGACGACACTAAAGAATTAAAGAAAATAAGCAATCTTGCAGAAAAAGAAGTAGAAAAATATATTAATGAAGCTTTAAAGCTTGCTAAGGAAAATGAGTATGACTTTCTTAATATAGGTAATTATATATATAAGAATAATAAAAAATATTTTGATTTTGATAAAAAAAATTGGAACGAATCAGGACTTAAAAAAATAAACTTTGACTATACCATAGATGTTTCACTATACAAACAAGGTAATTTAAGGGGTGACTTATGATAAATGATTATAAAATAAGTAGTCTTAGTTTTACTTTAATGTTTATATGTATAATAAATGCACTTTTGCCAGGCACTCTTTTCCCATATATGATTTATGAAGCTAAAACCAGTGTATTTATATCTATATTAATTAATTACTTTATAGGTCTAGTTATGATTCTTTTATTTATCAAATTATTTAACTATCTACCAAGTGAAAGCATATTTGGTAAAATAAAGAAAATATTTCCAAATATTATTGCAAAAATAATTGGTACTTTTATACTATTTTTAATTTTTATATTTGCAATATGTGTATTCTGGAGATACTCTACATTTATATCCCTAGAATTCTTAACAGAAACTCCAAATATCTTTGTAACATTAATTATTATTTTACCAATAATTTACATAATGTTCTATGATATTGACACTATTGCGAGAGTATCAGTATTTTGTACATTTATAGGTTTTATTCTATTTTTAAACAACTTTATATCATTATTTGGTTTGGTAGACTTAAGTAATTTTAAGCCTCTTTTAAATAATGATTTATCTCATATAGTAAAAAGTAGTTTAGTATTTGTAACACTTAATGTTGTACCTATATTAAGCTTACTTATAATTCCTAAAAACAATGTTTTAGATAATGAAAAGTTACCCAAAAATTTAATAATAGGTTACACTATAAATACGATATGCATATGTGGTATATTTTTTGCAATAATTGGTGTAATGGGTATTGAACTATCTAGTCTATTCACTTTCCCATCATATGAAGTTTTAAAAACAATCAATATGTTTAGTTTTTTAGATAATATAGAAAATTTAAATATATCTATATGGATACTCTTTATGACATTTAGTGTAAGCTATAATATGTTAATACTAAAGTATGGTATAAAAGAAATATTTAATATCAAAAATAAAAGAGTAATCTTTATATTATGTGCATTAATAATAGTGCTTTTAACTTCTGTAGTTATATTTATGATTCCATACGAAAACTATATAAACAAGTATAAAAGACTTTACACTTATGTTCCATTTACTTTACTGCTTACATCAATAGTATCTATAATATTTATTTATGTTTCTGGAAAAATTAAATTTCGAAAACAAGAGAAAAAATTAAAAACTTTAAACATAGAAAAACCTGCAAATTAATGCAGGTATTTTTTTAATTGGTTGCCTCGGCAGGATTCGAACCCGCGAATAATGGAGTCAGAGTCCACTGCCTTACCACTTGGCCACGAGGCAATATCTAGGAAACTTCCTAAATAATTATAGCACTTTTGCCTTTTTAAGTATAGTACTTTTCTTAGGTAAGCAATATTACTTTAATATCATATCTATTAATTCACTGACCGAATCTACTTCACAAACTTCGAGATCCTTGATTTCATAAACAGAATTTTTCATTTTATAGCCATTAAATAAAGTGAGCATTCCTCTATCGGTAACACCATCTCCAACTGCAAAAACATCACTCTTATTAATACCTTCAAGATTTCTTATAAATTCAATTGCCGTGCTTTTATCAACTACTCTATTTACTATTTCTAAAGCATATCCTTTTGAAACATAATAACATTTAACATAATCAGAATACTTTTCGTTAACAAGGTCATTCATATTTTTTGCAAACTCTTTATCAAAATATTTAATTCTTATCTTATTAGTTTTATTAGGTAGCACATTAGTATCAAAATCACTTTCACTACTAAAACTGTAATATTCACACTTATCCACATTTAAATCATTTATCAAATCTTTTAAAATACTTTCATCAATATATTTGCTATATATAATTTTATTATCCTTTAAAATAGTAGTCCCATGATTAATAATTAGATAATTATAAGGAATATGATAAATTTTATCTTTCTTTATAAACTCTTGATAACTTCTACCTGTAGCAATTACAAAAATATTATTTTTCATAAAATCTTTAACTTTTAAAATATTTTCTTTTATACCTTCATCACTCAGATAAAAAGTATCATCATAATCACTTGCAAGTAGCCTCATAAAATCACTCTCCTAATTCATTCTATCAAATAATTTAAAAAATTAAAAGTAAATAAAAATACCTAGATTAATTCTAGGTACTAAATTTTAATTTTTCTTAGTAAAATAAATATAATTATTAAGCCACCTTTCAAATGCTTTTTCATCTTGATATTTATCTAAATCTTCATCTTTATTAGCGTCTAAATAAGCAATTACTTTTCTATCACTTACAACGATAATACTTGGAGCATATTTCACTTCATTATATAAATAAGTTTCTTTAAATTTATCAAAAGGTATTTTAATAAAATCAATATCATACTTTGTCATAAAACTTTCAAAAATCTTATCACAAGGAACACTAAAATTACAAAAATTATTATATGCGAATACTACATAAGTATCATTATCTAAATTATTTAAATCATTTACTTCAACAAAATTACCTTTATTATAATAACTATCTGTTAAATAAATTCTTTCTATTCCATCATTTTGATTAATTTTATTATTAAAGCAACCGGTTACCATAAAAAGTATAATTAATAAACCAAATACTTTTTTCATTTATTTAACCTCTGTCAAACTATCGAAATCAATGTTGTGATAAGTTACTTTCCAGAAATCATATGTAACTTTACCATTTTTTGTTTGCTTAACTTCTACATTATTTTTACCATTATAGAACCAATAACCACCAACATCATAAATTTTATTTTCATCCCATCCGAGTGATACAAGAAGGTTTTTAGTCATACCAGCATAACCTCCTCCACCACACATTAGGAAGATGACTTTGTCTTTCGGAAAATAATATTCTAAATATTCCATAGATTCTTTATAATTAGCAACATAGTTTCCGTTTTTATCTACACTAAATAATGTTTTTCCTTTATAACTGTCTCCAACAGCTTCAGGTAATCCTTTAACCTCAGTTAAAAGTGGATAAGGTACAACTTCAAAACCTTTAACAAAACCTGAAAGATAAGAGTCTCCACCGATAGCCTCATAATTACCAGGATCTTTAAGCATTCTCATATCTCTGTAAACTATACCTTCATATCCTAAGTAATTATCTAAAGTCTCCTCATTAACATTTTTATCTATTCCAAGCATTCCTCTTTCTCCACCAGTAACTTCTGGAAGTGGCAAATTATCAGGTAAATACTTTTTACTATCAGTATTTCTAAAAACAAAATAACTTATAGTCCCTCCTATTACCAAACATAAGATTAAACTTAAAATTAAAATAATTTTCTTTTTCATATCTCTTTTCCCTCCTCGAATAAATCATAATATATATTATAAATAAATGATATAGAACTTTAGTTGAATAAACTAAACTATAGGTTGAGTTAAATTACTTTTACATTAAAAGCCCTTACTATATTAGAAGCATCATATTTATTAATTATAATTCCATTAAGACTCTTAATGTCAAAAGATATATTTTCAATAATAGATGTACTAAAATCTACATCTTTTAAATTAGTATTTAAAAAACTTACTTTAGTAAAATTCACATTATTTAAAATAGTATTTTTTAATACGCTTTCGTTAAAAGAGCCCTCGGTTAAGTCACTACTTCTCACTTCAAAATTCACCACATGAGTGCCTGCAAAATTTATATATTTACAATTTGAATTAATAACTTTTATATCTTTAAGTGAACTATCTATAAATGTTAATCCAACTAACTTACAATTTTCAAAAATTACTCTTGTTAAAAAAGTGTTATTAAAATGTTTATTAGATAAATCACAATTTCTAAATATTACATCCATAAGTCCTAAATCATTAATATTTATATTTGTAAAATTAATATCTTCAAAAATACACTCATCTAATGTGCATTCAGTTAAATCTAAAAAGTCATTACTATTTTCATTTATTAAAACTTTGTTAAACTCTTTATTTTTAATACATTCACTAAATGAAGAAACTTCATAATTTATTATTTTAGGATTATTTATTTTCATAACTACACTCCTTCTAAACTATACCACAATTTAATTTAATAATATAGATTTTTTTATTTTTTAATGTTAATATATTTCTAGAAAGAAGGTATTATGGACAGTAAACTTATTATTAGTGAAATAATTTTAAATAGAGATATGATTGATAATTATGACAATTATCCTTTTAATATACCTGCAGTTAAAAATTTTAACAAATTGAAACTTACCTCTCCAGTTACATTTTTTATTGGTGAAAATGGTATAGGAAAGTCAACTTTTATTGAAGCAATTGCTATTAATTTAGGTTTACCTAAAGAAGGTGGAACACAAAATTTTATTTATGAAACTAAAGATACCACATCTAGTTTGTCTGAATATTTAAAAATAATCACTAAGAATAAACCCAAAACTAAATTTTTTTTAAGAGCAGAAAGTTTTTATAATTTCTCGACTGAAGTAGAAAGACTTGTTAAAGAAGATAAATTTCACTCTTTATTTAAATCATATGGAGGTAACTTACACGAATGTTCACACGGAGAAGCCTTTTTAAAACTTGTGCAAAACAGATTTACTGATAATGGTATATATATTTTAGATGAACCTGAAGCAGCATTATCCATTCAAAGACAATTATCTCTTTTATGTCTTATAGATGAACTTGTTAAAAAAGGAAGTCAATTTATAATATCAACTCACTCGCCTATTTTGATAAGTTATAGAAATGGTAAGATTTTAGATTTAAATGATAACTTTAAAGAAGTAAGCTACAAAGATACAGAAATTTATAAACTTTACAAAATGTATTTAGATAACTCAGATAATATGCAAGAAAGAATGTTTAATAATTATTAATCTAAACTCTATAATTTATAAAAAAACTATTAACATTAAATTTTGCTAATAGTTTTTTTATTTATTTAATTTCAGTTAATCTAGAAAAATCAATATTATGATATGCCACTTTAGAAAAATCACATTTGCCTTTATCTTGAACTTTAGTACTTATACTATTTTTACCAGAATAATTCCAATATCCACCAACATTATATATTTTAGATTTATCCCATCCAAGACTAACTAGCATTTGTTTAGTAAAGTTTGCGTATCCCCCAGCACCACACATTATAAAAATGTATTTGTTTTTTGGGAAAATATATTCTAGTATTTCCATAGACTCTTTATAATTAGACACATAATTTCCATTCTCATCTAATCTAAATAATGTTTTACCCTTATATAAACCAGTTACATTTTCTGATTTCTTTTGATCTACATACTCCTTAGGAAACTCAGTCAAATATGCATAAGGTATTACTTCAAAGCCTCTAACAAAACCAGTTAAATCTCTTTCTCCGCCTTTATTCTCCCAAGTAGCCGTATCTTCAAGCATTCTGACATCTCTATAAACCACGTCACTTCTATCCAAATAGTTATCTATAGTCAGTTCATTTATATTTTTATCGATATCATAGACTCCTCTTAATCCCTCAGATTTTTCTTGCTTAGGTAATTCGTTTATTTTTTCAGTTTTACTAAAAGTAAAATAACTAAATACGCCACCAAGTACTAAACACAAAATTAAACTTAAAACAAAAAATATTTTCTTTTTCATTTTCTTCTCCTTTCAAATAAATCATATAATAACTGTTAAAAAAAGAATATATCTTATAAGTTGAAATAACTAAACTAAAGGTCGAGAAGTATTTTGATTGACAAAAAATTCTTTTATATGATAAACTTATCTTACTTTAAGTGAGGTAGTATTATGTTTTTAAAGGATTTAAATATTGTAAATGAAATTAAATGCACTTGTAATTCTTGTAATGGAACAGGAATTTACAAAAATAAAAGAAGAAAATTAGAAAGTTTGTGTGACTATTGTTTTGGAAAAGGTTATATAGTACATAAACCCAATGAAAAAATTAGATTAATTAAAGATGAAGAAAATAAAGTAGTATATGAAATTGAAAACGGAGTAATAATAGGTTCATTAGAATTATTTGAAAAACTAAGAGATAGAAATGTATTAAGAAAAACTAAGTAATTACAGTGTTAATTACTTTTTTTATGCAATTCATTAAGTAAAGATAAATTTTTAATATTTATATTATTATTTTTGCCAGTACCCACTTTTACTCCTTCACTAAATATCTCACTATGAAAGCCACTTCCTCCATTTATTAATAAATTATATTTAGTAGCTATTTCTAAATAGTATTCAATTTCTTCCTGTGAATAATTAGATTGATATACCATAATACCTTTTAATCCTAAACCAATCATCTCTCTTAAAAGTACTAAAGATTCTTTTTCTGAAATATTTAATATTTTAGGATACAAAACAGGTATACCCCCACTATTTACAATTAACTCTATACATTCCTGATAAGTTAAACCTTTATTTAAATGTCTAACTTTATTAAATACACTGCTTAAATAATTAAGAATTTCTGTATTTATTTTATTTATATAACCATACTTAATAAAGAGTCTAGCTATATCTAAAATACCTAAATTATGATTAGCATTAATTATTTTTTTAATATCTTCATAACAAAATCTAATACCATATTCTTTTTTAATTTCTTCTAATATAGACAAAGTCAAATTTATATTATTATCTTTTAATTTACTCATTTTAATATTAAGATTCTTATTATTTATATCTATACCATAACCTAATATATTTATCATTCCCAAATTACTTTCACCCGAGAGCATAACAGCATTAATAATTTCTATCCCACTATCTATAATAAGTTCATCATTTCTATTAATATTTTTTACCCCTTCTATAGTATTATAATCCGTAATAGCAAGAGTTTTAACTTTTTGTTCTATTGCAAGTCTTATTAATTCGTATGGAGACAAATCCCCACCCGAATATTTGCTGAAGGTGTACATATCAATTATTTTCTCACTATTTTTGTAAGGTTTAATAATTCTTTCATAATAAATTTTATCCAAAGTCCTAAGAGCAAGATTTATTTCATAGTCTTCATTTTCATAATACATATACATTTACCTCCTTAACAATATTTTTTTATTTTCTTCTGCTATAATTACATTATCAAAAACACTTTTTGCCTCATCTAAATAGTGCTTTTTATCCTCTTCAGTCCAAAAGTGAGTAAGCATAAGCCTCCTTTTCCTCAATCTACTTGTATTATATAGCAATTATTGATATAATTAAAATACATATATATTATGTTTATCATAACTGGAGGTTATATTTATGAATATAAATTTTGAACTTTATAGAATATTTTATGTCGTCGCAAACTACTCAAACATTACAAAAGCAAGCGAAGAATTAAACATATCGCAGCCAGCTATTAGTAAATCAATTAAAAACTTAGAAGAACAACTAGGTGGTCCTCTTTTTGTACGTACTAAAAAAGGAGTTGTCCTAACAGAAGAAGGAAAAGAATTTTACACATACATAAAAAGCGCTATTGAATATATAAACAATGCAGAAAATAAATTTACAGATTTGATTAACTTAGAAACAGGATTAATTAAAATAGGAATAAACACAACTTTAACAAAAGAATTTTTATTACCATATCTAGAAGAATTTCATAAACTATACCCTAAAATAAATATAGAAATTCAAACTAACATAACTTCAAAATTAATAGAAAAATTAAAAAATGGTCTATTAGACATAGTGTTTCTAAATATATATCAAAATAATTATAATAATGATATAAAAATAATAAAATGTAAAAAATTATATGATTGCTTCATCGTAGGAGAAAAGTATAAACACTTAGCTAATAAAGTTTTAAGTTTAAGTGAATTAAATAACTATCCATTAATTCTGCAAGCAAAAGGGTCAAACACAAGAACATTTATAGATAACTTTGCTAAAGAACATCAACTAGTATTTAAACCAGAAATTGAACTAGCAAGCCAATCTCTAATGGCAGAATTTACAAAAATAGGTTTTGGAATTGGTTTTACAACAAAAAACTATATTGAAGATTCTTTAAAAAATAAAAAGCTATTTGAATTAAACATAAAAGAAAAAATACCTGAAAAATATATAGGTATTGCATTATCAAAAAATCATATTCCAAGTTTTAGTACTAAAAAACTTATAGAAATAATTACAAAAAAATAGAATTTCAAAAAATTCCATTTTTTATTTTCTTCTATAATTTCTTTTGTAATATTTTTTTATCAAGAAAAGCATCAGACTCGGCTTTTAAATCAGGATTAATAACACCAATCGTTTTCATAAGCATAAATCTATACTTAGTATTATCTGATAAATCTTGATTAGATAAAAATTCACTAAACTCCACAAGAGTATGATAGTCTTCCAAACTTATCCCTAAATTATCTAATCCATACTTTAACACTTGTATTTTAAACTTTCTCTTTCCATTTTCAACTAAACCCATAAACGTACTTGATACCTTAAAATATTCAGCAAGTTCACTTTTAGTTAAATCCTTTGAAATCCTTATCATTCTAATAGGATTCAAATTAACTTTTTCATTCATTTTTAATCCCCACTTTCCTAAAAATTACACTATATTGTATTTTATCATAAAATAATTTAAACTGTCTTCTAGAATTTTATCACCATCTTTTATAACTTTATCCATATCATTGATATAAGTTAACAAATCTTTTTTCGTTTCGATTAAATACCTTCCTACAACTTTAAACAAATCATACCCATTATATTCTTTCGTAACAATATTTCCTTTTTCAAAAGATAAGTCACTCATTTTAGGCAATTTATCATTATGAATTAATTCACTAATTAAATTTTTAAAAGTATTGTTTTTAATTAATTTCTCTGTTGTACCATCAAAGTTATTAGCAAGTGCCTCATCCAGCCACACTACTCTCTCAAAGTTATTTTTTTCATATACAAATTTTGAAAACATTATATGAAAACTTTCGTGTAAAAGAGTGGTAAATTTATCATAAGGATTATTCACATCAATTAAAATTTGAACTTCTCCTCCATAAAAACTTCCAGTAGCCCATTCTGGTGGTAACATTACTTCATCAAAAGTAACTTCTCTAATTCTGCTAATAAAATCCTCTCTACTTATCAAGAAAGAACCTTTAATTTTTCCAGTAAATTTTTTTTCATTAAAAAACGTTAAAAATTCTTTTAACTTAGCTGTTGAATACTTCAAAACCTCTTTCCCATAATCAATTAACTTTTTCGGAATTAAAAACTCAAAATAATCATTATCAATAATTGTATAATTTTTCATAGTAAGCCTCCAACAACAAAGAATTTTTAACAATTAATAATTATAATTAATGTCTAGATAATTCACTATGTAAAACGTTAACATCAGGTTCAGCTTTTAACATAGATAAATAAGCACCATTTAAAGTTTCAGAGCAAAATTCCACTTCTTTAAATTTATCCTTAAATAATTTAGATAATGTTCTTATTATTTCTATATTTAACTCTTTATCTTTATCTTGAGTTAAACCATAAGTACCAATTACAACAGTTTTCTTTGCATTTAATAGTCCTAAAAGTAAACTTCCCCTAGAAGGAATTGGCATTTGAGTCATCATAACATCTACTTGATCATTACTCACAGGAGCACAATTTGGTGCCTTTAATTCATCTTCCTTATTATCATAACTAATAAAAACATCATTCTTCACCGCAGATATTTTTCCACTATAGCTTTCTATTCCATCTGGAGTCGCAACACCAGCATATGGTGTAACCATAACAGCACGGTGTGGTGTCAAAGTACTCATAGCAACAGTAGTTGTATCATATTTACCTTTATTAAATTCTACTATAACACTAGGTTGCGTTCCATTACTCCTTCTCATATACTCAAATAATTTAACATAACTTTCTGATGCCTTTTTTTTATCAATAACCCACTGAGAAAATAAATTTACATATTTATCAAAGTTATCAAATGTATCATTTATTCCATAAGCACACATAAATTCATTAAAAACCATTCGTAAGTATTTTTCTTTCATCTTACATACCCCCCCCATTCAGTACAATATATTATACACCTTTTATATAAAAAGTCAAGTTTTACATAAAAAATACCAATAACAGCCTGTTATTAGTATTTTAACAATTATATTTATTTTCTAATATAACCAAATCCCTCATCTTGAAGTTTAATAAATTTTTTATTCTTAGTCCAAATATATGAAAATAATGCAATTACAAGCCATAAAACCATTTTAACGAGATAGAAAATTTTAAATAGCTCATTAATATCAATACTTAAACCTCCTATTAATGCTTCAAGAAAAACCATAAGTAAAGGTACAATCGCACTCCAGTTTTTATAATATTTCCTATCCTCATCTAATATTACAGTACTTGGTGCAGGACCATTTCCAAAAAGTAACTGAATCCACCAAGCAATAGTTACGATTTTTCTTCCTTTTTCAGGCATAGCAACACCATCATCAGGATAAACAAAACCATTTAAATAAAGAACTATCAAAATTATAAATGACATAACACAAGTAAGTATTCCAATCATTTCAACTTCAAAATCTACATTTGTAAAAAATACACTGACCAGCAAAACAACATTGATAATAAATAATAATACCATAATTACACTATTAACAATTTCACATTTTTTTAAATTTTCTTTTGCTTTATCATAACTATTAACTGATTTCTTACTAGCTATTATATCGTACCCCATCTTTTCATAATCGATTGGTAAAGCATTATTTAAATCTATATTAGCATTAATCATACTTTTAATTAATAATTTTCCATAAGAAAATGCTTCCTTTTCATTTTTATACTTGTGTGGACTCTCATACATTACTTCGTTATCTTTTTTAATAATTAAAGAATATAATTTCACGCCTCTTTCCATCTTATAAACTCCAGATAACATAAACTCAAAATCTTTATATTTCACTCACATACCTCCATAACATAATTAAATTATACTACAAGTTTTATTTATCTCATCTAACACATTTTCATTTTACATAGAACTATACAAATAAAAAAGAAAATTACTAATTCAAATAATATATATCATTCATCAATTAATAATTTTTCTAGGAACAAACTTTATCTATAATATAAATAAAATATGTAAATCAATTATTAAAGTTAATAAACCTGCACAAAATGTAAGATAAAATAACCATTCTTTATCACAATATTTTAAAACATATACAAGTTTAGTATTATTAGAATCATAATTTTATAGGATATAGATCTTCAATTAGTATTCAATACAGAATTAACAGTTTTATTTATTTTTAAAACTTGATTATTTTCTTCATACTCCATAACGTTTTTATTAGATAGACTTGTCTTTGTTATTGTTTTATATGTATTATACTCAGGTCCTACAACTTTATATTCATTACCATTTTCACCATAATACACCACAGGTAAATGAACACCACTATTTCCCCCCCAACCTACTTACTAAAGTGTATTTTTTTATTACTCCCTTAAATTTTGAAGTACACCTTTTCACTGAACAAGATATTTATAATATAACAAAAACGCTATAAGAAATAGTGCAAGCAATCCTACTGACAACAAAACCTCAAAACTATTTTAATTACTATTACATCATTTTCTTAATTTGTAAACAGATTGTCCATTGTACATTCTATAGATAGTTTTAGATAATTATGATACTTATACTAAAACAAATTTAAAATTAAATAAAGAAATAAAAAGGACACTGACAAACATATTTATCAGTGTCTTTAATTTTAATGTTGACCCATCTTGTGACTTTTACAGAGCAAAAGATGTAGTCGATAAATATATAAATAGTTTAAGTACCCAAAAATAACTATTTATATAATTGCCAAGGCAAGCAAAGTATACATTATTAAATATAAATATTAAATTTGAAATACTGGAAGTTAGTTTTTTTAAAACCAGTATATCTTGAACTTTGATGTGCCTAAAAACAATAAAATTGTTTTTTTAAGTAATATATTAGCATAATTACTTAAAAAATAAAGAACTAAATTCCCTATTTTATGAAACTTAGTTCAGTAATTTTCATTTCTTAGCGAGTAACCTATTATTGGCATTATGAAGTAAAACTCGAACTGAAACAAGCAGTTCGAGTACCAATCAACGTGGTGCCATTTTGGTGGAAGTACAACAACCACTAGGCATAAATTTATAGGTAGTAATAACTACTAACCTTTACAATTATATTACATTCTTTGTAAAATTGACATGTTTTTTGATTAAATTGTTGAAAAATATGGTAAAATTAATAATAGAAAGGAAGTTAGTATGAATCCAGAAGTTATTGCAAATCTAATTTTAGCATTTTGTTTTGGTTTTACGATAGCAATTTTTATAACACCAATATTTGTGTATTTAAAAAAGTTATGTATCATCCAACTCAAAAGAAAAAGTTATTAGAAGAGGCAATAAAAAAAGACCATGTAGTTAAGGCAAAACTCATAAAAGAACAAGATCTTAGAGAGTATGATACTCAATTTGGTTATCGCTATACCGGTCAAATAATGGCTACTTATGAATATAGTTACAAAGGCAAAACATATAGAAGGAAATTTATAAGTTTCAATAAATTTGGTGATGAAGTAGATTTATACTTTATAAGCAATCCTAGAAAAGCAGAATTCGGTGGAAATTTATGGGTTACTGCAAAAAATCATTGGGTTAAATCGTTTTTTATTATGCTCAATAATTTCTTGGTTTATTCTAGTTTTTAAATGAAAGGTGGAAATTTGATGAAAAGAATATTTTTAAGTTTAATATGCGGAATTTTATTACTAGGTGTATTAACTGGTTGTGGCAATAATTCTGGTGGAAAGGATGATAGTAAGGCTAACAATATTACAATCAACGCAGCAGAAGGTTTAGAAGTTAAAACATACATTTCTAATGGTGAAAGACAATTAATTGTAAGTGTAACTAATAAAAGTGGCAAAACTGTTGGTTCTGGTTATATGGATATTAGTTATTATGATGAAAGTAATAACAAAATAAGTATTTGGGGTTCTACCAATCAAAGATTTAATATGTTAGAAAATGGGAATGAGGTGATTTTCGGTTTTGATCTTCCAGGCGAAGATACATCTAAATTTTATGTACCCGCTAAAACCAATGTAAAAATAACAATAGATGAAGAATATAAAAAAAGTTTTGCAAAACAAATATCAGAGTATAAAGAAAACTTTTCATATTCACATTCAGTCAAAGATAGTACAATTACATTAAATATAACTAACAACTCTAATAAATCAGAATTTGTTCCAAGAAGTATCTCTGTTGTATTTTATAAAAATAATAAACCATTATATGTTAGAGATGTTATGTTATCTGGTACACTAAGTGCAGGGCAGTCAAAAACAACTACAACTACTGTTCCTAATGATTACAAAAAGAAACAAGAAACAGGTGAAATGGTTTTACTTGATTATGATTCAATAAAATTATTTAGAGTAGTAGAAGGAAATTCATAATATTTAAAAAGCCGTAATACTTTTTGTTGAAACGAAGTCTCAATGAAAGTAGTAATAGGCTTTTTTATTTTATTTTCAAAAATTCGTAATGAAAATAAAAACATAATTTTTTGCTTGGCTTTATGCCTTGCTAAAATTATGTTTAAAAGGGTTTCAAAAAGGATTTTCCTTTGCACACCGTTATTGGCTTTGCCAATAGTGTAGTGTGTTACTAAATTGTCAAAATAAAACTACACTCAAGTTAAATTGAAAGTAGTTTTTATATTATCTCGAAAAGTCCGAGTTTCCTATCAATCTGGTGCCGGAAACAGGATTTGAACCCGCGACCTACTGATTACGATTCAGTTGCTCTACCAACTGCGCTACTCCGGCATATACTAAATATACAATAAATTTGATGATTTTGTATTTTAGTACATAAACTCAAGATTCGATTTTTCTATCAATTTGGTGTGAGTGAAGAGACTTGAACTCTCACGGGCCACGCCCACACGCCCCTCAAGCGTGCGTGTCTACCTATTCCACCACACTCACATTTAAAAGATTACTACTTAAATAAACGTAATTTTTTTGTATTTTCTTTTAAATAAGTTGGATTTAACTCTTTTAATATTTCAAGTGTTTCTTCTTTAGTTAAGTATTTAGTATTTGTAATTACAGGTTTGGTTTCTATTACTACAGGAATATTAGTAGTATACACATTATCTATAAATGGATATGGTGTATGTGTATAAATGTCTACAAAGGTCATACAATATCGATATTCACCATCTTTTAGATAAGCTAATGCATATCTTTCATCAGCTTCCCAGTACTTTTTATATACTCCTCTATCTATTCTTACTATTTTAATCAAGTTACATATTTTAACTAAATATAAATTTTCTGTCTTAAATTTCATTTTACAAAACCTCACTCTTTTATTTTAACACTTTCAAACATCTTTTTCCACAAGTTACTTGAACTATAATTAAGTATACCAGCCTTATAAATTCTAAGTCCATATTTTAAAAGTACAAATATGACTAGAAGTAGTAAAACAACCGCGATAAGAATGTGCACTACTGTGATTTGTCCAAGTACAAAAAGTACAGGTGCAAGAATGCAAGATATAAATGGTAATACTGATATAGTCATTATAAATGAACTCTTTTCATAAGTACTAGCCATAATAGCTAAGAAATATCCAGCCATAATAAGAAGCATCATAGGAGTTTGAAGTTGTTGATAATCTTCTTGACTAGTAGTCATTGATGCAAGAATTCCTGCAAGTAGTGAATATGCAAAGAAACTTAAAAGTATCATTACTATAATCATAGGTAAACATCTAACTATAGTAGTAAGCATACCACTTTCTACAAACTTACTAATTAAATTAGAAGTACTCTCCCCTAAACTTCCTACTAGACTTGCTCCAGTTGTTACTCTTCTAACAAAAAGTCCAAGAGCAATATACAATATAAACAAAAGAGCCTGAACTATTCCATATACATTAGCCGTTATCATTTTTGATAAAAAATGAGTTCTAGGGTTTACACTAGTAATAATTATTTCCATACTCTTACTTGCCTTCTCTTCATTTATTTCAGCACCAATCATCTGAGTAACTAATAAAATTAAGAAGAAAAATGGCATAATAAATACAGGAATTGCTAAATTACCAATATAATGAACAAGTTCATAATTCTCATCAAGTTCATCATTAAGATAAGTTCTTTCAATATTAATTGGAGAATAAATTTTTTCTAATTCTTCTGCATTTAGTCCACTTTCACTAAGTGCTAAGCTTGTTTTAACTTGCTCTAGAGAAGCATTAAGAACTTGAAGAGTTAAAGCATCTACATAATCAAATGAAATCACTTTAGCATTATGAATATCATCAATAACTAAAACAATATCACTTTTCCCATTATCTTTAATATCATTAATAACTTCATCGTAATCTTTATCAGCCTTAACTAACTGAGGACTAGTCTCTGTTATACTAACCTTAGCCTTATCATAAACAGCCTTTAATGAATCATAAAAAACTTTAGTCTTATCATAAACATAAATATTACTTTCTTCATTAAAATCTCCCCCAAAAGCTTTAATAATAGAATCAATATTAAGTAGTCCTACAATAACAAATAGCAAAAGTATATTAACTATTTTAAACCACTTAGTATTTAGTTTCTTTCTAAGTCCATCTTTAACTAGTAGTTTTAACTTACTTGTCATAAACAGCACCTACCTTATCTATAAATATTTCGTTTAATGTAGGTTCTTCTACAACAAACTTAACAATATTCTTACATTTACTAACATATTTAAATACATCATTAACATATGATTTATCCTCTATACTAACTATAATTTCACTTTGATTACTAGTGACTTTATTAACACCTTTAATTTTCTTTAACTCATTAATATCAACATCACCAATTATACTAATATTCTTTTTCCTATAATTATCTTTAATTTCTTTTAAATTACCAGATAATACAGTTTTACCTCTAACTAAAATAACTAAACTTTCACAGAAAAACTCAACGTGTTCCATTCTATGAGAAGAAAAGATTATAGAAGTTCCATTTTCTTTAAGCTCCAAAATTAAATTTTTAAAAAGCTCGATATTAATAGGATCAAGTCCACTAAAAGGTTCATCTAGAATAAGAAGTTTTGGAGAATTAATTATACTCATAATAAACTGTATTTTTTGTGAATTACCTTTACTTAATTCTTTTATTTTTTTGTTTTTATATTCAGAAATTTCTAGTTTATCAAGTAAATAATCAAGTCTTTCTATAATAGCTTTCTCGCTCATTCCTTTAAGTCCACCATAAAATTTAGCTTGCTCTAGAACAGTGAGCTTAGTAAGCAAACTTCTCTCTTCAGTTAAAAATCCGATTTGGTCAGTAACAGAATAATCTATTTTCTTCCCATTAAAAGTTATCTTACCACTTGTTTTATCTAAGAGTCCAGTAATCATTCTAAAAGTAGTAGTCTTACCAGCACCATTGACACCAAGAAGACCAAATATCTCTCCACTTTTAACTTCAAAAGATAAATCATCTACTGCTAAAAAATCTCCATAATATTTAGTAACGTGCTCTAATTTTAACATTATACCCTCCTCTTTAAATGTAATTTTCTTAGTAATTTATCTACATAATCTTTACCAAAGACTTCATATAGTAAACCAGTTTTATATGATATACCCAAATATACAAAAGCTCCAAGTAAAGTATAAAAACTAAGTACTAAGCACATCTTCATTATACCATTTGTTGGTAATTCAACAAATAGATTAAGTATAAGAAGTACTATGAACATTGAAATTATAGGAAGAAATACCTTTTTAATAGTATCAAGAGTCTCACTATAATTAAAATTCATACTCTTTTTAAGAGAAGTAAGTGAATATATATAACTAAATACATATCCTAAAATAGTTGCTAAAATAGCCCCATAAAAAGCTTCAAGTCCCATTAGATTAAATAAGTGCATTAAAGGTACATCAAGAAGTGCATTGATAAGAAATCCCATTATTGAACTAACATAAACTGTTTTAAATTTATTAAGACTCTGTAAAGATAAACTAATGACAATATATATACTAGCAAAGAAACTACTAATACTTGTATATCTAAGTATTAAAGTACCATAAGTATTATTACCATAGAAAAGAGTATAAACAGGCTCACTTAGAAAGGCAAGTCCAACTGCAAGAGGAAGAGTGGAAACTATAATAATTCTAAGTGCCTCATTAAATCTTTTATTTGAAGAAGTGTAATCTTTTTTAGTATAACTACTTACCATATGTGGTATTAAACTGGCCCCCATACCTATAGCAACAGCATTTATAATCATACATATTTTAGGTGCCCACGTACTAATAATACTTGCAATTAACTCAGCTTCTTTAGCAGTATAACCAAGTTTATAACTAGTTCTAACAACAAGAGTCATATCTGTTAAACTATAAATATCAGTAGCAACACTAACTATAATTAAAGGTATTGAATACTTAAGAATCTTTTTAAAAATCTCTTTATTACTAACATTATCTTTAGTATTCTTAGTAGGAAAAGCACTTTTATTTTTAATCATCTTGATTTTTATATATAAATATGCAGAACATCCACCTACAAAAGCAGCAAACACAGATACTCCTACACCTAAAGTAACACTTTTATTCAATACGTTAATTACGATATATGAACCCATTAATAAAACAGCTATTCTAACTACTTGTTCAATAACTTGACTTATACTAGAAGGTGTAATGTACTTATGTCCCTGTAAGTATCCTTTAGAAACACTAAGAAAAGGTATAATAAGAAGACAAAAAGATACACATTTTATAACAAAACTAACATCTTCTAATGTATTACCACCTTTAATCTCACCTAAAATTAAACTTGCAAACTCTTTCGAAAATACAAAAAGCATAAAGAAAGCAATAACTGAAATTATAAGAATAATATTTCTACCAAGTTTATAAGCTCTTTCCTTTGCCTCATACATTTCTAAAGTATTATACTCACTAATAAGTTTACTAATTGCAATAGGAATACCAGCAGTACTAATATTTAAAAATAAATTATATACATTATATGCATAACTATAAAGTGCCCCTCCACTTTCTCCAATTATTCTATAAAAAGGTATAACATATAATGCACCTAAAACCTTAACAATTATAATTGCAAATGTTGCTATAAATGTACCTTCAACAAAACCATTCTTCTTCATACTATTACTCCTATTCATAATATACTATCATACAGCTAAAGCAATAAATTTGCTCGCTACTAAATATACTTGCTGATACTGAAAACTTAATATCAACAACCTCTTTATCCTTTATAACTGCTAAAAATGCATTAACTTTATTTTCTAAATCTCTTTCGTGTGATTCATCAAAAACTTTAACTTTCATACAATTCACCAATTATAATATACAACTATTTTATGTCAAGTTTTGACGATAATTGTAAAAATAATAATATTTATTTAATTTTCCCTCTTCATCATTATATTGAATCATAAATTTAAAATTAACTTCTTTATTACTTTCTAAAAACCCACTTAATTTAATACCTAATTTCTCACTATCTTTATTAAAAGAAACTTTATCATCATATATTCCAATAGATGGAAATAAATTCTCACTTTCCTTGTCGTGAACAAGAATAGCAATTACATCTTTCATAACTAAGTGATTAGTATTAACATAAACAGCATAATTTAAATAATCATTTGATAACTCATTTACTTCAAACTTTACATCAAGTTTATCATTTTTAACTTCTTCATTTACATTTAATACTTCATTAACATAATCTTTATAAAGATTTGCTTTCTTTGCCTCTTCATCTATTTTCTTACAAGAACATAAAAATAGTGATAAAACTATAACTAATAACATCTTTTTCATACTTATATTATACTATAAATAAATCCAAAAGAAAAGAAACACTACAAAGCATTTCTAATCTATATTAATTGTACTAATAAATTCATCTACATAAAGTGTATCAAAATTAATAAACCTAAATTCATATACTTTACCATTCTTATAAACATCTAATATACTAATTCCATCCATTTCTAAATATAAAGCATTATTATTAACTCCTATAACTTTCCAGTTATAATTTAAATTATCTTTCATAGTTTCTAAAAGTTCAGTTCTAGTATTAATAACAGATATAGGAGTAAAAAAGTTGCTTCTATTATCTCTTAAATATACTAAATGATTAAGTAGTCCTAAAGAATTAGAAATATTATTTTCTTTTAAATACTTAATTAATTTATTATCAGAAATAAGTTTAACTTTATCTTTACTTACCTCTATTTCAAAAGATTTACCTTCTTCTTTTAAATTATAAATTACCCCATTTTCTAAATTATATTTAGTATAAGTATCAAAATCATTTCTCACACTTACATTCATAAACTGAACTTTATTTTCTGGCTCTTTATACTCAACTTTAATCTTACTTTTATATTTATAATTATCTAAAGCACTACAACTTTTAAACAAGTTATTATTTAAAATCACATATGTCGTTTTAAAAGTTACATATCCAAATATAAGTACTGCCAATACCATAACAATACTAACGCGTTTAACGTTTATCCTTTTTACTCTCACTTTACCAACCTCTTTATCTAAATTAATTTTATCATAACAAAAGAAAAAGTTCTACATTTTTTTATTTAATGTAAAACTTTCTTCTTCATCTTTTTCTTCTTCCTTAACAGGAGCATTTATTTCTTCTAATTTAGCTTTATTAGAAGCATTAATAAGCTCTCTTTTCTTTTCAACTAACTTTCTAATTGCTTCATTTCTTTCAGAATTAGCTTTCATATCTGCAAGTTCTTTTTCGTACATTAATCTTGATTCAACACTTATTTTTAGTAGTTCAGATCCAGTAGGATTATCTTCAAAACGCTCTATTTCATCCGGAGTCATATCTTCAATTACCCCCATAACTTCTAGTTGCCTAAGCATTACGTTTATTGATTCAGTATATGCTTTTGTTCTTATAGCCTCATATATAACATTATATCCAGGTATAAAAAGTTTAAATATACTATATTTTTTGACACTATTTAACATCTTAGAAACTTCTTTAGATCTACTAGCATTAAACTTATATCCAGCCTCTCCAACTGATTTATAAAACTTAAATACATTTTTAAACTCCATTGTAAAACTAGCTATAATACTACTAATACTAAAAATAATAATAAAACTCATACCATTTCCTCCCTTTGTGAAAAATATTTTAATACTAGTACATATGCTTGTCAAGAAAAAACTTACCTATTTTCATAAGCAAGTAAATTCTTAATATCATTTTCAGTTAATTCAGATAATACATTTTTATCTAAGTCACTACTATCAATAATTCTGTTACTAAGTTCTTTTTTCTTTTCTTGAAGTTCAAGCACCTTTTCTTCAATAGTACCTTTACTAACAAGTCTGATAACTTCAACAGTATTCTTCTGCCCAATTCTATGAGCACGGTCAGTAGCTTGATTCTCAGCTTGTGGATTCCACCATAAATCTAAGTGAATAACAATATCAGCACCAGTTAAGTTAAGACCTACACCACCACTCTTAAGCATTATTAAAAATACCTTAACATCATCATTTTGGTTAAAATCATTAACTCTTTCTATTCTTTCTTTACTACTAACTGAGCCATCTATAACATAACTACAAATACCTATTTCCTCGAGTTTTTCCTTCACTACATTAAGAGCACTTCTAAAAGAGGTAAATACAAGTACTTTATGACCATTATTAGTAACTTCTTCAACAATACTCATAAATCTATCAACCTTATTAGAACCACCTTTGTAGTCATCATAAACTATCTTAGGATCTATACATATCTGTCTTAATTTAGTAAGAAGTGGTAACAAAATAAATCTAACCTTAGACATACCACCATCTTCTATAGCTTTTTCAATTTCTTCCTTAACCTTATTAAGTTCTGAAACATAAAGTTTCTTTTGTTCATCAGAAAGATCTATAAAAATATTATTTTCTATCTTACTAGGAAGTTCTTTAATAACATCTTTCTTTCTTCTTCTTAAAATAAATGGTTTAATTTGTTTAGATAAATTACTTAAAAGCATATTAGTATCTTCATCAAACTCCCTGACTTTATACTTTCTATTAAACTTATCAAATTTAGATAAATATCCAGGCATAATAAAGTCAAATATACTCCAAAGTTCAATTAAACTATTTTCAATAGGTGTTCCCGTAAGCGCAAATTTAACATCTGCTTTAATATTTTTACAAGCTTTAGTAATACCTGCGATTGGATTTTTAATACTTTGTGCTTCATCAAGAATAACCGCGTGAAATTTAAGATTCTTGTAAATCTCTTCATCTTCTCTTAAAAGACCATAGGTAGTAATATAAACATCAAAGTTACCATTCATAAGTAAGTCACTTCTCTTGGACTTAAGACCATTAATAACCTTAACTTTTATAGAAGGAGCAAATTTATTAAATTCATATTTCCAGTTATAAAGAAGAGATGTTGGAACGATTATCAAAAAGTTAGCATCAATATCTGTTTTTAAAACTTCTTTAATATAATAAATAAGTTCAATAGTTTTTCCAAGACCCATTTCATCAGCAAGAACTCCACCAAATCCAGTTTTATCCAAATTATAAAGCCATTTAACAGCAGTAATTTGATAATCTCTAAGTACTTCTTTATCTTCACTAGTTAAGTTAATATTACCATTCTTATTTTCATAAAAATTTTCTATGAAACTATTAAAAAGTCCATCTTTCTTAACAACATTATTATTAATACTATCTAAATAAATAGCTCTATATTTTAAAATTTCTCCTTTACCATTAATAATCTCATCATCACTAAAATCAAGTTCCTCAGTCATATTAAGCATTTCATTAAGATTCTCATCTTCTAAATCTATAATACTATTATTCTTTAACTTATAATATTTCTTCTTATCTTTAATACTTTTAAAAATGTTAACAAGTTCATCACTATCAACACCATCTAAATTAAAATTATAAGTAAGAATATTATCTTTACCAATAGAAAATGTACTAGACATAGAAAGTTTATTCTTAATGTTAAGTTTCTTAAAATTCTCTGTAGTATAAACATTATAAAGATTACTTAATTCATTTAATCCATTCTCTACTAAATTAACCATAAGTTCTAAATCATTAATAATAAACTTATTCTTATCAATAATAAAACCATATGAACTAATCTTGTTAACTAATTCACTTTCAAAATTAACATCTCTTAAAACACTACTTTTATTATCAAAATAATCAATTTCTTCATTATATTTAAGTTTAATATTAAGCACTACATTATTCTTATTTAAATCAAAATACAAACTAACATCTGGTTCATTAACAATAGCTATTTCATTTTTAATATCATCTTCTACTTTAGTATTCTTTTTAATAATAGGTAAAATACCATAAGAGAAATCTTTTAGTTTAGTTTTAGGTACTATTAATTCTTTAACCTCAGTACCAACTAAAATACTTATTAAATTCATTTCTTTATTACTAACTGAATAAATATCATTATCATAATAAACATAATTATTTCCTATTAAACTTAAATCTTTAATATCAAACTCTAATTTATAGTTATCATCATCAAGTTTATTTATATTATTACTAAGAGGAAATCCTTCTTTAATACATTTAATATTTTTATCATTAAATTTAAAACTAAATTTTAAGTCTTTGAATAAATCTAAAAGATCTACAAGTCTTTCTTCACCAATTTCTCCTTCTTTTAAATCTGGAATAAATTTATTTATGTATTTAAAAACCTTTAGATTAGTATCATTAAAATAATTATGTGTAAAATCAAAAGTAAAATCTTTACCAAATGAAAACTCACTAACATCTCCACCTTTAATATAATTAATAAATGAAGTTTGTTTATGATTATATGAATACATTTTATCAATTCCAACTTTTACCCTTATCGAATATGCTTTACCTTTATAATAGTGATAAGTATTAACAGCATCTTCTAATTCTACTTCTAAAAATACTTCTTTTTTAATAACTGGTTTATTCATCTCAGCAAATGTATCAATTAATTTTTCAGATAGCTCTTTTAAATCTGGTTTTGAATATAGTAAATCATAGGTATAATTTTTAAAACAGCCAATTATATGTATACAAGAATGAGTAGACCTAAATTTTTCACAAGAACAAGAAACACTGACAACACCACCATTTTTTATTCTTCTAATAGTTTGACTATAATAACTATAATATTCACGCATATTAAAATAGTAATCAATATACTCTTCTTGTCCGTGAACTTCTTCCACTTTAACTAGCTCCAAATCACTAAAGTGCATATACTCAGCCCTGATAACATCACTTCTCTCAAAATTATCTAAAAGCCAGTCCCGACAAGCATAATATAAATCCTGATTCTTTTTCTCATTCATAACCTAAAGTCTCCTTGTATCTCTCTTCATTATACTTTATATAACAAATAAAGTCTAGCATTTTTGTTTGTGTATACAAAAATGCAAAATAAAAACAGAGTTAAGAAATAAATCTTAGCTCTGTTTTACTACTATATTAACTATTTTATTTGGTACTACAATTTCTTTTATTATTGTAGCATTCTCTAAGTATTTTTTAACATTATCAAGTTCTTTACTTAATCTTAATAATTCATCTTTATCAGTATTAACTGGAACTTCCATAGTACTTCTTAATTTACCATTAACTTGCACTGCTATTTTAGAAATTTCATCAGTAATTTTATTTTCATCATATTCTGGCCATTTGCTTTCACATATTGGTTTACCTAAATTATATTTTTCATTTAATTCTTCAGTAATATGAGGCGCTACTGGATTAAGCAAAGTTAAAAGCATTCTGTATTCGGCACTAGTTATTCTCTCTTGTTTATCAAGTTCATTAGTTAAAATCATAAGTGAAGAAACTGCAGTATTAAATTTAAGTGTTACTAAGTCTTCAGTAACTTTTTTAATTGTTTTATTAATTAAAATTTCTTTATTATAATTATTTCCTGGAGTTACTTTTTCACCCATTTTTACAATTTTATCCAAAAATCTCTTACATCCTCTTAAAGAATCTGTATTCCAAACTGCATCTTGTTGATAATCTCCAATAAACATTTCATAAACTCTAAGAGCATCTGCTCCGACTTCATTAACGATGTCATCAGGATTAATTACATTTCCTTTGCTTTTACTCATCTTTTCATTATTGCTTCCAAGAATCATACCGTGACTAACTCTTACATCAATCATTTCCTTATTGGGAACAAGTCCAAAATTATAAAGCATTTGAACCCAGAATCTAGCATACAATAAATGTCTAGCAGTATGTTCCATTCCACCATTATACCAATTAACTTTATTCCAATATTTCATAGCATCCATACTAGCAAATTCATTAGGGTTGTGAGCATCCATAAATCTTAAGAAATACCAAGAACTTCCAGCCCATTGAGGCATAGTGTCAGTTTCTCTCTTAGCATCACAACCACATTTAGGACATTTAGTATTAACCCAGTCAGTTATTTTAGCAAGAGGACTTTCTCCATTATCAGTAGGTTCATATTCAGCTACATCAGGAAGTACAAGAGGTAAATCTTCTTCGTTCATTGGAACCCATCCACAATTTGGACAGTTAATCATTGGAATTGGTTCTCCCCAAAATCTTTGTCTACTGAAAATCCAATCTCTCATTTTATAATTATTTACTTTTCTACCAATACCTTTATCCATTAAAGATTTAGTAATTGCTTCTTTAGCTTCTTCAACAGTAAGTCCAGTAAATTCTTCAGAATTAATAAGTTTACATCCTTTACCTAAATAATCTTGTTTTTCAAAAGCTTCATTAGTAGTATCTTTTCCATCAATGACTTGAATCATTGGAATATTATGGACTTTTGCATATTCAAAGTCTCTTTGGTCGTGACTAGGAACTGCCATTACAGCGCCTGTTCCATAGGAACCAAGAACAAAGTCTCCTAAATAAACTGGTACTTCTTTTCCGTTAACTGGATTAACTGCTTTTAATCCTTTTAATTCTACACCTGTTTTCCCTTTATTAAGTTCTGTTCTATCCATGTCTGATTTTTTTGCAGTTTCGTTTATGTATTTTTGTACTTCTTCTTTGTTTTCAATTCTAGGCATTAATTCTTTTATTAATTTACCATCAGGTGCGATTACAAAGAAAGTGATACCATAAATAGTTTCGATACAAGTTGTGAAAACGCTAAACTTTCCTCCACCAACTATATTAACATCAAGTTCTACTCCACTTGATTTACCTATCCAGTTAATTTGCCCTAATTTAACTTTTTCTGCAAAACGAGTATCTTTAAGTCCATCAAGTAAATCTTCAGCATATGAACTCATTCTTAGCATCCATTGACTTTTCTCTTTTTGAACAACCTCTGTACCACATCTTTCACAGACTCCACCAGCTGCATCCTCATTAGAAAGAACACTTTTACATTTAGGACACCAGTTAACAGGAATAGTATCCTTATATGCCATACCGTGTTTAAAAAACTGTAAGAATTGCCACTGAGTCCATTTATAATATTCAGGATCAGTAGTTGCGAATTCTCTAGTCCAGTCAAACCCGAATCCCATTCTCTTCATTTGATTTCTAAAATGATCTATACACTCTTTAGTAACATCTTTAGGATGTGTGTGTGTTTTAATTGCGTATTCTTCTGCTGGTGCTCCAAATGCATCAAATCCCATTGGAAATAACACATTATATCCTTGCATTCTTTTCATTCTAGCCATTGCATCGTGAGCAGTATAACTTCTTACGTGTCCTACGTGAAGTCCACTACCACTTGGATAAGGAAACTCTACCAAAATGTAATAAGGTTTTCCCCCTTCATTCTTAACTTCAAAAGTATGATTTTTAATCCAATACTCTTGCCACTTTTTTTCTACTTCTTCAAAATTATACATTTTTAACACTCTCCTTCTTCTTTAAAATTCTTCCCACTATTTCATAAAGTGAATATACCAGGACTACCATAATAACAAAAGCAACCAATATAATTAAACTATAAGATTTAATATTATTAACAGTTACAAAAGTAAATGAAATAATAAAAGGATTAATAATATTAATACACCATTTAATAGTTGTATATTTAGTCTTTCTTCTATCTAAGTTAAATTTACTAACTAAATAATTAGTCTCCATTTGTTTTCCAGCATCAGTATAAGTTTTTTTCTTTCTGTTAATAACAAATACATAAATAAGGAAAATTATCAGGTATGAAGCTAAAAAGTAAATTAAGTTAATTAAAACATCATTCATAAATATTCCTCCAAAAATAAAACTCTATGACTTAAGGACTCATATGAGCGGTACCACCTTAATTCATAAAGTTAATTATGCTTCTCTTAGTTATAACGCTTACAAGCGAAGTTTCTCAGTAAGCAAGTTCATAAATTCTACTTATTAGTTTACACCAACCACTAACTCTCTTAAAAGTATTTTCATTTATTACTACTCTTCTTCAACAAAACTTATACGAGTATTATAACAATTTCTCAAACTAATTTCAAGTACTTAAATTTCACTAATATATTCAAGTAATTTAATAAACATTTTAATAAATAATCTATTAAGTCCATGACTTTTCAATTTTCTAATAGCAATTCTCTTCTTTCTAATAGACATATCTCCGAATAAGATATCAGCAATCTTTTCTTTTAAATCAGTTTCAATAAGTAATCCATTAATAATTTCATCTATTTCTTCATTAATAATTCTGACTGCATCTATTTCAATTGCTTGTCCACCACAGTTTATTGTTAATTGTTCAGTTGTAGGAACATTAGGTACATAAATATAAAAATCATTCTCATCAAAATTAGTTTCAAAATCTACCTCAAATTTATTAACATTGACTTTAACATAACTAGGCTCTTTAGTATTTCTAAATCTAATTCTATAATCCCTTTTATCAGGCACTATTCCGGTTTTACCCTCGACTGGTCTAATTATTAAAGTATAATTGTCTTTTCTATAGTTATAATCTATATTAGTTTTAATATAATATCCTTCTTTATAAAGAGTACTAAATCCATCATCTTCATACAAATTATAATTATTACTTGTACCAGGGAATACTTGAATTTCCATTTTTTTAGGTGGCTTAGTATTATTTAAGTCTTCATCATCTAAAATTGCCATAGGCACGATTGCACCACTCTTAGCAAAAACAGGATAGTCTTCATCTTTATAAAAAGTAACATATCTCTTACCACCAGGGAACTTTTTACCAGTTTTTAATTCATACCAAACTCCTTTAGGTAAATAGATTCTATGTACTACTCTATTCATAACTTTATCTTTTGGCTCAGTAATTGGACTAACAAGAAGTTCTTTACCAAAATGATATTCATTTCTATAAAGTGGTTCATCAAGAATCTTAATGTGATCCATATAAAGTGGTGTAATTAAATTAATTCCAGAATTAGAGTATTTATATGCCTCTGAATATATATATGGAATAAGTTTATTTCTAAGTCTAGTGTAATCTTTTACAATATTAAGAGTTAAAGTGTCCCATTTCCAAGGTTCACGTTTATAATATCTTCCATTTTTAGAAGAAAATCTAAATATTGGACTATAAGTGCCTAATTGAACATATCTAGTATAAAGCTCAGCATCTTCAGTTCCATTTTCAAATCCTCCAATGTCGTGACTTAAATAAGCAAGTCCTAAATTAGAAGAAAGATTATTATAATAAGGTAAATACTTTAGTGTTTTCCAAGATACTTTAGTTTTACCAGAATAAAGAATTGAATACCTGTGTGCTGCAATGTCATAATTTCTTGAAAGCACAAGAGCTCTTCTATGATTGACACTTTCTAAATATTCGTATGTATAGTAAGTTAAAATAAACTCTCTAATCTTATCATTATTAATTTCATCTATAAGCATAAAATCAGCGTTTAAATTATTAATAGTTTCATTGAAGAAAATATCAAGTAATTTAGAGTTATAAACATTTATTGGAATTTCATTATTTTTATTAGGACTCGCTACATTTTTTATACTATCATACCCAAAGTCTCCCGGTAGTAAATTTTTATTAGTATTTAATGTAAGCCCAAAATATACATTATTAGAATGTAAACTATTTATTAAATCATTTTTATTTGGAAATTTAGTTAAATCATATCCATAATTAGAAGAAGTACTATTCCACTTATTTCCTAGTAGAAAACCACTAACAGGCGCATCTATTTTATTGAAATTATTTATAACAGATTCCACACCTTCTTTATTGTAATCTTCACACTTGTTCCACCATACTCCAAATGCATATCTAGGTGGAAGTAAAGGTTTACCAGTCAAATGGAAATAACTATCAAGTGCTTTTTGAAAATCATCTTTATATAAAAATACATAAATATCGAGTCCATCACTAGGATTCTTTTTAACTGTACCATCACTAACAAATACTGGCCTTGAAGTATCATCAAAAGAAGCAAATCCATCTAAACTATAAAGGCCTCTTTCTAAACTAAAATTAGATTTATAATCAAAACTATAGGTAGATGCTTTTAAATTTTTAACTTCTGGATTATTAACATACCAAATTTTATCAGTTCCATTCAAAGTGATTCTTAAATTAGAATCAGGCATTAATTTAGAAGCAATAAAAGGTTTCTCTTTATTATATTCAAGTATAAAATAATCATTAGTAATATTTATAAATTTATTATCTTGCTTAACTACAAAGTTAGGCTTAATACCAAAATTTCTATTAATTGCAAATATAGTTGGATAATCATTAAAAACACCATTTTCATTGTATTCAAGGCGAATTAAAACATCAGACAAAACAGTAATTCTATATTTTTGTCCTTTGAATATTGAGTCTTCTCTTGCTTTACCAAGCATAACATTAACATTCATATTACTAAGTGCCATATTAATTCCCCTTTATTATTACACAAATATCATATCACATTTAGATAGTTTTAACAATATTTAAAATGTTAATAAGTAATTAATTATAAACAATTAAAAAAGCACCCTACTTAAGGATGCCTTATACCATTACCAACCTACGAAAGCACCGAATATAATTGCTAGTAAGATGAATAGAATTAATATTATAAAGAAACTATTTCCGTAAGATCCTCCACATGGATTTGTATTACAACATGAATTCACTAGTATTCACCTCCCTTAACCTAGATAAATGCACCAAGTATAATTACTAATAAAATGAATAATACTAAAGCAAATGCTGCTCCTGAAATTCCGTTATTTCTACAACATGAGTTCATATGTCATTCCTCCTTTTTATCTTTACACTTTTATTATAAGCAAAATTTTAAAAAGTGTGAGTGCTATACCTTGTCTTTTTATTAAAATTTTGCTAGAATAGTTCTTATGGAGGGTAATATGAAAAAGAAAATATTAGGTGTAATAATATGCTTAACTTTACTAACTGGATGTCAAACAGCAAAACTAGAAGATGGTAAATCAAGCGTAGTAACTTTTAAGGAAGGTGGCATAAGTGCAGAAACATTATTTGAGAGTTTAAAAAATAAGTATGGTACTGAAACAATTATCAATCTTATAGATACTGAACTATTAAGTAGAGAATACAGTGCTGAATCAGATTCTGAAAAAGCCTACATAGAACAATATGTAAAAACATATAAAAATGAATGGAAAGATAATTTTGAATCTAACCTATCAGCATACTTTGGTGTAAGTTCAGAAAAAGAATTTAGAGAATTCTTAAAATTATCATATAGAAGAAATATGTGGACAACTGACTATGCTCAAAGTATTGTTACTGATACAGAAATAAATGATTACTATAAAGACAGTTTAGTTGGAGACATAACAGCAAGCCATATATTAATAAAAAGTAATGCAACTGACTCAATGACAGACAAAGAGAAAAAAGCTGAAGAAGAAAAAGCATTAAATCTTGCTAAAGAAATCATAGCAAAACTAGACAAAGGTGAAAAATTTGAAAGTTTAGCTAAAGAATATAGTGATGACACAGCAACAAGTGAAAAAGGTGGAGAACTTGGAACATTTAACGACAGAAGTAGTTATGATGCAAACTTCTTAAAAGAAGCAATCAAACTAGAAGTTGGTAAATATTCTAAAGAACCAGTTAAATCTCAATATGGTTATCATATAATTTATAAAACTAAACAAGAAACTAAACCTGAACTTTCTAAAGTAAAAGAAAGCATAATAGAAAAAATAGCAAGTGAAAAAATAAGTTCTGATTCATCATTTACATCTAAAGCACTAGTAGCTTTAAGAGAAAAATATGAAATGAAGATTACAGACACTACACTTAAAAATGGTTACGATAAAGTATACAATAACTAAAAAAAATTCCACTAGAATAAACTAGTGGTTTTTATTTTAATAATAACAGAAATCTTTTCTAACACAGATATAAAAATAACACAAAAATTTTATAATATTATTTCTTTAACTATTCCTCGTATCTAACCTCATTCATATAATTAAATCCACTTAAGAAATAATCATATGAATAATCTCTTACTCTATTTTCCATAACATCATTTATAGGTATAAGTGTATAATCTTTTAATACAACATATTTATATGTAAATGTTAATATCTCATCATAATACTTAGTTAACATATTAATTCTAACAGTAGTAGTAACACTCTTATTCGAATCAGTATCAAAATAACTCATAAGTTCATAAAAACCTTTATCAGTTTTTACAATTCTCTCATTATAAATTCTAATTACTTTTTCTCCCTCATAATTACCACTTACTTTTTCAATAGTTGGATACTTTTCATTACCATAATTTTTTCTATATAATATATTATCTTTTACATAAGCATATTGAGACATAAAATCATAATCAACTTTTTTACCAAGAAACTCAGTTGAATACTCCCACTTAAGATAATCACTTAACTTATAATTTGCATTTAAATACATATCATAACTATCTCTAACCTCATTATCTGTATTATCATCGTGAAGTGTATAAATAATATCATTATAATCATAAAACTTTATATCAGCCCCCACATTTGGAGCAATATTCATAACTCTAATACTCTTATCTAAATCATATACCTTTTTATAATCTAATACACCACTATCTAATTTCTGTGGATTAAAAATATATATAGAATTATTAGTTATAAATGAATACTCACTAATATACGCATCAGCTAAAACCTCTCCATCATTTAATTTAAAATAATTTTTATCTGGATATTTTTTCTTAAGTACATCCATTATTGAAGATTCTTCTTTAGGAGTATTATCATTTGATTCTTGTTTTTTACCATTAAAAACAAGTGCAGCAATAATACTTATTAATAAGACAAATATAACAATAACATAAATTAATTTTTTATTCTTCACATCACACCTACTTTTCTATATATCCACTTGTTTTTTTTGAATACATATCATCAGTTATAGGCTTATATCTTTCTCCATCATAATCATCAGTAAATCCATTGTATGCTTTATATACTTCATTAGTTTCAGTATCATATACTCTTTCATAACCAAGCGTTGCATCACTTTGCTTTTGACTCATAATATCAAAAGATGCGTTTCTCTTATTCCATGAATCCATTATTCCATCACTTATCTCGTTACCGATTTCTCTAATTTTATTAAAGTTTTTCATTCCTTCAGTTTGTACTTTATTAAATTCATTAA